>Ga0075163_10006686_pt1 | contig 15303 bp, 12 predicted proteins | sample JI1023141ADNA_FD_71478 | JGI IMG/M metagenome (GOLD analysis project Ga0075163, IMG submission 71478) | Wastewater effluent complex algal communities from Wisconsin, to seasonally profile nutrient transformation and Carbon sequestration -... | ecosystem: Engineered > WWTP > Effluent > Algae... | reverse complement strand
TCACCTTGGCCAAGCCGATCGAAAAGAATGCCAAGGCAGGAGCTTGTTATCAGGGACAAACACATGGTCATGAGGGGTTTCTGCTCTCGCCGAACGAGGCGAAGGACATGATAAACGCATCGCCGGCGAACGCTGAGGTTATCTTCCCATATCTTATCGGAGACGACCTACTAACCGAACCGAGCGGACAACCGCGACGCTGGATTATCGACTTTCACCCCAGGGACTCTTTGGGGTCACGTCGATATGCATTGCTGTTCCAACGTGTGAAATCGCTGGTGCTACCAACACGAGAAGAAGCGGCACGAAAAGAAACGAAAAGAAACGCCGAACTCGGACAGGATGCAACTGGCAATCATCATCACCAGGGCTTTCTTCGCCGCTGGTGGCTCTTTAGTTATCCACGAGCGGATCTGATTAAAAAATTGGGCCGAATGCGGCGATATATCGCCTGTTCCCGTGTTACAAAGCGCCCTATATTTGAATTTGTTGCCGCGTCCATTCACCCGAGCGATGTAATTATGGTCTTCCCGCTGGAAGATGATTATTCCTTTGGCATCCTCCAGTCCGGTATACATTGGGCTTGGTTCAAAGCCAGATGCTCTACGATGAAAGGGGATTGGCGCTATACGTCAAATAGTGTCTTTGATAGTTTTCCTTGGCCACAAGCTCCCACGTCAAAACAGGTTTTCGCTATCGCGAAGGCAGCTGTTTCGCTGCGCGTGCTGCGAAGGGACCTTCTCCGGCGCCATAACCTAAGCCTGCGTGCACTTTACGCGTCGATGGAGGAGCCCGGTACGCATCCGCTCAAGGACGCGCATGCCACGCTCGACGCTGCCGTACGAGCCGCCTATGGCATGGGCGCGAAGAAAGAGGCTCTCGCTTTTTTGCTCGAACTCAATACGATCTGTGCCGACCGCGAAGCCAAGGGCAAAACGCTCCTCGGTCCAGGTATCCCCCCAGGCATTGACGCGAGCAGCCTCATAACAGACGACTCGATACAAGCACCTACACTCTGAGGCACTTCTCCTTCACTGCGCTGGCCGTTTTGTACCTCCCGCAGGATATGGGGGCGATAGCCGCAAGGCATCTCAGCGGAGGAGCCGGATGGTGGTAAGCTCCTAGTTCCGCTCCCTAGCAGTCTTGCCTGAACCTTGTTTGAGATTGTCCCCATTGGGGACAATCTCAACGCACGGGTCAAGGGCCAATGGCCCTTGCCGGGGTGAAGGGGCGGGGAGCCCCTTCTTCTCCTCTCCTCCTCCTACTCGCAAACTACGTTTTCGAAGTAATGGGCGGTATAGCAGCATTCATTGCCATTGGGAGCCAGGTCGCAGATGGCTTGCCTGATTGCGGCTTTGTTGCAGCAGGCTGTGGGGGTTGTTTCTGCGCAGACGCCCATTGCGTCGGCGAGGGTTTTTACGAGGTCTGGGTTGTTGCTTGCGGGTGGGCAGAAATCGCCTTGCATGATGGAGACGCAGACGATGACTGTTTTTCCTGTGGTGGGGTCTTGTCCGCAGACCAGGGGTGGGTTTGGGAATGTGGCGTTTCCGCCTGCGCCTCCTTCTCCGTTTGTTGTGCTGGCTGCGTCGACGACGACTTTTCCTCCGCAGCCGGGTGGGGCGGTTAGGGCCATAAGGATGATTGTGGGGATAAGCGTTCGAAGATGGGTCATGTGAAAAATTCCTTTGGCCGGTTTTGTTGTTGGGGGGCTTTGTTGGAGGTCTTTTGTCGCTTCGCGTCCTGTGTAGGATATGTTTTTGTGGTGCGCCTTGGGTTCGGGCGTGTTTTGGAGGAGCGGTAGGATGTTTCAGTTAGGTGATGTGATTGACGGACAGTATCGGCTTGTTCGTTCTATCGGCGAGGGTGGGCATGGGACTGTTTATGAGGCTGAGGATCTTGATATTGGCGCGCCTGTTGCGTTGAAATTTTTGCGTTCGGAGGTCGCTGATACGCCTGAGTTTGCGACGCGTATGCGACGGGAGGCTCGCGCCATGGGGGCTCTGTCGGGCACGGCGGCTGTGCAGATTTATGCGTACAACAGGGCGAAAAATGGACCCATGTACATCGTCATGGAGCTGCTTCGCGGGAAGGATTTTGAGAAATATTTACGCGATTATGAGCGGGAGACGGGGCGAATGCCGCGGAGCAAGGTCTTTGAACTTGTTTCGCCTATCGTTGACACGCTTGATATTGCTCACCAACGCGGGATTGTGCATCGCGATGTGAAGCCGGCGAATATCTTTGTGCTTGAGTCGACTGCGCGTGGGCCTGTGCGTTTGCTTGATTTTGGCCTCGCCAAGGACCTCGCCTCGTCGACGCCTTTGACGCAGGATGGCCTTGTCGTTGGATCGCCTTCGTATATTGCGCCGGAGAGTTGGCAGGGCAAACCTGATCGGGTTTCGGCTTCGGCGGATGTGTATGCGCTTGGTGCTGTGATTTATCGCGCGCTTGCGGGGCAGGTTCCTTTTCCTGCGGACTCGTTGATTGATGTCGTTCGCATGAGCACCCGCGGCATTCGCCCGAGTTTGCATGCGTTGCGACCTGATCTTCCTCAGGCTGTGGATGCTTGGGTGGCTCGGGCGCTCGCGATTGATCCTAAGCAACGCCATCAATCTGTGCGTGAGCTTTGGATCTCGCTTGTTGGGCTGCTTGGGCGTGGTGGGGCGAACGGCTGAGCGATTCGTTTCGGGCAAACGCGCTCTCGTCGGCTAGCATCGCGCGCCGCGATGACCCTTGATCTCGGTGTGCTTATCTCTGGCCGCGGCTCCAATCTCCAGGCGATCCTTGATGCGATCGCGGATGGCAGGCTTGATGCGACCGTGCGGCTTGTTGTTTCGAACAAGCCCGGCGTGCTTGGCCTTGCGCGCGCGGAGGCGGCAGGCGTTCCGACCAAGGTCTTGAGCCACAAGGATTATCCTGACAGGGCTTCGTTTGATGCGGCGATGGTTGCGGCGCTTGCTCCGGCGGGGGTCCAGTGGATCGTGCTTGCTGGTTTTATGCGCATCGTCACGAACGTTTTGCTTGATGCGTTTCCTTCGCGGGTGATCAACATCCATCCCTCGCTTTTGCCTTCGTTTCCTGGGGTTTCGGCGCAGGCGCAGGCGCTTGCTCGGGGCGTCGGGATCTCGGGCTGCACTGTGCATCTCGTGGATTCCGGCACGGACACGGGGCCGATCCTCGGCCAGGCTGCTGTGCCTGTGCTTGCGGGTGATACCGAAGAGACTTTGTCGGAGCGGATTTTGGTGCGGGAACACCAGTTGCTTGTGCACGTGCTCTCGGCCATCTCGACGGGGAATTTGGATTTGCCTATGGCGCTTGGGGTCGAGAGTCTGTCGTGACGACCAAGCATTTTGACGTCATCGTTCTTGGCCGATCCCTTGGGGCGCTTTCGGCTGCGGCGCTCTTGGCGCGGCGCGATTTTACGGTGCTTTTGCTCGGCCAAGGCGGCAAGCCGGCGACGTATAAGCTCGGCGAACGTGGCCTTACGCGACGCGCTTTTACGATGCTCGCGGCGACTTCACCTGCTTGGACGCGTGTGCTCGTGGAGCTTGCTCAGTCGCAGACTTGGCGCCGTCGTGTTGTCGCGGCTTCTCCCATGATGCAGGTGCTCGCGCCAAGACGCAGGCTCGATATCCCGCCGGATATGGTGCTTTTTGGCAGGGAGATTGATCGCGAGATGCCTGAGGTCCGGCGCGTCGTCGATGATCTCTACGCGGAGTTGGCGCGCGTGAACGGCGCTGCGGATGAAGCGTTTGAGCGGGACGCTGTTTGGCCGCCGGGTACGTTTTGGGAGCGACGCGAGACCAGCCGGTATGCCGCGATGTTGCCTTATGTGCGCGCGGAGCCTGATGCGGATCTTTTGGTCGAGCTGCCCCGCGGCCATTTTTTTCGACAGGTCGTTACCTCGTCCGTGCTCTTTGCGACCGACCTCTCGTCGTTGCCTCCTCCGTTTGCCGTGGCGCGTTTGCATGGTGCGTTTACGCGTGGACTCTTCACGTTGCCCGGCGGCGAGGATGAGCTGGAGCAGTTCCTCCTGGAGCGTATTGTCGCCCATGGCGGCCGCGTCGTGCTTGGAGGCAGAGCGCGGAGCCTTCACCTTCGACGTGGCGCGGCTGCAGGCGTGATCGTGGATGGAGACGACGGACCTACAGGCGCTAGTTTTGTGATCACTGATCTCGACGGCGAAGGCATCGCGGCGCTTTCGCAAGGCGAAGGCATTCACAAACGAGCGCAACGTGAGTGGCCTCGGATCTCCTCGCATGTTGGCAGGTTTGTCGTCTCGCTCGTTGTTCGAAACGAGGGTTTGCCGGATCCTCTCGGTGTGGAGAGTTTTATCGTCCCCGGCGATCGTCCTTTGGGCTTGTCGTTGGGAAGGTCGCGGCCGCACATGCCCGTGACAAGCGCTGGCCCGCGCTCCAGCTCGCCTCCGTCGGCGCAACGACCGACCATTCATCTGCTTCGACATCCGATGCCAGGAAGCCGCGGCGAGTCGCTTCTCGTCGCTGAGGTGCTTTTGCCGGATCGCAGCCCGATTCCTTTGATTGGCATGCGCGAGGCCGTGCTCTCGGCGCTCTCGGCGGAGCTGCCTTTTTTGGAGCGACACATCTGCGTCGTCGACTCCGTACACGATGGTTTGCCCGTGTGGGTGTATGAGAACGGCCGCCTTCGCGCTGTCGATCGAACAACGCTGACGGGCGCTAGCAACACGGCCGAAAGCATGGTTCGGCAGCTCGAGGTCGACCCGCCCGGTTATCTCGGCCTTGGCGGCGAGCCGATTCGTGGACCTGTGGAGCGCACGCTTTTGGTCGGCCGAAGCGTTTTGCCTGGTCTTGGGCAAGAGGGTCAGCTTCTTGCGGCTTGGGGCGCGGCTCGGCTGGTCACGCGGACGGATCGGCGCAAGGAACGCATGCGCCGGGACATGTGGAGCAAGGTCGAGTTCGGCTAGCGTCAGCGATCCCGCGATCTCGTTACCGCAATAATTGCCGAACCGACCCGAGGAAGGCTAACGTGGTCGCCGTCCATGAGACCAGGCGGGATGATAACCATGCGTGCACCTCGAATCGGCCTTGCGGCGGCTTTTGCGCTGTCGGCGTCGATGTCTTTCACGACTGCGGAAGCTGCGGAGCCCGGGCCGGATACGCTTCCGATCCACGTGATCGCGATTCAGACACCGGACGCTGACGACCAAGCCGAAGCCCTCACGAAGGCGCTTCGCAACGCTGTCCGGGCGATGCCTGGATGGTCCCAAGGAGAAGGCGACTACTCGCTGGAAGTGCTCACGCTGTCGCTCAAGTGCCCCGATCCTCCGGACGCAGGTTGTCAGTCGCGAATTGCCGATCAGATCCGAGCTGACCGCTACATTTGGGGCGTTCTCTCGAAGGGGAAAAACGGCAACGTCGTTGGCGAGGTGAACTTTTGGGTCCGTAACAAGGGCACCCAGGCCTACAAGCTCAACTACAGCGCGAACCTCACAGAGTCTCAAGAAGAGGCGCTGAAGAAGGTCGCGACCGACGCGTTCACGTCGCTCAGCGGCGGCCCGCCCAAGGGCGAGGTTAAGGTCAAGGCGGGCAGCGTCGCGGGCCAGGTGTTTATTGATGGCGAGCCTCAAGGCGCGCTCACGAACGGCGAAGGCACGTTCCTTGTCCCCGCAGGCCCCCACGAGCTTGTCGTGAAGGCGCCGGGTTATGGCGACATGAGCACGCCGATCACGGTCAAACCAAACTCGCCGACGGATGTCGTCGTGGCGCCTCAAAAAGAGGGCGACAAGACGCCGATCAACTGGAAGCGTATTGGCGGCTTCGCGGCTGTCGGCGCTGGTGCGGCGTTTGGCGTGGTGGGCGTGTACCACAGCCTTCAGGTGAGCGAATATCAAAAGAGGTTCGACCCGTATCAGCAGCGATACACCTCCGATAAGAATCTCTGCAACCTTGCGAACGGGGTTGGAGTTGACCAACCTGTCGCAGGTAGTCCTCTGACGGCGGCGGAGAAGACGGACGTGAAAAACATCTGTTCGGGCGCGGATACGTCGCGTTTGCTTCAGATCGTGTTTTATCCGCTCGCGGCAGTCGCCGCTGGCGCTGGCGTTTTTCTTCTAGCGACGAGCGGGTCTACGAAGGAAAAACCCAAGGCTGGTTTGATGATCCTCCCGCAGTTCGATCGCCACGGCGGCAAGGTCGACGTGGGCTTCCGCTTCTAGATCGACGAGAGATTGCATGCGGGTGATCGGCGGCGCGCTCGGCGGACGCAGGCTCACGGCTCCGCCTGGTCGCGCTACGCGACCGACGAGCGATCGGGTGCGCGAGGCGCTTTTTAACGTGCTCGGTAACGTCGCGGGCGCTGTCGTGCTCGATCTTTATGCGGGCACGGGTGCGCTCGCGATTGAGGCGCTTTCCAGGGGCGCGAGCCGCGCTGTGCTCGTCGATAGCGGTCGTCCTGCGCTTGCTGTTCTTCGCGACAACATCGCTTCGCTTGGGCTTGGGGATCGGACGAAGGTGCTGCCTTTGCCGGTGCTGCGCGCGATGGCGAATCTCGGCGGCCTTGGGCCGTTTGACCTCGTTTTTGTCGATCCGCCTTATGCGGAGCTGGACGAAGCCGCGAAGGTGCTCTCGCTCCTCGTGCCGCTTTGTTCGGCGGAGGCAACGATCGTTCTGGAGCACGCGAGCCGCGACGCTGCGCCCGAGGTCGATGCGCTTCGGCGTCTCGAGACGCGGGCTTATGGCGACACGTCGATCTCGCTCTACACGGTCGAAAATGGCGAGTTCGAAAAGGGCGAGTTCGAAGTAAGATGAACGCGCCATGAACAGGACCCGGACGAACGCTAAGAATTTCTCCACCGCCCGTACGGTCGCCTTGCTCGCTGCTTGCGTTTTGCTTGCGTTCGGCGCGGGCTGCGGGAGCGAGGAAGGCACGACGCCGGATTGCGTGCAGGATGTGAACGCGGATGGGCACCAAACCCCGGCAAACGGATGCAACCCGTTTGCACCTTGCGTGATTGGCGGCCAAGCCAAGCCCGCAACCGAGTGCTGCAAGAACGTCGGCAACGGGGATCCGCTTTCGTATGACTACCAAGCATGTATGTACGGCTATGGCGCGGGGCCGGAGCCGGGCACAAAGTAGGATGCGCCCACGCCTTCCATGAGCGAATCCCCCCACGACGGGGATGAGGGTTCTGTTCGACAAACGGAATCTGACCTCGATCCGAACCCAGCCGGCATTCTGCTCACGGTTGCCTACGACGGGCGTTCGTTTTCAGGGTTTGCCCCTCAACCCAACCAGCGGACGATCGCGGGTGAGCTGCTTACTGCGCTTCGTACTGTTGATCCTTCCATTCGGGAGATCCGCGGCGCGAGCCGCACGGACGCGGGCGTGCATGCGCTTGATCAACGTGTGGCGTTTGATCCGGGTCGCGTGATCCCGCCGCGCGGCTGGGCCCTCGCGACAAGTCGCGCGCTTCCGCGTGAGATCGCAGTGCGCCGCGCGTCGATTGTGGAGCGCGGGTTTACGCCGCGTTTCGTGAGCAACGGCAAACGGTATCGATACCTCGTGCTGCGTGATCCTGTTCGAGATCCGTTTTTGGACGGCAGGGTTTGGCGAATTGAACAAGCGCTCTCCGATGCGGCTGTTGTTCGCGCTCGGCAAGAGGCCTTGTTGGCGATCGGGACGCATGATTTTGCGGCGTTTCGTTCAGCTGCGGATCCGCGTGAGAACACGGTGCGCACCATTCGAACGTTTACGGTGCAGATCGACCCAGCCGATCCGAGGCTCGTGCAGATCGATATCGAGGGCAGCGGCTTCATGCACAACATGGTCCGCATCCTCGTAGGCACGCTCTTGGATGTGGCTCGAGGGAGGCTCGGCGAGGGCGCGATCTCGCGCGCGCTTCTTTCACGTCGCCGTGCCGACGCGGGCATCACCGCGCCGCCTGATGGGCTTTGTTTGATGGCCGTGCTCTTGCCTGACGAAGGGCAAGCCGCTTGGCCTGTTTAACCCGCTGATCACGATCCTGGAGGAGCGATGCTTGCTCGTCGTTGTTTGATGTCGATGTTCGTCGCGAGCGGCCTTGTCTTCACAAGCTCGTTCGCCCTCGGGCAAGCACCCCGGGGCAAACCTGCTGCCGCTGCAAAGCCTGCTGCGCAAACGACGCCGCCGCTTGATTTGCGGGCGCTCGGCGATGCGTTTGTCGGCGTCGCTGAAAAGACGAGCCCGTCTGTCGTGCAGCTCAACGTCACGCTGAGTTTTGCCGCGCCGCCTACGTCGTTTTGGGTGAGCGGCGATTCGAAGACGCGCAGCCTCGCCTCGGGTGTGATCTTCTCGTCGGACGGCGCGATCCTCACGAACAACCACGTTGTGGAGGGCGCTCTTTCGATTGACGTTCGGTTGAAGGATGGCCGCACGCTTGTTGCTCGTTTGGTCGGCCGTGATCCTGCGACAGACTTGGCCGTGATCCGCGTGGACGCGACAAACCTGCCTGCGGCGACGTTTGCAGACAGCGACAGCGCACGTGTTGGCGAGTGGGTTGTGGCGATCGGATCGCCGTTTGGTCTTGGGTTTACGGTGACGACGGGCGTGCTTAGCGCAAAGGGTCGCGTGGGCGTCGGGGTGAACGCGATCGAGGATTATTTGCAGACAGACGCGAGCATCAACCCTGGCAATTCAGGCGGTCCGCTCGTGAACCTTGATGGCAAGGTGCTTGGCGTGAACACGATGAGCGTGAGCCGAGGCCAAGGCATCGGGCTCGCTGTGCCTGCCAATATCGCGCTGCGGGTCGCGAACCAGCTCTTGAAGAACGGTTTTGTGACCAGGCCTTTTATCGGCATCGGCTTGCAAGATCTGACGCCCGAGATCGCCGCGGAGATGCCTCAAGCGCCGAGCGCGGGCGGCCTTGTGAACGCGGTGGTCGCGGATGGTCCTGCGTCGAAAGCGCACCTGGAGCCGGGCGATATCGTGACCAAGATCGGCAGCCGCGTCGTCGTGGATGCGCAGGACATCTTGCGAGAGTTGTTTTTGCACGACGTGGGTGAGGTGCTTTCGCTCGACGTGGTTCGTGCAGGCAAACGGTATCAAACGAAGGTGACGCTTGAGGCAAGGCGCGAGCCTGCGCCGGAGCCGCTACCGATGGAGCGTCAGCCGAAGCCGCAATCGGGGCTCGGGCTCTTGCTGCGTGACGTGGCGAGGGACGTGCCTTCGAGCGCTGAGGCGTCACTCGCGCAGATCGTCGGCATCGCGCCCGATTCGCCTGCGGAGCGCGCGGGGTTGCAGCGCGGCGACGTGGTGCTCGAGGCCGATGGCGGCCGTCTGCCGACCGCGGAGGACATCAAAAAATCCTCGCAGGACGGGCATTTGTTGTTGCGGGTTCGTCGGGACAACGCGACGTTTTTTGTGGTCGTCCGCTGAGCCTTTGGAGCTGCGCCTAAAGGCGTCTCTCTAAAGATCGCTGCCCATTTTTCGCCCGCCTGTGCCTGTCCCTGTGGGCGTGGGCGGTGGTTTTTTCTGGCCACCCGTGCCTGTCGCTGCGCCCGTGTTGAACGGCGCTGTGCGTGCGCCTGTCGGCGCTCCGGCGACTGTCGTGGTCGCTGTTGGGGCAGGTGGTTCTGCGCTCGCGACGGGCACGGCTGCGTTCGTGTCTGCGGGGGCCGCAGGCGGCGTTGGCGCAGGCGTTGGCACAGGCGTTGGCGCTGGCGCTGCTGGTTTGACCTGCGCGCTTTGTTGCGTCGTTGTTTGGCTCGTTGTCGCGGCGGGTTTGTCGAGAACGAACTTGTAGACAATGAGCCCGCTCGCTGCGAGGAGCAACGTGCCGAGCAAGCCGATGGCGATCATCGCGCCGTTTCCGCGTGGTGCCGGCTGCGTCATCGTCAACCCGGCTTGGGACATGCCGAGTCCGACTTGAGAAGCGGCGAGCTGCTGCTGCAAACCCTGTTGGCTCATCCGAGGGTCAAACCCTGGATTGAATCCTGGCGGCATACTCGCGAGCTGGTTTTGCTGGCTCGTACGAGGATCAAAACCCGGGGGAAAACCGAGGGGGCCTGTGCCGACGAGCGGGTTTTGTTGGCTCATACGCGGGTCGAAATGCAAACCCGGTTGGAGCGTGGGCAAGCGGCCTGGGTTTAGCTCGGCCGACGGATTTGCCATCATCCACTCGGCGATGGCTGCTTGGAACTCGCGTGCGCTTTGGAAGCGGATGTTGGCGTCGCGGATCATCGCCTTGGCGATGATGGATGCGAACGCAGGGTCGAGGTTTGGCACGACAAGTTCGGCCGGATCCGGCGCTTCGAGAGCGATTTTGAAGACCAGCTCGTTGAACGTTTGGGCTTGGAAGGGCAGCCGGCCCGTGATGGCTTGGTACATGACCACGCCGATCGAATAGAGGTCGCTGCGCGCGTCGATCTTCCCGCCGCGGGCTTGCTCGGGCGACATGTAGTAGGGCGTGCCCATGACCGCGCCTGTCTTGGTCATGCTCATGTCGGTGTCGAGCGCGGAGAATTTGGAGACGCCAAAGTCGAGGATCTTCACGAAGTCGCGTTGGTTTTTCGTGTTGATCAAGTAGACGTTATCGGGCTTTAGATCGCGATGGACGATGCCCGCGTCGTGCGCCGCTGCGAGTCCCTCGAGAAGGCCGTGAACGAGCGGCGCAAGCTCTTGCGGCGTGAGGCGTTTGCGCTTCTTGATGCGCGCGCCGAGGCTCTCGCCGTCGAGATACTCCATGACCATGAAGCGCTCGCCGCCTGGCAAGTTGCCGAGATCGAGCACCTCCACGATGTGCTCGGAGCCGATGCGCCCTGCGGCTTGTGCTTCACGCTCGAAGCGCTGCACAACATCAGCCTTGCCCGAGACAGACGCGTGAAGGACTTTGATGGCGACGCGGCGATGAATGCGCTCGTTTTCGCCTTCATAGACCGCGCCCATCCCGCCCTCGCCGAGCAGGCTCACGATCCGATACTTGCCTTCGATGATATTGCCGGGCGTTAGCGTCATCGGCTGTCGTTTCGTCTCAGAATGGAGCGTCGGGCGTGAGTCCCAGCGGCTTCGTCAGAAATCATCATACAGCGGCAGCAGCGCATGGAGTCGACGTTCTCGAACGTCGACTTCTCGGACGGCGACTTCTCGGACGTCGTCGTCTCAGAGATCGTTCGTGATGCGACGGTGGCCTCCCGAGCTTTTGGGTCCCGATGTGGAGCGTCCGCTTTTTGTAGAAGGCGTGCTCGTCGTCGTGGCGCCTGTCGCAGCTTCTTGCGCAGGTGGAGCAACGTTTGCGGCTGCCGTCGAGGCCGGATTGGGCGCGACTACAGGCGCAACGGACACGGCCGACGCACTTGCGGCCGGCGTGTTCGACGGCTCTTCCTCGGCGGGCCCGGCTGCGAGGCGGAAGATCAACATGATGAGCGCGCCGAAGATGAACACGACGCCAAAGGCGCCGAGCGCGACCATCGCGATGAGCTTCTCAGGCGGCGCCTGTTGTTTCGTCGCAGAGGCTTGCGGGTGCAGCCCCGTGATCGAGGGCGGCAACGCAGGTAGGCCTTGCGCGACCGGCGCGTTGTTGAGCGAGTTTGTCGCGGCCGCCGGCATCGGAGGCAAGGGTAACGATTGCGGTGGAGGCGGCGCGGGCGGCGAGAGCATCGGGCGCGACGAAGCGTTTGCCGGGATGAATGGCAATTTGCGGTTCATCACGACAGTGCCGTGATCGCCGAGATCCTGGTCGTCGTCGTCGTCGGGCGCGGACATGGCAGAGAGGGAAACGTCTGAGGGAGAAGCTTGTTTTGTCGGTTTTGTTGCGGCGCCAAAGCCTCGCCGCGACCGGAACGTAGAGAGTGCCTGGCCGAACTCTCTTGCGCTCTGGTAGCGGACCCGCATGTCGCGCGCCATCGCCTTGTGGACGATGGTAGCTAGCTCCAGGTCGACATCGGGAGCGATCTTCTCAAGGGGTGTCGGATCCTGCATGACGATCTGAAAACCGAGGTCGTCTGCGCTGCTCGCCGCGAAAGGGACTTGGCCGGCGAGGCATTCGTAGAGCACCACGCCTGCCGCGTAGACATCTGTCCGGCCGTCGATATCGACGTTGCCCTTGATTTGTTCAGGCGCAGCGTAATGGGAGGGGCCGACTTTGTAGTCGTCTTTGGGCAAAAACAGGCCAAACGCGATCAGCTTGATTTGGTCTTGTCCAGCTTGCCCACGCGTGAGGAACGCGCTCGCGGGGCCGAGTCCGCGGTGCACGACGCCTTCGGCGTGCGCAGCGGCGAGCCCTTCGGCGATCTCATAGCCGAACCTGCTTGCTTCGTCGGCGCTGAGCCTTCCGGCCTCACGGATGCGTTGCTCCAGCGTGATTCCTTCAAGAAATTCGCGGACCAAGCAACGCGGCCCGTTTGCTATTTCTACGAAGTCGAAGACCCGCGCGACGTGATCGGTCTCGAGTTTGCCAAGGGCTTCGGCTTCTTTTTGAAAACGACGGAGGGCGTCTGGGTACTTTTCGAACTCATTGGAGAGCGTCTCCAGCGCGACGCGGCGATGGATTTCGACGATCTCGCCTTCATAAACGGCCCCCGCGAAGCCTTCGCCGAGCACGCGAAGGACACGGTACTTGCCGCCATAGATTTGGCCGACTTGAAGAGCCATCCAGAGCCCCACATCGGGGGCAAATCCACCCTATCACGCCTTGTGCTCTCGGCGGCATCGTATGCCGTGAGCCGTATTCGGAGGCCTGCTTGCGTCCCGTTGGCTTCGTTCAAAGCCTGGACAGTCTGTGTGGTAAGTTATGTTCTCACTTTCTAGACGTCTGCTCAGTAGCAAGATACGAAAGCAATCGTGCTTGTAGGACTCGACAGGCTTCCACGCCTTCCATCCATCACAGGTCGACTCACGCGGGGGCGCGCTGGCGTGCTCGCGCATCCGGCGAGTGTCGATCGCGGGATTGAGCACATTGGGGATGTGCTTGATCGTATCGGCGTCAAACCCGCGCTGTTTTTCGGGCCGGAACACGGCTTTGGTGGCGAAGCGCAGGACATGATCGATGTCCCGCATGCCCGGGACAAACGCACGGGCGCACCGATCGTGAGCCTGTACGGAGATCGGTTTGAGGACCTCACGCCGAAGCAAGAACACCTCTCGGCGATCGACGTATTGCTCATTGATCTCGCGGATGTCGGCGCTCGTTATTACACGTTTGCCTGGACCGCCTTGATGGCCACGCGCGCAGCTGTGAAGGCCGGCGTTCACGTCGTGATCCTCGACCGGCCGAATCCCATTTCGGGCTCCACGCGCAGCGTCGAAGGTCGCGTTCAGAAGCCTGGTTTTGCTTCGTTCGTAGGTCTTGAGCCGGTGCCCGTTCGCCATGGCCTTACCGTGGGCGAGCTGGTTGCGCACTTCGCGCGTCGTGATGGGATCGCGCTCGGCGATGCGCTCTCCATCGTCGCTGTCGAAGGCTGGAACCGTGATTCGCATGCAGATGCGTGGGACAGGCCCTTCGTCATGCCTTCGCCGAATATGCCGACCGCGGCGACAGCCCTCGTGTACCCAGGCGGATGTTTGTTGGAGGGGACAAACCTCTCGGAAGGCCGTGGAACGACGCGTCCTTTTGAGGTCGTCGGTGCTCCCTGGATTGACGGGCACAAGCTTTCACAGGCGCTACGCGCGACGGGACTACCAGGGTTTGTCGCGCGACCCATCACGTTTCGACCAACCTTCCACAAGCACGCTGGGTTGATTTGTGGTGGCGTGCAGATGCACGTGAGCGATCGCCAAACGTTCCGACCTCTCGCGACGTACACGGCACTCATCACGCTCGCGCGGAAGCAAGATCCAGCGAGCTTTGCGTTCCGCACAGAGCGCTACGAGTACATCGACACGATCCCCGCGCTCGATTTGTTGACAGGCTCTGCCGAGACGCGGCTCGCGATGGAAGCCGGCGAAGACGCCCGCGCGATCGCCGAGCACGTCTCCGCCGTGGATCCTTCATGGCGCGATGAAATGGCCGAGGCCTGCTCGGCGCTTCACGAAGCTGCGATCTAACTAGATCACGTCAAACGGATAGGCATTGTCGATGTAGGCGCGTGCGGCGACTGCCTTGCGTAGCTCGTCGTCGTTCCGCGCGAAATCCGAGACGTTCTGCCGCAGGCGCTTGTGGGCCATGTTGACGTAGAGCGAGCAGAGGTCGATTTCACGACGCGCCCCGTCCTCGCCGCGTCGCTCAATGGCGCGGGTTGTTCGAGACAAACACGCCGCGATCGCGAAGAGATCCATGGCCATGTCAGCGATGCGGTTTTGCGTGAACTGCATCTCGGCGATGTCTCGTCCGTGTTTACGCAGCATGTTTTCGGATTGGGCCGAGAGTTCGGAGACGTATTCGTCGAAGATCACGGCCTCACGTCCGAGCAAAGGATGGGCGCGTGAGATGCGTTCGCGTCCAAGCGCAGCGCGGGCCTTACGAATCGCAAAATCGCCGAGCAGGCCGAACCCTTTGATGGGCTCGCGCATCGCCTTCGCGACCTCTGCGAGAGCCTTGCCCGGCCCCGCCAAACCCGAGAGCGCGATGAAGCAACGCAGGATGTCGTTGGTTCCTTCAAAGATGAGGTTGATGCGCGAGTCGCGAAGAATGCGCTCGTAGGGGTAGTCCTGCATGTAGCCGATGCCTGCGGCGATCTGGAGCGTCTCGTTGACGACATTCCAGAGCATCTCGCTGCCCTTCACCTTGCAGATCGCGCTCTCCAACGAGAAATCGGGCAGCTTTGCGTCGACGATTCCTGCCGTGAGGTACGTCATCGACTCGAGCGCGTATGTCTCGGCGAGCATGCGCGCGATTTTGTCTTTGATGAGGCCGAAATCGCTGATGCTACGCCCGAACGCGCGCCGCTCGTTGACGCGCTCCAGCGCGAGCTTGAGCAAGGTCTTGCAGACGCCGATGCAGCCCGCAGCGAGGCCCAAGCGGCCGGAGTTCAAGACCTCCATTGCGACCTTAAAACCCTTGCCGACTTCGCCGAGCACGTTCTCTTTCGGCACGCGAATCTCGTCAAAAAAGACTTCTGTCGTCGAGGAACCGCGGATGCCGAGCTTGTGCTCGTTTGGTCCGTTGCGAACGCCCATGCTGCGCTCGACGAGGAACGCTGTGATCTTGGGTTTGGACCCCTCTTCAATCGCGCTTGTCCGGGCAAACACCGTGAAGATGTCCGCGAATCCGCCGTTCGTGATCCAAATCTTCGAGCCCGAGAGCGTGTAGGCCGAGCCATCCGGCGTAAGCTCTGCGCGTGTCTTGATCGCCGCTGCGTCGGAGCCCGCAGAGGGTTCGGTCAAGGCGAACGCAGCGACGTGTTCGCCTGT
>Ga0075163_10006685_pt1 | contig 15303 bp, 13 predicted proteins | sample JI1023141ADNA_FD_71478 | JGI IMG/M metagenome (GOLD analysis project Ga0075163, IMG submission 71478) | Wastewater effluent complex algal communities from Wisconsin, to seasonally profile nutrient transformation and Carbon sequestration -... | ecosystem: Engineered > WWTP > Effluent > Algae... | reverse complement strand
CCAATGGACCTGCCGTCATTGTCCATGAAACTGCCCATCTGCGGCCCAAGCAACGAGCCCGTCATCGCTGCGCACATCACTTCAACAATGAGACCTTGTCCAAAGCCCTTGTAACCACCTGCAGGTTCCATGGAACCCGCCAACCCCGCGTCAGCATCCGTCGTCGGCGTACCATCCGCATCCAGCGCCCAACCCAGCGGAATGGGACGCCTTTCAACACTCGCGATCTTCACCGCCGTCCACGGCACCTGCGATGACGATTGGTCAATCAGAAAGGCAATCTTGCCAGCCCTGCCCGGCACCGCAAAGGACATGGGATTGGTGCCAATCACCGGTTTCTTGCCGCCCACGGGCGCGATGGCCGGTGTGGAGTTGGTGAAGCCAAATGCCACCAGCCCCTGCCTCGCCAGCACGCCCGTGTGAAATCCAAGCGTGGCCGCATTGTAGGAACCGTGCACAGCCATCGCGGCAATGCCGTGCGTTTTCGCGGCAGGCACCAACTTCTTGAAACCCGCTTCAATGGCTGGATGGGCAAATCCTCGCCGCGCATCCACGCGAATGGCGACAGGCGTCAGCATTTTGACAACAGGTTTGGCTTTGCCGTCCACCTTGCCGGATTGCACATGTTCGCAATAATACTGCAGCCAATAGAAGCCATGGCCTGCAAGACCCGACAACTCCGTATCGAGGATGGCCTCGCTGAAGTAGCTGGCATTGCGCGGCAAGGTTCCAGCGCCAGTAAGTGCCGAAAAAATCAACTTTCTGGCGCGCGCCACTGTCAGCCGTTGCGGCATGTCCCGTTCCCCTAGAGAAAGGGCAAGACTAACACGCCCGCCAACTACGGCAAGCAACGCCGCATTCAGGCGGCTTCCAGAATTCTCATGCGTGGCGCAGAAATTTACTCACGCGAAATTGGGTATCTGATCAAGCATTCTTGCTGGCCCACAGACACGAAGCGCCTTCTCTTCAGCTATCTGCATCGCCAGGAGGTGGGCCTCGGCCAGAGCCATGGGCTTTCCGAAGTGATAGCCCTGCGCCAGGTCGCAGCCCATGCGCTTCAAGGCCCCCCATTGCGATGCCGTTTCAACCCCTTCGGCCGTAACGGTCAGGCCCAGCTGCTTGCCAATCTGCACTGATGTCAGGACGATGGCAGCCATGTCAGCATGATCCTCCATGCCTTGCACAAAGCTCTTGTCAATCTTCAAGCCGTCAAACTGACTTCCAGCCAGCCGTTCGAAGCTGCAATAGCCTGTTCCAAAATCATCAATGACAATCGCAACACCTGCGCGGCGCAGCTCTGCCATACAGGCATCCGACGCTGCGGTACGCTGCATCTGCATGGTCTCCGTCACTTCAATCTGAAGTCGCCTGGAGGAAAAGCCGGTGGCACCCAAGATGGCGAGAATGCGCAGCGCCGTGGTTGGCGAATTCAGATCACTCGCCGCCAGATTGACCGAAAGTTTGAGATTGCCCGGCCACAGGGCCGCGCGGCGGCAAGCCACAGTCAACAATTGTTCGCCGAGCCTGCCGATGAGGCCGCTTTGTTCCGCCACAGCAATGAACTCCTGCGGGGCGACGGCACCGAGGCTCGCGTCGGTCCAGCGGGCCAGAACTTCAAATCCAATAATCTCTCCGCTCCCGCCATTGACGATGGGCTGGAGAAAGGGCACGACGTTTTCGTTGTTGATCGCCTTGCGTAAATTGATTTCAACAGTCCAGCGGCGGCGGAGACTGTCCAACATGCTGTCTTCGAAATAGACGACATTGCAGTCCGGGTTGGCACTGCTGTTGTGTAATGCAATATCAGCGCGCCGCATGATTTCCCGGTCCCTGATCGCCGGGTCGCCAATGAAAGTGACGCCAATGGAAAAGTCGATGGTGATCTCCAGATCACCCTGAAACGGCTGCTGAAGTTGCAAGGCAATCGCACCAACAATACCGCGGCCCTCATCTTCGCTATTCAATATATGCGAGATGACGACGAAGACATCGGAGTTGACGCGGGCCAGCACATGAGCGGCGGGAACGGCACTCCGGAGCCGATCAGACACCTCCACCAGGACCTGGTCACCCAAGGCAAATCCAAAGCAAGAATTGATCTCATTGAAGCGCCGTGCGTCGATGATCGCACAGAAGCGCGGTTGCGAAGGATCAAGCTGTGCAAGAAGTTCCTCGGCCCACGGGCGGCTATGCAATCCGGTTAATCTGTCAGTTCGCGCCACGAGCGCGAGTTCCGCATGTTTTGAGATGGATGTGCGGCGCGCCAATAGCCCTGCCCCGATGCGTGCGGTTGCCGCCAGCAGTGCCATGGCGATACCGGCCAAAAATGCGTCAGCTTCATAAGCTTCGTATTGTTGTGTGATTTCGGACAAGCGTTCTTGCCAATCAAGCAGCCGCTCTGAATAGAAGACCAGCAGAAAGGAGGCCAAGCCCAGGAGCATGCTGCTGCGCAGAACTTCGCTGCTCGGCCAAGGGACGGAAAAATCCAAAACATTGGCGCTGTTAAAGCGCTGCCGTGAATGGCCGCGACTGGCTTCGAACCAGATCAGTTGTTCCATGCGTTCTGCCCCCTTGCAGACGCAGGGAGCAGTGGCTGAAACGGGCGGTCCCCCCGCCTGCATGGCACTGCGCCATGCTTTCATCGTCAGTGCATGTCAGCCCTGTGCGTTGAACACCCGACTGGCATGTATTGCCATTGCTCCCCAGCGGGCAGAGGTTGGGGCTATGACACTTAATGTCACCTGAACGACAAATGTATACCTGTCACAATTGCTTTCGTACCCCTGCCTCGGAACTCATGCAACGTCACAAAAATGCCGCCCGAACAGAAGCTTGGGCGGCATTCAGGAATTCTTCAGCAAACCTGCTAATTTGCCTATTTCTTGATCTTCAGGGCGATGAAACGCGTTTCGCCAGTCTTTCCAAGCTTGGCCATCAGCAAAAGAACCGATGATTTGCCAGCTTTTTCAGCGGCAGAAACGGCGTCTGACACATCTGCCGCTCCCACCACAGGCTTGCCGCCCGCCTCAAGGATCACGTCGCCGGCTTCAATGCCCTTTTCGGCGGCAACACCATCCGTTGCCACTTCCGTGACGATGGCGCCCTTTACCTTTTCGTCAGTCTTGAACGTTCCGCGCAGCTCATCCGTGAGTGAACTCACCGTCATGCCCAGCAACGTGGCCGTCGCAGGCGCATCGGCAACCTTGTTGCTGTCCTGGGTGGCCACCAACTTTTCACCATCTTCCAGACGGCCAATGGCAACCTTGAATTCCACTTCCTTGCCCTTGCGCAACGCCTTGACAATGACGTCCTTGCCAACTTCCGATTCAGCGACCGCGCGCGGCAGCTCCTTCATTTCAGTGATGGCTTTGCCGTTGAACTCGGTGATGACATCACCGGCTTCAATGCCTGCTGCCTTGCCCGGTGAGCCCTCGGTCACATCGGCAACCAGAGCGCCTTTCGGTTTTGCGAGGCCCATGCTCTCGGCGATATCATCGGTGACGGACTGCACTTTGACACCGAGCCAGCCACGTCGTGTTTCGCCGTACTTGGCGAGTTGTGCCACCACGTTCTTGGCAGTGTTGGCGGGCACCGAAAAGCCAATGCCAACAGAGCCACCAGTGGGCGAAAAGATGGCAGTGTTGATGCCGACAACCTCGCCTTGGAGATTAAACAACGGACCGCCAGAGTTGCCCTTGTTAATGGCCGCATCGGTCTGGATGAAATCATCATAGGGACCGGCGTTGATATCGCGGTTACGGGCCGAAACAATGCCGAGCGACACAGATCCGCCAAGACCGAACGGGTTGCCGATGGCCATCACCCATTCACCAATGCGCAGTGAGTCACTGTTGCCAAACGGTACGATGGGGAGCGGCTTGTCAGCCTTGACCGTCAAGACGGCAAGGTCAGTCTTGGGATCGCGGCCCTTGAGTTCCGCCTTCAACGTGGTGCCATCCTGCAAGCGGATTTCAATCGACTCCGCTCCTTCGACCACATGGTTGTTGGTCACCACGATGCCAGAGGCATCAATGATAAACCCCGACCCCATGGAATTAACTGTGCGGTCGCCACCACCTTCGCCCTGACGCTTCTTGAAGAAGTCATCGAAGAAATCCTTGAAAGGCGAGTCTTCTGGCAGTTGCGGCATTTCTGGTGTGGCCGAACCCGCCACCTTGGATTCGACAGAGATTTCGACCACTGCCGGGAGAAGTTTGTCAGCCAGGTCGGCGACATTTGGCAATGTCTGGACCTGCGTTTGCGCTTGCGCAGCCGCAACGAACCCAGCGCCACCGTTCTCCATCAACACCAGCGCCGGAAGCGCCACCGCCGCCAGCAAACGCGCTGCAAAACCATGCCGTGTCATGTTCATGTCTCCAATTGCCCCGTCTATAAATTCAGGCCCGCAGGAAAACCCGCGCCAGCCAAATCACCAGAACGCCAACGCCGAGGGCCGCCACACCGATGATACGGATCTGCTCATCGGAAAGACCACCCAGCCTGCTGGCCATGCCGCGCAGATGCCCGGGAACAAAGGCATAAAGAAGGCCCTCAATCACCAACACAAGGCCAATCGCCATGGCGATGTTGTCAAGCATCAGCTTCCCTTGCCATCACGCAGACCAGTGTCACGGCTTCGCAGCAGGTACCTGTTCGCGATCCTTGCCCTGCGTGCCGAAATACTTGAAGAAATCGGAATCAGGGTTCAGCACCAGTGTGGTGTTCTGGTCGGCAAATGATTTCGCGTAGGCCTGCATGGACCGGTAGAAGGCAAAGAACTCTGGATCCTTCTGGAAGGCATCGGCAAAAATCCTGTTGCGCTCGGCATCGCCTTCACCGCGGATCACATCGGCCTGGCGGCGCGCTTCTGCCGTCAATTCGATATACCTGCGATCAGTTGTTGCGTTGGAACGCGTGCGAGCCGCTTCACCGCTGGAGCGAATGTTTGTCGCCAAGGCATTACGTTCCGATTTCATGCGGTTATGAGTGTCAGCCAGAACCGCTCCTGATAGATCGGTGCGGCGGATGCGGACATCGACGATCTTGATGCCAAGAAGGTCGGCCTGAGGGAAAATGTCGTCACGGATTTCCTTCATCATGGTGGCCCGGTCTGAGGTCAGCACCTGGTCGAAGGAACGCTTGCCGTAGGTCTGGCGCAACGCGGAATCAAGCAGTGCACCGATACGGGTTTCTGCTTGGGAAAGATCGGCACCCAGTGTTTCACGGAAGAGCCGGGCATTGTCGATCCGTGCCAACGTGATGGCATCAACGATATAGACTTGGCTTTCCTTGTCCTGCACCGGGCGGTCGTTGTTTTCCCAGACAATGATGCGGTCTTCGATGGTCGTCACGGTGTCGGCGAACGGCAGCTTGAAATAGAGGCCGGGACTTTCGACGATGCGGTTGATGTCACCGAAACGCAGCACCAGCGCCTTCTGGCGCTCGTCCACCACGAAGTAACTCAGATAGGCAACAAAAAGTGCAACGGCGATGAGAAAGCCGAGGATATTGCGGATGGCAGCCATGATTGTTCTCCTCAGCCTCAGTTCGCCTGGCCTTGCGGCTTTTGCACCGCAGGCAGGGGAAGATAGGGTACGACGCCGGAGCCATTCTGGCCGCCTTCAATCACCACCTTGTTTGTGTTCGCCAGAACCTGTTCCATCATTTCAAGGAACAATCTCTCACGGGTCACGTCCTTCGAGTTCTTGTATTCCTCATAGATGGAGGTGAAGCGGGCCGCTTCGCCCTTGGCTTGGGCAATCGCCGCGGCCTTGTAACCCTCTGCCTCTTCCGTCAGGCGGGCCACTTCGCCTTCCGCCTGTTGAGTTTTCTGGTTGCGATATTGCGTGGCCTCGTTTTCCATCTGGATCTTGTTTTGGCCGGCGCGGACCACATCCGCAAAGGCATCCGCCACTTCGGCCGGAGGCTGCACGTTGCCAAGGTTGATGGCCGTAATGCGAACACCGGCAGCATAGTCATTCAACAAGCCTTGGGTGATTTCAGAGACCTTCACCGCAATGGCATCCTTGCCGGTTGTGAGGACGGCCTGGGCATTGTTCTGGGCGACCACCTCACGCATGGCACTTTGCGCCAGGGCCCGGATCGTGCGTTCCTGGTCGGCAATATTGAACAGGAAGTCCTTCGGATCGGAAATCTGCCATTGCAGGGTGAACGGCACGCTGATGATGTTCTTGTCAGACGTCAGCATCTGGCTTTCATTGTCTTCTGCCCCGATGCTGATCTGCCGCACGGTGCCGACTCGCGGCTTCTCGATGCGCTCAACGGGCCAGAGTGCAAACTGCAGGCCGGGGTCGACTGTGCGGCTGTATTCGCCAAGCCGCAAGACCACGCCGCGCTCGTCGGGCTGAACCTGATAGATGGAGTTGTAAACAACGAAGACGCCAAACAGCGCGACGGGAATGAGCCACGAAAAGCGGCCACCGCCACCCGGAATGGCATTCTTGAACTGGTCTTTGCCGCGCTTGATCAACTCGTCGAGTTCAGGAGGAAGATTACCGGGGCCGCCGGAGCCGGGGCCACGATTACCGCCCCAGTTGTTGCGGTTGCGTGGGTTGCCATTGTCGTTCTTGTTGCCCCATGGGCCCTGGCCCCAGGGTCCCTGCCCGCCACCACCGCCACCTTCATCGTCTTTGTTCCACGGCATGCGCTAAACCTCGTCCTGTAAAAGAATTCCACCGCATATAGGCATGGGGGGTGGGAATGTCCATGTGGACCAAAGCTTTCTGAATGTTACGGTTTAGACAGGTTTTGGCCCAGGCCTAGACGCGCTCCAAAACCCGCAACACAAAACCGGCACTGTCCGACGGACCTGCCTCCACCACGTCGCGCGACACTTCACGCCATGCCCCTTGTTCCAGGTCAGGAAAGCGCGTGTCACCCACCACATCCATCTGCACTTCCGTCAGGTAGATTCGCCCTGCCATAGGCAGGAAAAGACGGTAAATCTCGCCGCCACCGATGATGCAGATTTCATCAGCTTTTTCCTGCCGCGCCGCCGCAAGTGCAGCGTCCGCATTGGCAACCACCACAGCCCCCTCACTTGCAAAATTCGCAGCGCGTGTGATGACAATGTTGGTCCGCCCGGGCAATGGTTTGCGCGGCAGGCCATCCCACGTCTTCCGCCCCATGATCACGGGTTTGCCCATGGTGATGGCCTTGAAGCGCTTGAGGTCCGAGGAGATATGCCAAGGCAGTCCGCCGTCCCGGCCGATGATGCCATTGCGCGAAACCGCAACAACGAGGGAAATGACGCTCATGCCGCCAACGCCTTCAGTGCGTCGCCATCAATGGTACAGAGGCGGTGCTCGGGGTCGATGTCGGCACCAAGGGACTGATAGAGCTTCTTTCCCCCCTCGTTCCAATCCACCACCATCCAGAAAATCTTGCTGTATCCCCTGGCGATCGCCAGGCGCGCCGTCGCTTGCATCAGGGCCCGGGCAACACCCTTTCGGCGATGCTCAGGCAAAACCACGATGTCTTCCAGATACATGATCTCGTGGCCCCGGTTGGTGGAGTAACTGCGATGCCAGACAACCGAACCTGCCACGTCGCCATTGTCCTCGGCAATCAACGCTCCGATGATCGGGCTGTCACAAAACAGATCACGCTCAAAATCAACGGCTGTTACCGCAAAGCCATCCAGCGAACCGTGGTGCTCCGCCAGGGCCCGTGTGGTTCGCACCAGCGCGGGCCCGTCGCCCGGTCGTGCCGCACGCACCTCGATCACGCCTGCCCCGCAACACCGAGGGTTACCAGTGAGAAGAGGAAATTCCATGCGCCATGACACACCATTGTGACCCACAGGCTGCCGAAACGCAGCAACATCGCGCCCAGCACCAGCCCCATCATGAAGATCAAAGCCACAGAAAACAGCGGCTCAGTCATGTGCATCAGGGACCACCCCGCGCTGGTCAGCAGGACCGCTCCCCAACGCCCGATCCGGGTCTGTGCCAAAGCGGCGAACAGCGGCCCGCGGAACATGAATTCCTCCACCAACGGGGCCCCCAGCGCCACCGATGGAATGGCGATCCAGAACAGGCGTGGCTCATTGGCGAGGTCGAACATCGCCTCCTTCACCAGACCCGCAGACCCTGTGTCTGGCGACTCGCCATTGGCACCCGGCGTGTACTGGGTGAGATCGACCTGGAAAATCACGACGATGGCAATGATGACGAGATACATGACCACGAGGAAGGCCAGCGGCACCAAAATCCATCCACCAAAGCCGAGGCGCGGCAGATGCAGTGCCGATGAAACCCTGGCATTGCCGCCTTTCAGTGTGGCAAGCCAGTAAGCCACCACCACAGTCAGCACAGCCACCGGCAACATGCCAAGGATGGTCCCCTTGATGATGGCGCGCGGATCCGTGAGACCACCCTCCATCAAAGGCGCGATGGCAACAGCCGCCACGCCTTGCAGAAACATGTTCAAGAGGAAGGCAAGTACCAACGCAAGAATGGCAAACCACAGGGGTTGGCTGTTTGTGGCATTATAAAGCCAGTTGTGCCGGGCACGATGGAAGTCCTCACCAAACATCTTACACCGCCACCGGTGCGGAAATCGCAGGCGCGGGGTCATACCCCTCGATGCGGAAATCCTCGTAACGGAAATCTTCTATGGCACTCACCGCGCGGGTGATCAGCAGTTTCGGCAATGGCTTTGGCGTGCGTGACAGCTGCAAATCTGTTTGCGGCAGATGATTGAGATACAAATGCGCGTCACCGAGCGTGTGCACGAAATCACCCACCTCCAACTTGCAGACATGGGCAATCATGTGGGTAAGCAGTGCATAGGACGCAATGTTGAAGGGGACACCCAAGAAAATGTCAGCCGAGCGCTGGTAAAGCTGGCACGACAGCTTGCCATCTGCCACGTAGAACTGGAACAGGCAGTGGCACGGCGGCAATGCCATCTTGTCCACGTCAGCCGGATTCCACGCTGTCACCATGAGACGGCGTGAGTCAGGGTTTTTCCTGATGCGGGAAATCACGTCGGCAAGCTGGTCGATGGTGGAGCCATCGCGCGCCGGCCATGAGCGCCATTGTGCACCATAGACCGGACCAAGATCACCGTTTTCATCGGCCCATTCGTCCCAGATCGTGACCTTGTTGTCGTGCAGGTATTTGATGTTGGTTTCACCACGGATGAACCAAAGCAGTTCATGGATGATTGAGCGCAAGTGCAGCTTCTTGGTGGTGACCAGCGGGAAGCCTGCCGCCAGGTTATAGCGCGACTGGTGCCCGAACACGGATATCGTCCCCGTGCCCGTACGGTCTTCCTTCTTCACACCCGAAGCACGCACAAGGCGCATGAGTTCAAGATACTGCTGCATGCCCCCTCTTATCGCGGGGCTGATTCCCGCCCAAACGAAAACGGCGGCATCCACAAGGGATCCCGCCGTTGCAAGTGAATGAGACTGATGCTTAGCCGAGCTTGGCCAGCGTCTTGGTGTGCTCAGCCACCAGATAATAGACGGTGACGCGATGCTTGGTCTTGTCGGCCTTCATCTTTTCACCGACTGCCTTTACCGCAGCTTCCGCCGTCTTGGCGTCCAGGCCAAGCTTCTTGGCGCAAAAACCGTCCACAACGCGCTTCACTTCCGCCGGGTCCGTAACTGAAACCCACTGCGAATCCTTGCCCTTGAGGGCAATTCCGCAGAACTTCACGATGGCTTCAACAGCCGCCGCGCTGACGTTGGATGTGTACTTCTTGATATCTGCCGCGTAGTCGGCCATGTCGGTAGTCCCCCTAAAAATGCAACCGGTCAGGTTGCGTGCCGAGGTGTATACAGCTTTCGCCTCCGCAAAAAAAGCAGGAATCACCCTGCGCAACCCCCTGTTGAAAATCTACAGGGTTGAAAGTCGGGCCATGGAGCCTATATTGCACCTGTCCCCGCAAGGTGGACTATGGCGATAAACGACTCACGTAATAAACCCATTGGACCCGGGGGCAGTACCCGGCGCCTCCACCACAGCCGTTCGCTTTGCGAACGGCGAACAGCCCGACAGCCGATTTCCTTAAATCGGCGAAAGGGCCAGCCACTTCGAGCGGCTGTGATGGGGGCGAAATAGGATCGACAAGGGCGTAAAGGTTGGTTTTTTGCTCGTGATGGTACCGACGTTATCGGGCTATTTTATAGTTGCCAATGACAACTATGCTCCGGTCGCAATCGCTGCGTAACGCAGTGCCTAGACTGGAATTCAAGCCCTGAGGCTTAGCCGCTTCAGGCGGGGTTCGCCGGTACCTGGCAACAGAAACCGGCACTTCCTTCCATTGCCATTGCAGTCCGCCCCGATCAGCAGCAAGGCGTGACTCACACCCCATTCAGCGGCTAAGTTCACTGTCGATTCGGCTTTTTGAGGACGCGATGCCTGAAGACTTGATGCGATACGACCAGTTGGCCCAACTGGCGCTGCGTGGCGTGGTGCGTGAAGCCTTGCGCCGGGTGGAGCGCGAAGGTCTGCCCGGCGAGCATCATTTCTACATTGCCTTCAACACCCGCTATCCCGGCGTGATCCTGTCCGAGCGCACCATGGAGCGCTACCCCCGGGAAATGACAATCGTGTTGCAGCATCAATACTGGAACCTCAAGGTGCACGACACCTGGTTCGAGGTCGAGCTGTCCTTTGACAACATTCCAGAAAAGCTGATCATCCCCTTCAATGCCGTCAAGGGTTTCCTTGATCCAGCAGTCCAGTTCGGCCTGCAGTTTGAAGTGGTGGCAGCAGAAGAGGCGGCCGCCGACGCGGAAAATGCCGCCAAGGCAGAAGGCGATGACCATAAATCCGCCACCCCCGCAGCCGAAATGCCGGGCGAAGAGGGCGACAAGGCAAAGGTGGTTTCACTCGATGCGTTCCGCAAGAAGTAAACTGGCAGTGCTGCTGGCCGCTGCGTTTCTCGCAGCGCCCGGCCTCGCCCAGGATCAGGCTGACAAGGATGCGCTCGCCAACATGGCAGAGCAGCAGGTGCAGCCGGCCTCCAAGGCTGGCCTGCCTGCCGATGCCTACAAGATCGCCGCCAAGAAACTCTTCGGCCGCCAGAAAGCGCCCGCCAACATCAAGGCCCGCGCCATTGGCTCCTATGCCAAGGGTTGCCTCGCCGGGGCCAAGGCCGTGCCGATCAACGGCGAAGCCTGGCAAGTCATGCGCCTGTCGCGCAACCGCAACTGGGGCCATCCCGACCTGATCACACTGGTCGAGAAACTGGCCAAGGAAGCCAAGGCGGCGGGTGACTGGAATGGCTTGCTGGTGGGTGATCTTTCACAACCGCGTGGCGGTCCGATGTTGACGGGCCACGCCAGCCACCAGATCGGCCTTGATGCCGATGTCTGGCTGACACCGATGCCGGACCGCATCCTGAGCAAGGCCGAGCGCGAGAACATCTCCGCCACCATCGTGGTCAAGAACCGCAAGGAGATCGACCCCAAGGTCTGGACCGTAAACCATGCAAGACTGATCCAGCGCGCCGCGAAGTATGATCGCGTGGGACGCATTTTTGTCCACCCGCCCATCAAGGCAGAGCTGTGCAAGTGGGCCACGGGTGACCGTTCGTGGTTGGCCAAGGTGCGCCCGCTCTATGGCCACAACTACCACTTCCACATCCGCATGAAGTGCCCGGAAGGCATGGCAGGTTGCAAGGACCAGTGGACGCCCAAGCCCAAGGACGGAACCGGCTGTGGCGAGGAACTGGCCTATTGGATGAGCGATGTTCCTTGGAAGCCCAAGAAACCGGACCCCAAGCCCATTGATCCCAACAAGCCAAAACCCAAGCCACGGCCGCCGCCACCGCCCTTGACTCTCTCGGGCCTACCTGCTGAATGCCGCGCGGTTATCGCAGCGCAGTAGAAGCGCCACGATGTTTTGAGCCCGCTGGGGGTGGGCTTTGATGAATCAAGCAGCAACATCTGAAACAGACGTCAAGCAGACGCGCCTGAAACTGGCCTTTGCCACGCTTGGCGTAGTCTATGGCGACATCGGCACCAGCCCGCTTTACGCCATGCGTGAAGCCTTGCACCCCGTTGTGGCGGCAGGCGGCGATCTCCGCCTGGCCGTGCTCGGCGTCGTGTCGTTGCTCATCTGGGCATTGCTGATCGTCGTCACCCTCAAATATGTCGTCATGCTGATGCGCGCGGACAACAAAGGCGAAGGCGGCATTCTCTCGCTCGTCGTGCTGGTGGAAACACTGCTCAAGAGGAAGGGCGGCTTCGTCCTGGCGCTGGGCATTATCGGTGCGGCCTTCTTCTTCGGCGACGCCATGATTACGCCCGCCATGTCGGTGCTTTCGGCGGTGGAAGGTCTTTCCGTTATCAACAAGGGCTTTGAGCCTGTCGTCGTGCCACTGACACTGGCCATTCTCGTCACCCTCTTTACCTTCCAGTACAAGGGCACGGCAGGCGTCGCTTCGCTTTTCGCACCCGTGACCATGGTGTGGTTCATCGTGCTCGGCATCATGGGCTTCATCCACATCTTCGACGACCTGCAAATCTTCCTCGCCATCAATCCCTGGTATGGCTTCCGCATGCTGGTGGACCAGCCGGGTCTGGCATTGCTGGTTTTCGGCGGCGTCTTCCTTGCTGTCACCGGTGGTGAAGCCCTCTATGCCGACATGGGCCACTTTGGCCGCGGCCCCATCCGCATCGCCTGGGCGTCTGTGGTCTTGCCCAGCCTCGTGCTCAATTATCTCGGCCAGGGCGCGTTCGTGATCTCTCACCCGGAAGCGGTTGAAAACCCGCTCTTCCTCATGGCCCCCGGCTGGGGCCTGATCCCCCTCGTCTTGCTGGCGACGCTGGTTACGGTGATCGCTTCGCAGGCCGTCATCACCGGCGCTTTCTCCATCGCCCAGCAGGCCATGTCGCTCGGCCTCCTGCCGCGCATGAACATCACCCACACCAGCGAGGAAGAAGCAGGGCAAATCTATGTTGGCCAGATCAACTGGATGATCCTCATCGGCGTGATCATCCTTGTGCTGGTCTTCAAGTCGTCCTCCAACCTCGCCTCGGCCTATGGCGTGGCCGTCAACACCTCCATGGTGGTGGACTCGATCCTCGGCATCATCTTCTTCTGGAAAGCCCGCACCCTGCCGCGCTGGTTTGCCATTCCAGCACTCACGTTCATTCTGGCGGTGGAACTGGTGTTCGGCATGGCCAATGCCCTCAAGATCATTCACGGCGGCTATATGCCGGTGCTGATGGGTGCCACCATCATCCTGTTGATGATCACCTGGCTCAAGGGCCGCAAGCTGCTGGCCAAGAAGCTCGAAAAGGAATCAATCGAGCTGGAGGGCCTGCTGCAATCGCTGGAGAAGCGCTCGCCCACCCGCGTCGCCGGGGCCGCCGTCTTCATGCAGACCGACAATCGTTACGCACCATCGGCCCTCATGCACAATTTGAAGCACAACCGCGTGCTGCATGACATTCTGGTTTTCATCTCGGTGGAAACCACCGACGAGCCGCGCCACGATGGTGACCGCGTCAGCATAAGACAGACATCACTCGGGGCCTGGGTGGTGGAAGCCCGCTTCGGCTACATGGAACAGCCCGACGTGCCTGCAGCGCTTCGCGCTTGCAAGGAACATGGCCTCGAGATTGATCCGCGTCAGGCCAGTTACTTCCTCGGTCGCCGCGTTATCCGCATGAGCCCGCGTTCGTCCATGCCGTTCTGGCAGCAACGCATCTTCATTATGCTGGCCAACCAATCCGCCCGCGCCATCGAATTCTTCCGCATCCCGCCGGATCGCGTTGTCGAACTTGGCTTGCAGATGAGCGTGTGAGGAGGGTTGCCTCCATCTGTTCACAAAACTGCCGTCACCCCGGCGAAAGTATATGTGAGCGGGTGAACCCTACCCCTCAATTTTGGAGAAATCCGCAACCTCGGCACAGGCCTCGCGGATGCGATTGAGCAAGCGCAACCGGTTCTCGCGGAAGGTGGCGTCCTTGTCGTTGACGGTCACGCCTTCAAAGAACTCATCCACGGGCACGCGCAACTTGGCAATCGCCCGCATGGCCGCTTCAAAGTCTTCGTGTTCCACGGCTTTCCGCGCCTGCGCGGCGGCTTGCGTGATGGCGGAATGCAGCGCCTTCTCTTCACCCTTGATCAGTTGCTGGGGATGCACATCGCCAGAATAGGTACGGCCATCTTTCTTCTCTTCAATGCGGAGAATATTGGCAGCCCGCTTCACACCAGCCAGAAGGTTCTTGCCGTCATCCGTTTCAAGGAACTTGGACAATGCCTCAACCCGCCGCACCACCATCAACAAGTCATCCTGCCCACCGAGCGAGAACACGGCATCAATGAGATCATGCCGCATGCCCTGGTCTTTGAGATAGACCTTCAGGCGATCGGCGAAGAAGGAGAGGAGGTCGTCTCCCCACTTCATTTTCAACCGCAATCCAGATTCAAGAACAATGCGAATGACCCCCAGCGCTGCCCGACGCAGCGCGAACGGATCCTTCGATCCCGTTGGTTTTTCATCAATCGCCCAGAAGCCCACCAGCGTATCCAGCTTGTCGGCCAGCGCCACGGCCATGCCGATCTTGCTTTGCGGAATGCCATCGCTAGGGCCTTGCGGTTTGTAGTGGTCGCGGATGGCATCGGCCACGTCGGCGTCCACGCCTTGGTCGAGCGCGTAATAGCGCCCCATCAGGCCCTGCAATTCCGGGAACTCGCCGACGACACCGCTGACGCGGTCCGTCTTGGCCAAACGCGCCGCCAGCTTTGATTTTTCGACATCGGCACCAATGGTCCTGGCGATCTCTCCCGCCAAAGCCTCAATACGCTTGACGCGCTCGCCTTCCGTGCCGAGCTTGGCGTGGAAGGTGATGCCGTCGAGCTTCTTGAGATTGTCCTCAAGTGGAATTTTCCGGTCCGTATCCCAGAAGAACTTCGCATCGCTCAAGCGCGCCGCAATCACCTTGTTATTCCCGCGCACGATCTCCTCGCCGCCATCCCTGGCGATCATGTTGGAGACCAGCAGGTATTTGTTGGCGAGCTTGCCCGTCTTCGTCTCACGCAGGCAGAAGCATTTCTGGTTCGCCTTGATGGTGGTGATGATCACCTCCGGTGGCACACTGAGATAGGCCTCGTCGAACGACCCCATCAGCACGACAGGCCATTCCACCAGCCCGCCCACTTCCTTGAGCAGCGCCTCGTCCTCGATCATCTCAAGGCCCTGCGCAAAGGCGAGGTTCTTGGCTTCGGCACGAATGGTCTCCACCCGCGCCGCCGCATCAACGATCACATGGGCCTTGTGCAGCTTGTCGGCATAATCCTCAAAGCGCCGCGCCTC
>Ga0075163_10006684_pt1 | contig 15304 bp, 8 predicted proteins | sample JI1023141ADNA_FD_71478 | JGI IMG/M metagenome (GOLD analysis project Ga0075163, IMG submission 71478) | Wastewater effluent complex algal communities from Wisconsin, to seasonally profile nutrient transformation and Carbon sequestration -... | ecosystem: Engineered > WWTP > Effluent > Algae... | reverse complement strand
AGGCAGACCGGCATGAGCGCGGTCTGCCAGAGCAGGTCGGTGCGACCGGTGGTGGGTGTGCACGCGGGGCAGAGCCACGTGACGTCGAAGTGGTGCCGCCACCCGTGACGCCGCTGGATGCCGTGGCCGCGGATCGCCAACGGGTACCGGTTCATCGTCAGCCGCCGCGCGGCATCCTCGTCGAGCCCGCCCAGCGACGCGAGAGCGTCGAGTTCACGCTGGGGGATGTCGATGTCGTGCCGATACCGGGGCAGCACCCGGGTGCGGTGGATGCCGTTGGCATCGGCCAGGCGCACGGCATACGAGCTGAGCGGCTCGGAGGGTCGCGGGGCGGGGCGAACGGGAAGGACGGTCACGACACGGGCACCTTGACCCGGCGGCGCCGTGAGGGTTGGGGCGCGACCGTGCGGAGCTCGGCCTCGCCAGCCATCGCGCGAGCGGACAGCGGCACCGCGTCCAGATGGGCGGTCGTGATGGTCTCGGAGCCGTCGTCAAACGCGGCAAGGAGGGCCTCTGTGAGCAGAAGAGCGGTGTCGCCGACGTAGCCCTGGGTGCGGCGCCAGATGTAGCCGGCGTGCTGGCGGGAGAAGATCCCAGCCGGTGCGCAGTCGAAATAGGGCAGCAGCACGGTCTCGGCGTCCTTGAGGAACCGTTGCCAGGTGCGCCGGTCATCCTCGGTGGCCAGCGGGTAGGCGCTCAGGGTCAGGCGTTCGAGACGAGAGTTGATCTGCGGGTCGAGGTAGAGCGGCGACTCATGCAGGTCGGCACCGACGAGGATCATCGTGCCGCCCAGCTCGCCGAGCTCAGTGTTGAGGTACTTCAGGAAGTCGAGCATGTCGCGGCTGTCCTTGTTGGACACGTCGAGGAAGTGGCTGTCGTCGATGAGCAGCAGCCGCACCCCGTGTTGCCGGAACGCGTGGATGACCCGGGTGGTGGTGACCCGCACGAGGCCTTCGCTCGGGTAGCCCATCGTGAGCAGCATGCTGGCGAGGACGTCGCGGATCTTCGAGGCGGCCCGCAGGGTGAGGTACAGCTGGGGGATCCAGTCGGCGGTGACGCCGGGTTCGGGGTTCCAGGTCGGGCGCGGGTCGGTGCGGGCCGGCCCGAGTAGATCGCGGTATGCCGCCTGGGCCCAGTCCTTCACGAACGTGGACTTGCCGATCGCGAACGACGCGCTGACCGAACCGATCGCCTTGGCCCCTGGCGGGCGGAGCCGATTGCGATCCACCAACCTTGTGAGCTGGAAGGCGGCGCGTTGCGCCAGCACTGAGGGTAGGACGAGCCCGGTCATCGCGGTGGTCAGCTCGTCCCAGTACTCGTCCTGGGCGGCGTCGGCCATGGCGTCGAAGGTCTCGACCGGGATGGGTGTCGGCATGGGGCGGGGTGGGGCGGTGGCTTGCTGGTGCCAGAGTCGGGCGTCCATCAGATGGCCTCGCTGTCGTAGTCGGGGAAAGCGGAGTCGAAGTCGATCGGCGGGGGCTCGTCGCCACCGGTCACGGCGTCCCCCGTCAGTGCCACAGTTGGGAGGGGAGTGGGCATGGCTGGGGCGCCGTTGGCCTCGGTGTCGATGAGCTGACGGGCGGCATCGGCCTCGGCGTGGTCGATGAGGGCCTGGTCGTGGCGCATGCCGGCGCGGATCAGCTTGCTGCGCCACTCCTCGTCGGTCGGGGCGGTGCTCAGCTCGGTGATGGCGGCGATGATCTCGCGGGTAACGTTCCGGCGAGCGACGACGCGGTTGCCTCCGCGCTCCTTGATGAGTTGGCGGGCCCTATGCACGACGACGTCGGTCAGGGGCGCCTCGACCAGGTGCGCGTCGCGCCATTGCAGCCCGTAGATGCGGTCGTCGTGGCGGCTGCGGTGCCAGAGACGAGTGCGGTCACGGGGGTCGTAGTGGAAAGGCACCTTGGCGTCTTTGGCGCGGTAGGTTCCGGGCCGGACGCCACGGATCTCGTCGACGATGTCGCCGTCATAGGTGAGACCGCGGAAGGCGACGCCGCCGTTGCCCGGGGTGAGCCATCGCTCCGGCAGCAGGCTGTAGATCAGGTCCGGGTGCTGCGGGACGAGCAGCCGGCCGGTGATCGCGTGCAGCATGTCGTGGCGCTCCAGCGGGGTGAAGTTGCCGTCCTCAACGCCGGGGATCTTCACGCCGCCGTGCCGATTGCGGTGGTAAGCAATGGCGATATGCCGGTGTAGATGAGCCTGGAGTTCGCGCCAGGAGCCGAGGGGCTCGAATCCCACCCAGCCCACGAACCGCCCCCGCTCGTGGACAGCGCGACCCTTGAACCCAGCCCCGTTGCGGAACGACTGGTATGCCGCCTGCAGGCTGTCGTGCCACCGCTCCACAATGTTGTTGTCCACAGGGCGTCCAGGCCGGGAGGGCATGAGGTCGACCCCCCAGTCGAGAAGCAGCGCACGCAGGCTCTCGCTCAGGAAGATCGAACCGTTGTCGGCGCGCAAAGAGATGACCATGATCCCGGGCTTGACGTGCCGTCCGGTTATCTCGCGGGTGGTGCGGACCCGGCTGGCGTGAGCAGTGACCGGGTTGTCGCCGAAGTCGAGGCTGGCGGGTATGCCGCACCAGCGGAAGTCGTCGATGGTGGTCGCGTCGACCACCATCGAGAACGGACGGATCGCGTCATACAGGGCCAGGGCGATCTCAAGGGCATTGGCCGAGCGGGGCACGACGCGACAGGCGACGACCACCCGGCTGGGCACCGAGATGATGGTGATGATCTCGACGGAGTAAACCCGCTCGTACACGTCGTCCCAGACCAGGTTGTCGCAGCGAGTGACGTCGACGGCGAAATGGCCGGGGTGGGTGGCCGGGTAGTTGGAGCGGCCGGAGTTCTTACGCAGGGCTGAGGACTTGTGCTGCTTGGTGGTGTGTCCCAGCGCGGCGAACCGCATGGAAAGGTACTGCTGGGTGATCCGTTGCGGCAGCTGGATGTCGTCGATGCCCTCCTGCTTGAGCCGGACCAACACGCGCCGCTCGATCTCGACCAGGCTCACCTTGCTGCGGGTGCCGTCGAAGCCGGCCAGTTCCTCATCGACGATGCGGACGAAGCGTGGATCGATGACCTCGAAGCCTTGTCGGCCTCGGGTCTTGCGTCCGTCGACCAGCCCGCGCAGCCCGTCGCGTTTGAAGGCCTTGATCCAGCCTCGAATCGTGTTGGCGGAGACGCTGTTCTTCACGATCTCGCCGGCCAGCACGCGTCGGACCCGCATCCGGTCCACGCTGTACTCGAAGGTCAGTTGGCGGGCCATAGCGTTGATCCGTTTGGTTTCGCTCTCTCCGTAGCCTTCCCCGAACGGGTGGAACGGTTCCCCGTTGCGGGCCATGAGTGGGTGGCCGTCGCGGTAGCCGGTGAGGATCTCTAGGACTACCTCGAGCTTGAGCAGGACCTCGGCACGGATCGCCGGAGTCAGGCTGCTCCACCACGGCTGCAGTGACTGGTGGATCGCGTCCAAGCACTCGTCACCGAGGCCGGTGACGGCAAGTTGGTCAGCGCGCACGAAGTGGTTCTCCCCGATGGCGTCCTTGACGTTCACGCCGTGCCGCCCAAGTTCCACCACGACCGCGGGGCCGTAGGTCATCAGAACCCGAGCGCCGACGAACAACTCGACCGCCTTGCTCACGGGGTCGCCTCTGCCCACCGGCTGATGAGCTCGTCGCGCCGTCGACTGCGCTGGGCGCGCTTTGACGACTCACGCCGGAGGTTCACGATGTCGGGTCCTGTCCAGCACACCACAACAGCTCGTCTGGGCGGGTCACATCCACGGCGGTGAAGGGCGCGTGGAAGCTCTGGTCATGGCCATTGTCATGGCCAGACACGCCGGAGTGCCGACCCGGCCAGGACTGAGCGCTGGTCGGGTCTCGGTCCTCCTCGTTCGGGTTCCCGTCGCGTCCCGCGCTGCTCATGCGGTCACTGCCTCAGCCTCACGAAGCACGAGCGGCGTCGCCTGGGTGATCGGGAGTTCGAGGTTGCAGACGATCTGCCCGCTCCAGATGCCGTGCCACATCGCTGACACCACGTGCCCACCACCGGCGTCGAGTTTGAGGACATCGGCGACGGTGCCCTGGCCTTCGAGGGACTGGTGCAGCAGGCGCAGCGACCCGGTGTACCAGGGCATCGGCCGGCGGAAGCCGTGGATCCACATCAGGTTCACGCGGCGGATCCGCGACCAGCCTGCGAAAATCTCGTGGCTCCAGCCCACCTCGGCGCAGGCCTCGGCGGTGAGACGGACCTTCAACTGAAAGTCCTCGTCCTGACGTGGTGCTGGTCGGGCGTCCCACAGTCGAACGGTGCCGTCGTCGTGACGGCTGAGCAGGTCCGGGGTGTGCTCGAGACGCCGGCCCCGGCGCTTCGCCGGCAACCGCAACCTGCATGGCTGTGCGACCAGCCAGGTCACGTCCGGACGACGGTCCAACTCCCTGACCAGGTCATGCTCCAGCCCCGACTCCAGGTGCAGGTGGTTACGGGTCGTGACCGAGTACGCGTACACCGGAATGTGCCCAGAGCCAGCCTTGACCTTCGGGGTCCGTGTCCGCCGCAGCTGGGCGACGTCCGGCCTCTCCGGCCACGGCCACACGGCCAAGTCCGCGCCTACGTCGAACAACCACTCAGTGTCGAGGTCGGGGCACAGCACCACAGGGGCTGGCCCCTTCCTGGCATGCGAAATAGACTCGTCCACGCGACGGCACCTTCGTTTCTGCGCAACAGATTCATCGGGACCGTCAACCGAGGGGTGTCCGTTCGCGCGGGCACCCCTCATCCATGTCTGGAATGAGGTCCTCGGTTCTGGCCTGGGTTGAGCCTACGGCGACACGCCACGCCAATCAAGCGTTTCGCGCCTAATAACCGACAGAGGTGCCTACAGGTCAAGGAGGCGATGGTCAGCACTTGCTCGACGGTGGGCAACCCCCCGTGGACGAAGCACAGCAAGCACGACTCTTGACAGAAGCCCGGGTTCCGACGTCTCCGCAGGTCGCGCCCACTCTGTCGCTTATTAAGCGTCAGAGCGCCGGGTTTTGCCCTACTGTGGTTCTGTGACGAAGCAGCGGGAGTCCGTTACTGTCGACGGCACGCGTCTGACCAGCGCGCCACCGAGAACGCCGAGCGCCACCAACGCTCGGCGACAGGGTCTGACCAGCCCAAGCGAAGGACACCCTCCGGCCGTGCCTCAGCGCATCAACACGGCGGTCGCATCGCGCGACGCCACCGTCCCCATCGTGGCTCGCGAGTGGCCGGCCGCCGTGAAGCCTCTGGAGCGTTTCCTCTGTCTGAATCCGCGATGCCCTGACGCGGCACGGATCACCCGCCATCAGGCAAAGGGTCGTCCGCAGCTGTTTTGCGGTACGAAATGCCGACGTGCGTACGACTACGAGCGGGCGCAACTCCTCCTGGACAAGGAGCGCCTTAAGGAGGCAGTTGCGCGACCTGGTGGAACCTTCCGAGAGCGCGAGGTCGTCAAGGCGGCTCTCGCCAGCATCGAGAGGTGTCTCCTTCACTACACATACTCAGCTGCTGCGGCGTCAGAGGGCTAGGGCAGGATCGGAACGTGCCCAGGATCTTCGACAACCTCGCCGCTGAGACACAGCTCGGGCTCGCCCTGCGAACTCACTTCACCGACTCGTACACGAATGTTGATGTGGCAACCGGATACCTCGACCTGCGGGGGTGGTCCCACCTCGGCGATGTGATGGAAGGAAAGGCATACGAGTCCGGGTCCGCACCTGTGGCTCGGGTGCTCGTCGGCATGGTCGCACCATCAGAGTCTCAGGCCATTTTGGACTCGCTCCAGTCCGAGCTGTCCGACGATGGCCCAGGAGAGTCCATCCACGACAGCAGCAAGGCACTGGACCAGAAGGAGCGCTTGGTTCGGCACCTACGCACCCAGCTCATGCGTGGGCTTCCCACCAAGAGTGGCCAGGAGACGCTCCGTCTCATGAAGCGCCAGCTGGAGTCTGGCCGCGTTGAGATCCGTGTTTTCACGAGGCGGCCATTGCATGGCAAGACGTACATCCTGCGCGGCGGGGGTGGCCCGGTTCCGCTCTGGTCCTACGTCGGCTCATCCAACTTCACCGGCGCCGGCCTGTTCAACAACCTCGAGCTGAACATCGACGTCGCAGAACAAGATGCGAACGCCAAGCTCGCTCAGTGGTTCGAGGACCGCTGGAACGACAAGTACTCCCTGGTCATCACCAAGGAAATCATCGAGCTGATCGAAGAGTCCTGGTCCGGCGAGGAGCAAGCCACCCCGTTCGAGGTGTATCTCAAGGTCTGTCACGCGCTGTCGCAGGATGCCCGCGACGGGCTCGGCTATGTGTTGCCCAAGTCCATGCAGGATCTGCTGCTGGACTACCAGGTCACCGCAGTGCGCACCCTCGCGCGCCGCATCGTGCGACGGGGCGGCACCATGCTCGGCGATGTCGTCGGCCTGGGCAAGACCCTCACCGCAGTGGCAACCGCACTCATGCTGCAGGCCGCCGAGGACTACAGCACTCTGGTCCTCTGCCCGAAGAACCTCGAGACGATGTGGCAGGAGCACCTCGACGCATACGGCGTCGAAGGAGCGCGGGTCGTTCCTTACTCGATGGCCGACAGGATCCTCCCCGACCTCAAGTTGTTCAAACTTGTCATCTGCGACGAGTCACACAACCTGCGCAACGACACCACCAAGGCCCATGAAGCCATCCGCGACTACGTTCGCCGCAACTCCAGCAAGGTCCTGCTCCTGACGGCCACGCCCTACAACCTTGCCTTTGCCGACGTCGCGAACCAGCTCGCGCTGTACATCGACGAGGACGAAGACCTGGGCATCGTCCCCTCCGCAGCCATGGCGAAGGACCCCTCCCTGGCGGACAAGGTCGATGGCAAGACCAACACCTTGGAAGCGTTCAAGAGGTCGGAGGAAGCCGACGACTGGCGCCGCCTCATGTCCGACCACTTGGTGCGTCGAACCCGCAGCTTCATCAAGAAGTCCGCACGGAAGAAGGCCGTCACCCTCCCCGACGGGACGACTCAGATGCGCGAGTACCTGCAGTTCGCCGACGGGACCGAGTTCTTCTTCCCCACACGCATCCCGCACCCACTGACTCACGCCTTCGGCATCGACGATCCAGCGTCAATGATGGAAGACGACACCACGCTGGACGCCATCGCCCGGCTCACCCTCCCGCGCTACCGGCTCTCCGACTACGAAGACCCCCGCGCGCCGAAGACCGATGCGGACAAGAAGTACCTCGACGACATCCGCTCAGGCCGCGGCAACGTCAGCGGGTTCGTCCGCGTGGGGCTCTTCAAGCGCCTCTCATCCTCAGGCAACTCCTTCATCCTCTCCCTGCAGCGGCAGCGCGCCCGCAACGAGCTGTTCCTCTACGCCATCGACAACAAGCTCCAGGTCCCCCTAGGCACCTTCACCGACCGGCAAATCACCATCAGCGACGAAGACCTGGAAAGCGAGGAACCACTCGGCGGATCGATGGCGAGCCGGTACCAAGAGCTGCGGGACAGCGCACCAGCCAAGACGAAGTGGCTCAACTCGACCGTCTTCAAGAGCACCCTGCGGCACGACCTGCTCAAGGACAACGAGCTCATCGGCACCCTGTTGACCCGCTTCGGCTCGTGGGACTCCACCCGGGACAGCAAGGTCAACGCGCTGATCGATCTCCTGCGTGGCGACCATGAGGGCAAGAAGGTTCTCGTCTTCAGCGAATACAAGGACACCGCCACATACGTCGCCGCCGCCTTGGAGGAGGCAGGCATCGACAACGTCGGCCTGGCGACCGGCGACTCCATCGACCCGTCGGACCTGGCCCGACGGTTCAGCCCCCGGTCCAACCGCCTCCCGGGCCAGAGCGTGGAGAGCGTCAAGCCGCCCGAGGACCCGATCGACGTCCTGATCGCCACAGACGTCCTCTCCGAAGGACAGAACCTCCAGGACAGCCACGTCATCGTCAACTACGACCTACCCTGGGCGATCATCCGGCTCATCCAGCGCGCCGGCCGCGTCGACCGCGTCGGTCAGGAGTCAGACACCGTCCACGTGTACCTGATCACGCACGACAAGGTCGAGCAGCAGATCCACCTCCGCCGCCGCATCCGCGCCCGGCTCACTGCCGCCGCCGAGGCCTTCGGCTCCGACGAGCAATTCTTCGGTACCGACGACGAGGTCAAGCTCCTGCACGACTTCTACGACGGACGATTGTCCGACGACGATGACGACGGCGAGGGCGAAGCCGACGCCGTGAGCGAGGCCTGGCTCGCCTGGAGCAACGCCCAGGACAGCCACCCCTCAGTCACCAAGCGAGTCCTCAGCCTCCCAGACCTCATCCACTCCACCCGCGACCGGTACGCGCGTGAGTCCACGGGCGGCGTCGCCTGCTTCGTCCGCACGGAGTCCGGCATCGACGCCTTCGCGATGAGCGACTCCCACGGCTCCGAACGCCTCCTCACCCCCGCTGAGGCGCTTCGCATCTTCGAGGCTGAACCCACCACCCCCACAGCAAGGCTTCGCGACGACCACTTCGACCTCGAGGCTCAGCTCGTGCGCGGACCCCTGACCGTCGAGGCCCGCGCCGCCGGCAACCTCCGCGGCGTCCGCAAGCGGATTTGGGAGAGGTTCGGGGGCACCTTTTACGCCGAGCAGGCCGAGGACGCCCTCAACGCCTTACACGAGCGGCCCCTCACCAACCACGCCACCAACCAGCTGTCCATCGCACTAAGGAACAAGTACGCCGATCAAGACATCTTGGACCTGCTGGACCGCCTGAACCGCGAAGACCGCCTCGTCATCGGCTCAAGCGAGTCAGACGAGTTGCGCATCGTCTGCTCGATTGGAGTGATCGACAAGTGAGCCAGGACCTTCTCCCCAAGGTCGACCGCGGCGACTTCCAGGAGGTCTTCATTGAGGGCCTCAACTGGCTCGCGCCAGACGTCAAGCACACGGTCAGCGTGATCGACGACGAGGGACGCCAGATCAGCGCCCGAAACGTCGCTTCCTACAAGGGCATAAGGGTCTGGGTCTGTGACGAACGCCCAAACTCCGCGCTCGAGCTCGAACTCGACCGACTCATCGCGAAGACCACCACCGACCGACTGGTCATCTTCGACGGCAATCAGGAGCAGGTCTGGCGCTGGCCCGTTCGGCGCGCCAAGGACGGGTCCGTCACCTCGCGCCTGACCCGCCACCGCCACAAGAAGGGCGACCCCGACCCGAAGTTCGCGGCCCGTCTGGACATCATCCACATGCCCTTTGATGTCGTCCTCGACGCTAACGCCGTCCTGGGCAAGGTCCGTGACGCTTTCGACACCGAGGCCCAGAACGAGTCCAAGCGCGCCTCCAAGCTCATGGCCAACATGTACACCGCCGTCGAGAAGGCCTACCCGGCCGCCACGGACCCCAAGAGGCGTGATCACGAGATCTCAGTGACCCTTGCCCGGATCCTCTTCCTCATGTTCGGCGACGACACCGAGATGTGGCAGACCGACGCCTTCCGCAACGTCATCCAGCACGAGACCCAACGAGACGGGTCCGACCTTGCCCAGGTGCTCAACGAGCTGTTCGCGTTCCTGGACACAGCCAAGCCCGACGAGGTGCCGACCGGCTTCGACGGGTTCAAGTACGTCAACGGCGGCATCTTCGAAGAGAAGATCAAGTTGCCGCCACTGGGCAAGGACTTCCGGATAGCCATCCTCGACGCGTGCGCGGTCGACTGGTCCAGTATCAGCCCCGCCATCTTCGGCTCGATGTTCCAGTCAGTCCGCGACGCGGAGACCCGCCGCGCCCTCGGGGAGCACTACACCTCGGAAGAGAACATCCTCAAGACGCTCAACCCTCTCTTCCTGGACGAGCTCAGGGGCGAGCTGACTGCGGCCCTTGCCCGCGACACCCCACAGAAACAGGTCAACGCCCTCAACAGGCTCTGGGACCGACTCGGCGACATCCGGTTCATTGACCCCGCGTGCGGATGCGGCAACTTCATCATCGTGGCTTACCGCGAGCTACGTGAGATCGAGCTCCAGGTCATGGAGGCGCTGTACGACCTCCGCGACAAGCACCAGCTCTCGCTCGACGCGAAGTCCGACCTCAAGGTCACGCTCGATCACTTCTACGGCATCGAGATCGACGAGTGGCCCGTGCGAATCGCCGAGACCGCGATGTTCATGATGGACCGTCAGTGTGACCTCAAGCTCCAGGAGCGTTTTGGGCAAGCGCCAGAGCGCCTTCCCATCCAGCGCGAGGCGAAAATCGTTGTCGGTAACGCGTTGCGCACTCAGTGGGAGATGCTCCTGCCTCCCACCCAGAACGTTGTCGTCGCGGGAAATCCGCCGTTCCTGGGCATCTCAGGAAGGTCTGCCGAGCAGACGGCAGACCTTCAGTGGGTGTGGGGGTCCGGCTACCACGGCAGTCTCGACTACGTCACCGGATGGTACGCCCGCGCGCTTAAGTACTTCGGGGAAGCGCCCGGCCGATTCGCCTACGTCTCCACTAACTCGATCACACAGGGGGAGCCTGTCGGGCCACTGTTCCGGCCGATTCTCGGGGCAGACTGGCGGATCAGGTTCGCACACCGAACGTTCCCATGGACATCGGACGCCTCGGGCAAGGCGGCTGTTCACTGCACGATCATCGGTTTCGACCGAGGCGGGCCACCCGCGCGTCTCTTCGACTACCCCAGTTCCAAGGCGGGTCCCACCGAGTTGCCGACGAACGGGTCGATCACTCCATACCTGACCTTCGGGCCCCCCGTTATTGTCGACCCGTCCGGACATCCACTTAACCCTCAGGTTGGGAAGGTGGCCTACGGGAACAAGCCGACCGATGGAGGTTGGCTGATTGTCGAGGGCGATGAACGAACTGGCGTCGAGTCGGACCCCATCGCGCGAAAATACCTGCGACCCTACGTCGGGGCACGAGAGCTCCTGCACGGCGGCGACCGCTACTGCCTTTGGCTCGTTGGTGCGCCAGCGACCGATATCCAGGGGAGCCCGGTCCTGCGCGAGCGTGTTGAGGGCGTGCGTACATTCCGCCTGGACAGCGACGCTGCGAGCACGCGTCAGGCTGCCAGCACGGCGCACCTCTTCCGACAAATCGCACAGCCGGACACGTCGTACCTCTGCATCCCCGCCCATGTTTCCGAAGAGCGGCCCTACTTCCTCGCTGGCCACTTTGGCCCAGAGGTCATCGCAAGCAATGCCAACTTCGTCGCACCTGATCCCGACGGCCTGGTTTTCGCCCTTATATCGTCGTCGATGTTCGTGGCATGGCAGCGAGCGGTCGGTGGGCGGATCAAGTCCGACCTCCGCTTCAACAAGCTCCTTACTTGGAACACGTTCCCCGTTCCGACACTCCAGTCTGCTCAGCGCTCGGCCATCGCCGGAGCAGGAGAAGCAGTGCTACTCGCCAGATCTCGTCACAGCGAGGGCTCACTGGCAGCCATGTACGCGCCGGGCGCAATGGGCGAAGTGTTGGCCAGCGCGCATGCGGCCCTCGATCACGAGGTGAACGCCGCCTTCAACATTCGAGATGACGCAACAGAGCTCCAGCGACAGTCGCACCTGTTTGGCCTGTACGCCACCGCAACCTCGGGCTTGCTCGCTGGCCTGGCCTCGAAGGGTCGTGTCGGTGCCAGACGCTAGGGACCAGTTGCCGGTGGTCTTCGACCTGTTCTTCTCCAACCCCGACTTCCACGTCTCCCTCGTCCGATACCTCTCCTGCACCTAAGACGAGTTTCGCCAAGAATGGATCGGATGAAGCGGAGGCTCAAGACATGACTGTGTATTCCGACATCACCTCGTGGGCGGCGACGAGGCCCTGGTGGCAGCAACAGGCTTTGGTGACCCTGGCGTCCACCGGAGACGATGCCGCCTTCGACTACGAAGCCCTCGTCCACTCAATGTTGTCGACACCACCAGCCACGCCACCCGGTGGGTGGCTGGCGGGCATTCAACAGCCCCTAGAACAGCCCGCCTCGGCGGTCTCGCTCGTCTCAATCCACGGAGTGGATAATGTAAACCGGCTGGTGGCCGGACAAACGCTCACGTTCGCGCCCAGCGGTGTGACTGTCATCTATGGCAACAACGGCAGCGGGAAGTCCGGCTACGCGCGCCTGGTGAAGAGCCTGGTAAGGACCAGAGACGCGGCGGAGGTGCTGCCTGACATCTTCAGGTCCACCAGCGGCTCTGTGACTGCGGCCCTATCGTTCTTCGAGGGGGGCACGGTCGCGACGGTGCGTCTCGGAGATGAGGCCCCTCCTTCGCTACAACAAATCACCTTCTACGACGAACGCTGTGGCGACCTGTACGTCAGCAAAGAGGGAGAAGCCTCCTATCGTCCTTCCGCGCTTGCCCTCTTTGATGGCCTCATTCGTGTATGCGACACGGTTCGGGCGGCTATTGACTCACGCCTCGCGGACCTGTCACGGAACCGCGTCGCTCTGCCTGAGCTGGATGCGGCCACCCCCGCAGCGCAGTTTCTAAGCAGCCTAAACGCTGATACTACCGACGATGAGATTGCCAGCGCTTGCACGGTCTCCCGAGATGCCGAGGCGGAGATCGAGAGGGCTCGGTCCGAAGAGGCCCGACTGAGGGCGACCGACCCCACGACGGAGCGCACGCGCATCGAGGAACTGAGCGGCTCATACTTGCGGGCGGCGCAGCTTCTGGCCGAAGCCCGCACGAGCCTCGACGCCGTCGCGGAGCGTCAGCTGCGCACCCTGCAGTCGGAGGCAGCCGAGGCTCGCCAAGTTGCCCGCGCGATGGCGGCTGAGCGGACCATCTCAGATCCATTGGACGGGGTCGGTTCAGCTCTCTGGCGCACCCTCTGGCTCGCTGCGGAACGGTACTCCGCCACCGAGGTCTATCCCGAGCATGAGTTTCCCAACACAGATGAGGGGGCTGCCTGTCCGCTGTGTCAGCAGCACCTCGACTCAGCAGCCCGCGATCGACTCACCCGATTTCAGCGCCTGATGACGGACACAAGCGAGAGCATTGCTCGCCGACTTGAGGAACGACTGGACACAGAGATGTCCGAGTGGCTCGCCGCCGGCCGTGACGGCGACTCGCTGGCTCTGACGCTGCGGGATCTCGACGAACCCCTAGCAGCGGCCGCTGCGGCGCAATACCGAGTCTGGGGGGAGCGCCGAGATGCTGTGGAAGTGGGGCGCGACGCCCTGCCTGATGAGCCAAACGATGAGCTTGAGCAGAGCCTGCGAGCCAAGTCCGCCCAGTACGCGGCCGACGCCATACTGATAGACACCGACACGTTCAACCAGAGAGTTCACGGATTGGTGACGGCGCAACGCGAGCTTGCCGCCGCGATCGCGTTGGCCGGAGCAAAACGGCTGATCATGGGCGAGCGAGATCGCGTCCGGCAGGAGACAGCGCTGCGGGAGGCTCGCCGGGACACGGACACTCGGGGAATCTCCCGCACCCTCGGTGACCTAACTGCCAAGCACGTCACCGTGGTCGTCCAAGATCGATTCTCACGGGAGTCCCAAGACTTGCAGGTCGATTCGGTGACACTCCGAGGACAAGGTGTGAGGCACGGATCCGTGTTGCACAAACCCGAGTTCGTGGGTGCTCACCTTGAGGCCGACCTTCCGCGCGTTCTATCCGAGGGCGAACAAACAGCACTTGGGCTTGCCGGCTACTTCGTGGAGGCTCATCTCGACGCCTCTATGTCATCTTTGGTCCTCGATGACCCAGTAACCAGTCTCGACCACCTACGTCGCGAGCGAGTGGCCCGACGCCTGATCGAGTTCGCGAAGAGCCGGCAAGTCATCGTGTTCACCCACGACGCCGTATTCGCGGGGGACCTCCGACGTGCAGCCAGCGAGGAGGGTGTCGAGTACACAGCGCGCTCCGTCGAACGTCGAGGCCTGGAAAATGCTCCGGGCTACTGCCACGACGACCACCCATGGAAGGCCAAGGATGCGGCGTCTCGGCTTCACTCACTGCGGGAGGATCTGGCTCGAATGCGGCGCGAGTCGACAGGATGGGACGACGACACCCGCGAGCGAGCGATAGGTTCCTGGTCAGGGAGGCTGTCCGAGACGTGGGAACGCATCGTCAGCCAGGAGATCGCGGGACAACTGTTCGACAGATGCACCGAAGAGGTCCGTCCCACGATGCTCAAGGTGCTCGTCAAGTTCAACGAGGAAGACGACAAAGCGTTCCAAGAGGCCTACAAACGGGTGTCAAGGTGGGCCACCCGTCACGACAAGTCCACCGCGTTGAACTACGTCCCACCGAGCTTTGACGAACTGTCGAAGGAACTGGACATTGCCAAGGCTTGGTTCGAACGCGTTAGGAAGTTCAAGTAGCCACTACCAAGGGCACCTGTCGAGGGCGGGGTCAACACATAACACCAACTATCGGACACGCCTGAGGTGCATAACGTCGGCTAATTCTTAGAATCAAGGGCCGTTCTTACAAGATTCAGTGCATCTCGACACATCTCGACAGCTGTCGAGATGCGGTCGAGATTGCGCGTCGTCGTGCGGGGTATCTTGCACGACTTGGCCCGTCGCGCAAGGTCCTGCAAGTTGCGGTGCACCGGCACCTCAGCCGCCCCGAACTGCGAGGACCACTGGTCGACGACCAGCGGCTGGCCAGGGCCCCAGAACGGCTGTTTCCCCTGGTCGGCGCGACTCGTCATAGCTTCTCGGGCGGATGGGTCGCAGGCTGGGGAGCGCTGGGGAGCTGTGACGAGTCGCGGTGGGGGCTCCCTCCCTCGTCGCGGTCGCGTTGCGCCGCGGCGTTGCGCCGGGCTCGTCGATACTCGGTGTGCGCGGTCCGGCAGTCGTCGCATCGGCAACCTCGTCCGTACGACGCGACGGTTCCGCATGGGAAGAAGTTGGGGCGTTTCGCTTCGTAGAGCCGATCGAGGGTTGCCTGCTGCTGCTCGGGTGTTTTCGCATCCCAGGTGCGGGACTGTCCGATGAACGGTGTTTCTGGCGTTCATCTTGTTAGAGGTTCTCGGCAGCCGGCATGCGGTCGGCGAAGGTGACGGCAAACGCGTTCAGCGCGGGCTTCCACCTCATGGTCCATCGTGCCTGCCCGGTGCCCTTGGGGTCCATGCCGCGGGTGACCAGGTACAGGCACTTCAGTGCGGCTTGCTCGGTGGGGAAGTGCCCACGCACGGTCACGGCCCGCCGGTAGCGCGAGTTCAACGACTCGTTGGTTATCTTGAGCCACTGGCCGGGCTGGTGCCTTGACCTGCGGTTTTTCGTGCTGGACGTGTCCGGGACGAGGGTGTTCGGGGGCGTGTCCGGGCTCGTCGTCAGGGGCGGTTTTCGAGT
>Ga0075163_10006683_pt1 | contig 15305 bp, 13 predicted proteins | sample JI1023141ADNA_FD_71478 | JGI IMG/M metagenome (GOLD analysis project Ga0075163, IMG submission 71478) | Wastewater effluent complex algal communities from Wisconsin, to seasonally profile nutrient transformation and Carbon sequestration -... | ecosystem: Engineered > WWTP > Effluent > Algae... | reverse complement strand
GAAGGCCGCGTAGTACCGACTAGGTTTTCTGGCGCCGCGCTGCGCTAGGTTCAGGCATCAGGCAAGGACATCATGGATCGCAGTCTCAAGTGGAGGACGTTCGGGCTCCTCGGAGTCATCGTGCTGTGTTGCGGCATTCTCAGCCCCAACCTGGTCGACAATCCGAAGACGGACCTCCCGTCGTGGTTCCCGTTCCACAAGCAGATCAACCTCGGGCTCGATCTCAAGGGTGGACTTCACATCGTCTACTCGATCGATCTCAACACCGCGATCGTCGATCGCGCGTCCGAGATCGAGCGCGATCTCAAGTCGCGATTCAACGAGGAGCCGAAGGTCAACGCGACGGTCACGGCACCGTTGTCGCCGCTCGGCGCCGTCACGGTGATCGCACCGGATGCGGCCAAGAAGATCGAGATCGAGGCGCTGGTCCGCAACGACTACACCGACACGATCGAGTTCCGCGACTGCGAGCCGTCCGACGGTCCGAACGCGGTCTGCTTCAAGGTGTCGACGACGTATGCCGAGAGCATCAAGAAGTCGGCGCTCGAGAACGCGGTCTCCACGATCCGCGAGCGCATCGATAACGGTGGTGTCGCCGAGCCGAGCGTCGTCCAGAAGGACGAGCAGATCATCGTCGAGCTGCCGGGGCTCGATAAGGACCAGACGCAGGCCACGCGCGACCTGATCGCGCGTACCGCGAAGCTCGAGTTCAAGGTCGTCGACGACGGCTCCACGCCGGGCGTCGCGGGCCGCGGCTCGCAGTACATGGCGCAGCTCTACGTCCACGTCGGCTCGATGAGCACCGACGAGGCCACCGTCGCCCCGGCGATCAACGGTCGCGAGGCGAAGGAAGGTGATCCCACCGATCCGCTCGCGCAGCAGTTCGGCATCTTCGCGCAGACCGACTACTGGAAGATCGACGACGCCCCCGACCAGCCGCACTCGGACTACTTCCTCAAGGCGTACGACCAGCCGAACGTCAAGCTCACCACCGCCGAGGCGATCAAGCTCGGCTGCGTGAAGAAGACCGACAAGGTCAAGCTCGCCGCCGCGGACGCGGCCGGGAACATCTCCTGCGACCTCAAGGGGTGGCAGGTGATCCAGCGCTACATCGACCAGACCATCGCGAAGGACGCGAAGTTCAAGGTCCCCGACGATCACCAGATCGCGTACGAGCTCGAGGAGCCGACCAACGGCGACGATCTCCGCCCGTACTGGCGTTCGTACTACCTGTGGCGCGCCGTGCGCCTCACCGGTACCGCGGTCACCAACGCGCAGGGCAGCTTCGAGCCCAACACCGGTCGCGCCGTCGTCCTCCTCGACTTCAACCGCTACGGCGGTCGCGTGTTCGGCGATCTGACCGCGGAGATCATCGGCCAGAAGCAGGCGATCATCCTCGACGACAAGGTCAAGAGCGCACCCACGATCAACACCGCCATCCGCGGCGGTCGCGCGTCGATCACCATGGGCGGCGCGGATCCCAACCGCCAGCTCCGCGATCGCGATGACCTCGTCAACGTGCTCAAGACGGGCTCGCTGCCGGCGCCCCTCCGCGAGGAGTCGTCGTCGGAGCTCGGCCCCACGCTCGGTCGCGACGCGATCGACAAGACCAAGGTCTCGTTCGGCATCGGCATCGTCCTCGTCGTCTTGATCATGGTCGGCATCTACCGGTGGTCGGGATGGATCGCGGTGTTCGCGGTCGTCTTCCACAACCTGCTGACCATCGCGGTGATGGGGTTGTTCGGCGCCACGCTGACCCTCCCAGGCATCGCGGCGATCGTGCTGTCCGTCGGCATGACCGTCGACGGCAACATCCTGATCTACGAACGCATACGAGACGAGCTGTTACTCGGGAAGTCCGTACGTGGTGCCGTCGACCTCGGGTTCTCGCGGGCGTTCTCCGCGATCCTCGATGGTCAGCTCACCACCGCCGCCGCCGGCTGGGTCCTCTTGCAGTACGGCTCCGGTCCCATCAAGGGCTTCGCCACGCTGCTCCTCGTCGGCGTGTTCACCACCGTCACCACCAACATCTGGGTCACTCGGATTCTCTTCGACTGGTACATCTCCAGGAAGAAGGGCCAGTTGGCGACTATCTCGATCTAAGGCCAGCCCATGTCCGAGCATCACAAGTTCCGCTACCTGCTCCCGCCGGGAAACAACTTCCACTTCGTTTCGAAGTTCAAGGCGTGGCTCCTCATGTCGTTCGTGCTGATGGCGATCGCCATCGGCTTCTTGTTCGTCAACAAGGCCACGCGCGGCGACTACATGAACTGGACGATCGACTTCAAGGGGGGCACCGAGATGGTGTTCTCCTTCAAGGATCGAGCGACCGGCTCCTACGCCAAGGTCGATCCGCACGACGTTCGCGTCGCGCTCGAGAAGAGCGGCGAGGACGGCATCGACGTCTCCGAGATCGAGTACACCGACGACAAGGGCACCCCGATCTCGGGTGTCGTCGTCAAGACGCCGCGCTACTCGGCCCTCACCGAAGAGGTGAAGGACAAGGCCCACAAGGGCTTCATCGAGAAGTTCAAGGATCGCAAGATCACGCGCGCCACCTGGTCGGGCGATCGCCTCAACGTCAAGTCCGGCGAGCCGATCTCCAACCAGGAAGCCGCCGACTACCTCGCCACCTTCGAGGTGCTCGCCACCACGAAGGGCACCGGCTCGCAGACCAAGAAGCTCGAGGTCAAGCCGTGGAGCACCGAGGAACAGGGCCAGTACACCTCGCGCGACGAGGGCACCCGCGAGCTCAACGCCTGGTACGGCATCTGGGGCATCGATCGCCAGTACCAGCAGACGATGGAAGACAAGCTCGGCAAGGAGAAGACCGAGGTCATCGTCGTCCAGTCGTACGGTGTCGGCGCGCGCGCCGGCTCGAAGCTCCGCGATGACGCCGCCAAGGCGATCATCTTCGCGATCTTCCTGATCATGCTCTACCTCGTGTTCCGGTTCGACATCCGGTACGCACCGGGTGCGGCGTTCGCCACCATCCACGATGCCGTCATGGTCATCGGCGTGTTCGCGATCACCTGGACCGAGGTCTCGCTGACCTCGGTCGCCGGTCTGCTCACCGTGATGGGCTTCTCGGTCAACGACACCGTGATCGTGTTCGATCGCATCCGCGAGAATCAGGCGAAGCTCAAGGACAAGTCGATCGAGCGCATCATCGACATCTCGATCAACGAGATGCTGGTTCGCACGATCCTGACGTCGTCGACGGTGTTCGCGACCACGCTGATCATGAACATCTTCGGCACGGGGCTCGTGCAGAACTTCGCGTTCGCGATGAACGTCGGCGTGATCGTCGGGACGTACTCGTCGATCTTCCTGGCGACGCCGATCTTCATGTACATCACGAAGAAGTGGTACTCGGGTCCGGCGCCGGCGCGGCGTCGTGGAATGGTCGACCCGGTGGTTGCGACGGTTCCGGCGGCGTCGAAGTCTGACGACGCTGACGAAGAGTAGCGCGCGCCGCTCCTGGAGCCGGCACTGCTCGAAGAAGTCGAGAGCCGCAGGGTTATCGAGGTCGCCGATGTGGGGGCCGAGGTAGGGGCGGTCCCGCCTCCGTTCGAGGGTCCGTCTGGGCACTCGCCGACGGGACTGACGGGCAAGAACTCGAGGAGTTGAGATCTCTTGTCCGGTCTGCCGGACAGATCCCCGGAGATCTCACGCGGTTGGATGTCAGAGGGGCGACGTAGCGTGCGCGTGTGCAATTGCGCCTACGACACGCCGAGGAACATCTGATCCGCCGGCTCGCTGAATCGCTCAAGGTGCGGAGCGCGACGGCGAGGTGTCTGGTCGGGCGGGGCGTCACGGATCCCACGCAGGCGCAGGGCTTCATCGATCCGCGGCTGGCGGCGCTGCGACCGCCTGCGGGCCTCGCGGGGATGACGAAGGCAGTCAACCGGATCGCGGACGCGGTGGTGCGTGGGGAGCGGATCGGGGTGTTCGGCGACTACGACGTGGATGGCGTCACCACGGCTGCCTTGTTGACGTCGTTCTTGCGGGCCTCCGGGGCGACGGTCGAGTGTGCGGTGGCGCGGCGCGACGCCGGGTACGGGTTCACCCCCGCAGCATCGGCGGATTTCGCGAAGCGCCAGTGCACGCTGGTGATCACGGGTGACTGCGGCACCAACGATCTGGACGCGATCAACGCGGGCGGCGCGCTCGGCATCGAGGTGATCATCGTCGATCACCACACGGTTCCGCCGGCGGAGAAGCTCGAGGCCCATCCAGCGTACGCGCTGGTCAATCCGTTTCGGTCGGACAGCACGTTCCCGTTTCGCGGCATGGCCTCGGTCGGGCTCGCGTTCTACGTCGCCGCGGCCGTGCGCACCGAGCTGCGAGATCGCGGCTGGTATGGCCCGAGCACCGGGCGGCGCGAGCCGGACGTGCGAGACCTGCTCGATCTCGTCGCGCTCGGCACGATCGCGGATCTCGTCCCGCTGACCAGCGAGAACCGGATCCTGACCTCGCTCGGGCTGCGCCGGCTCGAGAGCCGTGCGCGCCCCGGCATCGCGGCGATGCTCGCGGCGAGTGGCAACGGCGACAAGCTCGTCGACGCTCACACCGTGGCGTGGAAGCTCGCGCCGCGGCTCAACGCCCCGGGCCGCCTGGGGGCCGCGGAGCCGTCGCTGTCGCTGCTCCTCGCGGAGGAAGACACCGCGCAGGAGCGCGCGCAGGTGCTCGAGGAAATGAACAAGGAGCGCCGCGCGATCCAGGAGCGCGTCGTCGAGGAAGCCCTGGTCACCATCGAAGCGCGCCTCGAGGCCACGGGTGGTCCCGGTCCGGCGATCGTGATCGCGGGCGAAGGGTGGCCCACCGGCATCGTCGGGCTCGTCGCGTCGAAGCTGGTCGACAAATACCAGCGCCCGGCGTTCGTCGTCGGCGTCGATCCGGTGACGGGCCTCGGTCGCGGCTCGGCGCGCACGCCCGGCACGGTGAACCTGTACGACGCCCTCAGCATGGCGGCCAAGTCGATGCCGGCCGGCACCCAGCTCGAGCGGTTTGGCGGTCACGCCGCGGCGGCCGGCTTCACGGTGATGCGAGAGTCGTTCGAGGCGCTGCAGGAGGCGCTCGATGCGTCGTGCGGCACGCTCGCGGCGGGCTCGGGACCGGTCGAGACGGGGCGCGCGATCGACGCGGAGGTCCGGCTCGCCGAGGTCGACGAGCGGCTCGCCACCGAGCTCGCGGGGCTCGGGCCGTTCGGGCAGCAGAACCCAGCCCCGATGCTGGTCACGCGCAACGCGCGCGTCACCTCGGCCCGTCGCGTCGGGAACGACAAGCACCTCAAGCTCACGATCGAAGACTCGTCGGGGACGATCCGAGGTGCGATCGGCTTCAACCTCGGCGATCGCCAGGTCGAGCCGGGGGCACACCTCGATCTCGCGTTCGTGCCGAAGATCTCCACGTACCTCGGCCGGAGCAACGCCGAGCTCGAGGTCGCGGACCTCGAGATCGTGCAGGCGGCGCCGATCATGGTCGAGAGCCAGCCGTCGTTGCTGTCCTGACAGCCCGGCTCGCGACGACGCCGTGCGACCTGCGGCGGGCGAGAGCCACGCGAACCACATAGCAACCGCGGCGTCCGTGAGGTATCTCCCTGACGTGGCCGACGACGCCGAACCACCCGACACCGGGGCTGCCGAGGATCGCGTCGCGCGCGCGCGCAGTCGACGGAGCAAGGTTGCCGATGAGGGTGACCTCGCGCCGAAGCTGCCGCGCGGCGGTGGCTTCAGGATCGGGAAAGGTCACCTGATCAAGATCGCGCTGACCGCGTCGCTGCTGGTCATGCTGATCGTGGTCCAGCGGCCGTGTGCCGATGCGGTGTCGGGCTTCGTCACCGGGTTCGACGGGCAGGGCAGTGATAAGGACAAGGCCGGGGCGAAGATGCCGAAGCCCGGCAACGTCGAGCCCGCGCCGAAGTACGAGACGTTGAAGAACACGCTGACCGAGGCCGAGTGGAAGGCGATGGTCGAGCGCCAGAAGGGCGGCTCCGGTTCGGCCGCGCAAGGTTCGGGTTCTGCCGGATCCGCGTCGGGTTCCTCACAGTAGCGCGCGATCGCCGACGCTCGCGCACGCAGCTTGGTTAGGATGCGCGCATGAGAATGCGGAATCTGAGTGTGCTCGTGGTCCTCGTCGCGTGCGGCGGCGGCAAAGGCGGCGGGACCTTCGGCGCCTCCGGCGTCGAAGCCACCAAGCCGGTGAGCGAGCTGAGCACCGCCGAGATCACGAAGATCTGCAACCACCTCGTGCCGCTCGCGCCGGAGCCCGGCACGATCTCGTGCCCGGATGGCGACCTCCAGATCGACGAGACCACCCTCGCCGAGTGCGAGGCCGGCATCTCCGACGATCAGGCGCAGTTCGCGTCGTGCGGCCTGACCGTGGGGGAGTACGAGGACTGCATCGAGGCGCTGCTGGGACGCAGCGACGCGGAGCTCTGCGACAACGTGATCCCGGCCGAGTGCGACGCGTTCTTCGCGTGCAGCGGGACGCCGACCGACCCGCCGCCGCCCGAGCCGCAGCCGGGCGGCTGATCGTTCACCCCGCCTTCGGGATGACTTCGAGCGCCCAGCCAGTGGTCTCGCACCGAGCAACCGTCCCGCCGCACGAGCTCGCGTTGACGTACTCGCACGTCATCCCGAGCTGCGGGCACGGGGCGCCGTCGGTGGGCGAGGCCGGACACGCCGCCGGCAACACCTTGCATTCCCAGATCGGCGCGAGCGGCTCGTCGTGGCGAAGTCCGCGGCACGGCGACACGCAGCCGCAGACTCCCTCGGGATAGCTGCAGCTCGGCGAGCCCTCACAGCTCGGCCGCGCCTGCTTGGCCGCCGCGAACGTCGCCGGGCATGCCGCCGGGCGCGGGGCCGAGGGAGCCTCGGGCGTGCCGCACCCGACGAGGATCAGCAGGAGCGCCGCTCTCATCGCCACAGCACCGCGTGCGCGAGGCAGGGCATCTGCGTGCGCCGCTTCGCGACCACCGCGCCTTCAAGCGTGGCGATCACGACGCCGTCGCCCTCGGCTTGCTCGCCGATCACGGTGCCCCACGGATCGATCGCGAGCGTGTGGCCGTAGCTCTCGCGCTTCGCGTTGTGCTTGCCCCACTGCGCCGCGGCGATCACGTAGGCCTGATCCTCGACCGCCCGCGCGCGCAGCAGCAGGTGCCAGTGCGCGGCGCCGGTGTGCGCGGTGAACGCCGCCGGGACGAGCAGGATCTCGGCCCCGTCGGCCTTGACCAGCGCGCGATACAGCTCGGGGAAGCGCACGTCGTAGCAGATCGACAGGCCGACCTTCGCGCCGTCGATGTCGACCGTGACGCGGCGATCACCCGCGCACGTCGCGGCGGACTCCTTGAGGACCGCCCCGCCGGGGATGTCGACGTCGAACAGATGAATCTTGCGGTACCGCGCGGCGATCGCGCCGGCCGGATCGACGACGACCGCGGTGTTGTAGGCGCGGTCCGGATCGCCCGGGACGACCTCCGGCATGCCGCCGCCGATCATCCAGAGGCCGTGCTTGGCCGCCAGCTCGCGCAACATGCCGACGATCGGCCCGCCGCGGTCGAGATCCTCCGCGATCGCCAGCTTGTCGCGCTCGCCCTGGCCGAGGAACGGAAAGCACTCCGGCAGGATCACCACACGAGCGCCCTCCACGGCCGCACGCTCGGAAAGCTCTCGACATCTCGCGAGGTTGGCCGCGAGATCCGCGGTCGAGCACAGCTGGACGGCAGCGACGCGCAGCTCCCAGGTCATGGTGGACTCGTTACCACGGAGATCCGGTCGGCCGGAGCGTCACGGAACGCTTGCCCCGTGAAAAGACCGGTGGTACCAACCGCGCAGCTTCAATCGCACTGCGGTGGGGTGGCCATTCGGCCACCTTTTTTTTCGCCTTTTTGACTCCAGATGTCTCGCAACCCCCAAACCCAGAAACTGATCTCGATCGTCGAGCCTGTCTGCCAGGCCTCGGGATACGAGCTCGTCGATCTGAAGTTCCTGCTCGATCAGGGCGGGTGGGTCCTCCGCGTCTGCATCGATCTGCCGCTCGCCGCCGATCGCGATCCCAGCGAAGTTCCCGAGGATCGGGTCGATCTGACCGATTGCGAGAACCTCTCGCGCGAGCTGTCGGCGGTGCTCGACGTCGAGGATCCGATCAAGCAGGTCTATACCCTCGAGGTCTCCTCGCCGGGCATCGATCGCCCGCTCCGCACCGCGAAGCACTTCGAGCACTTCGCGGGCAGCGACGCGAAGATCCAGCTCGAGCGCGGCCTGCCGGTGCCCAACGCGGCGGAGCGCAAGAACTTCCGAGGCATCCTCAAGGGGATCTCGGGCGACAACGTGCTGATCGAGGTCGACGGGAAAGTGTTCGAGCTCCCGATCGAGGACATCGAGTCCGCAAAGCTCGTCCCCGACTGGGACGCGGTGATGGCCGGCAAGAGCGGCGTAGGAAAGAAGCAACCGAAGCCGATCAAGCCGGGCCACCGACCGTCGAAGAAATCCAAAGATTCCAATCGCCCACCGGGCGCTGACTGAAAAACTAAAGAAAGAACACGGAGTCTTCCCATGGAAGCAAAGCTGGACATGGTCCTGGAGCAAGTTGGCCGGGACAAGAACATCGATAAGACCGTTCTGATCGGCGCCCTCGAGCAGGCCATCCTGACCGCCGCGAAGCGGACGTTCGGGATGAATCGCGAGATGGAGGCGAAGTTCAACCCCGAGACCGGATCCGTCGATCTGTTCTTGATCGTGAACGTCGTCGAAGAGGACGACGCCATCGAGGGCCGCGAGATCACCGTCGAGCAGGCCAAGGTCGCCGGCCTCGAGGCGGAGCTCGGTGACGAGCTGCTGTTCCAGGTGTTCTACCGGGCGGAGGATGACGAGCGCGCGAAGGAGCAGGACGAGAAGTTCGGCTTGCTGATCGATCTCAAGAACGCGTCGAAGAAGTTCGGCCGCATCGCCGCGCAGACGGCGAAGCAGGTGATCTACCAGCGCGTTCGCGAGGCCGAGCGCGACAACGTGTTCAACGAGTTCAAGGATCGCAAGGGCGAGATCGTCAGCGGCATCGTCCGCCGCTTCGAGCGCGGCGCGCTGGTCGTCGACATCGGCAAGGCCGAGGCCGTGCTGCCGATGCGCGAGCAGGTGCCGCGCGAGAGCTACCGCGTCGGTGACTCGATCAAGGCGTACTGCCTCGACATCGATCGCAACGCCCGTGGCCCGCAGGTCATCCTGAGCCGCACCCACAAGGGCCTGCTCGAGAAGCTGTTCGAGCAGGAGGTCCCGGAGATCTTCGAGAAGATCGTCCGCATCGAGTCGTCGGCGCGCGAGCCCGGCGCCCGCGCGAAGATCGCGGTGTCGTCGCGCGATCGCGACGTCGACCCGGTCGGCGCCTGCGTCGGCATGAAGGGCAGCCGCGTCCAGGCGGTGGTCCAGGAGCTCCGCGGCGAGAAGATCGACATCGTCCCGTACGACGACGATCCGGCCCGCTTCGTGTGCAATGCGATCGCCCCCGCCGAGGTCAAGCGCGTCATCATCGACGCCGAAGGCCACCGGATGGAGCTGATCGTCCCCGACGACAAGCTCTCGCTCGCGATCGGCAAGAAGGGCCAGAACGTCCGGCTCGCGTCGCAGCTCACGGGCTGGCGCATCGACATCCACTCGGAGTCGAAGATCTACGAGCTCGAGCGTCGCGCGAAGGAGCAGATCGCCGCGGCGATCGCGGGCGACTTCGACGGCACCGTCGCCGACAACCTGTTCAAGCTCGGCTGGCGGTCGGTCGGCGAGCTCTCGCGGGCCGCGGTCGAGGAGCTCACCGGGTTGCCCGGGATCCAGAACGTCGACAGCGCGCGCCGCGTGATCGAGGCCGCGCAGGCGTACATCGCCGGCGGCGGTCGCCGTCGCGATCTTGCGAACAAGGAAGCCGAGCGCCGCAAGGAGCTGTCGGGCGGCCAGCAGCTGATGGAGCTCGACGGTGTCGACGAGGACGTCCTCGTGGTGCTGGCGACCGCGAACATCCACTCGCCCGAGGATCTGATCCGCACCCCGATCGAGCACGTCGCCACCACGACGGGCATCGACATGGGTGATCTCGCGCGGCTCCGGCAGCGTGCGATCAGCTGGCTCTCGGAGGTTTCCTCCTGAAAACCGCGCCTCACACGCCGCACCGGACGTGCACGGGCTGCCGCAAGGTGGTCCCGCAGCGCGAGCTGGTGCGCGTGGCGTTCGATGGGTCTCGGCTCAAGGTCGACGCCCATCGACGCCTCGCCGGCCGTGGGGCATATGTCCACGCCACCCCGGCGTGTGTAACTCCGCCGGGGCTCGCGCGAAGTTTGCGCCGCTCGGTGACTCCCGACGATGTGAAGCGGATCGTCTCCGAGTTGTCACGAGCTGGCGACATTCTCCGGGGGATCACCGGATCTGACAGGGTTCGTGATGGAAACCCATCCGATCGTAACCCTGGCCTTGCCTCGACAAAGACTGTAGAAACTACCTCCTCGGATCACTAAGGGACGACAGAACACAGCATGCGCGTGTACGAGATTGCAAAAGAGATCGGGATTCCCAACAAGGACCTGATCGCGAAGATCCGAGCGCTCGGTCTCGAGGTGAACAATCACATGTCGTCGCTAGATGCCGATGACGTCGCACGCATCAAGCGTTCGCTCGAGAAAGAGAAGGCGTCGGTCACAGCACCCGCGCAAACGCAGAAGCTGTCGTCCGGCACCGTGCTGCGTCGTCGGTCGAGTGGGGACAAGGCCGAAGGTGATGCTCCGGCACCCTCCGGCACTGCCGCCACCGCTGCGCCTGCCCCCGTCGTTCGTCGGCGCGTCGCCGATGGCTCCGGTCCCGAGTCTGCCCCGGTGCACGTGCACCCCGAGCGTCCGGCGAACATTCCGGTGCCTCCACCCTTCGTGCGTCGTCGCGAGCCCGAGCCGGTCGTCGAGACCAAGCCCGAGCCCGTCGCCGCCGTCGAGCGTCCCAAGGCCGTCAGTGTCGATATCGAGCCGCCGAAGCCGGCCGTCGTCGAGCCGCCGCCCGTGCGCGTCGAAGCGCCGGTCGTTGCCGCGCCAGTCACTGTCAAGGAAGCGCCGGTCGTCGAGGCCAAGCCCGAGCCCGTCGCTCCGCCGGTGGTCGCCACCAAGCCCGAGCCTGTTCCCGAAGTCATCGCGAAGCCTGTTGTTGAAGAGCCGCGTCCTGTTCCTCCCAAACCGGAGCCAGCGCCCACGCCCGTGCAGCCCGCGTCTACCAACAATAATGTCGAGTCTCGTCCTCCTGTCGCTGCGCAAGCCACGCCGGCCACGCCCGCGGCCACTCCGGCCGAGCCAGCGCAAGCGCCTCGCCCGCGGGTGATCCTCAATGCCCCCCAGGTGATGCGCCGCGAAGAGCCGCGCCCCGCTCCGGTGGCTGCGCGATCGATCCAGCAGGAGCCGCCGGCGTCCACGCCGTTGCCTCCGCGCAATCGCCACTCGCAGCCGCAGTCGAACGGGCCCGAGGTGACGTACACGCGCCCCGGTCCGCGGACCGTCGAAGAGGTCGCCGGTGGCGCCCGCAGTCGGTTCGAGATGGAGCTCGAGCGTGCGCGTGCTCGCACCGCCGAGCGTCCGCCCACCGAGGCCCCGCCGATCGCCGAGGCGCAGGCACCCGTCGAGGTCCCCGTGGCGCCGCCGCGCGATCCGTCGCGCCCGGCCGTCGGCACCGTGATCTCGCTGCCGCCGCGCATCAAGATCACCGAGCGCACGCCGATGGGCGGTCGTCCGTCGATCAATCCGTCGGCTCCCCAGCCGGCGAACGCGATCCGCGGTCGCTTCGCGCAGCAGCAGCAGCGCGGTGGTCGTCCGGGCGGTCCCGGCGGTCGCCCCGGTTCGAACGACTTCGGTCGCAAGAAGCTGCCGCTCGGCAAGAAGGGCAAGAGCACCACGCTCACCACGCCCGCCGAGCACAAGCGCGTCATCCGCATCGAAGACACCATCACCGTGGCCGACCTGGCCAAGGGCATGGGCGTCAAGGCCCCGGAAGTGCTGAAGAAGCTCTGGGGTATGGGCATGACGGGCGTCAACATCAACGCCTCGATCGATCTCGACACCGCCCAGATCCTGGCGGGCGAGTTCGCGTACGAAGTGCAGAACGTCGCCTTCAAGGAAGACGACATCTTCGTCCAGAAGATCGATGACGCCGACAAGATGCAGACGCGCGCCCCCGTGGTGACCGTCATGGGTCACGTCGATCACGGCAAGACCTCGCTGCTCGATGCGATCCGCAAGGCGCGCGTCGCGGCCGGTGAGGCCGGTGGCATCACCCAGCACGTCGCCGCCTATAAGGTGCGCGCGAAGGTGGGCGAGGAGATGCGCGAGATCGTGTTCCTCGATACGCCGGGTCACGAAGCGTTCACCGAGATGCGCGCTCGTGGTGCTCAGGCCACGGACATCGTCGTCCTCGTCGTCGCTGCCAACGATGGCGTGATGCCGCAGACGCTCGAGGCGCTGTCGCACGCGAAGGACGCGAAGGTGGCGATCATCGTCGCCGTCAACAAGTGCGACCTGCCCGATGCTCAACCCGATCGCGTCCGTCAGCAGCTCGCTGATCACGGCCTGATCCCGGAAGAGTGGGGTGGTGAGACCATCTACGTGAACGTGTCGGCGCTCAAGAACCAGGGCATCGACAGCTTGCTCGAGCAGATCGCCGTGTCCGGTGACGTGCTCGAGCTCCGCGCCAACGCCGACAAGCCGGCGACCGGTGTGGTGATCGAGGCGCGCCTCGATCGCAACCGCGGTCCGATGGCGACCATCCTGATCCAGGAAGGCACGCTGCGCCCCGGTGACATCCTCGTCGCGGGTCGCACGTTCGGTAAGGTCCGCGCGATGCTCGACGACCTCGGGAACACCCTCGAAGAGGCTGGCCCGTCGACGCCGATCGAAGTGCTCGGCCTCGACGGCGTCCCGGACGCCGGCGATCAGGTGAACGCTGCCGAGGACGACAAGGTCGCGAAGCAGGTCGTCGAGTACCGCCGCCAGGCGGAGCGCAAGCGCGACCTCGGTTCGAAGACCCGCGTCTCGCTCGAAGGCATGATGGAGCGCAACTCCGAGCACGCCATCAAGGAGCTCAAGATCGTCCTCAAGGCGGACGTTCAGGGCTCTGCGGAGGCGCTCAAGACCGCGCTCATCAAGCAGTCGACCGAGAAGGTCCGAGTCAACGTCATCGCCGCGGGTGTCGGTGGCATCACCGAGAGCGACGTCAACCTGGCGAAGGCCGGCGGCGCGATCGTCCTCGGCTTCCACGTCCGTCCCGCCGGTAAGAGCCAGAAGCTCGCCGAGCAGGAAGAGGTCGAGATTCGCCTCTACGACATCATCTACGACGCCCTCGACGAGGTGCGTTCGGCGATGGCCGGCTTGCTCGCGCCGATCAAGCGCGAGGTCCCGATGGGCCAGCTCCAGGTTCGAGAGACGTTCTCGATCCCGAAGGTCGGCATGATCGCGGGCTGCATGGTGTTGACCGGCAAGATCAACCGGAAGGCTCACCTCCGGATCGTTCGCGATGCCGTGCAGATCTACGAGGGCAAGATCGCCTCGCTGCGCCGCTTCAAGGACGACGTGTCCGAGGTCCAGCACGGCTTCGAGTGCGGTGTGATGGTCGCGAACTACAACGACCTCAAAGACGGCGACATCATCGAGGCCTACGAGGTCATCGAAGAGGCCGCGAAGCTGTAGTCGGTGTCCGAGCGTTCGACACGAACGCTCGATCACTGACGGCTGGTGGATTCCCGGACACCGGGGTCCGTGTGTGTCCGCGTAGTTGACGCTGGCGCGCAATTCGCTCGAGGCGACGGCATGCATGCCGCCGTCGCGATCGCGTTGCTGCTGGGTTCTGCCACCGCCTCGGCGGACACCCCGTATCCGGCGCCACTCGCACCCCCGTCGACGGTGATGCCGGTGCAGCCGCCGGCGGCCTACCTCCTCGATCCCGAGGACGGTCCGAAGAGTCCCGAGCTGGCGATCCTGCTGTCGGTCGCCGGGACGGTCGCGCCGCCGTTGCTCGCCTCGGCGATGTACGGGGACACCAACGAGCACGAGACCGAGCTGCTGTGGATCCTCGGGACCTCGGCGCTGCTCGGGCCGTCGCTCGGTCACTGGTACGCCGGCACGGTGATCACGCCGGGCGTCGGCGTGCGCGCCGTCGGCTTCGCGCTCGGGGCCGCGGCGTTCGGAGCGGACGATCTCGATAGCGCGGTCGGGCTGCTGATGCTCAGCGCGTCGTGCATCCTCGGTGGCGCGATCTACGACGTCTCGACGGCTGGCCGCTCGGCCCGCCACTACAACTTCGCGTACGCGACGCGGCTGATGCCGATGGTCGCGCCGACGATGGGGCCGAGCGGCACGACCGGCGCGCAGCTCGGTCTCGCCGGCACGTTCTAGCGATCCCTGGCGACCTCGCCATCGATCCCGTAGGCTGCCGGCATGTACGTCGGGGTGGCGAAGCTCACGATCCTCGTCGCGCACAGCACGTCGCTCAAGGAGAAGCGGATGGTCGTGCGGCGGGTCAAGGATCGCGTCCGCGAGGAGGTCGGCGTCGCGGTCAACGAGGTCGGCGCGCTCGACGATCGCCAGCGCGCCGAGGTCGGGGTCGCCGTCACCAGCAACGACCGGGCGAAGGTGTTCTCGGTCCTCGACCAGGTCGTCCGGGTCGCGCAGGCTGCCTCCGCCGGACAGGTCATCGCCGTCGCCAAGGATGCCTGGACGTTCGCGGTCCCCGACGTCCCGGTCGTCATCGACCACGACCGCGGCGGTACCGGCGACAAGGCCGCGGGGATGGACGACTTTGTCCCCGACGCGTGGAAGGCGTGGAAGGACGAGGACTAGCTCGCTGGAACACTACTTGTCGGTGCGGGAGTGCCCGGGGTAGGGTGAGCCCGTGAGCCAACGGAAAGCCCGCGTCGAGCACGCCCTACGCGATGTGCTGACCGAGCTCATCGCCAGCGAAGTCCGCGATCCTCGCGTCAAAGCGGCGACGCTCGTCACCGTGACCAAGGTCGAGCTCAACGTCGATCTCGCGGTCGCCAATGTCTACATCTCGGTGATCGGCGATGACCACACCGTCGACGGCGTGATCGCCGGGCTGTCCAAGGCCGCCGGCTTCCTGCGCGGCCCGGTCGGGCGCAAGCTGTCGCTCCAGCACGCGCCCGAGCTGCGGTTCCATCACGACGTCTCGGTCGACATCGGCGAGAAGCTCACCGCGATCGTTCGCGAGGACGAAGCCAAGGCCCGCGCGGCAGGTCGTGGTGATCCGGAGAAGCCGTGAACGAGGATCCCGGAGTCGCTC
>Ga0075163_10006682_pt1 | contig 15307 bp, 4 predicted proteins | sample JI1023141ADNA_FD_71478 | JGI IMG/M metagenome (GOLD analysis project Ga0075163, IMG submission 71478) | Wastewater effluent complex algal communities from Wisconsin, to seasonally profile nutrient transformation and Carbon sequestration -... | ecosystem: Engineered > WWTP > Effluent > Algae... | reverse complement strand
CGTCCAAAACCGCGCTCACCCCCGGATCCGCCAGGGCGACGCCGTCGAGCGTGAACTGATCGGCCGCGAGGTCGGGGTCAAAGCGGACGGTGGTGCGGGTGCCCGGGGCGGCCAGCGTCAGGGCGATGCTGCCCACCGCGGGCAGGTTCTGGGCGGCGTCGCGCTTGCCCCAGTACTTCACCAGGGCGAAGTTGACACCCGCGGAAGCGGTGCAAGCGTGGGGCAGGCGAGGTGAGTGTGTCATGGTGTGCCATTACGTGCGCGTTTGTCCCATTGTGGCGCGCTTTGTCCTGAGGTGATCGCCGCGGGGTGGCCTGCCTCGGTGTGGCACGGAGGTTGCTCCACTTTCCAGCAACGCCGGCCTTCTGGCCCCCTCCCTCCTCCAGGAGGCCGGCGCCCCCCTTTCTCTCTGGTGCGCATCTCCCGCTTCAAGATCGTATTCGGTGGGTTGCCCAAGGCAGTTGTTGCCCTGCAAGCACGTCCAGAGCGCATTTGAGCGGTGCCGGGCGCCCCCAACGCTGCGTGGGGGCGGCACCGGGCGATCAACTTGGCAGGTCGGCGGTGCCGACGATCGCCTCGATGTCCTCGATGGTCTTGGGCGCGTCGCGGGTCAGCACCTCGGGCTCGCCATCGGTGACCAGCACGTCGTCTTCAATGCGGATGCCGATCCCGCGGAAGGCCTCGGGCGCCTGCTCATCGTCGGGGGCGATGTAGATGCCGGGCTCCACGGTGAGCACCATGCCGGGCTCGAGGGCACGGGAGGTGCCGCGCAGGAAGTAGCGACCGACATCATGCACATCCATGCCCAGCCAGTGGCCGGTGCGGTGCATGTAGTAGCGCTTGTAGCCCTCGTCCTGGATGCGCGCGGCGGGCGGCCCCTCGATGAGGCCCAGGTCGCACATGCCCTCGACGAGCACCTTGACCGCCTGGTGGTGCACCGCCTCGAAGGCGTGGCCGGCCTTGCAGTGGGCGATGGCGGCCAGCTGGGCGGCCAGGACCACTTCGTAGACGGCGCGCTGAGCGGGGGAGAAGCGGCCGTTGACCGGCCAGGTGCGGGTGACGTCGCTGGCGAAGTAGCCCACCTCGCAGCCGGCATCCACCAACACGAGGTCGCCCGCCTCCATTTTCCGATTGTTTTCGCGGTAGTGCAGCACGCAGGCGTTGGGGCCGCTGCCCACGATGGAGGGGTAGGCCTCACGCCGCGCGCCGGCCACGCGCCACCCGTACTCCATGGTGGCCTGCACCTGGTACTCGAACATGTCCGGGCGCGTGACGGCCATGCCCTGGCGGTGGCTGCGGGCGGTGAGGCGCGCGGCGGCCCGCATCTGCTCGAGGGCTTCGGGGGTCTTGATGAGGCGCAGCTCGTGCAGCAGATCGGCGGGATCGAGCAGATCCCCCGGCGTGTCGTCCCCGCGCTTGCGGAAGCGGCGGGCGTGCTGCAGGGCCTTAAGCACCACGGCATCGTCGTGGGGCTGGACACCCAGGCTGAAGTAGATGCGGTTGGCCCCCACCAGCAGCTCGGGCAGCTTGGCGGCGAGCTCGGCGATGGGCAGCGCTTTGTCGACCGCCAACGCCTGGGGCGCCGCGTCCACCCCCAGCCGCTTGCCATCCCACACCTCGCGCTCGGGATCGCGGGTGCGCAGGAACAGGTGCTCCCGGTCGCCAGCGGCCCGGTGGGGCGTGAGGACCAGCACCGCCTCGGGCTCCTCAAAGCCCGTCAGGTGGAAAAAATCCGAGTCCTGACGGTACTCAAAGTGCACGTCGTTGTTGCGGATCGTCTCAGGCGCCGCGAAGAACACGGCCACCGCGTCCTTCATCTGCGCCATCAGCGCGCGGCGATGTCGGTGGAACACTGGCTTCCCCCTCCGGGCGGCGTCCGCGGGTGTCAACATCCGCGCGACCCCCCGAGCTCGTAGTGCCGCTCACGGCGGCCCTGCACGACTGCCTTGATAGCACTGATTCATGAGTGCGAAAAAGCGGTTCGCTGGCGGTGTCCTTGCCGCAGGTGATCTGCGGGGGTGCAGGGGCCGTATGGCCGACGTACAACCGCTGCGATGCGTCCTTGATGGAGGGGTGCCATGCGTTGGGTCGTTCTGGCTTGTTGGTTGGGCATGGTGGCCTGCGATTCGGGCGGTGATGTGGTGGATCCGGGCCGCCAGGACGCCTCCGAAAGCGGCGGCCGGGTGGATGCGGGTCAACCGCGGATGGACGCAGCGCCGATCAGCCGCGACGCGGAGGTGGACGCAGCCCGACCTGCACCCGACGTGGGCGCCATCGACGCCCGCCTCCCCGACGCCAGCCCCCCGGATATGGCGGGTCCGTGCCAGCCCGGAAGCTGCCCCGAGAGCCAAATCTGCGGCCCCGACGGCGTGTGCGTGGCGCGGTGCCTGCCCGGCGGCTGTCCCGGGGGACACTGCGGCCCGGCAGGCGCGTGTGTGGACGGCCCGTGCCCCGAGGATGTGGCCTGCGCGGCGGGCACATTCTGCAGCGGCGCCGGCCAGTGCGTGGATGGCTGTCGCCTGCAACCCGATGATTGTCCTGGGGGTTTTCGCTGTGACCCGCGCACCCGCGACTGCGTAGACTGCGCGGCCGAGGAGGTCTGCGGCAACCGCATCGACGACAACTGCGATGGCACGGTGGACGAAGGCTGCGGCTGCGTGGCCGGCGAGGCCTGCGAAACGGGCCTGCCCGGCGGGTGCGGGGCCGGGCGCACGGTGTGCGTGGGCGGCGAGACCCGCTGCGAGCCGCCGGCGGGGGGCCTGGAGAGCTGCAACGGGGCCGACGACGACTGCGATGGGCGGGTGGACGAGAGCTGGCCCACGCTCGGCCAGCTCTGCGACGGCGGTGCCGGGCTCTGCGCGGGGCGCGGCCACTGGGCCTGTGGGCCTGACGGTGGGGACGTGGTGTGCGCCGGCTTTGAGGCCTTTGCCCAAGAAGAACGCTGCAATGGCCAAGACGACGACTGCGATGGGCGCGTGGACGAGGCCTTCGCCGACCTGGGGGCCGTCTGCAGTGTGGGCGTGGGCGCCTGCGCCGGCGAAGGTCGCCAGCGCTGCACCGCCGACGGCAGCGCCATCGAGTGCGACGCGCGCCCCTCGGGGCCGGGTGGCGAGCTGTGCAATGGCATCGACGACGACTGCGATGGGCTGACCGATGAACCCTTCCCCGACGTGGGCACGCCCTGCGCCGTGGGCGTGGGCGTCTGCGCCAGCGAGGGCATCCGCGTGTGCCAAAATGGGGGCCAGACGCGGTGTAATGCAGTGGCCGGGCGCGCGGTGGGTGAGGCCTGCAACGGCCTGGACGACGACTGCGACGGCCGCACGGACGAAGGCCCGGCGGGCGGTCGGCTGACCCAGCGGTGCTACGACGGCCCGGCCGGCACCGAGGGGGTGAGCTTCTGCCACGGCGGCGCTTCTGCCTGTGAAAACGGGATCTTCGGCGCGTGCGAGGGCCAGGTGCTGCCCGAGCCCGAGCGCTGCGATGGCGAGGACAACGACTGCGACGGGCGCGTGGATCGCACGCCCGCCGGCGAGCGGCTGGTGGAGGTCTGCTACGGCGGACCCGATGGGACCGGCGGGGTGGGGGACTGCCGCGTGGGCACCGCCGAGTGCCGCTTTGGCCAGCTGCAGGCCTGCCAGGGCGAAGTGCAGCCGGCCAACGAGATCTGCGACGGGGGCGACAACGACTGTAACGGGGCCGCCGACGATGTGGTGGGCGGCTGCGCATGCCAGCCCGGCGACGTGCGCGAATGCTACGCCGGTCCAGCGGGGACGGCGGGGGTGGGCATCTGCATCTCGGGCCGGCAGGCGTGCCTGGCCGATGGGTCTGCCTGGTCGGCCTGTGCGGGCGCCGTGTTGCCCACCGAGGAGCAGTGCAATGGGCGCGACGACGACTGCAACGGCGTGGCGGACGACGCGGTGTTGGGCGCTGGTGAGGCCTGCACCGACGGCACGGGCGCGTGCCTGGCGCGTGGGACGACCGCGTGCAACGGCCAGGAGGTCCTGTGCGACGCCGTGGCCGGGGCGCCGGGGGTGGAGGTCTGCAACGCCGCCGACGACGACTGCGATGGGCGGACGGACGAGCAATTTGACCTGGGCGGCGCGTGCACGGCGGGCGTCGGCGCCTGCGAAGCACCGGGCGTGCGGATCTGCACCCCCGAAGGCGGCGCAGCCTGCAATGCGGTGCCCGGGCGGCCGGTGGGCGAGACGTGCAACGGCCTCGACGACGACTGCGATGGGCGGGCCGACGAGGACTTCCAGGTGGGCCGCGGCTGCTCCAACGGGGTCGGCCAGTGCGCCCGGGTGGGGCGTGTGGTGTGCGCCGAAGACGGCCAGGGCATCTGCGACGCCCAGCCGGGCGCACCCGCGGTGGAAATCTGCAATGGGGCGGATGAGGACTGCGATGGGCGGACCGACGAGGTCTTCGATCTCGGCGCCGCCTGCATGGCCGGGGTGGGTGCCTGCGCCTCTGCCGGCGTGCGGATCTGCGGCCCCAACGGGGCGGTGGCTTGCGACGCGCCTGCCATTCCGCCGGGCATCGAGGCCTGCAATGGCCGCGACGACGACTGCGACAGCCGAACCGACGAGGGGCTGGCCAACCTGGGCGCCTGCAACACCGGCGCGGCCGGGATCTGCGCCGCGGGCCGCCTCCAGTGCGCTCAGGGCGCCCCCCTCTGTGCGGCCCAGGCGGTGGCCGCCGAGGAGGTCTGTGACGGGCTCGACAACGACTGCGATGGCACCCTCGACGAGGGTCTCGGCGTGCGGGACTGCGGCGTGGGCGTCTGCCTGCACCCGGTCGCGCGGTGTGTGAATGGCGCCGCCGGGGTGTGTGATCCGCTCGCGGGCTCCCAGGCGCAAGAGCTGTGCAACGGGCTGGACGACGACTGCGACGGCCGCATCGACGAGCAGGCGGCCGGCGACGGCGCGGCCTGTGGCGCGGGGGTGGGCGCTTGCCAGCGCGCGGGCATCCGCCGCTGTGTGGCGGGCGCGTTGGCCTGCAACGCGGTGGCCGGCGCACCGGGCGCGGAGACCTGCAACGCCACCGACGATGACTGCGATGGCCGCACCGACGAAGCGATCGCCCCGACGGCGTGCGCCGCTGGGGTCGGCACCTGCCTGCGCAATGGCCAAAATACCTGTCAAAACGGGGCGTTGCGATGCGACGCCGTGGCGGGTATGGGCCGCGTGGAGCAGTGCGATGGGGCCGACGACGACTGTGATGGGCGGGTCGACGAGGGCTTCGGCCTCCAGATCTGTGGGGTGGGCATCTGCCAGCACCCCGTTCAGGCCTGCGATGGCGGTGCGCCCATGGGTTGCGATCCGCTGTTGGGCGCCCAGGCCGAGACCTGCAATGGCCAGGATGACGACTGCGACGGCCGGACCGACGAGCAGGTGCCGGGCGTGGGCCAGGCGTGCGCGGCCGGCATGGGCCAGTGCCAGCGGGCCGGTCAGGTGCAGTGCCAGGCGGGCGTGTTGGCGTGCAACGCGGTGGCGGGCGCCCCCCAGGCCGAGCGGTGTGACGGCCTCGATGGGGACTGCGATGGCCGGGTGGATGAGCAGGCGGTGGATGCCGGCGGCGCGTGCTCCCAGGGGGTGGGTGCGTGCCTGGTGCAGGGCGCTTTGATCTGCAATGCCGGGCAGTTGAGCTGCAACGCGGTGCCGCGGGTGCCGGGCGCTGAGACCTGCAACGGCATCGACGACGACTGCGATGGCACCGTCGACGACACCCCCGCCGGCACCGGCGGCGCCTGCCAGGCGGGCACCGGCGAGTGTGCCCGGGGTGGCGTCCTCGTGTGCCAGAACGCGGCCATTCGCTGCAACGCCGTGCCCGGCAACCCGGCGGTGGAGCAGTGCAACGGCCGCGACGACGACTGCGACACCCGCACCGACGAGGCCACCGGCGGCGCGGCCTGCCAGGAAGGCGTGGGCGCCTGCGTCGTGGCCGGTCAGCTCGTCTGCGTGGGCGGCGTGCTGGACTGCAACGGCAACCCCCGCCAGCCCGTGGCCGAGGTCTGCAACGCCTTCGACGACGACTGCGACGGCCGGGCCGACGAGGCTTCCGCGGGGCAATCGGACTGTGATCTCAATGGGTTCCGCGACGACTGCGACATCGCAGCGGGGCGCGCGGCCGACTGCGACGGTGACGGCATCCTCAACGTGTGCGCGATTCGCCAGGGCGCGCCCGACTGCAACCGCAACGGCATCCCCGACGCCTGCGATGGGGGCTGCCCGCTGGATGTCCAGCCGCCGACCGTGGTGCTCTTCCTCTCCACCCGCACCGCCAACCCAGGGCAGGCGATCCAGGTGGTGGTGGACGCCCAGGACAACGTGGGTGTGACCGCGTGCCAGCTCTTTGTGGACGCCCAGCCGGTGGCGCTCGACCAGTTCTGCCAGGCGTTTGTCCAGTTGCCCACCCCAGGATTCCATACATTCCGCGGGGTTGCGCGCGACGCGGCCGGCAACCAGGCCGAGGCCAGCGACACCGTCCGGGTGCGGGATCCCAACGACGCGCAGTGTCCCGTATTGGCCATCACCGCGCCCCCCAACGGGGCCACCATCGCCAACGCCACCCAGGTGCTCGGCTCGGTGAACGACGCCAACCTCGTGGAGTGGCGGCTGAGCTGGGGCACGGTGCAAAATCCCGAGCAGACGCTTGTGACCCGGGACGTGCGCACCCTCAACAACGCGCTGCTGGGTTTGCTGGATCCCACAGTCATTCCGCTGGGTCAGCACGGGTTGCGCTTGCGCGCCGAGGACATCAACGGCTGCATCAGCACCCTCACCGGCACCTTCACCGTGGTCAACTGCCAGCCCCAGGCCGAGCTGTGCGACGGCGCTGACAACGACTGCGATGGCCGGGTGGACGAGACCTTCCCGGGCGTGGGCGCGGCCTGCCAGGTGGGCCTCGGCGCCTGCCAACGCGCCGGCCAGGTGGCCTGCCTCGCCAACGGTCTCGCCGCCGAGTGCAATGTCCAGGCGGGCGCACCCACCCCCGAGCGCTGCGATCCCATTGACCAGGACTGCGATGGCAACCCCACCAACGGCTTTGCGGTGGGGCAGGTCTGCACCGTGGGGTTGGGCGCATGCCGCCGCGTGGGCGCCACCGAGTGTGCGGCCGCCGGCAACGCCACCCAGTGCAGCGTCCAGCCCGGTGCGCCGGTGGCCGAGATCTGCAACAGCGCCGACGACGACTGCGACGGCCGCGTGGACGAAGGGGCCTGCCCCGACCTCGTGCCGCCCACCGTGGTGCTCAACGTCGACCCGCTCGCCGCCGCGGTGGGTGAGGCCGTCCACATCCACGCCACGGCCGCCGACGATCGCGGCAACGCTGCGCTGACGGTCACCGTCGCTGGCCAGCCCGTGGTGTTGGATGCCAACGGTGATGGCACCTTCTTCCCGCCCGCCGAGGGCAACTACCCCGTGCTGGCGCGGGCCGTGGACGACGCGGGCAACGCCGCCCAGGCCCAGGCGGTGGTGGTGGCCGTGGAGGCGCGCCCCACCGCCGTGGTGCAGGTCAACCCGCCTCGGCTGGCCCGTGGCGACAACCGTGCGACGGTGGTCACCCTCGATGGCTCGGCCTCCTTCGGTGGCGCCGGGCTGGTGTTCACGTGGACCATCCCCGATGCCCAGGTGGTGGGCGGTGGCCTGGACCAGGCGATCGTGCGAGTCACTCTGCCCGGCGACCACGACCAACCCTGGACGCTGCGGGTGGAGAACGCCCTCGGCCAGGACGTGGCCCAGGGTGCGGTGCGCATCAACAGCCGGCCCCTCGCCGACATCGACGCCCCGGTTGCCCTGCCGGTGGGGTCGGAGCTGGCCCTCGATGGCACGCAAAGCTCTGATCCAGAAGGAGATTTGCTACAATTCGCCTGGCGCGTGATCGAGGCCCCGGTGGGCTCGGCGGCGGGCTTGCAAGGGGCTGCGGCCGATGTGGCCACCTTCGTGCCCGACCTGGGCGGCATCTACCGCTTCGAGCTGGTGGTGGGTGATGGCCTGGAGGAGAGCGACCCGGCCATCCGTGCGGTGGTGGCGACGAGCCCCGATCGCACCCCGCCCGTGGTGGCCATCCAGCTCTCGGCCAACCCGGTGGCGCCGGGTGCCCAGGTGACGCTGACCGTCCAGGCCAACGACGCGGGCGGCATCACCAGCCGCCAACTCTTCATCGACGGCGCGCCCGTGGCGCTGGACGGGGCCAACCAGGCCCGCTTTGCGCCGCCGGTGGAGGGTCGCTACGCCCTGCGGGCCCTCGCCACCGATCGCGCGGGCAACCTGGGCGGCGTCGACTCCGCCCTCTTCGCCGCCACCCTGGCTGACAATGGCGCCCCTACGGTGGCCATCACGGCCCCCACCGATGGCACCGTGGTGAATGGGCTCTTCGACGTGCGCGGCACGGTGACCGACGCCGATCTCGCCGTCTACCTCATCGAGCTCTCGCCCCGGGGGGCCAACACCTGGACCACCGTGTTTGAGGGCGACCAGCCGGTGAACAACGGGCTGCTCGGTCAGGTGGATCCCTCGGCGCTCGCCGAAGGCCTCTACGACCTGCGCCTGCGGGCCTTTGATGACCGCGGCAACAGCCGCAGCACCAGCATCATCGTGGAGGTGCCCGCTGGGGTGGCCTTCGGCCGCATGCGCCGTGTCTTCCTCGACGCCCGCACCCCGCTGGTGGGAATTCCCATTGAAATCAGGCGCATCTACGACTCGGGCCGCAAGGCGCCGGGCGACTTCGGCGTGGCCTGGAGCCTCGACATCGGCGCGGGCCGCTACGAGGAGACCCGCCCGGTGGCCGAAGGGTGGACCTGGAACGGCCGCTGTGTCCCGGTGTTTGGCCCGCCCGGCGCCGTCACCGAGACCGACAAGCACATCATCACCATCATCATCGGCGACCAGGCCTATCGCTTCTTCCCGGTGGTCACCTTCACCGCGTGTGGGGGCGGCTTCCAGGAGGGCGAGGTGGAGTACCGGCGCTTCCCCGGCACGTCAGCCACCCTCACCCCGACCCACAGCACCACCGTCTGGCACATCGGGGGCGAGCTGATCGACATCGACACCTTCGATCTCTGGGAGCCCGGCCTCCTCGAGCTGGCGCTGCCCGACGGCCGCCGTGTGCTCTACGACCCCGACACCGGGGTGAAGCGGGTGGACGACGATGCGGGCCATACCCTGACCATCGATGCCCAGGGCGTGCACCACTCCAGCGGGGCCTCCATCGATCTGGTGCGCGACGCCCAGGGGCGCATCACCACCGTGCGGCTGCCCGATGGCAGCCAGCGCACCTACACCTACGACGGCCGCGGTGACCTGGTGGAGAGCGTGGATTTCATCGGGGGTGAGACCTTCTACCGCTACGACTTCGACCACAACCTGCTGCGCATCGTGGATGCGCGGGGCAATGTGCCGCTGGCGATGGAGTACGACGCGAGCGGCCGGTTGGTGGCCTACGTCGACGCCAACGGCAACCGCATCGAGGTCGGCCACGATGGCGCCGCCCGCCAGGAGGTCATTACTGATCGCCTGGGCAACCGCACCATCTATCACTACGACGCCCGCGGCAATGTGATTGAGATCATCAATGCCTTGGGCGAGCGTACCGAGTTCACCTACAACGCCCTCAACAAGATCCTGACCCAGACCGACGCCCTCGGCCATGTGATTCAGCATACGTACGACGCCAACGGCAACCGGACCGAGACCGTGGACGCCAACGGTGAACACTGGCTCTGGACCTACGACGCCGAAGGACATGTGTTGACGGAGGTGGACCCCGAGGGCAACACCATCACCAATGTGTACGATGCTGCGGGCAACAAGACCAGGGTGACCGATGCGGCGGGGGCGGTCACGCAGTGGGCCTTTGACGCGGCCGGCAACAACACTCGGGTCACCGATCCCGTGGGCAACGTGCAGCAATTCTCCTTTACAAACACGGGCTATGTGTCTCAGATCGTCGGCCCGACCGGTGCGGTGACCACACTCACCAACAACGGCTCTGGCGAGCTCACGCGCTCGGTCCACACCCGACAGACCCTCAACGGCCCCGAGCAGGTGGAGTGGAGCTATGGCTACGATCGCGATGGTGAGCTGCGCTCGGTGGTGGGCCCTGGTGGTGCCCGGGCGGCCTTCCTGCGGGATGACACGGGCCTCGTGGTGGGTGCGACCGACCCTTCGGGGCAGGATGTCCAGCTCACGGTGGACTCCTTCGGCCAGATTCGGGAGCGGCGCGGACCCACGGGCGAGACCCTCCGCGTGGAGTACGATGTCGAGGGCAACCAGACCGCCACCGTGGTGCCTGGCGGTGCCCGCTTTGAGCGCACCTACGATCCGCTCAACCGCCTGGCGGCTGTCCTGCAGCCCGAGGGGGGCTCGGTGACCCAGGCGTACGACGCCGCGGGCCGGGTCATCCGCCGGACCACGGCCCTCGGGGCAAGTGTGGACTACAGCTACGATGCCGCCGGCCAGATCATGTCAATCACCGCGCCCGGCAATGCTGTCACGACCTATGAGCGGGACGCGGCCGGTCGCCTGACCGGCCTGACCGATGCGGCGGGGGCCACCTGGGCCTTTGAGCTGGATGGCGCCGGCCGGGTGACGCGCACGCTGTACCCCGATGGCCGCCAGGAGCAGAAGACCTATGATGGCAACGGCAAGCCGCTGACGTTGACCTCCCCCGGCGGCGCGCAGTGGCACTTCGTGTGGTCCGCTACGGGGGATCTGGATCAGGTGACCGATCCCCTCGGCCAGGTGACCCGCTATCTGCACGACAGCCAGGGTCAGCTCAGCCAGGTGACGGACGCCCTCGGCCGGATCACCGGCTTCTTGACCGGGCCCACCGGCCAGCTCCTGGAGCGGCGCCTGCCCGAAGGCGGGGTGGACCGCTTCACCTACGATGTGGGCGGCCGGCCCATCGATCGCACCGAGCCCTCGGGCCGGGTCACCCGCTACACCCACGATGACGCCGGCCGGCTGGCGCGCACCGAGCTGCCCGATGGGGCTGAGGTGCGGCGGACCCGCGACGGGGCCGGCAACGAGATCCGCATCGAAGAGGCCCGCGGCGTCACGACCATCGCTCGCGATGGCCGGGGGCGCATCGTGCGCCTGGAGACCCCTGCGCGCGACGTCCTCACCCGTGTCTACGACCTCGATGGCCGCATCAGCGAGACCACCACCGGGGCCGGCACCGCCCACTACACCTACAACGGGCGCAGCGAGCTGGTGGGCATCGAAGATCCCGACGGCCGTCTGTATGGCCTCAACCGCGATTTGGTGGGCCGAACCACCCTCGTCTCCCTGCCCGATGGCTCCACGCTGGCGCGCACCTACGACCCGTTGGGTCGCCCCACGCGCATCACCCACCGCAATGCAAACGCCAGCCTGCGCCAGCAACTGGTGTACGTCCATGACAATGCAGGTCGGGTGGCCCGCATCACCGAGGACGACGGGCGGGTGGTGGACTACACCTACGATGCCCTCGATCGGCTGACCGAGGAGCGCACCACGGTGCCGGGGGAGGCGGTTGAGACCATCCAATACACCTACGACGCGGTGGGCAATGTGATCCGCCGGGTGGATGGCGCCGGTGCGCGGGACTTTGCGTACGATCGCAATGACCGCCTGCTGGATGACGACCGCTTCACCTACACCTGGGATCCCGACGGCCGCCTGATCGGTCGCGAGGGCGCGGGGGTCCAAGACGTCCTGCGCTATGACGGGCTTGGGCGGCTGTCCGTGGTGGAGCGGCAGGGTCAGGCCGATATCCGATACTTCTATGATTACGATGGCTTGCTCGCTCTGCGCGAGGAGGGCGCCCAGCGGCAGCGCTTCATCTGGGATCGCGCCGGGGGTCTGCCCGTCCTGATGGAGATCCGCGACGACAGCGATGACAGCCTGATCACGCGCTATGTCTATGGCGGCGACACGGTCATCGCCCAGGTCCACGGCGACGGCCGGCTGGAGACGCTGACCACCGATCACCTGGGCAGTGTGCGGGCGGTGGGTGGCAACGGTGCCACCACGCGCGTGCGCTACGAAGGCTACGGCGCCCCCACGGCGGGCGCGCCCGACGGGCTCGGCTACATCGGCGCCTGGACCGATCCGAGCACCGGCCTGCTCTTCCTGCGGGCGCGGTGGTTCTCCCCCGAAACCACACGCTTCATCACGGCCGATCTGGGTGCCGGCGACCCCTTGGATCCCCGTACCATCAATCGCTACGCCTACAGCGGGGGTGATCCCATCAACAAGGCCGACCCCTCGGGCAATGAGTTCAGCCTGGCGGGCCTCAGTGTGGCGCTGACCATCGTGGGGATCTTGGCGAATATTGCCTTCGCCATCTATCCCTCGGCGCTGGAGGCCATCTTCGCGGGCTTTGGTGTGTTCAGCATCTTCCGGTTCACCAATCAGACGGCGGTGGTGTTTCCCTTTGCCTCCCTGGCCGCCAATCGAGGCATTGTGGGGGCCGTCTTCGGGTTGGAACTGTTACGGTTCAACACAGGCATCTGGGCTTTGTACTTCTACTTTGGGGTCAGCCTGAGCGCCGGGGTGAGCAAGGGCATCAGCGGCAGCCTCAACGCGGCCATCGGTGTGGTGTTCGACACGCCTGGCCCCTCGAACTACACCGGCTGGTTCATTTCCATCACCACCAGCGGGGCCAAGCTCTTCTCCGCGCTCTCCCGGCGGATCAAGAACTTCCCGGCGATCATTCGCGCCGAGCAATCCTGCTCCGCCTTCTGGTCGCCCACCCCCACGTTTGAGGAAGCCGATGGCACGGACCGCTTCAGCCACGGTTACTCCTGTACCGCGCGCAGCATCGGCTTCGGCGGCTCAAGCGCCGTGGGCAACAGCATCTCGCTCGCCTTCACCTACTACTTGAAGCTCTTGGAGCTGGGCCACGAGCCCGGCGACGAATACAAGAACTTCGACCCCGGCTTCTGAGTGCGGCCATCGGTCCGCCGGGTGGCCGGGGCGCTCGTGGGTTTCGCCCTGCCCGGCGGAGCGCTGGCCAGCCCGATCCCCTACGACACGCTCTCCGAGAATGAGCTCTGGAAGCTGGTGGTGCTGTCCATCGTGCTGGTGAGCACGATGGGCCTCCTGGCGTTGGTGGGCTTCGTGCGCTATCGGCGCCAGTATCGACGCACCGGGGAGGGCCCGCGGCCCGTGGTGCTGTTCGTGGGCATCGCGGCGCTGGTGGTGCTCATCGGCGCCTTCTTCGTCTGGGCGGGCGGGGGCTTCGAATAGCCTGACTGCCAACAAAATGGTTTGGTTTCCGGTGGTTAGAACCGCACGCCGATGCGTGCACCCAGCCGGGCATCGGTCTCGCGCAGCAGGTCCTCATCGGTGGGATCCACGGTCAGCACCGACGTCGGTACGGCCGCTTCCAGGAAGATGTCCAGGCTGAAGCGCTTGGCCAGGTCGTAGCCCACCGTCACCGATTGGGTGAAAAACAGGCCGCCCTGCTGATCGGCGGCGGAGCGCGGCAGGCCGCTGACCGACACGGGCTCCACCACGATGCCGTAGATCACCCCGCCGTCGATGCGCAGAAAGGCGTCACCCAGGCGCCCGACGACACCCACGCCGAGGCCAAGATCATAGGAAGACACCTCGGCTTCGTCAGTCTTGGGGCGCACGTGGCCCCGAAACCAGGTGTGGGCCGCCAGCCCCGAGCCGCCCTCCACCGCGGCCACCCGCAGCTCGGCACCGAGGCGCGGGGCCTCACCCAGCTCGCCCTCCACGCGCACGCCCAGCCACCGCAGCAGGCCGAAGCGCACCTCGGCGAAGGGGCGTCGGTCAAAGCCGAGCATCAGCGTCAGGTCACCGGGGGGCGGGGCGCCCACGTCGTCGGGCAGGCTCAGTGCTGCCAGCAGGATGGTTGCGATCATGCCTCGGCCGCGGTCTTGCGGCCCATGAGGACGGCGTAGGTCGCGCCGGCGATGAGGAAGCCCACAAACCAGGCGTAGGTATAGAGGGTCACGAAGGGCTGGGGCACCGACTCCACGAAGCCGCCCGCCAGCAGGAAGCCCGGCACGTTGGGCGCCACGCCCAGCGCCAGGGCGAAAATCGCCTTGGGATTCCAGCCCTTGCGGTAGCGGTAGCGGCCGTGGGTGCGGAACAGGTCCTCCACGTTCATCTCGGTCCGGCGCACCAGGAAGTAGTCGGCGATGAGGATGCCCGCGATGGGGCCCAGCAGCGCCGAGTAGCCGATGAGCCAGGTGAAGATGTAGCCCTGGGTGGAGGCCAGCAGCTTCCAGGGGAACATGGCGATGCCCAGGCCCGCAGTGATGTAACCACCTGCTTTGAAAGAGATTTTCCGCGGGTTGAGGTTGGAGAACCCATTGGCGGGTGCCACCACGTTGGCCGCGAGGTTGGTGGTGACGGTGGCCACGGCGAGCACAAAGAGGGCGGCCACCACGGCCCAGCCTCCCATCCGGCCCAGCAGCGCCACCGGATCGGCGATGGGGCTGCCGTAGATGACCACGGTGGCGGAGGTCACGGCCACGCTGATGAAGGCGAAGAGGGCCATGGTGGGGGGCAGACCGACGGCCTGGCCCAGCAACTGGTCGCGCTGGCTCGCACAATACCGAGTAAAATCGGGGATGTTGAGGGCCATCGTAGCCCAGAAGCCCACCATGGCGGTCAGGCTGGGGAAGAACACCAGCCAGAACTGGCCCGCGCGGGGGCCGCCGGCGTCAAACTGGGAAGGGGTCGACAGCATCCCGCCAAACCCGCCGGCCTGGGTGTAGGCCCAGCCCAGCAGCACCAGGCCCATGGCGATGAGGAAGGGCGCGGCGTAGGTCTCCAGCCAGCGGATGGACTCGGTGCCGCGCGCGATGAAGTAGACGTGCACCGCCCAGAAGGCCAGGAAGGTGCCCAACTCCCACATGTTGATCTGCAGGAAGGGCAGCACCACCTCCACCAGCATGCGGCCGCCGTTAGGCAGGTCGATGGCCATGGTCTCGGCGCCGACGTAGCCATTGGAGACCACCCGCAGCAGCTGGTAGATGGCCGAGCCGCCGATCCACGTTTGGATGCCGAACCAGCCGCAGGCCACCAGCCCGCGCAGCAGCGAGGGCACATGGGCGCCCACGGTGCCGAAGGAGGCGCGCAGCAGCACGGGGAAGGGCACGCCGTGCTTGGTGCCCGCGTGGCCCACCAGCGCCATGGGCACCAGCACAATCGCGTTGCCCAGCAGGATGGTGATGACCGCCTGCCACCACGACATGCCCTGGTCGATCAGCCCACCGGCGAGCTGGTAGGTGGGCACACACACCACCATGCCCACCCAGAGCGCGGCCACCGAGGTCCACCGCCACGTGCGA
>Ga0075163_10006681_pt1 | contig 15307 bp, 8 predicted proteins | sample JI1023141ADNA_FD_71478 | JGI IMG/M metagenome (GOLD analysis project Ga0075163, IMG submission 71478) | Wastewater effluent complex algal communities from Wisconsin, to seasonally profile nutrient transformation and Carbon sequestration -... | ecosystem: Engineered > WWTP > Effluent > Algae... | reverse complement strand
ACTCGCGGACCGCCGGGCGGTAGTCGAAGATGCTGGCCGGGGCCTCGCCCATCGTCGACGCGAACACGGCGTGGCCGAGGATGTCGGCGGCGTCGTCGAGGCTCTCGAGCACCAGCGACCAGCCGAACCGCGGCACCAGCACCCGGAACGCCTTGCCCTCGGCGTAGGCGGCGAAGCCGAGCCGGAGCGGGATGGTCCGGCTGCCGACCACCCAGGCCTGCCCGGCGGCGGTGCGCGGGCGGACGTCGATCGCGACCCGGCGCAGCTCGAACGCCTCGGTGAACAGGTAGCGGGCCCGATCGTCGTCGTCGATCGCGGCGACCCGCGGCGCCAGCACCGCCAGCACCTCGTCGACCGACGAGCCCCAGGCCGCCGGCGGGTCGGCCTCGAACAGGCGCTCGCTCCGCCGCATCACCACGCCCGACAGCGTGCCGTCGTCGTGCTCGGTGAAGAACACCCGGCAGGACGGGCGGCTCACGGCGCCTCCCGGCCGTCGGCGGCGGCGCGCGCGGTCCAGCGGACGTGCCAGGCGGCGCGGATCGCCTCGTCGAGCTCGCGGGCGACGAAGCCGCCGACCGTGCCGGTGGTGAAGTCCTCGATCGTGATCGTCATCGACTCGCCGATCCGGGTCGGCCGCGCCCAGGTCAGGGTCCGCACCACCGGCAAGAGCGGCTCGGGGTTGACCGCGGCGCCGGCGCCAGCGGCGACCGCGGCCTCGAACGCCTGGCGGGCCGCGACCACCCGGGCCAGGTGCTCGCGGGCCGGCCCGACCCCGGGGTGGATCGCGACCCGCACGATCTCGGGCTCGTCGCTCTGCGACTGGAAGACGTGGCTGCCGTGCTCGCCGCCGAGCGCGCGGGCGGCCAGCACCGCGTCGACCACCAGGGTGACGTGGGCGACCGGCGCGGTGGCGCCGTCGCCGGCCGCGATCTTGCCGTCGATGGTGAGGTGGGCGGCGTCGTCGGCCTGGCCGCGCAGCGCGTCGCACAGCGCCGACAGGCCGGGGCCGCGGCGGGTCTGGCCGGCGCGGGCGCCGCCGACCAGCGACAGATCGATGGTGACGCCGTGGGCGGCGAGGTCGCCGACCTCGCGCTGGTGGCCGAGCAGGAGGTGGGCGCGGGCCAGGGTCGCGATCAGCGCCGGCGGGCTCAGCGGCTGGTGGCGGGGACCCTGGCGGCGAGCGCCGCGGGCGGCGGTGACCGCGCCGCGCAGCTCGCGCTGGACGATCGCCACCGGCCGGCCGAGATCGTGATCGTGCTCGACGTCGTCGATGTCGACGTCGGCGTCGCCGCCGGTATCGTCGTCGTCCTCGTCGCGCGGCACCCGGGTGCGGACCGGCCGCTCGCCGGCCAGCGCGATCCGGGTCGCCAGCAACTCGTCGCGGTAGGCCTCGACGAAGAAGCGGACGTCGCCGACGCCGCGGGTCGCGCTCGCCTGGGCCCGGGCCCGCAGCTCGCGCAGCGCGGGGCCGTCGAGCACGCGATCGAGCGCCGCCGCCACCTGGGCCGCCACCGGCGCCAGCGCGGTCGCGCCCAGGGTCCGCCAGCCGAGCAACGGATAGCTGCCGCTGGCCGGCGCGGCCTCGGGCAAGGTCTCGAGATCGACCACCACCCGCCCACCCTCGTCGCGCAGCCGGGCGACGGTGAGCCGGGCCGGCGCGGCCTGGGCCAGCGCCTCGGCCAGGCCGGTCGCGACCTGATCCTCGAGCCAGCGCTTGACCGTGCGCGCGCCGTAGCGCGGGTCGAAGGCCTGGGCGACCGCGCGCTCGCGCACCGCCCGCCCGGCGTAGACGAACACGTTGCGCTCGCGCAGGCCGCGCCGGCCGAGCAGCTTGGCCAGCTCCTTGTCGACCACCCGGGCCGCGACCTCGGGGGTCAGCGGCCGGAACCGGACCACCCGGTCGATGCGGTTCCACAGCTCGGGCGGGAAGAACTCGCGCACCGCCCGGGCGATGTCGCCGAGGATGGTGGCGACGCCGTCGCCGAAGCCGATCGGCGTGGCGGCGCGGGCGCCGAGGTTGGACGTCATCACGATGACCGCCTGGCGGAAGCTCGCGACCTCGCCGTTGGCGTCGGTCAGCCGGCCCTCGTCGAACAGCTGGAGCAGGAGGCCGAGCACCGCCGGGTGGGCCTTCTCGATCTCGTCGAGCAGCACGAGCGAGAACGGCTGCTCGCGGATCCGCTCGGTGAGCAGGCCGGCCGGGCTCCAGCGGTCGCCGACCAGGCGGGCGACCGCGTCGGGCCCCGACAGCTCGCTCATGTCGAGGCGCAGGAGCCGGCGAGCGTCGCCGTACAGGTACTCGGCCAGCGCGGTCGCCAGCTCGGTCTTGCCGGTGCCGGTCGGCCCGGTGAACAGGTAGACGCCGAGCGGGCGGTTGGGATCGGTGAGGCCGGCGCGGACCGCCAGCACGACGTCGGTCGCGACCGCGACCGCCTCGTCCTGGCCGATGACCCGGCGGGCGAAGTGGGCGGTGACCCGGGCCGGATCGAGCGGCTCGTCGAGGGTCAGGAGGTGGGGCGGCAGGCCGGTGACCCGGGCCACCGTGGCGATGACGTCGCGCGGCCCGACCTCGATCCGGGCCGCGCCCGGGCGGGCCTCGACCCCGGCCGGCGCCCGATCGCGCACCACCCGGCGCAGCAGATCGATCGCCCCGCCCGGCGCCGCGGTCCACGGGAACAGGCCGGCGGCCAGCTCCATCACCGTCCGCGGCGCGAACGGGTGCAGCTCGACCGGGTGGGCGCGCTCGAGCCGACGGACCTCGGCCAGGAGCAGCGCGCCGGTCTCGGCCGGCGAGGTGGCCGGCACCGCGACCCGGGCGAAGCGATCGACGAACGCGGGCGCGTCGGCCTCGAGCCGGGCGAGCTGCTCGGGGGTGAGCGCGCCGACGATCACCAGCTCACCGCGCTGGACCGGGCCGCGGAAGAAGTCGGCGAACGACCGCTCCGACTGCCGGCTGACGCCGAGCCGGCCGAACAGGTGGAGGTCGTCGAACCACAGGATCGCCCGGGTCCGGGCCGCCTCGGTGGCGAGGTCGAGGCAGCGCTGCTCCCAGTCGCCGAAGTACTGCATGCCGGCGATCAGCCGCCGGCCCGACAGCTGCCAGACCCGCCGGACCCGATCGAGGCTGCGGTGGAGGGCCCAGCCGTCGGCGGCGAGCCGGTCGGCGACCCAGCGGGCCAGCGCGGTGGCGCGTCCGGATCCCGGACGGCCGACCAGGACGGTCGCGCGCGGCGCGTCGCCGCCGAGCAGGCGGTCGAGCTGGGCCCGCAGCGCCGGCCGCGGCACGCCGACCGGCAGGCTGCCGTCGATCGCCCGCGCGGTCTGATCGATGCCGAGCTGGGCGAGGGTGTGGCGGGCGCCGCCGGCGGCGCCGGCGCGCTGGCGCGGGCTGGCCTGCTCGCGCACCTGATCGAGCAGGGTGCGGGGCTCGACCGCGATCTCGACCACGATCACCCGGTCCTTGCCGGTGGTCTTGCGCTCGGTGACCTCGTCGGCGTCGAGGTCGCGCCAGGCCTTGCGGACGAAGTGCGGCGCCAGCGCCTCGACGTCGGCGGCGTCGGCGGCGTCGAACCAGGCGTCGGGCGCGAACGGGTGGTAGACGCACAGCCGCTGGTGATCGTCGTCGAACCAGCGCGGCTCGCACACGAACGGGAACCGGCCGCCGACCCGGGCGGCCCGGCCGCCGGCCATCCCGACGTCGACGCTGACGTGGTGGAGGCGGACGCCGGGCACCGCCTCGAGCAGCTCCTGGGCCACCGGATCGAGCTTGCGCACCACCTGGCGCAGCCGGCTGGTGAGCTCCTCGCGCAGCCGCAGCTCGCTCTTGCCCTGCAGCGGCGGGCCGTCGAGGGCCGCGGCCAGCGGCCACCAGCGGAGCTGGCCCTCGACCTTGCGCTCGTAGACCGCGATGGCGAAGCCGTGCCTCACGCGTCGTCCTCCGCGGTGCCGGGCGTCGCCGCCGCCGCGTCGGCGGCGACCAGCGCGTCGAGCTCGCTGCCGTACAGCTCGGCCACGCTGCGGTCGGCGGCCAGCGCCCGCGCGATCACCGCCAGGCCGAGCTCGGGGTAGCGGGCGAACTGCTCGGCGAACGGCAGGTCGATGCGCTCGCCGCCGAGCTTGAGGTGATCGGCCGCCGGGTAGACCCGCTCGACCTCGCCGCGCGGCGCCGGCGCCGGGGTCGCCAGCCCGCCGATCCGGGCCCAGCCGGCGTCGTCGAGGTCGAAGGCGAACGCGAGGACGCGGACGATCAGGTGACAGGGATCGACGCGGGCGATGCCGTGGAAGCGGTGGGCGCCGACCTCGAGCCCGAGCAGCAGCGCGGCGTCGGGGCCGCGGACCCGCAGCAGCAGGTTGCGCGGCCCGTCGCCCTCGAGCTGGCCGGCCAGCCACTCGACCGTGCGGGGCGGGCCCCAGCCCGGCGACCGCGGCCACGGCCCGGCCGGATCGCGGGCCGCCATCGCGTGGGCGGTGATCGCCCAGCGCCGGGTCGGCGCCACCGCCAGCACCGCCCGCAGCCAGCGGGTCAGCGGCACGCCCAGCTCGGGCGCCGACAGCATCAGCATGATCTCGTCGCGCCGCTCGAGCCGGGCGACCGCGACCCGGAACATGGCGGTCTCGAACCGCGCCCGCAGGCCGTCGACCATCGCGGTCAGCTCGGCGGTGTCCTGGCCGGCGAGCGCGGCGTCGATCGCCAGCTCCTCGGCCGCGCCGAGCTCGTCGACCGCGGCCTCGGCCGCGACCAGCGCGCCGTCGAGCCGGTGGAGCTCGGTCGCCATCTGCAGGCGCTGCTCGGCCGACAGCGCCGCCCGCCGCTTCTTGCCCGGCCGGCCGCGCCCGCCCTGGGCGTCGCCGTGAGCGAGCTGGGCCAGGAGCCACGTCCGCTGCTCGCGCACCTCGGTGACCAGGTCGCGGTGCATCCAGACGTCGGCGTCGCGGCGCAGCGCCGACAGCTGGGCCGGGCCGTGGGCCCGCCGCCGGACCCCGCCGCCGCCCCGCCGCCACAGGCCGACCGCGATCGCCGGGCCATCGGCCGGGGCGGCGCCGGTCAGGGTGGCGAGGTGGGCGCCGGCCGGCAGGTCGAGGCCGAGCGGTTCGTCCGCGATCCGGACGACGACCACGCCGCCGTGGCCGTCGGCGCCGGCCCGGGCCAGCAGCCGCGCCGCCGGCCGCACCACCTGCTCGTCGAGGTGGCGGCGGAGCGCGCGGACGCCGTAGCTGGCGTGGGTCCCGCCGGCGGCCAGGGCCGCGAGCGCCGCCGGGCTGACGTCGAGGCCGACCTGGAGCTGGACCAGGCCGCGGCGGTCGGCGAGCCGCTCGAGCTGCAGCCGGGCGACCGCGGCGACCTCGGCGCGATCGAGGCCGTGGAACGCGATCACCGCGTCGAAGCGGTTCTGCAGCTCGGGCCGGAACGCGGCCGCGACCGCGGCCCGGTAGCGGGCGAGCTCGGCGTCGCGCCCGGTCGGGGTCGCGGTCCGCAGGCCGACGCTGGTGCCGCCGTGGTGGGCGCCGAGGTTGGAGGTGAGGATGATGATCGCGTTGTGGAACCAGCTCGTCCGGCCGCGGGCGTCGGTCAGCCGGCCCTCGCCCGCCACCTGCAGCAGCAGATCGTGGACCGCCGGGTGGGCCTTCTCGATCTCGTCGAGCAGCACGACCGAGAACGGCTGCTCGCGGATCCGGGCGGTGAGCAGGCCGTCACCGGCGTCGCTGCCGCGGACCAGCCGCTCGGCCGCCCACGGATCGGCGTACTCGCTCATGTCGAACCGGACCAGCCGATCGTCCTTGCCGAACAGCAGGTGGGCCAGGCTGCGGGCCAGCTCGGTCTTGCCGACGCCGGTCGGGCCGACGAACAGGAAGGTCGCCAGCGGCTTGTCGGGCGGCTGGAGCTGGGCCTTGACCGTGCACAGGGTCTCGGCGACCCGCCGCACCGCCTGGGCCTGGCCGATCATGCGCTTGCCGAGCCGGGCGATCAGCTCGTCGACGTCGAGGGCGCGATCGTCGCGTAGCAGGAAGGTCGGCACGCCGGTGGCGGCGGCGAAGCCGTCGTAGACCTGCTCGGGCAGGAGCTCGGCGCCGACCCCGCGCTCGTCGACCGCGCCCTCGTGGGCGGCGCGCAGCTCCTCGAGCAGCCGGACCGCCTTGCCGGGGAACGCGCGGTACGGCAGGTAGCGGCGGGCGAGCTCGACCGCGACCGCGAGCGCCGCCGGCCCGACCTGCGGCCGGCGGGCCTCGGCCCGTCGCCAGTGGGCGGCGTGGGCGGTGACCGCGGCCAGCGCGCCGGCGGCGTCCATCGCCGGCACCGCCAGCCGGGTCATCGCGCCGATCAGGCCGACGTCGCGGCGCTCGGCCCGGTCGAGCGCGAGCGGGGTGATCTCGCCGATCACCCGCACCGAGCCGTCGACCACCCGCTGGCGGACCACGCCGACCGCGTCGACGCCGCCGTCGCCGCCGCGCTCGCGGAACAGGCCGCCGAAGTCCTCGAGGTAGAGCACGGCGTCGAGCGCCTTGGCGGCGGCGAACAGCCGGATCATCCGCGCCTCGGCCTCGCCGAAGCCGGCGGCGCCGGCCACCAGCGCCGACGTCGACGTCACCCACGCCTGCCGGCCGGGGTGGGCGAGCGCCCACGCCGACACCAGCGCGGTCTTGCCGACCGAGTCGTCGCCGGTGATCAGCACCGACAGGCGGTCCTTGCCGCCGAGCAGCGCGGTCAGCGCCGCCAGCTCGCGGTCGCGGCCGACCAGCGCCGGCGCGCCGCCGCGGACCCGGGCCGCCAGCGGCTGGGCAAGCTCCGCCAGGGTCTCCTCGGCCTGCTCGCGGCGCAGCTCGCGGCGGGCGCGGGCGGTGGCCGCCGCCGCCTCGCCGTCGGCGCCCAGCTCGACGTCGAGGGTGAGCGCGACCGCGTCGACCTCGAGCGGCGGCAACAACCGCCGCCAGTCGTCGCCGCCCATCTCGCGGGCCGCGACCACCCGCGCGATCTCGCGGCTGGCGACCTCGATGGTGTCCTCGCGCCGCCCGACGAAGAACGAGGCGCCGAGCGCGGGCACGAAGCCCCAGCGATCGGCGCCCTGCGGCACCAGCACGACCGTGATCGCCACCGGCCGCGGCGCCCGGCTCCGGGTCGGGTGACCGACGTCGAGCGGCACGACGATCGCGGTGACCTCGACCCCGGCGGGCAGGAAGTAGCGCGCCGCCCGCTCGGGCGCGAGCTTGCCCAGGGTCTCGGCCAGGTAGACCTTGAGCTGGGCGTGGGCCTCGGCCTCGGTGCCGAACGCCAGCACGCCGCCGTCGACCACCGGCTGGACGGTGAACGAGCCCGACGGCAGGCCGCGCTCGAGCACGACCGTGTCGACCTGGACCTTGCGGCGGCGGTCGCCCATGCGCCTCGACGGTGCCACGATCGCCGGGCCGCCGACGACCCCGGGCCGCCAGATCCGGCAGCGCCGCGGCAGCGCCTCGCCGGCAGCGGTCGCGCGCCGCGCCCGGCCGCCGGCGGGCGACTACGACGCCGTCGGCGCCTTGGCCATCGACCGGACGATCGCCAGCGCCTCGTCGACGTGGCGGACGGCGCCGAGCTGGCCGTCCCAGCGCAGCCGGACCACGCCCGCCGGATCGATGACGAACGTGCTGCGGCCGGGGATGATGCCGAGGGTCTTGCCGACCCCCATCGCCTTGGCCGCCGCCCCGCCCTCGTCGGTGAGCAGGCGGAACGGCAGCCGGTGGTGGCTCTTGAACGCGTCGTGCGAGCTGCCGCTGTCGGTCGACACCCCGACCACGTCGGCGCCGGCGTCGGTGAAGTCCTGGTAGCGATCGCGGAAGCTGCAGGCCTGGGCGGTGCAGCCCGGGGTCTCGTCCTTGGGATAGAAGTAGAGGACGAGCACGCGCTCGCCGATCAGGTCCTTGAGCTTGACCGCGCCGTCGGCGCCGCGGAACGAGACATCAGGGACGGGTTCACCGACGGACAGCCTGGCCATGGTCGGCACGATAGCACCGGCCGAGGACCTCAGCTCCTCGCGACCAGATCGCGCACGCCGCCGGCGATGAACTCGACCGCGACCGCGGCGAGCAAGAGGCCCATCACCCGCTCGAACGCGCGGAGCAGCGTCTTGGGCAGCCAGCGCTCGGCCCGGGCCGCGCTCCGCATCAGCAGCCAGGCGGCGACGCAGGTGACGGTGATGGCGAGGAACACGGCGAGGATCGGCAGCGGCCGGCCGGCGGCCCGCGACATCAGCACCATCACGGTCGCGATCGCGCCCGGCCCGGCCAGCATCGGCGTCGCCAGCGGGAACACCGCGACGTCGTCGCGGGCGGCGCTCTCGTTCTGCTCCTCGAGGGTGCTGCGGGTCGGCGACGGCTGGGCCCGCATCATGTCGACCGCCATCAGCAGCAGCATCAGGCCGCCGGCGACCTTGAACGCACCGAGCGAGATGCCGAACGCCTTGAACACCAGCCCGCCGGCGAGCGCGAACAGGCCGAGCAGGCACCAGGCGGCGACCGCGGCGTGGCGGGCGATCCGTCGCCGGGCGTCGGTCGACTGGCCGGCGGTGACGGTGAGGAACAGCGGCACGCAGGCCAGCGGATCGATCACGAAGAACACCGCGGACAGCGCGACCAGCGCGAAGGTGACGTCGGCCTCGCTCACGGCGTCGAGGATGCGCCGGCCGGGGCCGGCAGGCAATCGGCCGGTGGCCGCGACGCCGGGGCCCGCGCCACCCGCAGCGCGACCACCGCCAGGGCGATGACACCCAGGCCGACGCCGGTGAGCGGGGTCGCGGCCAGGCCGACGTGCTCGGCGGTCAGCGCGCCGAGCACCGCCGCGGTCGTCATCGCGACCGAGGTCAGGAGCTCGTCGAACGCGGCCAGCCGGCCGATGACGACGTCGCCGGCGTGGCGCTGGAGCGCGACGTGGCACATCACCCAGTTGGTGCCGGTGCCGGTGCCCCAGATCAGCGCGGCCAGCCCGAGCGTGACCGGGTCGCGGGCCAGCGCGAGCGCGGCCACCGCCGCCAGGGTGAAGGCGCGGGCGGTGTGCTGCAGGTAGATCTCGGGCGTGCCGCGCCGGACCAGCCAGGTCGCGAGCGCCGGGCCGATGCCGGTGCCGGCGCCGCGGATCGCCTGCAGCACGCCGAACGACAGCGCCGGGTCGCCGAACGGCTGGGCGGCGGCGCCGATCAGGTTGAGCGCGATCCAGCCGGCGCCGCCGGCGAGCGCGAGCGGCGTCTTGCCCAGCACCGCGGCCAGGAGCGCGCGGTCGCCGAACGCGACCCGCAGCGCGACCACGGTGTCGCGGGGCGTGCCGCGGACCACCGCGAGGATGCTGCCGCCGGGTTGCTCGACCGGGATCGGCGGGATGGTGGCGTGGAGCGCGGCGGCGATCGCGAACGACGCCGCGTCGAGGGCCAGGGCCAGCGTCGGGCCGAGGGTGGCGGCGAGGCCGCCGAGCGCCATGCCGACGATGTAGGCGGTGCTCCAGGTCGCGGCCAGGATCGAGTTGGCGGCGACCAGCTCATCGTCGGCGACCAGGCGGCGCAGCGCCGCCGACTCGGCCGGCGGCACCGCCGACGTGATCGCGCTGCGGACCAGCAAGAGCAGCGGCACCAGCGCCAGCGCGCCGACCGCGGCCGCGATCGCCATGCCGGCGGTGGCCAGCGACGCCAGCGCGTCGGCGGCGATGAGCACCTTGCGGCGATCGAAGCGATCGACCAGCGCGCCGGCCACCGGCGACAGGAACGCCGCCGGCAGGGTGTGGGCGGCGAACACCAGCGCCACCGCCAGCGGCCCGCCGCCGCGGGTCAGGGCCAGCACGCTGACCGCGACCAGGCTCAGCCAGTCGCCGCACAGCGACACCGCGCCCGCGGCCCACAGCCGGCGGAAGCCCGGGCGCCGACGGAGCAGCGAGACCATGGCCGGCTAGCTTCGCACGACGTCAGGCGCGCGCGGCGCTGGCGGCGCTGGCGGCCGGGCCGACGCTGACGACCGCCGCCCCCGCGCCGGTCGCCGGCGGCTCGCCGAACCGCGCCCGGACCCAGCCGAGGAAGCCCTCGACGTCGCCGGCGAGCTCGAGCGCGCGGCCGCACACCTCGGCGACGTGGGCGGGGAAGTCGCGATCGCAGACCCAGCGCAGGTAGCCGCTGTGCTCGCCGGTGGCGAGCTGGTGGAGCGGCACGCCGGCGTGCTTGCCGAACGACATCACCACCGTGGCGCCCTCCCACTGGATGTGGCGCGACGGACCGACCCAGCTCTGCCGCTTGGGATCGCACACCGTGGCGACCCCGGCCCAGTCGTGGTGATCGAGGCCGAACGCGCCCAGCATGCCCAGCAGCACCCGGCCGGTGGCGGCGACGTCGGCGGCGGCGGAGTGCGCGGCCTCGAAGCCCTGGCCGACGAACCGCTGGTGGGCGTGCTGCAAGCTGCGCGGCTCGCACTGCTGCCACAGCCGGAACGGATCGACCACCGCCTTGGCCGCCAGATCGAACGGCGGCCGGCCGATGCGCTCGCACTCGGCCTGCAGCATGTCGATGTCGAAGATGAGGTTGTAGCCGACGATGACGTCGGCGGCGGCGAACCAGGCCGCGATCTCGTCGGCGCAGCTGGCGAACGACGGACAGTCGGCGAGCTGCTCCATGCTGATGCCGTGGACCTCCTGGGCCCGCGGGTGGATCTCGACCGTCGGCTTGAAGCGCCAGATCTTGTAGTCGGTGCCCGACAGGCCGCGCTGCATGCACAGCTCGATGACCTGATCGCGCTTGCGATCGGTGCCGGTGGTCTCGACGTCGAAGACCAGGACGCCGGCCTCGGAGCGATGGACGGGCGGCGGCGGCGACGCGGTGACGAGGTGGAGGGCGGCGTGGGGGGGGACGGAAAGGGGAGGCGTGGTCCAGCCGGAGTCGAGGGCGGATTCGACGGCGAGCGAGACGGAGACGGACTCCGTGACCGTGACCGTGATCGAACCCGAATCCGAACCCGAGACCGTGACCGACTCCGAGACCGTGACCGAACCCGAATCCGAACCCGAGACCGAGACCGAGACCGAATCCGAATCCGAGACCGAATCCGAGACCGAATCCGAATCCGAGCCCGAATCCGAACCCGAATCCGAACCCGAGACCGAATCCGAACCCGAGACCGAATCCGAACCCGTGACCGACGTACCGTTCGTCCTGAGCGGAGGGCGAGCGTCAGCGAGACCGGAGTCGAAGGACGGGCCCGTGCCGGGCAACATGGCCTCGACCACGGCGGCGGCGGCGGCGGTGGCCTTGCTGCGACGGCCGCGACGACCGGGCGCAGGGCCGCCGGCAGGGACCTCGCCGGGAACGGCGAACAGGTCCGGGAACAGCGGAAGCGACTGCATCCTCACGTCGCCGACGAGGATAGGGGCCCGCTCTGACACCGGCAGGGGCCCGATCCGGCCGATCCCGGGAGTGATCCCGCACTCCCGATCACCCCGGCGGGGGGCCGGTTTGCGCCCGGCGCCAGCGTCGCGCCATAGTGCCGCGATGCGCGCCCGCGCCGTGGCCCTCGCCGTCTCCTGCCTCGCCGTCGCTGCCTGCAAGGTCCGCGAGCCGCCGGCGATCGTGGGCAGCTTCCGCGACGACTTCGACCGCGGCGCCATCGGCACCGATTACAACCGGACCGGCGGCGGCTACCGGATCGTCGACGGCGCGCTGTCGGCCAAGGGGGCCCACAACCATCCCCTGTGGCTGGCCCGGCGGCTGCCGGCCGGCGACCTCCAGATCGATCTCGACGCCTGGTCCAACTCGCCCACCGGCGACATCAAGATCGAGGTGTTCGGCGACGGCCGGTCGTACGATCCCGACGGCAACCGCTACCTGGCGACCGGCTACGTGCTGGTGTTCGGTGGCTGGAGCAACACCAAGTCGATCCTCGCCAACCGCGACGAGCACGGCACCGCCATGGCGTCGCGGACCACGCCGCAGGTGGTGCAGGGCCAGCGCTACCACTGGCGCATCATCCGCCGCGGCGCGGTCATCGAGTGGTTCATCGACGACATGACCCAGCCGTTCCTCCGCTACGACGATCCCGCGCCGCTGTCGGGGCCCGGCCACGAGTACTTCGCGTTCGACAACTGGGAGAACGACACCTGGTTCGACAACCTCGTGATCCGTCGGCCGTGATCGGCCGCGCCCGCTAGCTCGTGCTGTTCGCCCTCCTCCGCCGCTTCCTCCGCCCCTACGCCCGCGACCTCGCGATCGTGGTCGGCCTGCAGCTGGTCGCGACCGTCGCGTCCCTGTACCTGCCCAGCCTCAACGCCCGCATCATCGATCGCGGCGTCGCCGGCGGCGACACCGACATCATCCTGACGACCGGCGGCGTGATGCTGGCGGTCGCCGCGCTGCAGATCGTCTGCACCCTGGCCGCGGTCTACGTCGGCGCCCGGGTGGCGATGAGCTACGGCCGCGACCTGCGCGCCGCGATCTTCCACCGGGTCGGGTCGTTCTCGGCCCGCGAGGTCGGCCGGTTCGGCGCGCCGTCGCTCATCACCCGCACCACCAACGACGTCCAGCAGGTCCAGATGCTGGTGCTGGTGAGCTGCACGATGCTGGTGATGGCGCCGATCATGAGCGTCGGCGGCATCGTGATGGCGCTGCGCGACGATCTGGTGCTGTCGCGCCTGCTGCTGGTCGCGGTGCCGGTGCTGGCCGGCAGCATCGGCCTGGTGATCTCGCGGATGGTGCCGCGGTTCCGCGCCATGCAGCCGCGCATCGACACCGTCAACCGGGTGCTGCGCGAGCAGATCACCGGCATCCGGGTGGTCCGGGCCTTCGTCCGCGAGCGGGAGGAGGCGGCCCGGTTCGGGGTCGCCAACGCCGAGCTGACCGCGACCGCGCTCGGGGTCGGTCGGCTGCAGGCGCTGATGTTCCCGACCATCATGCTGGTCTTCAACCTGTCGAGCATCGCGGTGCTGTGGTTCGGCGCCCACCGCGCCGCCGACGGCGGCATCGAGGTCGGCGAGCTGACCGCGTTCCTCGCCTACCTGATGCAGATCCTGGTGTCGGTGATGATGGTGTCGTTCCTGGCGGTGATGATCCCGCGGGCCGCGGTCTGCGCCGAGCGCATCGACGAGGTCCTGGCCACGTCGTCGTCGGTGGTGGCGCCGGCCCGGCCGATCGAGCCGCCCGGGGTCGCCGGCACGGTCGAGGTCGTGGGCGCCGAGCTGCGCTACCCCGGCGCCGCCGACCCGGTGCTCAAGGACGTGAGCTTCACCGCCCGGCCGGGCGAGGTCACCGCGATCATCGGCAGCACCGGCGCCGGCAAGACCACCCTGATCCAGCTCATCGCCCGGCTGATCGACACCACCGCCGGCGCGGTCCGGATCGCCGGCGCCGACGTCCGCTGTGTCGATCCCGACCGGCTGTGGGCGCGGCTGGGCCTGGTGCCGCAGCGGCCGTACCTGTTCTCGGGCACCATCGCCAGCAACCTGCGGGTCGGCAAGCCCGACGCCACCGACGCCGAGCTGTGGGCCGCGCTCGAGGTGGCCCAGGCCAAGGACTTCGTCGAGGCGATGCCGGCGCGGCTCGATCATCCGATCGCGCAGGGCGGGACCAACGTGTCGGGCGGCCAGCGCCAGCGCCTCGCCATCGCCCGGGCGATCCTGCGCGATCCCGACCTCTACCTGTTCGACGACGCCTTCTCGGCCCTCGATGTCGCCACCGACGCCCGCCTGCGCGCCGCGCTCCGGCCGATCACCGCCAAGGCCACCGTCATCGTCGTCGCCCAGCGGGTCTCGACCATCCGCGACGCCGATCAGATCATCGTGCTCGACGACGGCGTCGTCGTCGGCCGCGGCACCCACGCCGAGCTGGTGCGCGACTGCCCGACCTACCAGGAGATCGTCGGCTCGCAGCTCACCGCCACCGAGGCGGCGTGAGCGACGACCGGCCCACGCCCGCGCCCGCGCGGCCGGCCGGCCCCGGCCCGGGGGCGCCGCCGGCCCGCGGCCCGTTCGGCGGCATGGGCGCGGCGCCGCCGCAGAAGGCCAAGGCGTTCAAGCCGTCGGCCCGCCGGCTGATCCGGCGGCTGGCGCCCGAGCGCACCCGCCTGCTGGCGGTGATCGCCTTCGCCGTCACCAGCGTCGCGCTGTCGATCAGCGGGCCGCGCCTGCTCGGCCGCGCCACCGACATCATCTTCGGTGGCCTGTTCGGCCAGCGCTTGCCGGCCGCCGTGACCAAGGCCGAGGCGATGGCGATGCTGCGCGAGCGCGGCGACGATCGCGCCGCCGCCATGCTGGCGGCGATGGACGTCGAGCCCGGCCGGGGCATCGACGTCGCCGCCCTCGCCCACGTCCTCGAGCTGGTCGCGCTGCTCTATGTCACCGCGTCGTTGTTCGCCTGGCTCACCGGCTACCTCATCAACGGCGTCGTCCAGCGCACCGTCCGCCAGTTCCGCGCCGACGCCCAGGCCAAGCTCGACCGGCTGCCGCTGGCCTACTTCGACACCCAGCCGCGCGGCGAGCTGCTCAGCCGGGTCACCAACGACATCGACAACGTCGCCCAGGGCCTGCAGCAGACGCTCAGCCAGATCCTCACCGGCCTGCTTACCGTGCTCGGCGTGCTGGTGATGATCTTCGTCCTGTCGCCGCTCCTGGCCCTGATCTCGCTGGTCACCATCCCGCTGTCGGTGGTCGCCACCGCCCGGATCGCCAAGCGGGCCCAGCAGCGGTTCGTCGCCCAGTGGGCCCACGTCGGCGCGCTGGGCGGTCAGATCGAGGAGGCGTTCACCGGCCACGCCCTGGTCAAGGTGTTCGGCCAGCAGCGCGCGGTCGAGCGCCGCTTCGCCGGCAAGAACCAGGAGCTGTTCGAGGCCGGCTTCAAGGCCCAGTTCATCTCCAGCGTGATCATGCCGGTCATCACCTTCATCGGGAACCTGACCTACGTCGCGATCGCGGTGGTCGGCGGGCTGCGGGTCGCGTCGGGCGCGATGCTGCTCGGCAGCGTCCAGGCCTTCATCCAGTACTCGCGCCAGTTCAGCCAGCAGCTCGGCCAGCTGGCGTCGATGGCCAACGTGCTGCAGTCGGGCGTGGCCTCGGCCGAGCGGGTGTTCGAGCTGCTCGACACCCCCGAGCAGGCCGCCGACCCGGCGCCCGGCCAGGCGCTCGCCCTGCCCCGCCCGGTCAAGGGCGAGGTCCGGTTCGAGCACGTCAGCTTCCGCTATCGCGGCGACCAGCCGCTGATCGAGGATCTGTCGCTGGTGGCGCGGCCGGGCCAGACCATCGCCATCGTCGGCCCGACCGGCGCCGGCAAGACCACGCTGGTCAACCTGCTGATGCGGTTCTACGAGCTCGACGGCGGCCGCA
>Ga0075163_10006680_pt1 | contig 15309 bp, 11 predicted proteins | sample JI1023141ADNA_FD_71478 | JGI IMG/M metagenome (GOLD analysis project Ga0075163, IMG submission 71478) | Wastewater effluent complex algal communities from Wisconsin, to seasonally profile nutrient transformation and Carbon sequestration -... | ecosystem: Engineered > WWTP > Effluent > Algae... | reverse complement strand
GCGTCACCCGTGACTGGGCTTTGATCCGCGCTTTGCAAACTCCTGCTTTCAACCAAGCCTTGGCTTTGCCTCAAAAAGTTCCCGAGACAGAATCCCCTCTCCCCTCCGGGAAGAGGGATTCGTTTGGGCGACGGAAGACTTATTTTGAGGCAAAGCCTCAGTGCCCTGCACCCGCAATCGGCATGCTTGCTCCCAGTAAAGACGGTAGCGCGGGGCTTGGTGCAGCACGGCAATCATGATGTAGCCCGATTCATTTGGCGAAATGTCAGGCATTCACTGCCGTCACCTCGCCTAACGACGTTGACCCACAGGCCAGTCCGGTGTACGCGTGCCGTAGGCAGAGCGAGAAACCATCGGCATGTTTGTCAGCAAAAATACGTCTCCATTTCTTCGTGCCAGCCAAGCCGAATCCAGAAATCTTGCTCAACGCAAGCGCAGTGGCCCCTGATGAGAAGCCGGTTGAGCAGGTTGAAGTGAGCCTTTTCGCGCCTGGAATTAGCTAGCGCGCGTCAGCTGCTCGCGCGTCAGCTGCTCGCGCGTCGGTCGGTCGGGTGCTCTGCCGGCGGCAGCTGCTCCACAAACTGCCGGACTGCGCTGACGAAGGCCTCGGGCTGCTCTTCTTGCGGCAGGTGGCCGCAGTCCTTGATGATGCGCAGCTGCGAGCCCGCGATGCGCTCCGACAGCTTCACCTGATCTCGCGTGGGCACCACGCGGTCATCGTCGCCAGCGATGAGCAGGGCGGGCAGCCGGATGTTCTGGACGGTCGCGGGCAGCGTATTTTTTTCGTTGGCTGCTGCGTACTCCCAGAGCGCGACCCCGACGTTGTGCACATGGTAGTACTTTTCGAGCGCGGCCAGCTCCTCGCGACTGCACCGCGAGGCGTCGTGATAGCCGAGCTTGATCATCATGCCGGCATTCGCGAAGCCAAAGAGCGCGTTGAAAGTCCACGCGCCAAGGTGGTGCATGCGCAGCGTATCCCACAGCCGGTGAAGGCCGCCCTGCGGCATGATTCCCGTCGAGATCCAGTCTGCGCCAGCCACCACGATGGCCGCGACCCGCTGCGGATATTTGAGCGCAGTGCGCAGCACAACCGAGCCGCCGGCCGAGTGCCCCATCAGGATCGCCTTCTTGATGCCCAGCTGATCCATGAGTCCGATGGCAAACTCCGGCGCCACGGAGGGGGCGTAGGGACTCTTGCCCGCCCGATCCCAGTCGCCTCGCACAGGATGGGCGCTAAGACCCATGCCCAGCCGATCAAAAGCGATCACCCGACCGAGCTTGGCCAGAGGCTGCATGACCTTGCGCCACGACATCAGGCTGGTGGCAAAGCCATTGAACAGCACGAAGACGCGCTCTCCTTGACCGAGCTCCTTGTAGTGCAGGTCATAGCCGTGAACGCGCACGAACTTGGAGTCGGGATCGGCCAGCTCCCTCTCCTTTTTTGTGCCCGGATCGTCGATGTGCTCGGACACGAGCAGCGGTCCGGTGAACCCGAGCCAGAAGAGGACCAGCAGCACGGCCAGGACCGCCAGCACGGGGACGGCATAATTCCCAAGGAAGCTCTGGGAGCGCTCGGCTGCCGAGAGCAGCGCGAGGCCAAGCTCGGAGCCTCGAAGTCCAGAGGTCGCCGCGGCCTGCGCGCTCGCCGGCGCGCCACCGAGCGCTGCCAGACCCAGGCCCAGCGGCATCAGCCGCAGAAATTTAGAGACACGAAATCGAATGCCCATGATTGCCTTCCTGTGTTCAGGAAGAGCAACCCTTGTGCCACGAAAATCGTGTGTAAACACGCGGCGGCTCCGCTGTGCTGGCGGACGAGACCGCAGAACTTGCCGGCGCTGTGTCAACCCGCGCAAGACTTGCGCAGCCCGGGCGCACTGACCTGCCGGCAGATCCCTTAATCTACCTTTGATCCGCCGTCTCCAAGTGCCTGTTTTCAGACGATGATTGCTGTGCCTGCTCTCAAGCCCAGCAATATCATGGTCGAGCGCGGGGCGCATGGGGCGCTGCATCCGGTGGTGATGGACTTTGGGCTGGCGCGCGAGGCGGGGGAGGGCAAGGGGCTCACAGAGTCGGGGGCGGTGCTGGGCACGCCGGCCTACATGTCGCCCGAGCAGGCGCGCGGCGAGGTGCGCCTGCTCGATCGCCGCACCGATGTCTACAGCCTGGGCGCGACGCTGTACGATCTGCTGACCGGGCGACCGCCGTTTGATGATGAGACCGTGGTCAACATCCTCATCAAGGTGATCACCGAATCGCCGCCGGCGCTGCGCCTGGTGGATCCCAGCCAGCCCGAGGCGCTGGAGCTCATCACCAGCAAGTGCCTCAACAAGGAGGCGGCGCAGCGCTATCCCACGGCGCGCGCGCTGGCCGAGGATCTGGATCGCTACCTCACGGCCGGGCGCGTCTCGGCGCGGCGGCTGAGCTTTTCGTATCGCGCTCAATATTGGACGCGGCACAATCGGGCGCTGAGTGCGCTCATTGCGGCGCTGGGCGTGTCGCTGCTGTGTCTGTCCGTGTTCGGAATCTACACGCGCATCGTCAACCTGCGCCGCGCCAAAGAGGCCGAGCAGCAGGCGGAGCTGGCGCGACGGCTGGGGCAGGAGATCAAGGACATCGAGTGGCTGATGCGCATGGCGCGCGCGCTGCCGCTTCACGACATTGAAAAAGAGAAGCAGCAGGTTGTGCAGCGCATGGCCGCGCTGGGCCAGCGCTTCGGCGCCGGCAGTGCGTCCGCCGGCCACGTGCACTATGGAGTCGGTCGCGGCTACCTGGCGCTGAACCAGTATCAGCAGGCGTATGCAGAGCTGCAAGAGGCCGAGCGCCTCGGCGTCCAGATTCCCGAGCTCGACTATGCGCTGGGTCGCGCGCAGGGCGAGCTGTTCATAAGAGCGCTGGAAGATGCGCGGCGCAGCGGCGATGCGAGCTTTTTTGAGAAGCGCCGCCAGGAGCTGGAAAAGGAATATCTGAAGCCAGCGCTGGCGCATCTTGGGGCCGTGCAGCGCCAGGGCGCGGGCGTCGAGTCGCCGCACTATCTGGAGGGGCTCATCGCCTTTTACAGCAAGCGCCCCGACGATGCGCTGCGGCATGCGGAGGCGGCGCTGCAGCAGGACGGCTGGCTGTACGAAGCGCGCAAGCTCCAGGGCGATGTGCTGTTCGCGCAGGCGCAGGAGGAAAAGGCCAGCGGCCAGCAGGAGGCCGCGGATCGCGACTTTCAGGATGCGATCCGGCTGTACGAACAGGCCGCGCAGATCGGGCGCAGCGACCACGGTCTGCATGAGGCCATTGCCGAAGCGTGGATCCGACAGCTGGAGATGGATGTCGCGCGCGGGCGCGATCCGCAGGCCAAGCACGAGCAGGCGCTGGCGGCCGCCGACAGATCGATCCAGGCATCGCGCCGGGACTCTTATGGATATACGAAAAAGGCATATTCATACAGCTTTACTGCGCAATACTATATTGCTAAAGATGCGCAGGCGCAGAGCCGGAAATATATCAATGAGCTGATCGCTGCTGGCAAGCAGGCGATTGCCCTGCATCCCGGCGATGCCTATGCCCATGAAGTCACTGGCATGGGCTACATCCAAAAAGCGCAGCTGGATGCCGGCGGCGCTCCGGCCGCGATTCAAGAGAGCCTGAACACGGGGCGACAGCTGTTTGCTAAGGCTATTGAAATCGATCCCAAATTTGCCTGGGCTTATAACGATTTATCAGTTAGTTTTATTGCTGAATTTGATAGCCAGTTAATGAGTGGCAATGCGGATATCGAAAAGCTCCACAGCGCCATCGCCAGCCTGCGCCAGGCCGTGCGCATCGATGACCGCTACTTCAATGCCTACTCCAACCTTGCCGAGGCTGGACGGCTGTGGGCGGCCTGGCAGGTCGAGCACGGCCAGGATCCCGAGCGGGCCGCCGGGCAGGCCACAGAGGCGGCGCAGGCGGCGCTGAAGATCAACCCGCAGTTTCAAAATGCGTTTGGCATCATGGGCAGTGTCAGCCTGCTCCAGGCCGAGTATGACGCCCTGCTCGGCCGGGACTTGACCATGCATGCCAAAGCGGCAACGGATTATTTTAGCAGAGCAATTGCCATCAATCCCTCGATCATTGCTTATTATGGATTCAGCTCTTATGCGCTTTATTTGATATTAAGCAAGATTCCAGCCGGCGATGCGCAGCTGGCGGCGCAGGCCAGTGCGTCTATTGCCAAGTGCTATAAGCTCGATGCCAACTTTTCGCCCTGCCTGTGGGCAGATGCGCTGCTCAAGACGCTCGCTGTGCCGAAACAGCGGGAGCTCTCTGTGGCCCTGGGGCGGCAGGCGGTGCTGCACGCGCAGCCGGAGGATGCGCCCATGGCCAACCTGATGCTGGCCACGCTGCTCTACGAGCAGGCCAGAGAGCTGAGTGCGCGCAAGCAGCCGGCGGTTGCGCAGCTGGACGAAGGGCTGGCGGCGCTGCGCAAGGCGCTGCAAAGCTCGCCCGCGTGGCCGCGCGCCTTGGCGCTGCAAAGCTCGCTGGCGTGGCTGCGCGCCGGTCGCGAAAAGAGCGATGCGCAGCACGGGGCGCTGGTGCAGCTGGCGCGGCAGAGCCTGACCCAGGCACAAAAAGGCAACCCCCTCATCCGCGAGTAGCTCGTGCAGTGGGAGTGAAGAAGGGAGCGGCAGTGGAAGGGAAGGGAAGGGAAGGGAAGGGAAGGGAAGGGAAGGGAAGGCGGGAGCTGGTCTTAGTTGCCGTCGTAGCCGGTGATCTGGAGGCCGCTCAGCGGGGTGGGCGGCATGAGGCAGCGCGGGATGCTGAGGTAGGCGTCATACGCGGCCTGGTTGGGGAAATACTCGGGCGTGCGCATGTTGTTCTGGTTCAGGCAGGCGGCGCCGTCCGGACCCCAGACCGCTTCAATGTTGGTGTTGGGGAAGGTCGGGTCGAGCGGCCGCACCGTCGAGTTCAGCGAGTCGGCGACAAAGATCATGGTGCCCGAGTCGGTGTACGAGTAGCCGAGTCCCGAGAAGTCGGCGCGCTTGGAGCGCGTGCAGGTCTGGTGGATGTCTGCGCCCGAGCGCGTCGCGCAGAGGCCGGGAGCGAAGGCGGGATACCACTGGTACTGGCAGCCGGTGCGATCCACCCAGGGCTCGTAGCCCCAGTCGATGCAGGCGCCGACCGCGTCGTCCTGACAGGCGATGGTGATGGCGTTGGCGTCGGCGCTGCGGCTGCCGTTCTGGATGTTCCAGCTGGAGCCGGTGACGATGAAGGAGTTGAGCTGCGTGCCATCGGGCGTCAGACCGCAGACGTTGGTCCAGGTGTTGTTGGCGTCGCTCTGGCCGTTGTCGAGCGCCCAGCGGATGTCGTACTGCGCGTAGTTCGTGGAGCTGGCCGGCGTGATCTCGTTGAAGATCTTGAGCTGGTAGCCCTTGCGCTGGCCGGCGCCGTTTACCATCGAGAACTTGAGCTTGAGGCCCGCGGTGGCGGTGCCGCCCTTGGTCTTGACCGAGAACGGCGGCTCAAAATAGGTGACGCTGAAAAAGCCGCGATCGCCGCGCAGCTTGAGCACGCTCTTGCCGTTGAAGCTGATGCTCGAAAGCGGGAGCGAGTCCACGGCCGTGCCCATGCCGCTCGCGACGTTCCAGTTCTCATCCGCGGCGTTGCGGACGATGCTGCGGATGAGCATCCCATCCACCTTGCCGTTCTGGAGGTAGGGCCCGTTCATCGAGCAGTACCGGCACAGCACCGGATCCTTGCTCGTCGCCAGCTCTGGCGGAGCCTCGTCACTGCACCCGGCAGCCGTCAGCGATGCCAGCGCCAAAAATGAAAGGGTGCCACGGATGCCAGACTGGAATGACTTGCTCATTGCGCTCCTCCATAACCAAGGTCCTGTGTATGTAGACCCATGGGCGGAGTTTTTGGGCAAGCCGGACGGGATCTTTTTTCAGTGCAGCGTGACTTCGACTTCCACCGGGTTGTGATCGCTGTTCTGGAAGTTGAGATCCACGGTGCCCACCCGCCGCAGCTCGACGCCCGGTGAGAGCAGCATGCCGTCGATATAGGCGTAGCAGGTGGAGCGGCTGTTGCGCGGCGCTCCCAGCGTTCGCACTGTTGGCGCATTGAGTCCCGCGGCCCAGGTCCAGCCTGCCGCGATGAAGTCGGCCGGCATATCGATGAGCCACGAGCGATCGTCCTGACTCTTGTCGCACGCCGGCGTCTTGCCGCCGGGCATGGCCGAGTTCCAGTCGCCGCCCACGATGACGTAGCTGCCCGCGCTCTGCTCGGCCAGGATGCGCTCGCGCAGGTAGGCCAGCTCCAGCGGCCGCATGTTGCCGACGCTGTCAAAGGCCGTGAGGTGCGCGTTGATCAGCACCAGCTGCTTGCCGCCGGGCGCAGGCAGCCGCACCAGGGTCAGCATGCGCTTGAGGTTGAACAGGCGATTGGGCCACGCCTGCCGCCCCGGCAGCCGCAGGCCGTGCGCCTCGGCTGGCGTGGTGCGCGTCAGCGTCAAGAGTCCCGAGCGCACCCCGCCCATCGGGCTGCCAAACGGCACGGGCACATAGGGGACGTTGTAGTTGGTTGTAAACGCGGCGGCGTAGTCCTTGAGGCTCGCTTCCAGCTGGCCGCGCTCGTCGATGCCGTAGCTGCGGCTGGCGTGCATGTCGACCTCTTGCAGCATCACCAGATCCGGTTTGTGCTCGCGCAGCACCGCGGTGATTGCCGCCAGATTGGCCTGCACGGCCTCGGCGCTGCGCCCATGCGACATGCGTCCGCCATCCATGAAAAAGTCGGTCTCGCTGTCCATGGCCGCATAGCCGATGTTCCAGGTAAGGAGCTTGAGCTCGGCCGGCAGCGGTGTCGCTGCACCGCCGCTTACCTTCAAGGTCTCGTCGGGCGGCGGCCACCACTCGCTGAGGGTCAGCCCGCCCACCAGCAGCACAAACAGAGCGACCAGAGCAGCCAGCGCCAGGGCAGCAATCTTGAGAGCTCTACGCATTTTTTTAGCCTATCAGAGATCCGGTATCTCGCGCTGCGCGCAGGGTGATATCGTGACAGGCATGCCGGATCCGCAGGCTCATGTCGGCTTCCGCTTCCTCAAGCGCTTCCAGTGCCGGGCCTCGGCCTGTGAAGAGACCTGCTGCGTGGGCTGGAGCGTGCCCGTGGATGAGGCGCACTACGCAGCCATCCGCGAGGCGATGTCCGGCAGCGAAGCAGAGCGCCTGGAGTTTGCCCGCGCCTTTACGCCCGAGTCGGATCCCAAGCGCAGGACCGTGGCGCTGGCCGTGATCCGTCCGGATCGCAGCTGCTCGCTGCTCGATGAGGATCGACTCTGCTCGCTACAGCGGCGCTATGGCGAGTCGGTGCTGCCCGATATCTGCGCGTCGTATCCGCGCGTCGCGTCGCGGGTGCGCGACCGCATCGAGGTCTCGGGCTCGCTGTCATGTCCGGAGATGGCGCGGCTGTGCCTTCTGGCCGAAGACGCCACCGAGCTCACCGAGCTCGACCCGGCGACCCTGGGACGCCTGCGGCTGTTTCTCCAGCTGGGCAAGCCGGAGAACCTGTACGAAGCCGCGTTCGACGATGTGCGCTCGCTGGTCCTGTTCCTTCTGGCGCAGCGCCAGTATCCGATAAAGAGCCGGCTGTTCTTTCTGGCGCTGCTGGCGCAGAAGTGCGGCCCGTTTCTGCGCCCGGACGGCGGGCGCGAAGAGGGCATGCGGCTGCATCGCCTGCTCAGCGACGTGCGCCGGCAGGAGGGGCTGGATCAGCTCCATCGCCAATTCAGATTGATCGAGCTCGACAATCCATTTTGCTTATCGGTCATCACGCAGATCCTGCCCGCGGCGTGGAGCGCGGAGCTCCTGGGATTTCGGGCCATGCTGGCGCAGGTGCTGGCGCCGTACGCGGCCGATCCAGACAGCGGTGTGCAGCTTGCGGCGAGCGGGGCGCCCACCTTTGATCCCGACCGCCTGCACGAGGCCTATCGCCGGCGCAGCGCGGTGCTGCCGCCGCGACTTGAGCAGCGCATCGAGCTCTATTTTGAGAACTTCTGCACGAACTTCTTTTTCAAGGACTGGTACCTGCGCTCGCCGAGCCTCATGCGCCATGTGATGGGGCTGCTCGTGCGGGTGGCGACGATCCGCTTTCTCTTGCTCAGCCATCCTGACGTGGTGGCGCTGGCAGGGTCAGACAGCGAGCTCGCTGCAAAGCAGGAGGTGCTGGATCGGGCGGCGGTGCAGGTCTTCTATACGGTGGCGCGCGCGCTCGATCACGCCGAGCCGCTGATGAACGCGGTGCACGAAGGGCTGGCCGAGCAGCAGATGGAGACGCTCAACCACGCAATGTGCCTGATCAAGTTCTGATGCTGTTTGCGTGCCCCATCGCGTGCGCGGCTCGGTCCTGTTCAGCTCCCGCTCCGGGCCTGCCGGCGCGATCTTTCGGCCTGCAAGCGGGCTCGCTCTGCCGCCAGGAAGGCCCGCGCCTCCGGCTCGGTGTCCACAAACGAAGAGGGGATGTCGAGGCCCGAGAGCAGGCGGGCGGCGTTGAGCACCAGGAACGCTGCGGTGCGCACAATCATGTTGGTGCCAAAGGCCGCGAGTGAAGTCGTGCCCACGAGCGCCCGGAAGCCATCCACCGCGATGCGGCGCGCAGCGGCACCGAGCGGCCTGGCCTGACGACCATCGATCAGATAGAGCAGGTAGCCATTTCGCCGATGGGCGTCCGCAATGGTGGCGTTCATGATATGCGCCTGCTCGATCGTGACCTCGCCACTGGGCTGCCAGAACAGCAGATCGTCCTCGATGATGTAGCGATGAGGGCCGATGCTCTGCACGGGCCCGCGTGGGGGCGCTTCGGGACTCATGGGGGGCTCCAAGCTGCTTGCGAGCCCTGCGATTATATCGCCGGATTCACGGCGCCGCGACAAACCAGTCGACCACAGCGTCAGGCGACTCGGGAATCCACTCGTGGCTGGCGGGGTCGTGTAGGATCACCCGCGTCTTGTGTCCCTCTGCGACCAGCCGCGTGTGATACAGGTCCATGGTCCACACGGGCACGATCGGATCCTGCTGGCCGTGCAGAAACAGCGTCGGTGGATGGTTCGCCGGCAGCGCCGGAACGATGCACAGCGGACCGCCGCAGGTCGCATAGGAAGCGGACGCAATGGCCAGCGCCTTGAAGCGGCCCTGATAGCTGACCGCCATGCGGCTGGTCATGTAGCCGCCGCTCGAAATCCCGGCGGCATACAGGCGGAATGGATTGAGCACGCCGAGCTTGCCGCCCTCGATCGCATCGAAGATCGCCAGCATGAAGCTGTGGTCCGGCGACAGCTCCCAGGCGACCGACCAGGGCGGGATGTTGCTATCCCAGAAGGTCGTTCCGGCCAGGTGCGTCTGCGGCGCCACCACCGCGAAGCCAGCGTCGAGAAGCTGCTTCACGGTGAGCGCCTGATAGTAGGCGCCGAACGGCTCGCCCTTGACGCCGTGAAAGCTCAGCTCGGCGCTGAAGAAGGTGCCCTGAAAGAGCAGCACCACCGGCCAGCCGCCCAGCGGCGGCGTGCCCTGCGGCTGCTGGAAATAGACGCGCCGCTTGATGATCTTCAGAAGGTCCACCGGCAGATCGCGGTGCTCATACGTGCAGTCGACCGTTGTCGCGGTCGCGGTGCAGGGCGCGCCGGCGAGCAGCGCGTGCTCGCTGTGGCCGGCGGAGTCTGCGGGCAAGCCGCAGCCCGAGACCACGAGGGTGATGGAGACGCTGAGGAGGGTGGAGAGGAGGATGGCTGCGCGCATGCTGGCACCTCGCGGTTGATGGGGTGGATGGAGCGCAGCGTAAAGCACTGCGCCTGCGAATGGCGGCAAAGAGCAGCCCGCTCTGCGCTTTTCTGCGCATCGCAGGGCGGCGCAATGGGGCGGGGGCGGGCGATTCTCTGCGCGCTGCGCAGATGTGGTAAGAGCGCAGGCGAGGTGCCGATGCGAACCAAGCGCGAGCTGCTGCTCTGTGTGACCCTGGCGACATCCCTGGCCGGTGCCAGTGCGGCGGCGGCCGACGAGACTCAGCCGATCCCGGTCGAGCAAGCCAGCGCCGAGCTGCGCGCCGACATGCATCGCTATCTGCGCGAAGAGAAGCGCGGCGGCGCCGTGCTCATGGGCATGGGCGCGCCGGCCGTGGCGCTGGGCGGTGGGCTCCTGGCGCAAGATCAGCCGCTGTGGCGCGGCTTTGCCTATCCGGTGCTGATCATGGGCGCGCTGGAGTTTTTTGGCGGCCTCCTATTTTACGCGCGAACCAACCGCCAGCGGGCGCAGCTCGATCGCAGCCTCACTGCGCAGCCAGCCGCCACCGGTCGGGCAGAGCTTGCGCGCATGCGCCGCATCAACCTTCAGTTTTCGCTGATCGAAGCGCTGGAGCTCACGCTCATTGCCGGTGGGACGGCGATGGCGGCAGTGGGCGGGGTCACGCGCAACGACACGCTGACCGGTGTGGGGCTGGGGCTGGCGGCCGAGAGTCTGGGCCTGCTGACCTTTGATCTGTTCGCGACCCGCCGCGCGCATCGCTACACGGGCAGTGTCGAGCGCTTTCAGCTCAGCGCCAGCCCTGGCCTGGCCCCGGCGGGCGCAGGCGCAAAGGGCGGCGCTGCGGTGTCGCTGCGCGGGGCGTTTTAGGCGGGGCCCACTTCCCAGCGCATGCCGATCTTGCGCAGGCGCTCGACCAGGGTTGTGCCCATGGCGACCGCTGGGGTCAGGATGCCGCCGTGCCGCTCGATCGGGTCCAGGGCCAGGCAGAGCGCAGCTTCGCTGATCATGCGCGCGGTCTCGCCGTAGCCGGGATCGCGGCGGCCATCGATGCGCACGCTGGCGCGCTCGCTGAGGCCCGACTTGTCGGCGGCGCTGCGGCCCACGATGACGATCTTGAAGAAGCCGTTTTCGCGCTGCGATTTTGTGGGGCCTTCGCCCGGGGCAGGCATGCGGCTCTGGATGATGGGGCGCAGCGCTTCGACGCTGGCGAGCGTCATGCCGCCGACCATTCCCACGCTCAGGCCCGTGGCCTTGAGCAGTCCGAGCGGACCCTTGGGAAACCTGGTGACCTCGGCGTAGCGGAAGTCGCGGCCGTACGCGAAGTTGCGCAGCGCGTTGCTGCGGCGAACGACGCGCGTGTTGACCGAGGCCATCACGAACGGTCCGGTCCAGCAGCTCTCGTCGCTGTCCCAGGCCACGCCCACCTGATCGCGGCCATCGGGACCGCGGTCGCGGCTGCGATCGGGATTGAGCGCATAGGGATCGGCGAGGAGCCTGCGCACCTGGGGATCGCGCTGCGCATCTTCAAAGATGCTCAGCATGGTGGCGAGCGTGCCGCCGCTGGGGCCGCCCTTCATCGCGATGACGTAGAGCTTGGCCTCTGCGAGGCGCGAGCCGCGGGCAGCGAAGTGCTCGTGCAGAAGATGCACGCCCAGATCCGAAGGCAGCGAGTCAAAACCGCACGACGGCACGATGCGGGCGCCGCTGGCCTTGGCGCTGGCTTCGCAGCGATCAATGGTGTCGCGGATGAACGTCGGCTCGCCGGTGAGATCGCAGTAGTCAGTGCCATGCTCGGCGCAGGCCGCGACCAGCTCGCGGCCGTATCGGGAATAGGGACCGGCGGTGGTGCAGACCACGCGCGTCTGCTCGGCCAGGGCATTGAGCGCGGGGCGATCCTGGCTGTCGGCGATCAGGATCGGCAGCTGGGCGAGCGTCGGATCCAGGGCTGCGAGATCCTGGCGCGTGCGCTCCAGCTTGTCGCGGCTGCGGCCGGCAATCGCCCAGGTGAGGCCGCGGGGACGATGCTCCGCCAGATATTCTGAGACGAGCTTGCCGGTAAAGCCCGTGGCGCCAAACACGACGACATCATATGCACGATCGGAACGAGGACGAGCAGTCATGCGCAGATGCTAACACCAGACGAGCTCGCCATCGAGGCGTATACCGCTTCTATTTGATCGGCGTTTTCGTTATATGTGCCGGCTGAAAGGATGCGCTTCATCATGCACTTGCGCTCATTGAGTTTTTCTCGCCGCCTCGGCCTCGCCAGCTCCCTGTGTCTGGCCGCGCTCGCTCCGAGCCTGGCTGTGGCCCAGAAGTCCGCGCCGCCAGCAGGCCCCAGCCAGACTGCGGTCCAGGCACCGGGGCAATCACCGGGACTCATCACCAGCCCGAAAAAGCCCTTTACCGTGCTGCCCTACACGCCGAGCCTTGAAGTGTCGTTCATGGACAAGAGCGTGGATCCCTGCACGGATCTGTACACGTATTCGTGCGGGGGCTGGCTCAAGCGCAACCCGATTCCGCCGGATCAGGCGCGCTGGAGCGTGTTCGGCAAGCTGTTCGATGAAAACCAGCAGTACCTGTGGGGCCTGCTGGAAGAGGCGAGCCGTCCCGAGCCCGGCCGCACTCCGGTTCGCCAGAAGATCGGCGACCACTTTGCAGCGTGCATGGATGAGGCTGCCGTGGAAAAGCAGGGCGCGGCGCCGATCAAGTCGGATCTGGATGCGCTGGCGGCGATTCGCGACAAGAGCGAGCTGCCGCGCTGGCTTGCGAACTGGACGCTGCGCAGCGCGAGCGGGTTCGGCTCGGCGATGATGGGCTTTGGCGCCGAGCAGGATCCGGGCAACTCCGAGCAGGTGATCGCCTGGGCAACGGCCGGTGGACTCGGGCTTCCGGATCGCGACTACTACGACAAGACGGACGCAAAGTCGGTCGAGACGCGCAAGCGCTATGTCGAGCACATCGCCACCATGCTGCGCCTGCTCGGTGAAAACAAGGAGCAGTCAGAAAAAGATGCAGCGACGGTGATGCGCATCGAGACCGCGCTCGCCAAGGTGTCGCTCACGCGCGTCGAGCGGCGCGATCCGTACAAGCTCTATCACAAGATGGCCGTGGCCAAGCTGCAAGAGACCACGCCGTCGTTCCGCTGGAAGGACTTCCTGGATGGCCTCGGCATTGGCTCCACTGCCCAGATCAACGTCACCGAGCCCAAGTTCTTCACGGAGCTGGAAGCGCAGATCAAAAAAGAGAGCCTGGACGACTGGAAGAGCTACCTGCGCTGGCATGTGGTGCGCGCGCGCGCGCCGTATCTGTCGTCGAACTTTGTCAAGGCGGACTTCGATTTTTACCGCGGCTATCTGCGCGGCGTAAAAGAGATGCAGCCGCGCTGGAAGCGCTGCGTGAGCTGGGTGGATCGCGATGTCGGCGAAGCGCTGGGCCAGGTCTTCGTCGAAAAGACCTTCTCCGCGGACGTAAAGTCGATGACGCTCGACATGGTGCAGCGCATCGAAAAGGCCATGGCCGAGCGCATCCAGGGGCTCGATTGGATGAGCGCAGCGACGAAAAAGCAGGCGCTCGCGAAGCTCCAGTCGATGCGCAATAAGATCGGTTATCCCGACAAGTGGCGCGACTACTCGGGGCTTGAGATCCGGCGCGGCGACTTCATCGGCAACCTCGATCGCGCCGCTGCGTTCGAGGCGCGGCGGCAGCTGGCGAAGATCGGCAAGCCCATCGATCGCAACGAGTGGGGCATGACGCCGCCGACCGTGAACGCCTACTACAACCCCATGATGAACGACATGAACTTCCCGGCCGGCGTGCTGCTGCCGCCGCTCTACGATCCCAAGCTCGACTCGGCGCCGAACTACGGCGACACCGGCGGCACCATCGGTCACGAGCTGGTGCACGGCTTCGACGATGAGGGGCGCCAGTTCGACGCCAAGGGCAACCTCAAGGACTGGTGGACCGCTGCGGACGGCAAGGAGTTCAAGAAGCGCGCGAGCTGCATCGCGGATCAGTACGCGCAGTACACGATCGTCGATGACATCAAGATCAACAGCAAGCTGACGCTGGGCGAAGATGTCGCGGATCTGGGTGGGCTCATCCTGGCGTGGGTCGCGTGGAAGGATGCGACCAAGGCCGAGCGGCTGCGTCCGATCGATGGCCTGACGCCGGATCAGCGCTTCTTCGTGGGCTTTGCGCAGTGGACCTGCGAGAACCAGCGCGACGAGGACAAGCGGATGAGCGCCCTGACCAACCCGCACTCGCCGGGCATCTACCGCATCAACGGCGTGGCCGCCAACATGCCCGAGTTCGCCGCCGCCTTTTCGTGCAAGCCAACCGCCCCCCTCGTCCGCAAAAACATCTGCAAAGTCTGGTAGCCCGCCAGTTGGCCAGTTGGCCAGTTGGCCAGTTGGCCAGTGGTCGGTTCCCATTCAGAAACCGTAGCGAGGAGCCCCGATCAGTGTGGCGCCCGCCCGGAGCGGCCTCCTGGCCGTGAGGACGGACGACACGCTGAGCGGGGCCCGCAGTAGGTTTCTGAATGGGAACTAAGGGGCGACGATGCGGCCGGGGGCTCCGTTGGCGCCGCTCTGCGTGTGGCAGCTGTTGCAGTCGCCGCTGCTCTGCGGCGTCTGCATCACGCGCTCCCGGCCGCCCTGCTTGACCTTGGCCGAAAACGGCGGCTTGAGCGCGGCCATCCTGCTGGTGTGGGCGAAGTTGCCGCTGCTGTTGACCGGCAGGCTCACAGACTTGCCGGTCGAGTCGGTGATCTCGACGGTGAGGCCGGTCGTGGTCAGGCCGATGCAGTTGTCGGGCTCGTGGCCGGTCGGGTAGATGGTGCCGCCGATCTGCACCTGCGGACCCTTGCCGACCGAGGTGTGGCAGGCGATGCACGCCATGCCGGGATGCATGGTCACGCCATTGGGACCCGTGGTCCAGCTCTTGCCGCTGCTGCACTGGGGCGGTGAGCTGAACGGATCGCTGCCCATGTCGCCGGCACCCATGTCCAGGTTGGCAGGCTGGCAGCTGCTGCCCGACTTCATGCCGGCGGTGACCCAGGCCTGAAAGGGCGCCAGCTCAGCGGCGGGCACCGTCGGTGCGGGTGCGGGCGGCATCGGCAGCGTGGTGTCCTGCATGCGCACCAGCGCCCGCTCGGCAACCTTCTGATTCGGGTAGTACTGCGACGCCGCGGTCAGGTTCGCGTAGGTCACCAGCGGGATGGGCGCAGCGGCCGGCGGGTTGCCGTGGCAGCTGACGCAGTGCTTGGTGAGCAGGGTCGAGACCTCGCAAGGAAGCGTGCCGCTCTGGCTGCCCAGGTCATCCGTTGGGTTGCCGCCGTCCAGGTACTCGTCGGGCTGCGTGCAGCTTGCGAGTCCCAGCAGCGCCGCAGCGGTCAGGAGTCGGCTGAGCTTGGATTTCGTCGAAATCATGAATTTCATCTCACGTTTGTTCGGGTTTTTCCGAGGCGGTCGGGAGCGGGAACTTGGCTGCGAGCCCGGTTTTTTGCAAGTGAAGTTTGGCGGGCCGCCAAGGCGGCGGATTTTCGATTTTT
>Ga0075163_10006679_pt1 | contig 15309 bp, 7 predicted proteins | sample JI1023141ADNA_FD_71478 | JGI IMG/M metagenome (GOLD analysis project Ga0075163, IMG submission 71478) | Wastewater effluent complex algal communities from Wisconsin, to seasonally profile nutrient transformation and Carbon sequestration -... | ecosystem: Engineered > WWTP > Effluent > Algae... | reverse complement strand
GGCTGCCCGACCCGGAGCGATTCAGTGCATTTCTGAGTACCGAAACCATCGACGCGAAAACCCGCTTCGAGAAGGTCCCGGCATCGCTGCCCTACGTGCTGGTGACCGGCAAGAAATTCGCAGACAACTTCACGGCACTGATCGAGGCGGGCCCACTCGGCGAGGGCATCTCGGTCACGGAGGAAGGGACCACGCTCTACGAGGCGAACGTGGCGACCAACACGCAGCCCGGCGGTATCAGCTTCGGCCCACAGCATTGCCAGAGCTGGACCAGCGCGGACGGGAACATCCCGGCGCGGGTGGGCCATAGCGGAGTGCCGATCAACGCCGCCGACGCCGACACCTGGAAGGACGAAGCTTGGTGGACCGGGTTCACGATCTGGTCCTGCAACAAGACGTTTTTTCACCTTTACTGCCTCGAAATCTGAGCGCACGCCCCTGCGCGGCGTGGCGTACGTCTTCCGCGCGCCGCACCGTTACACTCGCTGAGCATCCCTCGACGGTGTAGCCCGGGCGCCGGGCGCTGGTCACCATGGCCTCACCGGTTACCGAGCACAAGCGCCGGCAGCCCGGGCCGCTAACGCGTAACTGGCCTGCGCATCGGCGCCCCCCATTGACGTGGCGAAGGGGCACAGCGCGGGCACGCAGCCGGCGCACGGAGCGGCGCGTCCCGAGCAAACGTCCCCACGCGCCACGCGGTTGGACTTCGAGCAGAACGCGTAGAGGGCCTGCTGGACAAGCCTTGGCGAGTAGCTCGGGAGGTCCGGCCGGAACTCGCTTAGGTCGAGCTGGGCGGCCTGCTCGCGCACCCATCGCTCGCGCGCATCGTAGGTTCTGGGCGCGCCCGGCTCACGAAGCACGTCCACTGCACGGGCGACGTTCGTGTCGACCACGACCAGGTCGTTGCCGTCGATGTCCGGGAACCACGGCGTGAGCCCCGGAGCGAGCTGCGGCGTCGAGAGCGCGCTCACGAACATCGTAGCGAGCTTGCGCCCGACCCGGTGGACCCGCGCGAAACGTTCCACGAGCAGCGCCGCCCGCTTCGTCGGCGAGGCCTCGTCGCGGCAGACCTCGGCGAGCACCTTTCGCATGCCTCCGTCCTTCCAGAGCCGAAGCCACGCCGAGGTGGGCAGTTTGCCCATGTCCCCCATGCGGTTGAACACGACCGTCGCGCCTTTCACGTGGCAGGCGGTGCTCGGGCACGTGCTGCAGTCGACGACATCGCCAACCTTGGCGACATCGCAGCCTTCCTCGAACGCGTCGGCCGTGCGCAGGGCGGTGCACTCATGTAGAGCGATCGACCGCTTCACGAAAGCAGCGTCCGCCACCACGCGCATCGAAGCGTGCGGCAGCGACCGCTGCTGGCGCATGATCACGACGTCGCGCAGCGCCTGGTACATTGAGAGCGTGACGAACAGGCGGAAGACCGCTGCGTCGTCGCTAGCCGCGAGCTGGTCGGGCGCGACTGCGAAGGCTCCGACTCGGTCGGGGTCGCAGTAGAACGGGAGCGCGCCACCTGGCGCGCTGCTCATGGTCGCAACAAAGTGGCGGAAGACCGTCGGCAGAGGGTTCTCAGCCTGCTGCCGATGATCTCCGCGCTTGGATGTCGCAACGTAGCGAGCCACCGCTCACTCCCATCGCTTGCTCTTGAAGCCGAGAGACGCAGCGTTCTCGGCGACGGCACGCTTGATCTGATCGGATGCGCCGCCGGGAAACTCGGCAGACACCTCGAGTGTGACTTTGACCGTAGCGTTCGGATCGGCTGCCAGGACGGCGATGATCTCCTCGGCGATGGAGACGAGTTTCATCTTTGCGGTTGTGGCGCTCACGTCGACGGAGCCGAAGAACGCCTTCGCGCGCGGCGTCGGCACGCTGCCAGCCTTCGTTCGACCCTCCCCCGTCTCTCCGGCCGGGCCCGCCGTACCGGGAGCGCCCGGCGTCGGCTTGCCGGTGCCCGCAGCTGTTGACGTTCCGCCCGAGCCAGTCTCGACGGGCGGCTCAGGCCTCTTCTGAGCGGCCTCGTATGCCACTGCCGCGGCCGGCTCCACGAGCAACAGCGTGTCGTCGAACTGAATATTGGAATCACCCAGCTTGAAGCCCTCAAACTGATCACCACTCTGACCGTAGGCGGTGCCGAAGAAGTCTCGGCTGGCTGCGCCCTTCGCTATGGCCTGCTCGAGCACGCTCCGCTGCTTCAGGCGCGGGAGGTAGAGATACTTCTGCATGTCCTCCCAGACCGCAGCTGCGCGCACCGCGATTGTGGAATCCTTCCAATAGAGCTCCCGCAGCTTGTTCCGGAGATGCACCGGCGACCATGTCGAGATTACGAGCTCGTTCTCCTGGCAAACGCGCTCCATCTCCTCGGGGTACCCGCCTCCGCTCGTGTTGAGCGAGAAGGCCTCCACCGTGGCCTGACGGTCCGTCGATGCAATCATGACGGGGCACAGCAGCCACTTGAAGCACTCGCGCGCTGCGCGGGGCACCACGCTCTCGGCCGTCTCGAGTTCCTTCTTCGCCTGCTCCTCTTGCAAGCGGTCGATGTTCAAGCTCCCGGCCTTGATGTCGTCGACGATTGAACTCCAAGCCAAGGCCGAACGAACGCAGTCCCGCAAGCGAATGAGCGATCCTTGATCGGGCGCGACGAACACCAGACGATTACCGCGATAACGCGGTTTCGAGCCGTTGTTCCGCACGACCTCGAGGACCTCGTCGAAGGACGTCTTCGACTCCTGTTTGGAGTACGCCTTCTCCGGAGGAAGGAATACGAGGCGCAGCGACGAGTCGTCCGGAACATCCCCGTTCGGCGTGAAGACATGCACGCCATCGAAGAACCTGGAACCACCCGACAGCTTCTTCAGCACGTCGGCGATCTTGCCGCGCACCTCACTACGGTCCTCAAAGCGACCTTTGCGGTCTTCCATCTCGCGCCGAAGGTTCGCGCGAGTGTCGAACCAGAACCGCGTGTTGTCGTGAGCCTTATCCCCTGAGCTGTTGAGATAATGCAACCGATCGCAGAGTCGATTCAGCGCATCCGAGAACGCCGCAGAGGGCTGGCCGGGCTGCACGCAGCCAAGCAGCACTCGCGCACGATCGACGCCGCGCGATCCCTTCTGCGCGCCACCCGACGACGGAGCGCTGCCGAGAAACAGTGTGCGAGCAACGCGTCGCGCCGCGTGAACCGCGCCGAAGCGAGCCTCCTTCGTGTCAAGCTCGGTGGTCTCAGCGCGTTCGCCGTCGATATCTTTCTCGAGGACAGCATCCCATCCCGGAGGCAGGTAGTAGACGAGCTCGTTTCGCGACGGTCCATCGTAGAGCGGAAGGCTGCCGGGCAAGATCATCAAGTCTTGGTTCTGGTCCTTCCACAGGCGGTAGATCACGCGCGCCATCAGCTTCAGCACGCCTCGGGTACGCTGGAAGCTGTCGAGCGTCGTCCAGTCCTCGTAGAGGCGATCGAACACCTCAGGATGAATCGGATAGGCTTGAACCAACCGCTCGTAGTACCGGGCCTCGTGGGTCTCCGAAGGCAGCTTCGTCCCTTCCGTCGCGTAGGCGCTAGCGAACTCACGGCAGACGGTGTCGCGGGCCTGCGTGTCGCTAATCGGCTCGAAGAGTCGCCGCCGCACGATCTCGAAGGCTTCCTCCGTGGCGACCGGCTTCCACAGCGCCTGGACGCGCCCGAACGTCTTCTCCAGCGCCTTCAATGTGGCGACGCCCCTAGAGCTGCCAGCTTCCACCTCCGACTCCGGGAGTGACGCAAGCACCATCGCCGTCGGCACCAACTTCGCTGCCTCAGTAAGAGCTTGGACAAACGACAGGTTGCTGTCGTACGTCCCTCCGCTCAGGGCTTGCGCGTCGGTGAACTGACGAATGTAGGCGACCAGCTCATCGACCAGGATGACACACGGCGCAAACCGCTCGAGCAGTGCGCGGAGCGTCTCCTTGCCCGGTGAAGTGCCCGTCGCGTCAGCCTCGCGCACCATCGCGTAGCCCTCGTCTCCTCCGAGCTGCCAGGCCAGTTCTCCCCAGAGCGTCCGCACCCGAACGTTCCCGTGCGCCCAGGGCTGTCCCGGCGCATGAGAGCCTCCATCAAGCACCGCGACCCGGGCCTTCGGTACGTCCATGAGGCTGGCCTGGTGCAAGAGCGCCGAAACGCCTGCAAGCTCCTTGAGCGGGCACGCGCGCGAGGCGAGGTGGAACACAGCGAGCATCGTGTGCGTCTTGCCGCCGCCGAAGGCCGTCTGAAGCTGGATGACCGGTTCACCGCCTTTGCCATTCAGCCGCTGCGCGACCTGCGTGAGCAAGAGTCGCATGCCTTCGGTGATAAAGGTGCGCTCGTAGAAGGCACTGGCATCCTGGTACTCGCGCATGGCCTTGCCATCGCGCACAGCGGTGATGTCCGCCGCGAACTCCGACTGCTGAAACGTGCCTTCCAGAACGTCGGAATGAGGCACGCTGATTTCTCGCCACGGCTTCATTTTTTGCCTCCAAATAGCTTGAGCTGCTCGTTCGGATCCGGGACCTCGCCAGCCGCGGCTTCGACCGCAGACCACGACGTCACGAGTTCGTTGTAGGCTCGGGCGTCTTCTGCCCAGCCACGCCGCTCGCACAACGTGTAGAGCCGGTAGGCGAGTTGCCGGATCGCCTCGCTCTTCGGCTTCACGGCGGCTAGGAGGAGTCCGGCTCCTGTTTCGCCGTCGTCTCGGAGCGCGCGAACGAGCTGATGCAGCGCCTCCCAAATCGGCAAGCGCGGGTCCTTCTTTGGGTCCCAGTCGGAGGGGTACTCGTTCGGGCGTAACAGGCGGACCTTGCCGGCGCCGCTCTTCACGACGCCCGCGTCCGAAAGGCCGCTGACGCTTGTGGCCTTCGCGCGAGCAAGCACGTCGGCCTCACCGTACGCACCCTCTCCCCACCCGTGCTGATCGAACCAATGCAGACAGAATTGCGTGTCGTGATCGAAGTCGTCTTCCGCCAAGAAACGGTTTATCAGCTGCAGCGCCGTCTTCACGCTCATCGATGACCCATCCGCCTCGAGCACTGCGGAGTACTTGGAGAAGACAGCCATCCCAGGACCAATGATGGCCTGAGACAAATCGACTGGGGCAACGGGTGATTTATCATCGCCTCCTCCGCGCGTCATCCCGTCGAGTGCTTCCGGCAAGAGCACGTTCAGCTCTCGCACAAGTTCTCGACGCGAAACCGTCGGCGCATCAAGCGCGCGTCGTCGGCACACAAGTACAATGCTCGATGCGAGTGCATTGGATGATTGACCCCGCATCCGCGATGAATTTTCCATGCGCATGGGCCAGGTTCCGGTGATTTGCAGGCCCGCTCTCCACACGGCCTCCAGAAAGGTCTCCCAGCCGGTTGATGAGGTGCCCTCGTCGGACGTGGTCTCCGACTGCTTGAATGCGTAGTAGATAGTCATCGGCGGCTCAGGATGCGCCTGCGTTGATATGTTCCTGAGTGCATCCGTCATCCCGGCAAGAAAGAACGCCTCCGCCGCGGCTGGGCCGCCGTGGCGAGCTGGGGTCGCTACGAGCTCGTCTACCTTCGGGACCGCGATAGTCGCAAAAAGATCGGGTAGGATGTCGCGAAGTGCGGGCCGGAGCCAGACATAGAAGAAGTCCGACAGATCGGCGTAGCCGATGTTGTCGTAGTACGGAGGATCGGTCGATACCGCCATTCCGCGAGAGACAGATTGAGTCCGCGCATCCGCTTGCGTAGCGACCCCAGCCGATACGCACCCAGCGCTGCTGCGCTTAAAACTCGCTTCGATGTTCGCTATGGAAGCTGCATAGGACCCGGTGCTCTCCGAGAGTGGATTGGGCTCACAGAAGTCCCACACCATGGGAATCGCATGTCGCCCGAAGAGCTGCTGGGGCACCTGCGCTTTGGACTCCCAGCGAGTGAGAGAATTGCCCCAGTCCGCCATTCGCGACATCGCCAAAGAAAGGTAAACGCAGATAGCGTCGGCGTACGCGTTCGCTCCAGTCCCGCGCTCGCGCAGCGGGGCTCCAGCCGGCAAGCCCGCACGCACCCCATCTGCGACGATCGCCGCGTGTGCTGAGCGAATCGCCCGAACAAATGCATCAAGAGCCGTCAGTTGCCGCGCGGTAAACAGATCGGCCCAAACAGACATGCCATAGTTTCCAATTCGGAACCCCAGCGCCTGAGCGAAAAACGCGCTGTCAGCGAGTCCCGCCGGGCGGGGAACGGCCGCGAGCGTTTCATCGGCGACGTCCGCGTCGATATACACGCGACCTCGCGGGCCATCCGCCACGACCGCCAAAAGCTTGTGAGTGATCCGCCCAGCTATCGCTTCGGACTTGATGTAATCGCCGCTGATGGGCGTGTCAGAAAGGATGCAGCGGAAGGTTCCGCCCTTGACGCTGGCGCGTGTACCCTCGCCTGCGCCTGTTGGCGCCATGCCTTCGCACACACGAAAGCGGTAGGTGTCGGCTTTAACGACCGGCTCCAAGAAGACTTGCTTGTCGGCCTTGCTCGACAAAATGAAGTTTGAGACCAGTGGGACCTGCACATGTGAGAAAGCGGGGCTCGGGCTTCTAACGGCACGCGCCCACAGCCACGCGATGACTCGCAGCCGCTTGCCCTGGAGCGCCTTGAGACTTGGTCGAAGTCGCGCGAGTTCGTCGGTGATGATGGCCTCGGGATATAGCCGGCCGAGTTCTCGAGCGGCGGCTTCACGAACCCAGGTTCCGTATCGACGGATATCCTCGGCGAGTCCCGTCGCGCCCGTCCAGACACCTCCGCCTTGTCGATCATGCGGCAACGGTCCAATCGGAGCCTGTCCCGCGAATAGCGGCGGAATCTCGATGAGCGCCTTGTTGATGAGAACTGCAACAGGGTTCAAGTCCGTTGCGAACGCACGCAAGCCCAGTCGCTGCGCTTCAAGCGGAATGACGCCGCCTCCCGCAAACGGATCGTGCAGGCCAGGGACAACCTCCGGGTTAAACAGAGCGCCCGCCTCTGGATGGTCGCGGTTGAGTTCGCACACCTCGCGCCACGAACGCCGGATCTCCTGTCGGGCAGCCTCGAGAACCTGCTCGTTCGTTGTGTTCTCCCACTTCACGAGTTTTTCCAGGATTCCAAAAAGGCGTTTGCGCTCGGCAGCCGCCTCCTTTTTGTTGCGACCGTACTTGAAGCCGCCACCTTGCTGAAAACCCGGGTCGTTCACCAATTGGGCAAAGACGATTGCGCGCGCGGCCGCGAGCGGACGTCGCGCCCACCAAAGATGGAGGTTGGTTGGCTTACCGACCTTGATCAGCTTTTCGGCAGCTGCCGCGGTATTGATGGCGTCGAGGGGCAGCGCGACCTCGATGAGCTTCCTCGGGGACTTGATTGGATGGGATACAGTCATTGGAGGTCCTCGAAGAGGTGCCGGATCATAGTGCAGAACGGCTCGCCGGCACTCGCCTGAATCTCGAGGCGCACCCAGTCGCGCCGGTCCGCCTCCGTCAGCACAATGAGCTCATCGAGAAGCCCGAGATAGGTCGCCGCGGCGCCCTTCCGCATGTTCCGGAGCCGGCCGAAGTCTGGGTGCAGATTGAAAACCCTGAGTGTCTCTCGAGCACGATGCTCCTGCTGTGGTGTGAGCCCTGGCCGCAGCTGCACCGTTCCGTCCGAGCGGAAGCGGAAGTACAGGTCGGGGTCATCTACGCCTGGTTCGAGCAGATCAGCGGGTGCGTAGTTGCCGGCGCCTTGATCCTTGTAGTGGCCACAGGAGTCTCGCTGGTCGCAGGACCAGTAAAGGTTGGCCCACGAGAACGTGAGTTGGGGATGATGGTGCTTGCGGCGAAAATGCTCGATGTGGTGCCCCAACATGTCGAGCGAGCCTTCGCAGTAGGCGCAGCGTCGGCCCTGCATCTGCTCGAGGCACTGGCGGATCTCACGCTTGTGGTCGGCGCCGACATCGCCCCAGTTGTTCGTCCCATGATGATATCCGCCGAGGCAGGCAGGAGCGGGAACGACGGTGCGGTCAAGCTTTCGCATCTCACGTCTCCGCCGTGCGGGAGCGGTCGCGCTTGAAGGACTGAAAGCGAATCAGGCGTTCGCAGTCGAGCATCAGGGGATGCTTCGCCCCGAAGTGCTCAACAAGCTTCGTGCGCAGGGCGAGCGCTTTCGCAGCCTCTGCGGCACCATCCTCGATCAGCGCCCGGTAGCTGCTAAGCCAAACGGCCTGCTCCACCTGGGGAACCGGGTCGACCCCCATGATCGATGCAAGGACGTCCGCGCTCTCGACGCCGCGAGTCTGAAGAGTGGGAGTCTCCAGCTCACCGTGTCCGTCATGTACGCGGATGACCCGGATCGAAGCGACGTCGACGGTCGACAGCACGTGAGGGCTATGCGTGCTCAACACCATCTGCATCGCGGGGAAGGCCTTCTGGAGAAGCTCCACGACTCGCTGCTGCCAACGTGGATGGAGATGCATGTCCACTTCGTCGATGAGAAGAATGCCGGGCGTGAGCCGGGCGGCCGCCTCTCCAAAGTGCGGATTAAGGCGAACGCACCGGTGAGCGAGATCGGCGACGAGCGCGATCATGTTCCGGACCCCATCGCTCAGCATCGACAGCGGTAGGCGCCCGTGATCCTCGTGCTCGACGACGAGATAGCCGGCCCCCTTCGGGGCGCCGTGTTCATCCTTCGGCGGGAACTCCCAGTCGATGTCTCTCCAGCGCGTCGGTTCGAGCACCGTTCGCGTGGCTTCCCGTACGGCTGCGAGGAGTTTCTCCGGTCTTTCGTTCGGGCCGTAGGCGACGGCGGTGCCGCTGCGCGCCGCGTTGGAGGTCGCCTCATACCAGGCCACGAACGTCTTAAAAGACGAGGACGACGAGAGGCTGTCGAGGTAGCCGGCCAAACGGCCGAGCGCCGAGCTGTCCCCGGATCGTTTGCCTTCGGTCAGACGATGCTCGCTCCACAGCCTGCCAGTACCGTAGAAGGCGACCAGAGGAAGCGGAGGAGGCTGTTCGCGACCGCCCGCCGCAAACCCCTCCAGCCGCTCGCGAAGTTGCCCCGCAGCAGCGCGGAGAGTCTCGGCGTCCTTCGTTGTGGTGCGCGCGCGGGCGCCGGTCCCGTTGAGCGCGCGACGCCACAAGAGACGGGCCCCATCCGCCGAGCCGCTGGCCGCCAGCTCCACGGGAAGAACCGGCAGCATGGCTCCGTCCGCGGCGCGCGCAAGCCGCACATCGGAGCGCTCGAACCCATGCGATTGATGCGTTCCCGCGATGGTGTCGACGAAGAGCCCGAGCGAGATGCCAATGGCGTCGAGGACCGCGGTCTTCCCGCGGCCGTTCTCCGCAACGAGGACGGTCAGCTGGGGATGCAGCTCGACCAAACAGTCCGCGAAGCAGCGGAAGTTTCGCAACGCCAGCCGGTCGAGCCGCAGGGTGCTTGGCAGGGTCATGGCCGCCTCGCGCGCTCGAGCAAGGCCTTGATTTCGAAGTTGATGGACGACACGCCCCAACCGGGCTCGGCCTCAAACGGGTTCTGCAGATAGAAGGGCCCGTCCAGCGAATCGTCGTCGCCGACCATCACGATCGCCAGGTGGAACTTCTCGGCCTGGTTGAGCGCGTAGAGCATCTCGTTGCGGGTGACGGTGATCGTCACGGCGCCCTTGATACGCCCTTTCACCTCGATGTGCCGAGCCTCCGGGTGCTTCCCGTCCACGGACGGTGGATACGAGGTCAGGTCCCAGCCGCACTTTTGTGCGGACACATCGACGACACGGCACCCAAGGGCCTCTTCCGCTCGTCGGACCGCCTCCATTGCTAGGTGCTCGATGCGGCTTCTTGCTTCGGGGTCGGTGGAGAAGCTGGCGCCGTCAGTCGCTTCGCCGCGCAGGCGACGTAGGAGCCCCATCGGAACCACCAGCGCACCGCCGAGCGCTATCGGCGTGGCCGATGCCACATGCCGCATGGCCTGCAGCTCACGCCGTCTGTTTTCAAGACGCCCCTCGAGGTCCGTGATCGTGCGCCGTGCGTTCTCGAGATTGAGTCGAACGTCCCTGCCGGCCTGCTGATCCTCTCGGAGCTTCATCCAGCGGTCAGACCAAAACGAGATCTCTCTGCTCAAGCGGTCGTGCACCGCTGCCAGGGTCTTGTCGACGTGCGCGATGCGACGCGCTGCGACCTCTCCGAAGTGTTCTGGCACGAGCGTGCCGGCAGCCAGGGCGAGCGCCTTTTGCTCAAGGTCAGCTCGGATCCAAGGCGCCTCGAGTACGTTCTTGAGGCGAGGGCGGTCGCTCTCGTCCAGCGGTTGCAGGTCAAGGTGTGGCGCCCAGCCAGCGAAGCTCGCGTTCCCATTCGGCTCTACGCGGACGAACTGGAGTCGCTTAGAGAGCGCCTGCCCGTCTCCCGACTTGATCTCGTGCGTCAGGATGAAGAGGAGATGCGGCTCGACGCCATCGTCGGCGGCATCGACGAGCACCGCCCCTTGTCGCAGCAGATTGGTGTTCTGCTCCAAGAGGATGTCGGCGACGGCGAGCATCAGCGGGTGGCCGGGATGCAGCATGCTCGCAATTGCGAGACCGGGCTTCTCTGGACGGACGGCTTCCTTGGTGAAGCAGACGCGCTCGTACCGCTTGAGGACCGGAGTGGTGTCGCGACGGTTGCGCCCGGTAATCTGGCGGTCGCGTTCACGCACAGAGGTGGGAACGTACGTTACCTCGAACCGTCCGGATTCACGCGGATGAATGGAACCGCCCAGCCCCTCAAAGGCCTTCATGAAGAAGGACCGAATGAAGAACGGTTGAAGGCGTCTAGCCTCCGCTTTCTCCATTTCCTCTTTCACGGCGAATAGGCGCTCGGCGTTCATCGACTCCTGCGCGAGCGCGTTGCGATCGAGGATCGTTCGGAGGTGTTCGATGTCCAGAGCCTTCTCGACCTTCTGATACAGGCGAGAACGCACCTCAGGCTGATCTCCATATCGGATCGCTTGGAGCAGTAGGTCTTTGAGACTCGTCTCCTCAAAGACTTCCCCCAGGATGTCGAAGACGCGGCCCTTCAACGCCTCGCTCTCCACGGAGAGTTTTTCGAGGAGCCGATGGTAGACGTCGCCTTCCCGCGTTTCCTTCGCAACGAGGTTCCACAGGTGGCAGACCTCAGTTTGGCGAATACGGTGGATGCGCCCGAACCGCTGCTCGAGGCGATTCGGATTCCACGGCAGGTCGTAGTTCACCATCAGGTTCGCGCACTGGAGGTTCACGCCTTCACCCGCAGCGTCGGTTGCGATCAGCACCCGCACTTCGGCGTCGCTCCAAAAGTTCGCCTGGATCAGCTTGCGTTCGTCGCGATGAATCCCGCCGTGGATAGTAACGATGGAGTCAGGGTTGCCGAGCACGCCGCCGATCTTCTGGTGGAGGTAGTTCAGCGTGTCGCGATGCTCGGTGAAGATGATGAGCTTGCGAAGGCGGCCCCCTGCATCGCGCATGTGCGGATCGTCCTGGAGGATGCGCGATAGCTCCTCCCACTTGCGATCTTGTCCAGATGCGACGACATCGAGCGCACGCTGCTCCAGCGCCTGCAGTACGAGGACCTCGGCCTCGAGTTCGCCGATCGTGCGCGCAGCGGTGGCCTCGTCCACGAGCGTTTCTTCGAGCTGCTCCTGCTCGTCCGCGTTGAGTTCGTCCTCGTCGTCCGGCACAGAAGGGATGGTCTCAGCGAGGGGGCGGCGCCCGCGAGCGCCTAGCTTCTCCTCCCGGAGCCGTCGCTCGAGACGCGCGTGTCGGCGCTTGAGCGATTGAAAGATCGCCTCCGGGCTTGAGGCCAGTCGGCGCTGGAGGGCAGTCAGCGCGAAACCGACGGAGCCACGGCGTTTACCGTCGAGCTCGTCGGCCTTGCCCATCTCCTCTTTGACGTAAGTCGTGACGCGTTCGTAGAGCGCAGCCTCGAGGGCCGAGAGCTTGTAGTTGACGGTGTAGGCGCGGCGCTCCGGAAAGAGCGGCGTCCCGTCGAACCTGACCATCTCCTCCTTGACCATTCTTCGCATCAGATCGGAGGTGTCGACCTTGTGCACACCGTCGCGGAACTTGCCGTAGAACCGGTCCGAGTCGAGCAAGGAGAGGAAGAGCTGGAAATCTTCTTCTTTCCCATTGTGCGGCGTCGCGGTCATCAGGAGCAGGTGGCGCGTGTGCGCACCGAGCTTCTCGGCGAGATTGAACCGCTTCGTGCGCTTCAGCTCCTGACCGAAGAAGTGCGCGGAGAGCTTATGCGCCTCGTCGAAGATGACCAGATCCCACGAAGTGGCGCAGAGCTTGTCGTGCATCTCCTCGGCTCTCGACATCTGGTCGAGCCGAACGATGAGGTGGTCCACATCTTCGAACGGATTTCCGCTCGGCGAGGCAAGCTCAAGCTCCTTGGAAAAAACCCGGAACTCGAGCCCGAACTTCTCGAACAGCTCGTCTCGCCACTGTTCGACGAGACTACCGGGCGCCACGATCAGGATGCGCCGCGCATCCGCGCGCATGATGAGTTCGCGGATGTAGAGCCCGGCCATGATCGTCTTGCCGGCACCCGGGTCGTCCGCAAGCACGAAGCGGAGGGGCTGTCGGGGCAGCATCGACTCGTAGACCGCTGTAACCTGGTGCGGCAGCGGATCGACGTTGGACGTGTGGACGGCCATCATCGGGTCGAAGAGAAAGGCGAGGTCGATGCGCTTTGCCTCGGCTGTGAGCTGAAAAGCTGCGCCGTCGCCGTCGAACGACCAGGGGCGCGTTTCGGTCGCGATCTTGATCGAGCCTTCGTCTGCTCGTGACAGGAGCCGCTCGCGCAGCGCACCGTCCGGGAGGCGGTAGACGAGCTGCAGCGCGTCAGGCGGAATCAGGATCGCCGCAACTACCGACACGACGCTGGTGGGCTCCACGCCGTCCAAGCTCGCCCCAGTCGAGATCTCCTCGAGCTTCATGCAGCCCGCCTGGGTAAAGGCACAAGCTCAATGGAGGAGCTGGCGCAGGCCTGGGCCACGCTACTTCTCCTCTTTCGGGTCAAGTTGCGCCTCTGATTTTTAGGAACAGCAGGAAGGTCAGCTCGGTCATGTAGAGCCTCAAGAGCTTCTGCACGCTGTCCTGGGTGGTGTTGCTCATGGTGGCGCGGGGGAACTGTGTACCGCATCCCGGCGGGCAGGTCACGGGTCGCGGAGCGCGCACGGCCGGTGCTTGCCCCGGGTTGCGTGAGTCGCGGCGCAGGTCAGAGGCGGTCGAGCGGGTCAGGCACAGGCGCTGCGGAGACCGACCGTTGCGCCCTCCGGCCCAGAGTGAGTCACGAACCGAACATCCCAGCCCACTTGGCCTTGTAGCCCTCCGCGAGTTCCCGTGCCGCCTTCGGGCCGACCGTTGCGCCTCCGTTGGACCATCACCACGCGCCGGCGTCATGGCGACCCCGAGCCGGACCAGAGTTCCCCAAGTGCGAATTCGCTCGGCGAGCTTCCGCCATCGTCGGCGTGTCTCCGCCCATCACACGGTCCCACTCACGTATAGTCCTCAATCTTTCCAGACAGTTACAATCGAGTGGCATCAGGCATACATGCTGCTGATGGGAGCACGACATGGCCCGTCTCTTTTATATGGCCCTCGACGGCACCGGCGACTGGGAGTTCGTCCTCCGGTCGACGGGCACACAACTGCGCCCCTACACGAATTATTTGGTCACGGCGATTCGGGCCGCCGAGCGGCGCAAGCCGACGCTCGCGTGGCGCGAGGCGACACCCGGCGAGCGGGACACCTTCGAGGCACGCCGCCGCGAACGCCACGACGAGCGAGTCGAGCACGCCCGTCAGGCCGTTCGCCGACGCGAACGCGAGGCGCCCCGGTCCCTCGCCAGCGGGGTGTGGATCGTCCTCGAGCCGCCAGCGTGGCGCCCCGAGGAGCCCGACGCGACCTTCGATGAGTTCCTGAAGGCGAGAGAGGTCTACGAGCGGCCGCGTTGCACCGACATCGCCAGGCTCGCGTGCCTCGACAACGACCGTGAGGGCATGGCGCTCCTGCTCGAGCGGCTGCCGTCCGAGTTCGAGCGCGACGACGCGAAGAAGCCACCGACGGCCGCCCATCCGCAGGGCCCCCTCCTGTGGTTGAAACCGAACATCTACCAGCTACAGCGCCAGCAGTTCGCGCTCCAGCACCTCGAGAACTCGCCATCGCCACGGCTCGCCCCGCTGATCCGTCTCATGTCGACGCGCCCGACCTGGCACCACGTCGCTCCGGCTCCGCTCGGCGACGAGGACTGGATCTTCCTGCGCCCCGCGCATCCCGGCGGCCCGCTGCGCGACGGCACCGACGAGCAGCGGCGGTTCGTCGCGCTCGCCCTCGGCAGCCCCGACTTCGCGATCCTCGAGGGTCCGCCGGGCTCCGGGAAGACCACCGCGATCTGCGAGATCATCGCCCAGCTCGCGCGCGCCGGCAAGCGTGTCCTCCTGGTCGCATCGACCCACGTCGCCGTCGACAACGTCCTCGAGCGGATCCTCCGCTGGCAGGACGACCCGAACAACCGCGACAAATCGATCCTCCCGCTGCGGATCGGCGACGAGGACGATGTCACCAGCGACGAGATTCGGCCGTGGGTCTACGACCGCCTGCTTCGGACCTGGCGCGCCGAGCTGCGCGACTTCCTCGACGCGCCTCGCCACGTCGATCCGGCGGCCGACGGCGCGCGCGCTGTGCTGCGCGAGGCCCTCGCGGCGCCCGGCCGCGCGAGCGACTCGCCGCTCGCCAACCTGCTGCTCGACTCGGCCAACCTTGTGTGCGGCACCACGATCGGGATCTTGAAGCACCCCGCCATCAAGGCCGCCGGCAGGGTCCGCGGCGCGGTCGAGCCATTCGACGTCATGATCCTCGATGAGGCCAGCAAGACCACCTTCACCGAGTTCCTGGTCCCCGCGCTGTACGCCCGGCGATGGATCGTCGTCGGCGACATCCGCCAGCTCTCGCCGTACGTCGAGAGCGTCGACCTCGCCGAGAACATCCGCAACCTCGTCCCTGAGCCCGTCGCCTTCGCTGCAGTGCTCGCCGCGTCGGCTCCACCGGAGGGCCGACCCAGCGGGCGCCGCAGCCTCCGCAGCCTGATCGCCGCGGACCGCGACCAGGCCGCGCGGATCGCTGCCGAGGCCGCCGGACGGGGCGTCCTCCACCTCGACCTCGACGAGTCCGCGGCGATGGAGGCCACCGTCCCCGCCCTGCTGTACGCCGACCTGATCGTCGGTCGCCCCGCCACGATCTCCGCCTGCGAACATCGACTCCCGCTCGACCTCGTGTTCACCAGCGCGGATGTCCCGGCGTTGCCGAGCTGGCGCGCCGCCCACGAC
>Ga0075163_10006677_pt1 | contig 15311 bp, 16 predicted proteins | sample JI1023141ADNA_FD_71478 | JGI IMG/M metagenome (GOLD analysis project Ga0075163, IMG submission 71478) | Wastewater effluent complex algal communities from Wisconsin, to seasonally profile nutrient transformation and Carbon sequestration -... | ecosystem: Engineered > WWTP > Effluent > Algae... | reverse complement strand
AATTAAATTCTAGTAAAATCCTTACAGAAAAAAAAGATAATGAGTTTTGGATAAGCTTTGGTTATTCAACATACTTTGCTCTTTTATTAAAAATAAAAAACGGAAATAATTTAGAGAAGTTATCAAAGAAGAATGCAGAAAAATTCGGTATAAAAGTTTCTAGAAAATTATTTAAAAATAAAGTTTTTTTAAATAGATGTGGTATAGAACACTATCCAAAGACTATGTCGGCTCAACTAGGATGCTTTCATCATATTTCAATAAATTATTCTGAATTTAAGAAAGATTCTGAATTTATAGAAATTCTTACAGAAGCTATATTCGAAGCAGCAAATATTGAAAATAATTCGAGAATTGATTCAATGATGAAGATAATACCTATACTGCACAATGAAGCCTATCAAAATGTTCCGTTTGGTCATCAACAAAATTGTTTTATTCTCAAAAAAGATTTACCAAAGAATAAAATCAAAAGAGAAGAAGAGATTAGCGAAGATTACTTTTTTGAATATATAGGAAAAAACATTTTTAAGAAAATAGAAAAATATTTATAGCGAAAAGCTCGCCTTAAAAAGAATTAAAAAACTTTCCCTCTTGACACAAAAAACCCACCAATTACCCTCTATTTTGTCCGAGTAATCATTATAATAGTCATAATGGAAACAGGGGAATCCGACATTATAAGTATTCAAAAAAGAAATCAAATGAATAGCCTCTAAGTAGATTAATTATGGACAAAAAAACTTTAACCGAAAAGCAAATTGTAGATAGTTTTATCCTTCCTTCGATTGAAAAATCGGGTTGGGATTTTGATTTACAAGTTAAAGAACAATCGGCGTATACTGCCGGTCGAGTTATTGTGAAGGGAAAACTTATCTCACGAGGAGATAAAAAAATCCCTGATATAATTTTAGATTTTATTCCTAATTTGCCATTAGCCGTAATTGAAGCAAAAGATAATAATCATTCACTTGGTTCTGGAATGCAACAAGGATTGAATTATGCTTTAGACTTGGATATTCCTTTTGTTTATAGCACGAATGGTAATGGCTATATAGAACACGATAGAACCGTTTCATCGGGTAAGATTGAAAAAGAAATTCCTTTAGACAAATTTCCTTCTCCCAAAGAATTATGGGAACGGTATAAAGCATGGAAGAAGATTTCTGATGAAGATGAAAAATTAATCCTAGAAGAATACTTTTTTGAGAGAGCAGGAAAAGAGCCTCGCTATTATCAAAGAATTGCAATCAATAGAACCATTGAAGCAATTTCCAAGAAGCAAAAAAGAATTTTATTGGTTATGGCTACTGGTTCCGGTAAAACATTCGTAGCCTTTCAGATTATTTGGAGATTATGGAAGGCTGCTTCTAAAAAAGGAAATCCAATGCGGATTCTCTTCTTAGCCGACCGTAATATATTAATTGATGACCCTATGAAAAAAGAGTTTAGCCAATTTGGGAACAAGATGACTAAGCTACAAAATAAAAATGACATTGCTAAATCAAAAGCATTCGAAATGTTTTTTGGAATTTATCAAGGAATTACTAGCAATCAAAATGAAGCAAATGAAATCTATAAAAAGTTTTCTAAAGATTTTTTTGATTTAATTGTAATTGATGAATGTCATAGGGGAAGTGCTGCGGCTGAGTCTGCTTGGAGAGAGATTTTAGAATATTTTAATAGTTCCGTGCAAATAGGATTAACCGCTACGCCTAAAGAAACGAAAGAAGTTTCTAATATTGATTATTTTGGTGAGCCAATTTATACTTATTCGTTAAAGCGAGGAATTGAAGATGGATTCCTTGCTCCTTATCGTGTGATTCGTGTTGGACTCGATAGAGATTTAGAAGGCTATCGTCCCGAAAAAGGAAAGAAAGATAAATCAGGCGAAGAAGTTCCTGATGATATTTATACTAGGACAGATTTTGATAGAAGGCTAGTCATTGATGAGAGAACGGAAGTTGTAGCAAAGAAAATTTCTGATTACTTAAAAGCAACTGATAGATTCTCAAAGACAATTGTGTTTTGCATTGATATTGAACATGCAGAAAGAATGCGACAAGCACTTGTAAATGAAAATTCTGATTTAGTTTCACAGCATCCTAAATACGTTATGCGAATGACTGGTGATAGTGAAGAGGGAAAAGCAGAATTAGAAAATTTTACATCGCCGAAAGAACGGTTTCCTGTTATTGCCACTACTTCTAAATTATTAACTACAGGTGTAGACATTCAAACTTGCAGATTAATAGTATTAGACGCTCTGATTGGCTCTATGACTGAGTTTAAACAAATCATTGGCCGTGGAACAAGGATAAATGAAGACTACCTTAAATTCCATTTTTCAATTATTGATTTTAGAGGAGCGACAGACTTATTTGCAGACCCAGACTTTGACGGTGATCCTGTGCAAATCTATGAGCCTCGGGAGTCCGATCCTATTGTTCCACCTGATAATCAAGATGATGCAGATGGAGAAACGAATGATGCAAATGAAGGCGATGATACAAAAAATAGTTCTAAAACGCCCATAATAAATCCCGGATTATTGAAAGCACGCTCTCCTCAAAATAAAATATTTATTAATGATGTAGAAGTGAATATTATAAATGAAAGAGTCCAGTATATTGGTAAAGATGGAAAACTTATTACAGAGTCTTTAAAAGATTATACTAAGAAAGGTATTTTAGAAGAATATAAAACCTTATCTGAATTCTTAAAGCATTGGAGAAAATCAGAACGAAAGAATATTATTTTAAAAGAACTAGAAGCGAAAGGAATTTTAATTCATGAACTCCAAATGGAAGTCGGAGTAGAATATGATGAGTTTGATTTAATTTGTCATATTGCCTTTGATGAAAAGCCAATGACACGATCTGAACGAGCAAAAAAAGTTCCAAAAGAAACCTACTTTAAAAAATACGGAGATAAAATCAAATCGGTATTAGACGCTCTTTTAGATAAATATTCCGATGAAGGAATTTCTACCATCGAAGATACAAGCGTTTTAAAATTGAGTCCATTTAATAAAATTGGTTCTCCGATTGAAATTATAAATCTATTCGGAAACAAGGAAAAGTATTTAGAATTTATTCGAGACGTTGAAGACTCTCTTTATAAGGTAGCATAATGTCATTATCAAATACTATTAAATCAATCCAAGACATCATGCGCCAAGATACGGGTGTGGATGGAGATGCGCAGCGTATCTCTCAATTAGTATGGATGCTTTTTCTGAAAATCTATGACGATCATGAAAAAGAATTAGAAATGTTAGATGAGAAATATAAATCTCCTATTCCTAAAAATTTACGATGGCGCGAATGGGCAGAAAATGATGAAGGCATTACGGGTGATGGTTTATTAAAGTTTATCAACAATGATTTATTTGAAGGCTTAAAGGGATTATCCACAACTGGCAAACAGGGCGAAAGAGCAAAGCTAGTAAAAGATATTTTTGAAGATTCCTATAACTATATGAAGTCAGGAAATCTAATTCGCCAGGTGATTAATAAAATAAATGAAATGGATTTTACTAAATCCTCGGATCGACATGTATTCAATGATATTTATGAAAAGATATTAAAGGATTTACAGAGTGCCGGAAATTCAGGAGAGATTTATACCCCAAGACCTCTTACTGAGTTTATGACAGAAATGGTAAATCCTAAACTGGGAGAAAAAGTCCTAGATATTGCAAGTGGGACTGGTGGATTTTTAGTTAGCACTATTGAGCATATAAAAAGAAATGGGGGCGAAGATAGTTTAGAAAATAGACAGATTCTACAAAATACAGTAATCGGTTTCGAAAAGAAACCTCTTCCTCATAGTCTTGCTACTACTAATTTAATTTTACATGGCATTGAAATTCCGAAGGTTATAAGAGGAAATACATTAGGAAAAGCTTTAAAAGAATATTCAGATAAAGACTATGTGGATGTTGTTCTTACTAATCCTCCTTTTGGTGGAATTGAAGAGGATAATATCAGTAAGTCCTTCTCTACTTCCTTTCAAACAAAAGAAACGGCAGATATGTTTATGCTTCTTGTCATTGAAATTCTGAGAGATGGAGGTAGAGCGGCTATCGTATTACCGGATGGATTTTTATTTGGAGAAGGTGTAAAAACAAGAATCAAAGAAAGACTTTTAGAGAAATGTAATCTGCATACGATTGTTAGATTACCAAATGGAGTTTTTTCTCCCTATACCGGAATTACAACAAACCTACTTTTTTTTACCAAAGGCGAAAAGACAAAAGATATTTGGTATTTTGAACATCCTTATCCAGAAGGAACTAAGTCATATTCTAAAACAAGACCAATTCAAGTTAGCGAATTTCAATTAGAAAAGAAATGGTGGAATAAGCGAAAAGAAAATGACTATGCATGGAAAGTTTCAGTCAAAGATTTAAAGAATTTTAATCTAGACATAAAAAATCCAAATGGGAAAAAAGAAGAAGAGATTTTAGATAGGTCTCATATTCTTTCTAGAATGAAAGAAAACCAAAATGAAATTTCTAAACTCTTGAAAGAACTTTCAGTCTGAAGGTATAATAATGTTAGCCACACAAGAGTATATAAATTCTATTAGAGAAAGATTAGCTTTTCTAAAATCACAAGTGGAAATTAGCTCAAGAATTAATCTATATGATATTCATATTCATAGTGAATATTTTTATAAAGATTTTTTAAATCTTCTTTATGGCTATCAATTAAATACATTAGAAAAAAATGCGACCGCAATAGATTTAGGCGATAAGAAAAATAAAATTGCCTTTCAAGTAACGTCTGACTCTTCCAGTAATAAAATCCATGAGACAATCAAAAAATTTATCGAAAAGAAATTATACAATGATTATAACGAATTAAATATGTTAATATTAACCGAAAAGCAAGATTTTAAAAGAGTTAAATTCGACACGAAAGGATACTTTGTATTTTCCGCTGATAAAAATATCTGGGATATTCACTACATCATAGAATCAAAGATTCGAGGGATGGTAGAAGAAGAATTAAAAATAGTAAAAGAATTCTTAGAAAAAAATATTGGGCTACCGACTCGTGAAATAAAAGCTACTCTTTCAAATCAGGTGCAGACTATCATACAGTTAATTGAATATCTAAGTAAAGAGGAAAATCAAAAACCAGTTGAAGTGCCATCAGAAAAAGAACCTGATCCAAACAAAAAAATTAATTCAAGATTTTCAGAACACTCAAATTTCTTAATCAATGAATATAAAAATAATGCATTATTTTATGCAGGCTCCCTCAAAGAAGCAAAAAGTGTATTAGGTTTAGATTCTGTGAAAGCAGCTAAAATTCAGTCGTATTTAAAAGATATAAGTAATCGATTTTTATGGGAGAATGGGAATAATCCGAGATTAGCTTTAGGCAAGTTAGCCGATTATTTCGAAAAAGCGATTTCGGAAAATGGAAAGGGTTATGATCCACCTGCTATTAAATTTTACTTGATTGATGAATTAATCAAATGTAATGTATTTCCAAACGAGGAGAATTAGAATGCACGGACTAATTTCCAAAGATGAAGAACTAAAAGCATCGTCTGTATATATTGGTTATTTAATTTTAAAAAGATTAAATAAAAAAAAAGATAACCGTATTACGATATTTGATTTAGTAGAGGAATTAAAAGAACACAAGGTCATTCACTATAGACAAATTCTATTTGCTTTGATGTTCTTGCATACATGTGGAGTCATTGATTTTGTTGAGCCTTATATTTATAAGCTGCATGTCGAATCCAGTCAAATAGTTACATACGAGCAAGACCAGCCAACATTATTTTAAAGCTATGTTATACTTAAAAAGATTATATTCGAGCCCGGAAGAATTCTCTCCAATTGATTTTCATAAAGGAGTCAATGTAATCTCTGGAGAAAAAATTGAGGATTCAAAAAATCCACAAGGAAAGAAAACAAATGGTGTTGGAAAATCTATGACTATTGAATTTATCAATTTTTGTCTTCTGGCAAGAAGAAGCGATAGTAGAGTTTCGTTTATTCCTGATGATGTGCTGCCACCTGATACAAAAATATTTTTAGATTTTGAAATAGATAATATAGAAATAACAACGATTAGAACAAAGAAAGGAAAAGATAAACCTATATTAATTATTAACGGGAAGGAAAATTCTTTCGAGACCGTTGAAGATGCAACGAACTATCTCAGTTATCTACTCTTTCAAAAAAGTAAAAATTCTTTTCCTAGTTTTAGACAAATGCTCGGACCATTAATTCGCGATGAGCGTTCGGAATTTAAAGATATAATCCAGTGTCACGATACAGAAAAAAGAGTTCCAAAAGATTTTACTCCTCATTTATATTTTTTTGGAATTGAAATAGAACTCTATGAGAATTCAAAGAAAATTCAGAAAGAATATGATGCAGTGGTTGAGAGTTATAAAAAAATAGAAAAAATTGTTACTCATAATAAAACTCGAAAAATTAGCGATGCAAAAGCAGAGCTAAATGACTTAAATGATGAAATCAGCAAGATAGACGAATCCATTAATGAGTTTAAATCAAATCAATCCTACGAAACACACCAAGCAGATTTAGCAAGATTGCAATCAGATATGGATACGTTAAGACCCAGACAAGAAGCATTGAGAATTGAAATCCAAAAATATCGCTCTTTGCCTCGACCAGAATATATCAGTGAAACAGATATTGCGATTCTTTACGACCAATTCCGGCAAGGGTTAGGAGATATTATTTCTAAATCACTAGAACAAGTAAAACTTTTTAAAGAAAAGATTGATAACTTCCAACAATCTATTTTGAATTCAAAGATACAAAGTCTAAATGCAGAATTGGAGCAGATAACAGAAAAAATAAAGGGATTGGATAATGAGTATTCTGCGCTATTAAAATTAATAGATAATAAAGGTGCATTCAAAGATGTACGAAATAGCCTTGCAGTATTTAATCAAAAAAATGAAGAAGCAAATATTCTCCGTTATAGAATTCATGAATTAGAATCTCTAGAGAAAGAAAAAGTAAATCTGCAAAAAAAGAAAACAGAAAATATAAATGCAATCGAAGAAGAAAAATTAACTCGTAGAAAGACAATTGAAAGTTTTCAAAATACAATCTTAGAAATTCACAATTTTATCATGGGAAATAAAAAAGCCAATTTTGAAATACATACTGTAAACAAAACAGCAAAGAAAGAAATCATGGATTTTGAATTTAGAATCGCAGAAGATGGAAGTCATAGTGTGAACCGTATGAAAGTTTTTATTTATGATATGGCTTTGTTGTTCGATGCAGAAACAAAAAAAAGACATCCACAACTACTCATCCATGATAATATTTTTGACGTTGACCAAGATACATTTGTAAAGTGTCTAAATTATCTAGCAAGACAAGAAGACTCTCATACTGACTTTCAATATATTTTCACTTTGAACCGAGACAGAATTGAAAATGAAGAACTAGGAAAGCAAATTAAACTTCCTATCTCCAAACGAATCAGAGCTACTCTTACAAAAGAAAAAAAGTTTCTTTATAAACATAAAACATATCAGGAACTATAATTTATATGAAAACTTATAAACTTAGAGATGTGCTAAAGAATATTGAATTCATAAATATTCCATTAAAAAGTATTGGACTTTCTGATTCAGTGAGGACGGGAACGAGTTTTAATTCTAATGATTTTTTAGAAACTGGGACGCCGTTAATAAAGATTAATAATATAAAACAAAATAAGATTGATACTCAAAAATGTTCATATGTTCGAAGTATAAAAAGTAAAGATAATTTAACACAACTTGATGATGTTTTAGTTGCAATGCGCGGTGCGACTTCAGGTAAATTAGGTGTTATCGATAAAGCCTCTGTAGATTTTTTTTATGTTGGAAGTATAGGAAATTTCGGAAAATTAAATAGAGATTTAATTTATGAGCCATATCTTAAATATATTGAGTATCAAATTATTCAAAGGTTAGTTTATGAAATGGGTGGTACTGCAATTCCAATGATAACAAAAAGTTATCTAGAGAATGTTAGGATTACAATTCCTAAAACTATTGAGCAGCAAGAAAAAATATATAAATACTTAGAAAGTGAAATTGCTCAAGTCAAAATTTTACAGTCTCTCATTTCTTCTCAACTAGACCTTTTAAAAAAATACCGTCAGGCGATATTGCAAGACGCGATTCAGGGAAAGCTAGTCAAACAGGATAAGAACGATGAGCCTGCAAGTGTGCTACTGGAAAAAATTAAGAAGGAAAAACAAAAGCTTATAACTGAAGGAAAACTCAAAGCTGATAAAGAGCTAACACCGATTCACCCCGACGAAGTGCAATTCGAGATTCCTAAGAATTGGGTTTGGTGTAGGTTGGGGGATGTTGCGGAATCCTGTTTAGGAAAGATGCTTGATGGTAATAAGAATAAAGGAACCTATCAATACTATCTTCGAAATATAAATGTTAGATGGGGCAATTTTGATTTAAGTAATCTATTAAAAATGAAATTTGAGACAGATGAAAAGGAAAGGTTTTCTATAAAAAAAGGTGATTTAGTTATTTGCGAAGGAGGCGAGCCTGGTAGAGCAGCCATTTGGACAAGTGACGAAGATATTAAATTTCAGAAGGCATTACATAGAGTAAGAGTTATTGATAATTTATTAAACAATAAATATTTATATTACTATATTGTTTATCTTGCGAAATCTTTTTTATTAGAAAAGTATTTTACTGGGGCAACTATTCAGCATTTTACCGGAAAAGTTTTAATCAAACTTTCGATTCCTCTTCCTCCTCTCGCTGAACAAAAACGAATTGTCGCTCGCGTGGATGAACTGATGGCGTTATGCGATGCAATGGAAGAGAAGTTGAAAGAAGACAAAGCACTTTCCGAAAAAATGATGGAAGCGGTTTTACAAGAAGCGTTTGGGGTTAAGGATAACGATATTATTCGGCAGGATGTAAAGAAACGATGAAAAAGAAAAAATTAAAAAATGCACCACTTAAAGAAGCTATTTTTGAAATACTTTGGGAACTTCCTTTAGATTCTACAGGCTTTCCAACTGATTTAGATTTTGAACTCGCACAAGGTTTATTTGCGGATAAGATTAAAGAAGATTTTCCGGTTCATAAAAAAACAATTCCAGAAGGTTTCACTCCGCTTAGAATGTATCCCAAGCTTATTCATCAATTTTGGAAAAAAGAAATTACATGGCCTGTTGTTCAATTAGGTCATGGAATCATGACTGTTAATGATACTGATGTAAATTATATTTGGGATGATAATTTTTTGCCAAATATAGAAAAAGCATTGGGAATTCTTATTGAAAGTTATAAAAATTACCCTCGCTTTAATCGAATTGGTTTGAAATATATTGATTCCATTGATTTGCCTGATAATGAAACCAACTTAACAAACTATCTAAGTAAAAACTTTCAAACAGACTTAGTAAATCGTTTTCCGGTCCCTGGAAAATTGCACGGATTAAATATTAATCAAGTATTTGAATTGCCAGATAAAACAATGATGCAAATTAATATTCAAACTGCTATCAATCATGCAACAAACAAGCCTGCCATTGTATGGATAACAAGTGTAGAAAAAAAAGGTTTATTTAAAAAAGAGGACATCATAAATTGGGTAAAATCTGCGCACGATCAAGTCTCGGAAACGTTTGTAAACATGCTAGATAAGGAATTTTATGAAAACTTTGATAGATAATTATGAATCGACAGTCGATTTCAGTCCACTACTAACAGATTCAAATACAGTCAAAACGATTCATTATGAATCACAAACGAATAGCAGTATTCGGTTGAACCAAGCTCATGAAGAGCAAAGTATTACCAATTCTAAAATCTTTTCTCTTCTTGATGAAATAGCTACATTAAAAGATAATTGGGATAATGACGGAGCAAAAGCCCCTAACCTAGATACAATCCAAGCTATTAGAGGAATTATAAAATTATTGAGTAGAATGGGTCAGAGTATTTTTCATACAGCGCCGGGACCTTCTGGAGAGATTATGTTAGATTTTAGAAATAAGAATAAATCCCTCGAATTAATTTTCTATCCGAATAAAAGAGTATATGTTACTTTTAGTGAAACAGAAAATCCAAAGCAAGGTAATTTTAATAACGAAATACTTCCTGAATTATTATCCTGGTTGAATAAGGATTAGTATTGGAAAATAAGCGAATACCTCAAGAGGAGTTTCTTTATAGAAGAGGTTATGCAACACCGGAAAGAAGATTTATGAACCCTGATGGTAGTGCGACTTCTAGAGTTTTTAAATTAAGAGAAAAGGATAATGGTAAGTTATCCGTTGATGTAAAAAGTTTGACTACTCCTGAAAAAGCAATCACAAATCAAAATGAATTTATGCTGTTTGAAGTTTCAGTTTCTAATGTCGAATCAATCGGTCTTGATTCTTTTTATGATCCAATATTGCCAGAAAATCCTGCGCATGCTTTTATTTATGGAATGGATATAGATGACGAGACTAAGGCTTTATTGTTAGCCAAAAAAGCTAGAAGAGTATTTATTAAAAATCCAACTTAAATTTAAATCTTTAAATGTATTGATGCGATAAGAATTCTATAAAAGAAAAATATTAATCGTATTAGAGTAATCCTAAAATTAAAAAAGTCTTTACACTATATTTCAGTATCTAGTAATCTGGTAGAAGGATACGGAAATCATGCCAATTACCTCTTTAAAAGATGCCCTTAAAGCAATTGCTCAGTCTTTACAATTGTCCTCAGTGATTCCGTCTTTTCTAATCGTATTAATCACAGGTTTTTTGTTCTTGCCTACTTTTTTTCCTCATCCTACACGTTGGTCTATAGAAAATCAATTTCTTGATACAATTTTAGTATTTTCGATTATTACTATCAGTTATTTATTTTATGCATTTAACTTTCTTTTGATTAGATTATTTGAAGGTTTTTTGCCTGAGAATAATATATTGTTTAGTCATTTATTTGAATGGTTAAAGCAAAAAAATATCGAAGATTTTAATTATCATAAAAGTTTACTTAACTCGGAAGATCGTTTAATAAAAACAAAAGCTCAAAGATATTTAAGTAATTATTATCCAAGTGATCCGGCATACATACTTCCTACACGCTTAGGAAATGTTCTTGCGGCTTTCGAGGATTATCCAGTTACACGATATGATATAAATGCAATTAGCCTTTGGCCTCGAATGATTCCGCTTTTACAAGAAAATAAATTCATAGAAAATGTATCTAATAATAAGGCAACGTTTGATTTACTTTTGAATTTAATTGTAGCATCTGTTATTGTCTTCTTTGAGTTATTTTATATCTGCTTATATAAACATGAGATTTTGTATTTAATATCCAGTATAATTATATCTCCTTTTTTATTATTTTATTTATACAAAGGACTTATTCATGCGGCGACAGCGTGGGGTTTAACGGTTTAAGTTGCATTTGATTTATATAGAAAAGAATTAAGTGAAAGAATGGGATTAAAACCAGCTAAATCTTTTGACCAAGAAAAGTTTATATGGCGAGAAATATCCAAACATATTCATTATGGCAAGCTAGTAATTGATCCATTCGATTATAGCAAAAAAGAGTTTGAGAAAAAATCCATATGATTTTTAATTTTATTCATTCGTTACTCAACAGTAAAATAGAACAGACCGTTCAAGTTGCTGGTATTTTTAGTTGGCTTGCGGGTAATGATAATATTCCTGATTATAGCTATAATGATCTTTTGCATGAAATGGAAAATATTGGAATTAAACTTTCAGGTTCCGCAAATAAAAATTTTAGTAATATGTGTTCAGAAATGAAGGATAAAAATTTTACAAAAGCTAAAAAATCTCTAGCATTGATAACAGGAGTTAAGAAAGGCAAAACAGTAAAACTTCAAACAATTTCAAAAATATTAATAGAATTTGCTTTAAATATAAAAGAAGGCAATGCCAAGACAAAGAAAAAATAATTCAAATCAAACACCAGAAATATTGGTGGGAGAACCAATTGCACGAAAACAGAATTACCTATCGTCCGTAATATTCATAATATTCGTTTTCGTTTTATTGGGATTAGTTCCGTATTTTCTTTGGTCTGCTGGTAAAAATAAAAATGATCAGATTTCGTTTAATGAATTAAAAGAAGTGAATCTCAAATTAAAAAAAATAAAAGGAAAAGTTTTATTATCCATTCCAAGACAAAACAAAATTAACCTTTACTTAAAAAATTCTCCTTTAGGAAACTGGGAAGAGATTAACTTAAATAGTTATTCTATTTCAGAATATGTCGTTTCTCCCGATGGAGAAAAAATATTTGTAAAATTAAATTCAAGTGAGGAAGATTTCTTAATTATCTATCTTAATCAAAATGATTCCTCTATTAAAATCAACCAACTAAATATCAATAAAATTATCCTAGATAAAATTAAGTTTCAAGAATTCCCTCTCAAGATTTGTAAGACAAACCAATATGAATGGACGCCCGATTCAAATAAAATTGCATTCTTGCTTTGTAGTGAAAAACCAAAATCTATAGTAGCCGTAATTGACTCTAATCTCAATTCTAATAAGCAAAGACTTTTATGGATTGGAGGTAAAGAGGGAGAATCCGAGAAAGGATTTATAGGCTGGTTTGATAATCACCATTTAATAATTGATCCAGATATTTCGAATAAAGTAAAAGATACGGTTTATATTGGAGAAGAATAACATTTATTCTTAACATTTTTTTATATAAATTGCTTTTTTAAGAAATATAAACGTCTGATTACTATACAAGTTATAAAAAATTATGTCTAAGTAATATTGAGAGGATGCTTTCTTAATGCCTAAAACAGTACCAGTAAAACCACACGAACGTTCAAAACCATCTAATCCCGCTTATCCGGGACCAGGCAATAAGCCAGGACCAAAGACAGTTCCTGTAGATCCGTATAAACGAAGTCCTCCTAAGAAATAAGATTAAGAATACAAACCCGATTATTCGTTAGGATTTTTCTCTAGGAGATATACAATGAATCAAAATGTAAACAATATATTTGCAGCAGAGCATCTAGAAAAGGAAATTCAGAAAACTCAAAGCCCATGTACAGAGGATGGAGAATAAGGTGGCAATATTTAATTTTTATGATTCGAAGAATAAAACAAATGTCCCCTGTGCATCCTTTACCTTTTCGGAATCTTTTTTATTTGCTAGAACCGGAAAGTTTGAACACCAATTTTCTGATGAAATATATTTCAAAAAAACAGAAATGAAAAATGAGGCGAACCAATTTGTTCATGATAAGTGGTATAAAGCCACAGAATTTGAATTTCATGAGCATAATATAGAAGTAAAAAATTGGATTGAAAAAGACCCATTTAAACAAGAACCCTCCTATGCAACGCTTAAAAATTCCATTCAGTTTACTGGAAATAACATAACTGTCACAGGAAATACTTTTAATCTTGGAGATATTCAATTAGAAGTATTTCTAAAAGGTTTGGAAGCTTCCTTAGAGGATAATCCAAATATACCAGAAGCAGAAAAAAGTAATATAGTATCAAAATTGACGAACCTTGCGAATAATCCTTATTTATCCGGAATCTTAGTAAATTCTATTTTTAATTACATTCAACACTTCCTTCCGAAACTGTAAAATAATTTAGGAATATTCAATGTGGATTAAAAAAATAAAAATAGAAAATCTTCGTTCGTTTGAAAATGCTGAGATAGAATTTTCAAAGGGGATAAATATTCTTCTTGGTGCGAATAATTCAGGCAAGTCTACGATTCTGCTGTCTTTGTTAACACTACAACACTTAAATATGTATGTAAGTAAAAATGATATTCGAAAAAGAAATGATATGCTTAATATAACTTATGAGTTTGCTGAAATGCCAAAAAAGTATTTTGAATTATTTGATGTAAATTATATTGACGTTGGCTTGAGTAAAGGTCTTGATCATGGGTCAGCCGTTCAAGCGTTTAATAATTCTACAAATAATCCAAAAAATGAAACTAGTATAGACACCGTTATTATTAAATGCACGCATTCCATAAATCAAGAAAACTTAATTATTACAAAAAATTATTCACATTTTAATAATCGAAATATTGAATTATTCTCTTCCAGGGAACCGGATAATTTTATTTATCCGTTTGTTAGTAGACGTAAAGTAGGTTGGTATCAAACAGATGTTTCCTTGAATAGTGTACATAAAATTGGTAAGGATTCTGATAATCTACCTGCTAGAATTGACCTAATTCTCAATTCTGCCCTGCCAGAGTTTCATGAATTTAAAAAATACTGTGAAGAGGTTCTCGAATTACAAATCACAGCATTCCCGTACGATAACGGGAAAAATATTGGCCTTTCCATACAAGCAGGCATTCATATTCCTATGCAACAGATGGGAGAAGGTTCTTCAATTGTTGGCTTACTTGTACATCTTTGTTTAGCAAAGGAAGGTTATCTTTTTATAATTGAAGAAATTGAAAATGACCTACATCCCAAGGCATTAAAGAAATTATTAGAAATCATAAAAGAAAAATCCAACACAAATCAATTTATTATTTCCACACATTCTCATATAGTAGCAAAATATCTTGGCTCTGAAGATAATTCTAAATTGTTTGATGTAAGTATGAATTTAATCGATAGAATGCCTACATCAATAGTTTCTTTAATCGAAACGCCCGAAGAAAGATTAATCGCACTAGAAAAACTGGGTTACGAATTTAATGATTATGGTTTAACTAAAGGTTGGTTGATACTAGAAGAGTCCTCTGCTCAGAGAATCATTGAATCTTTTTTAATTCCCTGGTTTGTCCCGGAACTACAAAATCAAATTAGAGTTATTGCAAGTAATGGATTTCAAAATGTAGAGGATAAATTTATTTCTCTTCACAACCATTTTTTATTTATACATCTTCAAAATAATATTTATCTTAATAAAGCATGGGTCATAATAGATGCAGGGGTAGAAGAGGAAAAAGTTATAAAGAGTTTAAAGAATAAATTTTGCGATGGTGAAAAAAAACTTTGGAAAGAAGATCATTTCTTGAATTGGAAAGAACATGATTTTGAAAGTTACTATCCGATACATTTTAAAGAAGAAATTGAAAGAGTGAATCAAATAGATAATCAGGATAAAAAGAAAAAACGTGAGGCTAAAGAAAAACTGTTAAACGATGTAATCAAATGGACTGAGGGAAATAAAGAGGAAGCAGAAAAGCAATTTAGAGAATCTGCAAAAGAAGTTATCGACAAATTACGAATAATCGCCAAGGAATTAAGTTCAATATAGGAAATCTTTGATTCGATGAAA
>Ga0075163_10006675_pt1 | contig 15312 bp, 10 predicted proteins | sample JI1023141ADNA_FD_71478 | JGI IMG/M metagenome (GOLD analysis project Ga0075163, IMG submission 71478) | Wastewater effluent complex algal communities from Wisconsin, to seasonally profile nutrient transformation and Carbon sequestration -... | ecosystem: Engineered > WWTP > Effluent > Algae... | reverse complement strand
GACGGCGGAAGGGGGGGCGTCTGAGGGGGGCACTCGGATTTCGGCTTGAAGTCGCGGTGGATCAGGCCGACCGCGTGCGCCGCCGCCAGGCCCTGGCCCGCATGGACGAACAGCTCGAGCACCTCCTGCCACGGGTGCCGCGCCTCCATCCACTCGTGCAGGCTCAGCCCGTCGACGAAGTCCATCGCCACGAACACCTGACCGCCGACCTCGCCGACGTCGAACACGCGCACCACGTTCGGATGGGCGAGCTTCGCCATCGCCTGCGCCTCGCGCAGCAGGCGGGCCCGCGCGTGCGGTGTCGCCTGCCCGAGCAGCAGCTTGACCGCCACCTTGCGGTCGAGGTCCGGGTCGTAGGCCTTGTAGACCACGCCCATCCCGCCCGCGCCGAGCCGCTTGATCACCATGTAGCGACCGAGCCGCGCCGGCGTGTCGGGCAGCGGCCGCACCTCCGCGACGCTGCGCGCGATCGAGTCGGCGGTCACGGCCAGGTCCCTCGCCGCTGGCGCGAGGCGGCGACGCAGTTCCGGGCCCACGGTCTCACCGAGCCCGCCGAGGGCCGCGCGCGGCCAGTCGAACGCGCCCTCGCCGGCCGGCGCCGCGGTCTCGCCGAGCTGCGCAGCGACCTCGGACGACCCGGCGATCCGCCGCCCCTGCGCCAGCTCGACCGTGGCGACCTCCGGGCTCGCGCCACGCCCCGCGCTCGCCGGGCCGACCCGCGTCGCCTGCAGGTCGCCGCTGACCGCCGCCCTCGCCGGGCCGTCCCGCGTCGCCTGCAGGTCGCCCGGGATCGCCGCCCTCGCCGCTGGATCGCTCGTCGCCGGGCCCGACGAGCGCGCCGCGGTCGGCGGATCTTCCACCACCGTCGCACGCTCCGCGGGCCCGCCCGCGTCCTGCCCGTCCCCCCGCACCATCCCCGCGAGGCACTGTAACACGCCCTGCGGGCCGCTCTGGACGCAGTCGCGGGGGCATCGGCGCGCCGGTCCGCGCCGCGCGCTCGCGCTTGCAACCACAGCCGCGCCGGACGACCCTGACCGCGCGAGCGACCCGCCGATGGCCCTCACCGCGACCCTTTATCACCTGCAGGTCGAGCTGTCCGACGTCGACCGCGGCGTCTACGAGGCGCTCGACCTGCGCGTCGCCCGTCACCCGTCGGAGAGCATGCGCTTCATGTTGACGCGCACGCTCGCCTACTGCCTGAGCCACGCCGAGGGCATCGCGTTCAGCAAGGCCGGCATCGCCAGCACCGACGATCCACCGATCGCCGTGCGCGACCCGACCGGGCTGTTGCTCGCGTGGATCGACGTCGGCAACCCCTCTGCCGAGCGTCTGCACCGCGCGACCAAGGCCGCCCGCAGCGTCGCGCTGTTCACCCACGTCCCGCTCGTCACGCTGCAGCGCGAGGCCGCGTCGCGCCCGATCCACAAGGTCGAGAGCATCGCCGTGTGGCGGCTCGAGCCCGCCTTCCTCGACGCCCTCGAGCCGCTCGTCGACCGCAACACGAAGCTCGAGCTGGTGCGCAACGACGGCCTGCTCTACGTCACCGTCGGCGGCCGCGTCGTCGAGGGCTCGCTGACCGCCTGCTCGCTGGTCGCGACCTGAGCGCGGCCCACCAGTACACAGGACGCCTGTCACAGCGCGGGGCTCGTTCGGTGACAACTCGGCAACACGGGGCCGCGTCCGCTGTGATGTTGCACCGCGCACCGCGCCGAACACCGCGGCCGACCGCGGCTACGATCACGGCATGCAGCACACGGCCGCCGCATCGAGCCTCCAGCGCATCCTCGCCGACGACCCCGCCGCGTCCCGCGGCGCGCCCCGCCGCCCGCGCTGGCTCACCGCCGCCGACGTCGCCTGGCGGGCCGCCGAGGCCGCCGCCCGCGACCCCGACGGCGACTCGCGCCTGGCCGCCCGCCACCTCCTCGACGCGTGGACCGCCCTGGTCCTTGCGACATGGCCCGAAGGACCTGTCCCTACGGACATGCAGCTGCTCGGCCGCGCCGAGGCGCTGATGATCCGCGCCGGCTCGGCCGCGGGCGAGCGGGCGCGCGCGTGGATGGAGCTGTCGACGCTGCTCGCCGGGCGCGAGCGCGGCCACGCCGGGCCGCTCGGCCGCCCCGCCCTCGCCGCCCACGCCGGCCGCCTCGGCCGCCTGATCGCCGCCGCGCCGCTGCTCGGCCCGACCCCGCGCCGCCCGGCCCGCGGCCTCGCCCTCGTCGTCGGCCTGCTCGGCCTGAGCCTCGCGCTCCTCGGCCTCTACCTCGACCCGGCCCCCGCCGACTGCGACGCCGCGACCGAGGCCACCGCCTGCCGCTGACCTGGCCTCGAAGACAGGCGCCGAACATGTCGCATGGGACATGCCCCCGGGGCCATGTCCCATGCGACATGTCCGCATGGGCATGCCCTCCGGGTCGGCCAGCCCGCGTCAGCCAGCCCGGGTCAGCCAGCCCGCCGAGGAGCCCGCCTGCGCGGGCTCAGGCGTCGGTCGCGTCGTCGTCGTCTTCCTCGACGATCTGGCCCGACAGCCAGAACCCCCCGGACAGCACGCTGCCCGCGTGGATCGTGCGGGTCACGAGGCCGAGGTCGGCGACGACATCGAGGTTGCCGCCGTGGGTGGCGAGGGCGGCCCACTGGTACTTCGTGCCGGTCAGCGGGTTCTCGCGCACCTCGGCCGCGAGCACGTGCCCGGTGACGATCGCGTAGGCGGCGGGCGGCGCCGGGTCGTCGTCGTCGTCGGCGCGCAGCAGCCCCGCCGGGATGAACGCGCGCGACGCCAGCTGGCCGTCGTCGCCGGCGCGCTCGCGGTCGTAGTCCTCGACGCTGTCCCACACCGCCAGGTGGTGGGCGAAGGCCGCGAGCTGGACCGTGACGACGCACGGCAGGTCGAGCTCCGCGTGCATCGCCGCGTCCGGGCAGTCGAACACCAGCGGATAGTCCCCGGCCTCGGCGTCGTCGCCGGGCGGGTTGGCCCAGGCGTACAGCGCCCCGTCGAGCCCGGTCTGCCCGGGCCGCTCGATCGGCGCGACGATGCCGAGGCGCATCCGCGTCGGCCCCGCGAAGTGCGGGCTCATGCCGATGAGGTTGTCCTCCGCGTCGCACTGCAGCCACAGCTCGGGCCCGTCCCCGCCCGACCACACGAGATACACGCCCCCCGGCACCTGCACGTACTCGGCCTCGTCGGCGACGCGCTCGACGAGCGCTTGCATGTCGTCCGCGGAGGACAGCTCGATGCCGATGCTGGAGAAGTGACTCGTCACCGCCGGGACCTTAGCCGATCGTCCGCGGGTCGTCGCTCCCTTTCGCGCGCGCCGTGCTGTGCAGCACGCGTGATGCTTCACATTCATCGCGGCGACGCTGCCGCCGACGTCGCCCGCCTGGGCCGAGCTGCCGTCGGCCCGGCCCGTGGGAGGCTCGCGCAGGCCGGGCGGATCGCGGCCCGCGCCCGCGGGCCCGCGCCGTCGGCCTGGTCCCGCTCGCGCGCGGCGTCGGCGGGGTGCGGGCGCTCGTCGCGGGCGGTGCACGCGATGTCGCCACGCTGATGCGGCGGCTGCGGGCGCTCGCGGCTCCGACGCGCGGCGCGTGGTACGGCGACGCCATCGTCGCGCGGCTGCTCGCCGCGTCGCAATCGTGACATCACGGCCGACGGTCGCTCGCGCATACGTTGACTTCCACCATTGGGTCGACCAACACTGCGCCGAGTAAACGGTCGTTTACAGGAGAGCGAGCGAGATGAGCGGCTGGCAGACACAGGACATCCCCCGGCAGGACGGCAAGACCGCGGTGATCACCGGGGCCAACAGCGGGATCGGGTATTACACGGCGCTCGAGCTGGCGCGGGCCGGGGCGCGGGTCGTCATCGGCTGCCGCGACGCGGCGCGCGGCGAGGCGGCGCTGAAGGCCCTGCGCGAGGGGTCGGGCGGGCAGGTCGAGCTCGTCGCGCTCGACCTGGCGTCGCAGGCGTCGGTGCGGGCCTTCGCGGCCGAGGTCCAGGCCGCGCGCCCGCGCGTCGACCTGCTGATCAACAACGCCGGCGTGATGGCGATGCCCCGCCGCGAGGTCACCGTCGACGGCTTCGAGCGCCAGTTCGGCACCAACGTGCTCGGGCACTTCGCGCTGACCGGCCTGCTGTGGCCGGCGCTCGCGGCCAGCCCGGCCGCGCGGGTCGTGACCGTCAGCAGCATGATGGCCTGGGTCGCGCGCATCGACCTCGACGACCTGCAGAGCGAGCGCCGCTACAGCCCGATGGGCACCTACAGCCGCACCAAGCTGGCCGACCTGATCTTCACGCTCGAGCTGCAGCGGCGGGCCGCGGGCACGTCGGTGATCAGCGTCGCGTCGCACCCGGGCGGCAGCACCACCAACCTGCAGCGCCACAGCTTCGACGGCCTGATGAAGCTGGTCGGGCAGTCCGCGGCCGACGGCGCCCTGCCCTCGCTGTACGCGGCGACGGCCGCCGATGTCCGCGGCGGCGAGTACTTCGGCCCGCGCGGCTGGTTCGGCGCCCGCGGTGCGCCCGGACGCGCGCGCGTGCCCCGGAGGGCGCGCGACGAGCGGATCGCCGCGGGCCTGTGGGATCGCCTCGAGCAGCTCACCGGCGTGCGCCTCGACCCCGCGCGCACCGGTTCCCGCGCGGCGTGAAGGCCCGCGCATATCATCGTACCTTCATCCGCGATACCCGTGTGAGACAGCGGCCCCGGTCTCACCGCGGGCCTCATCGGCAGGGTGCAGCCCCGACACCGGTCACCGATACAGCCACCGGTGCGCCGATGAACGCCCGGCGCGATTGTGTGGCGCGCAGACCCCGGCGCCGCGAGCGCAATTCTTTCATCGCGAAAAATATGCACATTGACAACACTTTTGAGTTGGCATGAACCGTGCCTATGTGGGGCCGGCGAACCTCACGAGAGGCCGCAGATGAAGACGGAATTGGCCGTCTTTGGGTTGAGACAACGTTCATCGGACAAATGGCGGGGGTTAGCCCCGCCCGCGCGGAGCTCTGGGCCACGCGCGAACTCGAAGGTGTGTCATGAAAACTACGGTGATTGCAAAATGGTGTCGTGTTTTTACAACGGTATCGATCCTCGCGTCGCTCGGGTGCAACAGCGACGAATCGCTGCAGAGCAGCGCGAGCGACAGCCAGACCGGCGGGATGACCGAGGGGTCAGCCACTGACAACGTGCCCACAGGTGGGGCGAGCCACACCGATTCGCTGAGCGACAGCGAGGTCGGCAGCAACAGCGACTCGCACTCGGGCACGGAATCCGCGTCGGCGAGCGCCACGGTGAGCGCCTCCGACACGGTCACCGAGAGCGCGAGCGACTCCGTGACCGCGACCGCGACCGAGAGCGCCTCCGCCAGCGCCAGCGACTCCATGACCGAGACCGACGGCGTCTCGGTCAGCGCCTCGGCCAGCGCCAGCGACTCCATGACCGGGACCGAGAGCGCCTCCGTCAGCGCCAGCGACTCCATGACCGGGACCGAGAGCGACAGCGCCTCGGCGAGCGCCAGCGACTCCATGACCGACACGGACGGGTCGGCGAGCGGGACCACGGACACCGACACGATGGGCACCGTCAGCGACTCGATGGGGTCGGTGAGCGATTCGGACACCGAGGGCGACGTGTGCGGTCCGGGCCTGCCCAACAACAACGCCTGCGAGAGCTGCATGGTCGACAATTGCTGCGACGCCTATCAGGCCTGCGTCGGCGACGCGGACTGCCTGTGCCTCGTCAACAAGTGCTCCAACGCCAACAACACGATCACGTGCGCGCTCCTGCAGTGCCAGGTCAACGCGCTGGCGCTGCCGGTGACGCTCGGCTACCTGCTCCAGTGCACGGGCGAATGCGGGCTGCTGTGCCCGGTCCTCGGCATCCTCTGATCCGCCGCCCTGGCGACGACGACGAACGGAGGATGCAATGACGACTATTATCCACAGTAAAAACGTATCGATCGGCCTGCGGCGGACGCTCGCGCTGGCGGTGCTCGGGCTCGGGCTCGCCGGGGAGGCGCGCGCGGCCGAGCCGGCGGCCTCCGGGGCCGCGCCGGCGGAGGAGCGCCCGATCCGGCGGTTTAGGCCGGAGCGCAACATGGTCGAGCTCGGGGTGTTCGGCGGCATGACCGTGTTCTCGCGGACGCACGATCTGTACGACCCCGCGACCGCGAGGCCGCGCGAGTCGATCGCGCGCCCGACCCCCGACCTCGGCCTGCGCGTCGCCTACTTCCCGCTGCGCTTCCTCGGCGTCGAGGCCGAATTCAGCGCGCTCCCGGCCCGCTACGACGGGCTCGGCGCCGCCTTCGTGTACGGCCTGCGCGGCCACGGCGTCCTCCAGCTCCCGCTGTTTCGCGTCGTGCCGTTCATCGTCGGCGGCTACGGGCTCATGGGCGTGTCGTCGCCGCAGTCGGTCGCCGGCAAGGACGTCGACCCGGTCGGCCACTACGGCGCCGGCGTCAAGTACTTCGTCAACCGCCACCTCGCGCTGCGCCTCGACGTCCGTCACCTCGTCGCCGCGCAGGCGGCCGAGCAGAAGGACGGCACCAGCCACCTGCAGGTGCTGCTCGGCCTGAGCGTGACGCTGAACCGCGCCCGCGCGCGCTCGCAGCCGGACGACCCGGACCGCGACCGCGACGGCTTCAAGAACGACGTCGACCGCTGCCCCGACGACCCCGGCATCGCGCCCGACGGCTGCCCCGACCGCGACTCGGACGGCGACTCGTTCATGGACTCGGTCGACGCGTGCCCCGAGGTCAAGGGGGTCGCGCCCGACGGCTGCCCGGTCAAGGACCGCGACAACGACAGCTTCCTCGACGCGGTCGACGCGTGCCCGGACGAGCCGGGCGTGGCGCCCGACGGGTGCCCGATCCGCGACGCCGACAGCGACGGCATCCTCGACCCGAACGACCGCTGCGTCCGCGAGCCCGAGACCCGCAACGGCTTCGAGGACGCCGACGGCTGCCCCGACGAGCTGCCGCGCGCGGTCACGAAGTTCACGGGGGTGATCCGCGGGATCTACTTCGACTTCGGCAAGGACACGATCCGCAAGAAGTCGGCGCCGACGCTCACGCAGGCGGCGAAGATCTTCAACGAGTACCCGGACGTCAAGGTCGAGATCTCCGGGCACACCGACGATGTCGGCAAGCGCGAATACAACGTCGACCTCGCGACCCGGCGCGCCGAGTCGGTGCGGCGCTTCCTGATCGAGCGCGGCGTGAAGCCCGAGCGCATCACGACCCGCGGCGCCGGACCCGACGAGCCGATCGTCCCCAACACCAGCGCGAAGGGCCGCGCCAAGAACCGCCGCATCGAGTTCAAGGTGATGCTCGAGTAGGCCGGATCGTCGGCGCGCCCGATCGCGCCGGAACGACGCGGCTCGTGACCGCGGGCCGACGATGATACCGTCGCACGGATGCGACGCACGGACCTCGACATCGCGGACCTCGAGCACCTCGGCGCCATGACGGCGCCCGCGGCGGTCGACCGCCTCGCCGCGCTCGTCGCGGCGCTGCCGACCTGCGACGACCCGGCGGCGCTCGAGCAGCTCGCGCGCGCGCTGCCGGGCGCCGTCGCGGCGCTGGAGCCCGAGGTCTGCCTGGCGCTGCAGACCCTGGCGACGGCGCTGATCCCCCAGCGACCGTCGATCCCACGCGACACCGCGGCCCTGGGGCCGCGGCTGCGCGTGGGCTGGCGGCGGGTCGCGCTCGCGGCCGGCGATCCGGCCGCGCTCGCGTCGCTGACCGACGACGAGCTGCTGCACGTCACCCACGGTTGGCAGCTCGACGAGGTCCTCGACCCGGCGCCGCTGCTGCGCCGCCTGGCGCGGGCGAGCGACGCCCGGCTGCGCACGCAGGCCCTCGAGTGGATCGAGCCGGCCATGCGCCAGCTCGCCGTCACGCCGGGCGACGCGCTCGCGCTGCTGCTGCCGCTGGCCGCCGACCCCGACCCGGCGCTCCGCGCCCGCGCCGTCGCCATGGCCTGCAGCGGCTGGCTGCTCGAGCCCCCGCCGGCGGTCGCACGCGAGCGCGAGCGCCTCGTCCTCGCCGCGCTCGCCGACCCCGAGCCCACCGTCGTGCACGCGGCGATCGCCGCCGCCGCCGCGCTCGGCCGCCGCGACTGGCTGCTCGAGCGCGCGCTCGCCGACGAGGGCCCCGCGCAGGCCGCCGAGGACGCGCTCGACGCCCTCGGGCCGCTCGCGCACGACGAGGACATCGACCTCGCGCTCGCGCTCGCCACGAGCGCGCCGCTGCGCTTCGGACCGCCGCTGCGGCGCTTCCTGCTCGCGGCGCACCGCCACGGCGTGTTCGTGCGCGCGGGCCACCTGGGCCCGCTGCTCGCGTGCTTCGACGCCCACCCGCCGTGGACCGCCGAGGAGCTGGTGCGGGTCACGTACATCGCGCGGGGCGAGCTGGTCGAGCGGCTGGCCGCGCTGCCCGCGGACGACCCGCGCTGGCTGCGGCGCGCCGACATCCTCGCGGCGAGCTTCGGCACGCGCGCGCCGATCGTGCTGCGCGAGCGCCTCGAGCAGGTCCGCGACGTCGCCGTCGCCGCGGCCTGGATCGACGCCGCCGGCCGCAGCCCGGAGTACGTCGGCGAGGCGCCGCTGCTGGCCTGGCTCGCGACGCTGCCCGAGCGCGTGATCCCGGCGCTGCGCGTCAAGGGCGGCCCCGAGTCGGCGCTGAAGTTGTACGCGATCGTCGTCGATCCGGGCTGCGGCGCGCGGCTGCGGAGCCTCGCGCTGGAGGTGCTGTGGGCCCTCGCCGACGACCGCGCGGCGCTGCTGCGCGACCTCGCCGCGCGGCTCGGGCCGCACGCTTCGGGCCTGCTCGACCCGGCGCGGCTCGTGCATCGCGACCGCGAGGTCGCGCGGATCGTCGCCGCCGCGCCGTGGCCCGCCGACCCGGTCCACGCGCTCGAGCCGGCGCGCCGGCTCGAGGTGCTGTGCGAGTCCGGCGACATCGACCACATGCCCGCCGTGGTCGCGCTGTTCCGCGAGGTGTTTCGCGGCGTCGTGCGCCGCGCCCTCGCCGGCGACTTCGTCATCAAGCGCGTCGCGCTCCCCGAGCTCGAGCAGCGGCTGTTTCGTTACGGCCGCCACCTGCTCCGCGAGGGCCGCAGCGTGCGGCGATGGCTCGAGCCCGGACCCGAGACCGGCCGCGACCTCGTGCTGCAGGTCGCGCTCGACTGGCTGCGCGAGGAGCCCGGCGCCCCGGTGTGCGTCGCGCTGCTCGAGCTGATCGGCCGCCACAGCCCGGGACCGGCGACGCTGCGCTTCATCGAGCCGCTGTGGCGCCACGCCGACCGCGAGGTCCGCCGCGCGGCGATCGAGGCGATCCTCGCGGCGGGCGAGCAGGCCCGCGGCCTCGAGCTGTCGATCTGCCGCCTCGCCGCGCACGAGGAGCCGCGGATCCTGTGCCAGGCCCTCGCCGCGGTCGCGACCCTGCGCGCGCGCTGGGCCGAGCCGATCGCGCTCGGCGCCCTCCAGCACCGCGAGATGGCGGTCAAGAAGGAGGCCGCGCTCGCGCTCGCGGAGGTCGCCGGCGAGCGATCGATCGCCGCGCTCGTCGGCTGGCTCGCGCATCACGACAACCGCGGGTTTCGCGAGGCGCTGCTCGCCGCGCTGCAGCGCGCCGCCGGACCCGCGCTGGTCGCCGTGCTCGTCGCCGCGCTCGCCGACGAGACCGAGGCGCGGCGCGTCGAGCTGCTGCGGGACGCGCTGTCCGGGCGGCTGCCGCTGGCCGCCGCGCTGCGCCTGGCCCGCTCGCCCCGCCCCGCCGACCAGGCGCTGCTCACCGCCTGCCTCGACGGCGCGGTGAAGCTCGCCGACGCCGACCCGACCGCCCTGGCGGCGCAGCTCCACCGCGCCCGCCTGCTGCCGCGCCCGCCGGCGCCGGACCCCGGGCGGACGCTGCGACTCGAGGGCTTCTCGCCGGCGGCCGCGCGCGCGCTCGTCGAGCAGCGCGCGCCCAAGCTCGAGGCGGCGATCCTCGCCACGGTCCGCGCCGCGCTCGCGGAGTGGATCGCGTGGCTGCGCCCGACGCCGGCCCTCGACGCGGCGCCGCAGCCCACCGACGCGCCGCGCACGCTCGACGCCGCGCCGCTGCACGCCGACGTCGCGCCGCGCGAGCTCGACCCCGCGCCGCGCAAGCTCGACGCCGCGCCGCGCAAGCTCGATGTCGCGCCGCGGCCCGACGACGCCGCCCCGCACCCCACCGACGCGGCCCCGCGCAAGCTCGACGGCGCGCCGCTGCACGCCGACGCCGCCCCGCGCGAGCTCGACGGCGCCCCGCACCACGCCGCCGCCGACAGCGTCGAGGCGCGGGCGCTCGCGCTGGTGCTCGACGCCGCGCAGCCGCAGCACGCCGAGCACGTCGGCGCGCTGCTCGAGCTCGCGACGCACGGCCTGGCCACCGTCGATCAGGCCGCGCTGGCCGGCTTCCTCGAGCGCTGCGTGGTCGGGCGCGCCGTGGGCCGCCGCCACGAGGTCACCGCGATCGGCCTGCTGCGCGCCGCCCCGGCCGCGCCCGCGCTCCCCGGGCTGCGCCGCTATCGCCTGCTCGGGCGCCTCGGCGCGGTGCGGACCGCGGCGGACCTCGAGCGCTGCCTCGACGTCTCGCGCGTCGGCCCCGAGCACGCGGCCGACAGCGCCGCGCTGCTGTGCGAGGCGCTGGCGATCCCCGCGCCCGTCGCCGACGAGCCGCCCGAGCTGAGCGCGCTGCGCGAGCAGGCCCGCCGCTGGCACGCGCAGGAGCCCCGGGCCCGCGCCGCGTGGCTCGCCACGACGCTGACGGCGCGCCCGCTCGACCTCCCGGCGCCGCCACCCCGGCCCGCGCCGCCGCGTCCGCGCTTCCACCCGCGCTCGCAGGCCGACCTCGAGGCCCTGCTCGCGACGCTGCAGGACGGCGACGAGCAGGAGCGCTCGCGCGCCGCGACGCGGCTGCTCGACTGGCCCGACGCCGCGCCCGCGTGGCCGCAGGTCCTCGCGGCCTTCTTGCGCGGCCGCGTGGACCTGGGCGCGAGCCACAGCGCCCGCCTCGCGCCGCTCCTGACCCGCTGGCCCGCCGAGCCCGGGGCGCGCCAGGCCGCCCGCGCGCTGGTCCCTCACTGCAGCCCGCATCAGCGCCGCGAGCTCGTGCGCGCGTGGGTCGACGGCTGGTCCGCCGGCGACGCCGCGATGGCCCTGCTGCTGCAGGCGACCGACGAGGAGCTGCTGTTGCCGCTGGTGTGGGCGGCCGCGGAGCGCGGCGACTACCGGCTCGCGCGGCTGCTGCGACCCGGCGGCTCGCCGGCGCTGCGGGCCTTCGTCGCCTGGGCCCTGCCGCGCGCTCCGAACGAGGTGGAGCACCTCGTCGCGCCGCCGCCCGAGCCCGCGCAGGGCGGCGACGACCTCGACGACCCGATCGCGGGCCAGGACGCCGACGGCCTGCTCGCGCTGCTGTCCCGCAAGGACGTCGCCAGGGGCCTGGCCGTGCGGGCGGTCCACGCCCTCGCGGCGCTCGGCGAGCCCGGCGTGGCCCCGCTGTCGGACCTCGTCGTCGACCCGCGCCCGCCCGTCCGCAGCGCGGCCCTGCGGGCGCTGCGGCAGGTCGCCACGCGCGAGCAGTCGCTCGACGCCGCCGCGCGGGCGCTCGCCATGGAGACCCGCCCCGCGGTCCTGCTGCAGCTGATGCAGAGCCTCGGCCACGGGCGTCACGAGCCCTCGCTGCCGGCCCTGCTCGAGCGCCTCGATCACCGCGAGCCGAAGGTCCGCGAGGGCGCGCAGGCGGCCATCCGCGCGTGGGGCCCCGAGGTCGTGCCGACGCTGCGCCGCGCCGCCCGGCACGCGCGCCCCGATCGCCGCCCGCACTACACCGCCCTGATCGCCGAGCTCGAGCGATCGGAGCCGTGACCGCGGGACGACCCGCCGCCCGCCCGGGCGGCGGCGTCGCGGCGCGTCAGCTCGCCGGCTTCTGCAGCTTCGCCAGCAGGGCGTCGTCGATCTCGCGCGCGCGCGCGGCCGCCGGGCGGTTCATGATGCGCCCGAAGTAGGCCTCGAACGCCGGCCGGCGCTCGAACGTGCCGAACTGCATGCCCCAGCCGATGTGCGAGCCGACGTAGACATCGGCCGCCGAGAACCGGTCGCCGACGATGTACTCGCGGCCGGACACCGCGAGCTCGAGCGCGTCCATCACCTCCGCGAGCGAGCCGTAGCCGACCGACGCGCGCCGCTCCGGGGGCGGCACCACGCCGAGCGACTTGTTGGTCGCCGCCGCCTCGACCGGGCCCGCGGCGAAGAACATCCAGCGGTAGTAGGTCCCGCGCAGCGCCGTCGTCGCGGGCGCCAGGTTCGCCTGCGGGAACGCGTCGGCCAGGTACGCGCAGATCGCCGCGCCCTCGGTGACCACGACCTCGCCGTGGCGGATCGCCGGCACCTTGCCCATCGGGTTGATCGCCCGGTACTCGGGCGCCTTCATGGTCGTGGCGTAGTCGAGCACCTCCGTGCGATACGGCTGGCCGACCTCCTCGAGCATCCATCGGACGATCCGGCCGCGCGACATCGGGTGAGTGTAAAAGACGAGTTCGTCGGACATCGCGCGCGACTCTACCCGCTGCCCGCCGCCGCGCCCAGGGGTCCGCGCCCGGCCCCGGATGCCGCACAGCGGCTGGTAGAATGTGGCCATGAGCCCCTCCCACGTCGTCACCCTGCGCGACGAGCACGACGGCGCCGACCACCGCCACCTCGTCGCCTACCTCGACGACGAGGGGGCGCTGCACATCGACGGCCAGGACCTCGGGCCCGGCACCGCGCCGGTCAGCGAGGACGGCGAGTACGAGTGGTTCCGGACGATCGCCGCCGCCGACCTGCCGCGCCTCGCCGCGCTCCTCGGCGCATACTCCGGCGAATCGATCCTCGCCGTCCTGTCGCGCAAATACACCGACCGTCGCTCCTACGACCTCGAGCGGATCCTCCGCGACAGCGACATCCCGCAGCGCCTCCGCGTCTGGTCGGGCTGACGCGCCCGGGCGGCGCGTCGCGTGGTAAGAGGCCGTCATGGACCCGAGCCCGCCCTCGCTCCGAAACGCCCGACCGGAGGACGCTCCGCGGCTCGCGGCGGCCGAACGTACGATCGCACGGGTGCCGGGGATGCTCGCGTCGCGGCCGGAAGAGATCGTCGACGACGTCATTCGAAGAACGATCGTCGACCTGGTGGAGCGCGACCGCGGCGTCTATCTCGTCGCCGAACGCGGGGACACGATCGTCGGGCACGCGCTGCTCGAGCCGCTCGCGCTCGCAGTGACGGCGCACGTCGCCCGCCTGACGATCGCCGTGCACGAGGGGCACCAGGGCCAGGGCGTCGGGCGGGCCCTCATGAGCGAGCTCCTGCGCCGGGCGCGGTCGAGCCCGCGGATCGAAAAGGTCGAGCTTCAGGTCCGCTCGTCGAACGATCGCGCGATCGCGCTGTATCGATCGCTCGGCTTCGTCGAGGAGGGGCGCAAGACCCGGCGCTTGAAGATCGGCCCGGACGCGTACCTCGACGACCTCTACATGGCGCTGTGGGTCGGTCCGTAGCGGCGCCGGCGGCCCCGCCATGAACCAGCGGCGCCGGCGGCGTTAGCCGGGCGCACCGTTGCCGTGGGACCTCGCCGCGCCGGACGCCGCGAGGTCGAGGCCGCCGCCATCGAGCGCGACCTCGCGGACCGGCGGGAACCAGATCGGCCACAGCGCCTCGATCGATGTATCTTCGCGAAAGGATTGCGCTCAAACTTTGCGCGTTCGAGCGCGGTTTCGAGTGATGTTTAAAAGGCCGCATATATTGCGGACGGATGCCCGCGGCGTCCTCGTCTGTGGCCGCATGATTGCACTCATCTATTCATAATTTTACAGGTGCATTCACCAGCACAATCAAGCAGATGCTATCACCGATGCTCATCGCGTGAAATTTACATCAGCGGGCAACTCCTCTACTGGTGTGGTTCCTCCTGTGGTACCGGAGGCGTATCGAAACCGTGGTGTCGCAACATCGGTCGCGCTCAAAAATTTGCATTGCAGCCGCCGTGGGAGGCGCGGTATTTGCGCTGTTCTCCGCGTGTGTCGCCCCTTTGTGGGATCGCTGCTTTCGACCCGAGGATTGCGGGGCGGGCGAGGTCTGCTCCAATGGCGGTGATCTGGCGCAGCAGGGGCTGTGCCTGCCGTCTTCCGGGACGACAGGCAGCAGCACGGGCGCCGGGACCGGCGGATCGTCGGGCGCGAGCACGGGGTCGACGGGCACCGGGGCGGTGACGACGGGCACCGGGGCGGTGACGACGGGCACCGGTGAGGCCGGGACGGGGACCGGCGCGACCGAGACTGCGACCACCGATTCTCCCGGGACTGGCGCCGGGACCAGCGATTCATCCGGGACAGGTTGATCTCCGATGCGCACACATCGCAAGTCTTGTCGTTTGTCCCGCGAGATGATGGCTCGCGAACGTCTCCCGCATGTCGCGTGGCTGGTGATCTGTACATGGACGGCGACCGCCGTGGCCGCTGCGCCGCCGGAGGTGCGCCCGAGCGAGCGCCCGGCGGAGGGTCCGACGGCGGTCGTGGACCCGGGGCCTCCGGATGTCCCGGTGGGGGTGGCGGACGGCGAGGTGCCGGAGACGCCCGACGCCACGGTCGTGCCCGCAGGTGACCCGCCGAGCGCCACGCCGCCCGCGGCTCCGGCGGCCGTGCCCGTGTCGCCGCCGGCCCCGGTCGCGCCGCCGGCCGCGACGCGACCGTTCGCGCGGCCGCCGGCGCAGGCGGAGCGGTATTCGCGGGAGATCGTGGTCACCGCGCAGCGCTACGAGCAGGACGTCTTCGCGGTCCCGCAGAACGTGAACGTGGTCGACGAGCGCAAGCTGGCGCGCGACCTGGCGCGCACCCCGGCGGAGGCGCTGCGCGACCAGCCGGGCATCTACATCCAGAAGACCTCGCACATCGGCGGTGCGCCGATCATCCGCGGGTTGATGGGCAACCGGGTGCTGTTGATGGTCGACGGCATCCGCCTGAACAACGTCGGGGCGTTCTCGGGGCCCAACAACTTCCTGCAGACGATCGACATCGAGGCGACCGAGCGGATCGAGGTCGTGCGCGGGCCCGGCTCGGTGCAATACGGGTCGGACGCGCTGGGCGGGGTCGTCAACGTGATCACGCGGGCGCCGGTCGAGTGGCAGGCGAAGGGGGCGCACCGCCTCGGCGGCCTGCTGCGCACGACCTTCAGCTCGGTCGACATGCAGCGGCGGATGCGGGCCCAGGCCTTCTACGGCGGGCAGCGCCTGCGCATCGGCCTCGGGACCACGCTGCAGGAGGTCGACGACCT
>Ga0075163_10006674_pt1 | contig 15313 bp, 17 predicted proteins | sample JI1023141ADNA_FD_71478 | JGI IMG/M metagenome (GOLD analysis project Ga0075163, IMG submission 71478) | Wastewater effluent complex algal communities from Wisconsin, to seasonally profile nutrient transformation and Carbon sequestration -... | ecosystem: Engineered > WWTP > Effluent > Algae... | reverse complement strand
CCCTCGTCAGGAGGGGCGTGCGTCAGGCGTTCACGATGCGGGCGCAAGAGGCAGACCGGAAACCGTCGTTTGCAATAGGGCACATGATCCACCTCCGTTCCGCGGCACGATGATCGTGCGCCGGGGCAATGTGACCTGCGTCCGCCGATTGTCAAGGCGGGTGCCGGTGATACCTTCGTCGGGTGGACGGCCTCTATCGGGATCCGCGGACCGCCCTTCGGCAAGACGTCCGTCGAAAGCTGGTAGAGATCGAGCCCCTCGAAGCGGCCCTCTCGGCTCGGGCCCGCGCGCTGCTTCCGGACGATGCCCACGCGAACCTGGAACGTCTCCGGGCACTGTCCGAGGCGGAGAGTGGGGCCGACACGCTCGACGCGCTATCGTCGCTCGAACGCACGCTGACCGAGCGGAGAGAAGCGCTGGAGCGCGCGGTCGAGACCGCCCGGCAGGCGGAGGTCCCGGCGGTGGAGGTGCAGAGCCCGCCCGCGCCCCAGGACCCGCTGCCGTTCCTCCTCGAGGAGCCGTCGCAGCTTCGCGCGCGCAATGCACTGCGCGATTTCGTTCGCGAGGTCGACGCCGGCGGCTTCGTACGCCGGTGGGGCGACTCCAGCTACATCGCGCGCTTCAGCTGGGATGGCGCGCCCTTCGTCGTGACCATGGTCGACCACGCGGCGCAGCGGGGTACCGGCGCCCACCTCTGGCACACCCGGCTCGGCACGGTGGCGCCCCGAGGCTTCCGACTGCTGCGGGTGCATCCGCGGCATGCCCTCGACCGGGTGAAAGCCTGGCTGCACCTGGGGAAGGCGGTGCCGCTCTCGTCGGCCGTAGCAGATGCGCGCTACGTGGCCGAAGGGCCGCCCCGGCTCGTGGCCGCGCTCTTCGACGAAGCGGTTTGCGACGCGCTCATGAGCCTGGCCGAGGACGTCGACGTTCACGCGGGGCCGGGAGCGCTGGCGCTCGCGTGGATAGGCGCGCCGCTCTCGCGGGCGCACCTCGAGCTGGCGTCACGCCTGGCCCGCGGCTGAAGCACGCCGGGCGACCAGCTTCGGTGCTAAGCTGCCGCGCCATCATGGCGAACCCCACCGCACTGCTGGAAACGTCCCTCGGAAACATCGAAGTCGAGCTCTTCGTCGACCAGATGCCCATCACCGCGCAGAACTTCATCAAGCTCGCGAAGTCGGGCTTCTACGACGGACTGCACTTCCACCGCGTCATCGACAAGTTCATGGCGCAGTTCGGCTGCCCCTACAGCAAGAACCCGCAGGACCCGCGGGCCGGCACCGGCGACGGACCGGACGGCACCATAAAGGACGAGCACACCGCCAAGATCTCCAACGAGCCGGGCACGCTCTCCATGGCCAACACCGGCGCCCCCAACAGCGGCTCCTGCCAGTTCTTCATCAACACCGTCCACAACTCCTTCCTCGACTGGTTCTCCCCGGGCGCCTCCAAGCACCCGGTCTTCGGTCGTGTGACCAAGGGCATGGACGTGGTGAAGAAGATCGAGACCACTCCGGTCGACGGAAACGACCGACCGCGTACGCCCGTGCGCATGAACAAGGTCACCATCCAGGGCATCTGAGCCGGGGATTTGTGACGAATCGATGACGGACCGGCGGGGCCCTTCGTGGTTCTTTCCGGTCCGTGCGTCGCGCCATCCTCGGGGCCTACACCTACGCCGAATTCGGAGCCGTGCTGTTCGGCGTGCTCCCGTTCATTGCCGCCTCTCGGCTCCGTCACCGCAACGAGACCACCCCGCGCATGCCCGGTCGCTGGCTGCGGCGCGTGGGTCGCTGGTCGAGCTCCATGACCCCGCTCTGGGATTTTCGCGTGGAGGGCTCGCCCCCGGCGGACATCGGCGAGCGGCCGTACGTGGTCGTGGCGAACCACGAGTCCACCGCCGATCCGTTCCTTCTCTCGCACCTCCCGTGGGATATGCGCTGGGTCGCCAAGGAAGAGCTGTTCCGCCCGCCGGTGGTGGGTTGGTACATGAAGCTCTCCGGCGACATTCCGCTCCGGCGAGGCGACGGCGAGAGCGTTCGCGAGATGTTCTCGGTATGCCGGGAGACCCTCGACAACGGCCTGTCGGTGATGATCTTCCCGGAGGGCACGCGCACCCGTGACGGCGAGCTCCTGCCGTTCAAGGACGGCGCCTTCAAGCTCGCCATCGACGCGCAGGTGCCGGTGCTTCCGATCGCGCTGCACGGTACGCGCGCTTGTCGCCCGAAGGGCTCCAAGTGGTTCGGCGAAGCCAAGGCGGTGGCCCGGGTACTTCCGGCGATTCCCACGGCCGGGATGGTCGAAGCCGACGTGGCCACGCTCCGAGAGCGGGCGCGCACCGTCATCGGCGACGCGGCCCGGGAGCTCCGTCAGGCCGCGACCTGAGGTTCGCTCAGGCCTTTGCCGGGCGCGACCGGTAGAGCCCCAGGAGCCCGGCCACGCAAAAGCCGAGGACGTTCAAGAGCCCGTGCACCTGCACCATGGTGGGAATCGCGAGGAGCGTCTTTCCCATGAAGTGGGTGATCGCGTAGGTGGTGGCAAAGCCCATGGTGACGAGCAGCGAGGCGGCGGAGACCGCGAGCAGCGCGGCGGCGCCCCGCGGGCGTGTACGCGGCACCAGGTGGACCAGGACCATGAGCGCGAACGCGAAGAGGCCGCTCGCCAGGGTCACCGCCGAGAGCACCTCCACCACGGGAATGCCCGTGATGCCGGCGGCCACGATGGGCGGCCCCGCCAGGATGACCACCGCGCTCGCGCGCGCCACCTGGGCCCCGCGATTCACCGCGCGCGGCAGCGCCAGGCCGACGATCATCGCCGTGGCGTAGCCCGCGTAGTGAAAGTGGTTGGCGGTGAGGATCACCCAGGGCTCCTCGAAGCCCAGCGGCTTCATGCCCCAGCGCGAAGCGAAGGCCCATGCGCCCCCCACCGCGAGGTAGATCTGCCCCACCGCGAAGCATGCATGTTGCAAGCTCTTCACGGTGGCCAGGCGCAGCGCGCCGGCACCTGCCACCGCCACCGTCAGCGCCAGCCAGGGGATGGCGAGGCCGCCCGCCAGGTGCCCATTGGGGAAGAAGCACCCAATCAGGAGCAGCAGCGCGGCGAGCGGCTGGAGCAGGGTGGCGGCGTCGAGGACCCGCCCCGCCACACCCTCGCCGCTCGGCACCTGCGCGCGCGCCAGCGGCACCACCACGAGCGGCGCCAGGAGAAACAAGAGCTCCGCCGTGCCCAGCATCAGCCCCGGCGGAGGCACGATGGTCGCGATGCCGACCCACACCATGGCCCCCACCGCCGCGCTCCGCGGCGCGAGCCATCCCGGCGACGATATCCCCGTCTTCACCCGTCCAGGCTCGAGGGCTGCGGGGCCGCCGGGCTCTTGCCGACGCCCGCGCTGCTGCTCGTGCTGCCGGGCAGCGGCTCCACGGTGAACACCATGCCGGCGTTCCGCAGGCGCGTCACCAGCTTCATGCCCAGCGCCGTCGCCGGCGTGAGCACGCCGCCCGCACTGCGGTCCTCGGCGGCCAGCGCCATGGCCGTCTCCGACAGCATCTTCGCCGTCTCGCCGTAGCCGGGATCGCTGGTGCCTTCGACGCGGCCCAGGAGCTTTTCCCGGCCATCCTCCGACTCGGCCACGATGCGAATCTTGAAGAAGCCGCGCTTTCGCGCCGCCGCGTCGGGGCCGTCGCCGGGGCCCGGCAGATAGCGGTCGAGGAGCATGCGCGTGGGAGCAAAGGTGGCGGCCTTGAGGAACGCGCCGAGGCCGGCGACCACCGCGGCGGCGGTCACCCAGGCCCGCGGGCCGCGTCCGAAGGTCATCTCCTCCGAGTATCGGAACTTGCGCCCGTAGGCGAAGCCCGCGAGGGCGTTGGAGCGCCGCACGATGCGGGTGTTCACCGCGGCCATCACGAACGGTCCGGCCACCCGCTGCAGGCTCGGCTCCCAGCGCACGCGCACCGAGTCCGGCCCGTCGAGGTCGAGATCGCTCTTGCGATCCGGGCTCAGCGAGTACGGGTCCCGGAGGAGCTTGCGAAGGGCGCGGTCTTGCTTCGCAGCGTCGAGGAGCTGGAGCATCGACGCGATGGTGCCGCCGCTGAAGCCGCCGCTGGTCTCACCGGCGAAGAACTTCACGCGGCCGAGCTTCTGCTGGAAGCGCTCCGCGAAGGTCTCCGCCAGCATCAGCGTCCCGAGGTCCGACGGGATGGAGTCGAAGCCACAGCAGTGCACGATCCGCGCGCCGCTCTCCTTGGCCACCACGTGGTTCTCGTCGATGCTCGCGCGCACGAAGTTCACTTCGCCGGTGATGTCGCAGTAGTGGGTGCCGGCCTTGGCGCAGGCGCGCGCGAGGCGTCGACCATGGAGCGCGAAGGGGCCCACCGTCGTGCACACCACCTTCGTCTCCTCGGCGATCTTCTGCAGCGCCGCCGCGTCCTGAGCGTCGGCCACGATGAGCGGGACCTCGGCCGCCGCGGGGCCGAGCGCGCGGCGAATCTCCTCGAGCTTCTCTCGATTGCGGCCGGCCATGGCCCAGCGAAAGCCGCTCGGCGCATGTGCTGCCAGGTACTCCGCCACCAGTCGTCCGGTGAACCCGGTCGCTCCGAACAGCACCACGTCACTCTTCATGCCCCGCACGGTACCACGGGAATCCGTCAGGCAGGCCGCCTCTCCCGGTGATAGACCCTCCCCGTGCCGCGCGTACAGCTACCGCTCGGGGGTGAGCTCGATTTTCGGCCGGACTGGCTCGAGCCGTCCGAGGCGGACCGGATGCTGGCCGCGATCGTGGGGGAGGCGGAGCTCACCCAGCAGAGCATCGTGCTCTTCGGGCGCGAGGTCCTGCAACCGCGTCTGAGCCTGTGGATGGGGGATGAGCCGTATCGGTACAGCGGGAAGACGTTCGCGCCCGCACCGTGGACGGCTGCGGTGGGCGCGCTTCGGCAACGCCTCGAGGCCGAGACCGGGCACCGGTTCAACAGCGTGCTCCTGAACCTGTACCGCAGCGGTCGGGATTCCATGGGCTTTCACGCGGACGACGAGCCGGAGCTGGGGCCGCGCCCGATCATCGCGTCGGTCTCGCTCGGCGCCGCACGTCGCTTCGTGCTGCGTCCCAAGGCCAAGGCCGCGGCGCCCTTGCGTCACGAGATGACGCTGGGGCACGGGAGCCTGCTCCTCATGCTGGGCGACACCCAGCGCAACTGGGTGCACGGAATCCCGAAGACCACACGCGCAGCCGGGCAGCGTCTCAATCTCACGTTCCGCCACGTGGCTGCCGCCGCGCGCTGAGGAGCGCCATGGCATTGGCGCTCGCCCTCGCGGGAGCGCCGGAATGGCCGGGGAAGTCCCGGCGGAACGACGCTTGCACCTCCGGATTCCGTGGAGTCCTTGCGACCGCCGAACGTTTCTCCTCGCTCCGAAGGCGAGAGCCTCTCCATGGTACCCAGCGAGCGTCGCCGGGCGGCCACCCGCGAACCGCCGGAGCTGGCACCACACCTGGCCATCCCGCCGCTCGCCGCGCTGTTCAGCGTGCGACCCACGCTGGCGTCCATGGCCTTTGCCTGGGCCGCCGCGGGGTGTCTCCTCGCGTATGCGCCCACGTTGCGTGCCGCCGCCGAGCGACCCCCCGAGAAGCCGGCCGTGCGCGCGCTCGGCCTTCTCGGCGCGGGGATCGGGCTCTCCGTGATCGCAGGCACCGTGGCGACCTCCGGCTGGTTGCTTCCCGGCGCCGCGGTGGGGGTCGGGGCGCCGTGCCTCTTCGTGTGCTTCGCGGGCCTTCGTCCGGCGAGCACGTGGCGCAAGGGGCTGGCGTCGCTCTTCGCGCTGGCCGCCACCGGTGTTCCGGTCCTCCTGGCCGGCGGGGCAGGGCTTCGGGCAGCGCTGGCCGTCTGTATCACGTGGACTCTTGGCTTGGTCGCCGTCTGGGCCGCCGCGCGCTCCAATCGCGCGCTCCGCCGCGGGAGCCGCGAGCCCACCGGGTTCTACGTGTGGCTCGCGACGGTGGCCGCCATGTTCTTCGGCGCCCTGCTGACGCCGGTGTTCCTCGGCGCGCTCCCGATGGTGGCCGTTGCGGCTGCGCTCCTCGTGTCCGAGCCGCGCCCGCCCTCTCGCACCACGTCCAGTTGGGGCCAGGTGATGGCGGCGGTCTGCCAGGCGGCGCTCATCCAGGTGCTGCTCCGCTGAAGTCGCCCTTTGAACCCGCGCACCGCCGTGCGAACATGACCCCATGGCGAAGCGCCCCAAGAAGGGTCTCACGGCAGTGCCTCTGGTCTCTGCCATGGTCGTGACCATGGGCTGCGCCGCCGAGCATGGGCCGCCGCCCATGCCACCGCCCATGGTGCATGTCGCGCCGATGCCGCCCCCGATGCAGGTTCAGGAGCAAGAAACACGCGATGCCGGCGGCCCGGTGGCCGTGCCCCCGATGGTGGCTCCTCCTCCGATGCCACCCCCCCATCCGAACCCGCCGATGGTCCGTCCGCCCGGCTGAAGTACGTGGCTGCTCGAAAGAAGCCCACGATCGCCCGAGAGCTCGCGCCGGAGTGGCTCGACTGGATCGTCGAGAACCTCCTGGCCGGAGCGTCGCCGTCGGACGTGCGACGCGCGCTCCAAGGCAACGGCGTGCCCGCGGCCCGGGCTCGCGCCGCAGTGTCGGACCTGACCCGGCCCACGGCGCTCCGCGCGCTCCGACGCGTGCATCGGACGCGCATGCAGTATGCAACCATGGCCCGGCTCGGCGCGACCCTGCGCACGGCCGCACCCAAGGCCATCGAGCGGGTGGAAGACGTCGAAGCCGATGCTTTCTTCTCTCGCTACTTCGCCGGAAACACGCCGGTCGTGATCACCGGGCGGGTGCGCCGCTGGCGAGCCGTCGGACTCTGGTCGCCCGCCTACCTTCGCCGCGAGCTCGGGCGGGTGCGCGTGCGCTACGTCGAGGGTCGTGAACGCGAAGTGGACTTCGACATGAAGACGCCTCAGCTCACCAAGACCACCACCCTCGGGGCCTACGCCACCAAGGTGGAGCGCGCGCGGCCTGGCAACGATCTCTATCTCGTGGCCCAGAACCGCAACATGGATCTGCCCGCGATGCAGCGCCTCTGGGACGACGTGGAGGTGCCGGTGGACCTGGTGGACCCGGCGCATGCCAAGGGCGCGGTGGCCTTCTGGTTCGGTCCCGGCGGCACCGTCACCCCGCTTCACCACGACACCTGCAACATCCTGTTCTGCCAGGTCTATGGGCAAAAGCGGCTGGTCCTCGTTCCTCCCCAGGAGACCTTCCTGCTTCGCGGCGCACGATCCATGTACGCGGCGCTCGATCCGGAGCACCCCGACCTGCAGCGCTTTCCCGAGTGGAGCACGGCTTCGGTCTTCGAGGTGGTGCTCGACCCCGGCGATGCGCTGTTCATCCCGGTGGGCTGGTGGCATCAGGTGCGCTCCCTCTCCGTGAGCATCAACCTCGCCTTCGCCAACTTCCGCGCGCCGAACAACTTCGACTGGTATCGCCCGGGCGATTTCGTCTGACGAAGGGGGTCAGGGGGAGAGGCGCGCCGCACGCTTGCGCAGGTCGGCGAGCCGAGGATCGTCCGGGAACCGCGCTGCGGTTGCCTGTAGCGCCGGGCGTGCATCGGGAGAGACCTCGTCGATGAGCGACTCGGTGACACGGACCATCAGATCGGCCACCCACGGCGCCCCGGCGGCGAGCCGCACCTTCACCGACGGGCGGTCGAACCCTCGCTGTGAATCCGGCCGCCCGTCGTCGTCCCAATCTTCTTCCGCGATGCAGATGGCCGCGTACTCGAGGGCCTCGGGGCGCAACGTGGCATCGACCTCCGGGCGCGGACCGCTGTCGCCGGGGGCAGCCACCACCGCGAGGAAGTCCGTCAGCGCGTCGTCGTAGCGGGCCATGCGGTACCGAGTGAAGGCTCGCTTGTAGCGCACCACCTCGACCGGCAGGCGGCTCGGCCTCGCGGCCAGCGCCTTTCCGTACGCCACCTCGCCCCGGGCCAACGTGCGCGCGCCTGCCTCTCCGTCGGCGACGCCAGCCTCGAAGGCCATCTCCCCGACGAGCGCCCACCCGGTGCCGCTACCAGGGGACGCCGCAGGCGGACAGGCGCGCAGGGACTCGAGGTCGGGCGGATAGCTGGCGTCGGGGCAGAGCCAGGCGAGGAGCGCGCGTTCGCTGGCCTCCGGATGGCCCTTCTCCCGATCGTCCAGCGCCCGTTCGATGGCGTCGTGCTCGGCCTTGCTCTCCATGGTGCCGGGCAGCGCGGCCGCCGCCACCACCGGGGCGGGCTTCTGCAGGCGCGACTCCACCGTCACGTTTGCCGGAGGTCGCGCCGCCTGGCAACCCGCAGCAACGGCGAACAGGCCGAGCCATGCCGAGGTCTTCACTCCACCACTCTACGCCGGAAGGCGCGCCGACATTCCCCTCACACGTTCGGCAGGAGGAGCTTCCGGAGGCTTTCTTCCTGGGCGTCGCGGCCTTCGAGCTCCTCCAGCGGGGTGAAGGACATGTCGGTCTCGAGGCGGTACGAGCCCACGTAGTCGGGGGCGCCGGTACGCCACTCGTCCTTGGCGATGAGCGAGAACCACAGGCGCCCGTCGGTCTCTCGATACAGGTGATAGATGCCGCCCGGCTTCTTCTCGAAGCGACAGCTCGCGCGGTGGAGATCGGCGTCGCGCTTGGCGCGTTCGAGCACTTCCTTGGCTTTGGCTTGGAGGTTGCGAATCTGCTCGGCCAGCAGCGTGAGCTTGCCGCTGGTCACGGTGGCGATCTGCTCGTCGGCCTTCTGGATCTCCGCCGCCAGGTCCACCAGTTGGAACGCCGGCGCGAGCCGGCTCATGGGGTAGGGGGCGAGGGCGGTTGGCCCGGTGTAGCGGCCCGGAATGGGCGCCGGGGGGGGCTCGTTCATCGGTTTCGGCGCGTCGTCGTCGGCCATGGCGGTAGCGGTTCCTATAGCTGCGGTTGGGGGATGAGGTCGCGCTCGAAGAGCGGCGTGCTGTCGAACACCGAGGTCATCTGCGGTGTGTCCACCGCGACCCGTTCGTAGCGGATGCGCACCGAGGCGCGGGCGGCGTTCTCGGGGATGGGCACGCGCACGGTGCGGGAGCCGAAGATGCGATCGTCCCGTATCTCCAAGGAGCCGCCCATGCCCGTGTGCTGGTGGTCGAAGCGTCGGCCGAGGATGGTCTCGCTGTCGCTGGTGACGGCGCCGTGGGCGTCCTCGGTCCAGACCCGCACCACGATGCGCCGGAACAGATCGCCGGTGGGAAATGCGTGGCCGACGTCGACGGTCCGCAGCGCGAGCTCCACCTCGCCGGCGGCCATGCGCGCCCGGTCCACCGCGAGCGAGCGACGAAGGAGCTCCGGGTCTCGCGCCGTCCAGAAGCGATGGTCGAGGCCGCCTTTTCCCGGGCGCATGTGGCAGTCGACGCAGGACTTTCCAAGAGATCCGTTCCGATGCTCGGTGACCGTCTTCTGCATCGGCTCCGCTCGATCGGGGAAGGAAAACTCGTGGCAATGGTCGCAGGTGCGCCCGGCCTCCACCCGGGCCGTCGCCACGTGAACGGTAGGATGGCAGCTCGCGCAGCCGACGCCCCGAGCAGCCCCCGCGAGATCGTTCCGACCCGACGCCTGCGGCGCATGGCACGAGAAGCAGAAATCCAGCGGCTCCACCGCGAAGCTTCGCTGGAAGTCGCCATCGGAGAAAGATGCATGGTGCAGCGACGTCTCCCACTCCCGGCTCTCCGCGGCGTGGCACTTCGCGCACCCGGCGTCGCGCCCCGCGGCCTCCGTCCCGCCTCGGGCGATCTCGGCCACCGGCTTGCCCTTCGTTGGCGGCGCCCGATGCGAGAGCCCAGCGCAGCCCGCCACCAGGCACGCCGCCACCAGCGTCCCTTTCATCCGCGCCGAAATGGCCACGGGCTCAGCATCGGCCCATCCACCCGCGCGCGCAACTCCCTCCGCGCGCGTGCCTACAAGTATCCGTAACCACGGTGATATGTAGAGAACGGCAGAGGAATTCTTGGCCCGCCGTCAGGTTTTCCGGCATGGGTTGGATACGAGGTATGGATATGTCGTACACTTCACGCCGTGGGTTTCTGACGACGATGGCTGGGGCGCTCCTTCTCGTGGCCGCACCGACGCTCGCACGCGCCGAGGCCGCTGTCGAACCCACCCTGCTGCGGTCCACCCGGGACGACCGTGGCATCACGTTCTTCTTCCAGCTGGCCCACGCACCCTTCCCCGCGCCCGGTGCAGGATACACGGACTCCACGGTCATCGTGTTCGTGCCGAACCACCTGCGGCGCCCGCGCAGCGGCCGCACCTCGGCCTTGGTGCACTTTCACGGGCACTCCACCACCGCCGAGCGCGCCCTCGACGCGCACCGCCTGCGCGAGCAGCTGGTGGACTCGAAGCAAGACGCCATCCTGGTCCTGCCCCAGGGGCCGGTCATGGCCCAGGACTCGTCCATCGGCAAGCTCGAGGTAGAGGGCGGCCTCGCCCGGCTCCTCGGCGACGTGTTCCGCGCCCTCCACACCGGCCCGGCGCGCGCGGCCCTGGGCCGCACCAGCGTGGGGACCGAAGCCGATCGCGTGTGCCTGAGCGCGCACTCCGGCGGGTATCACGCCGCCGCCAAGTGCGTGAAGCACGGCGGGGTAGAGGTGAACGAGGTCTACCTGTTCGACGCGCTCTACGCCGACGCCGACGTGTTCCGCGACTGGGTCGTCGCCGGCAAGGGCCGCAGCCAACGCGAGCGCCACAAGTTGGTCACGTACTTCACCGGCGGTGCCACCGAGCGCTGGAGCGAGTGGCTCTTCGCCGAGCTGGGGCGTGCGGGCGTCGTCTGCGCCCGAGAGCACGTAGAAGGCACGCTCTCCCGAGAAGAGCTCACCCGCGCCGAGGCGGTGGCCATTCGCAGCAGCCTGGCGCACGGCGACGTCACCAACCAGTGGAACTCTCTCCGCGACTGCCTCTACGCGTCGGCGCTCCCGCGGCACCTGCGCACGTCGTGGTTCGATGCCAAGCACGGCGCGCGTCCCATCGAGCGGCGCCGCTGATGCGACTCGTGCTCGCATCGACCTCGCAGTTCCGCAGCGCGATCCTCACCGCCATGGGCTTCTCCTTCGAGGCCCGGGCTCCGGAGTTCCACGAGGTGGGAGAGGGCAGTCCGCAGGAGTTCGCGCGCGCCTTCGCCGAGGGCAAGGCACGGAGCCTCGGGCACCTGGAGGACGCCTGGGTGGTGGGCGCCGATCAGACCCTCGAGCTCGACGGCGAGGCGCTCCGCAAGCCCGCGTCTCCGGAAGAGATGCACGCGCAGCTCCAGCGCCTCTCGGGTCACGAACACGCGCTGCACAGCGCGCTCTTCGTGCTGCGCACCGACGACGGCCGCAGCGCGGCGCGACTCGTCACCACGCGGCTCCGGATGCGCACCCTGAGCGACGCCGAGATCACGCAGTACCTCGCGCTCGACGCGCCCCACGGCGCCGTGGGCTCGTACCTCTACGAGCAGCGCGGTCGGCTCCTCTTCGACGACGTTGTGGGAAGTGACGACTCGGCCATCGTCGGTCTGCCGGTGGTGCCGCTTTTTTCCGCCCTGCGCGGCCTCGGCTTCGATGCGTTCCAAGCTTTACAGGACGCGGGAAGTCGGTGAGAGTCGCCCCATGCGGACGCTCTTTCCCCTGATCCTCGGCCTCTCTCTCCTCGCCTGCGACGACGACAAGAAGCCCGAGAAGACGCCCGCCATTCCCCCCTCCGCGGTGGCGGTGGTTCCGCCCGCGGCCAGCCCTGCGCTGAGCGCGAGTTCCGCAACACCGACCGCCAAGGCCGAGCGGAAGCCCATCGTGTGCCCCGACGGGCCCAACGTGGTGACCGACGATCCAGTCATGGACGGCCAGCTCCACATCAAGCTCTCCAAGAAGCCCGGCGAGACCATCAAGCTCTCGGAGCTCGCCAACGTGAAGTCGCTCGACCTCACCCAGTCGAAGAAGCTGGCCACCCTCGACGGTTGCCTCATCCCGAAGATGACCGGCCTCAAGCACATCTTCATCGGCCCCGGCGAGTACGACGATCTTTCGCCCATCGCCAACCTGGTGCACCTGGAAACCGTGCGCGCGGCCGCCAGCAAGGTCGCCGACCTGAAGCCCCTCGAGAAGCTCACCATGCTCGACCGCCTCGACCTCGGCCGCACGCCGGTGCGCGATCTCGAGATCGTCGGCAAGCTGGTGAACCTCACCGAGCTGCAGCTCGACAACACCCAGGTCTCGGATCTGTCGCCGCTCGCCAATTGCAAGAAGCTCGAGAAGCTGTTCCTCAAGAACACCATGATCGTCGACATCAACGCGCTTCGCGATCTCAAGAACCTGAAGCTGCTGGACATCGGCGGCACCCAGGTGGTGGACGTCAGCCCGCTCGGCAACCTCACCTCCCACGGCCTCAAGATCACGAGCAAATGAGCCTGGAGTTCCGGCCTCCGCGGGACCGCGCCGAGGCTCTGGCATTCATGTCCTTCGCCGGTCCGGCGCTGCTGGCGCCCCGATCCGGGGCCGAAGCGTTTCTGGATCGCGAAGGGCAGGGGCCGCTGCGCCTGTTGCTGGAGAACGGACGCATCGTCGCGGGCCTCTCCATGCGGAGCATGGCGCAGTACTTCGGTGGTCGCGCGGTGCCGTCGCTCGCGTTCCGCATGGTGGCGGTGGAGCCGGGCGCGCGCGGTCGCGGCATTGCCGGCGCGCTCCTTCGGGCCGCGCTGGAGGAAGGCAAGGCCGCGCACCCGATCGCCATGCTCTATCCGGCCACCGTAGGGTTCTATCGCAACCTCGGCTTCGAAGAGGCCGGCCACTACATGCGGGCGGAGCTCCCCACACGGGAATTTCCCGACGGTCGGAGTGCGCGCGCGGCGGTGCGCGAGCTCCCGGTCTGCGAGGTGCCGCTCGACCATCCGGCGCTTCGGGCCATCTACGAGGCCGACGCAGCGCGGAGCGCAGGCGCTTTCGTCCGCGACGCGTGGCTCTGGAATCGGTTGCTCCGACCCATCGTGCCCGGGCCGGACCGCATCGCGTACCTGTTCGGTCCCGCCAGCGCCCCCGAGGGCTACCTGATCACCGCCTTCGAGCACCAATCAGGTGGCCGCCACGGCACGCTGCTGGTGAAGGACCGCGCGTTCCTCACTGCGCGTGCGGTGCAGCGGGCGCAGATCTTCCTGTGCCACCATGCGTCCACCCTGAGCCGCGTGCGCCTCGAAGGCGGCGTTGCCGACGCGCTCCTCTCCGGCCTCGCCAACCACACCTTCGAGATTCCGTACGCCGAGCGGTGGATGCTGCGCCTCACCGACCCCGGGCGCGCCCTGGCGCTGCGCGGCTATTCCGCGGCGGTGCGCGCGGAAGTGCACCTGACCATCGTCGACCCGGGCTTCGAGCCCGACGCCACGCGGCTGATCCTCACGGTCGAAGGCGGACAGGCGCGCACCGCGCCCGGAGGCCGTGGCGACGTGGTGGTGGATGCCCGTGGACTGGCTGCGCTCTACACGGGATTCGCGAGCCCTTCGGACGTGCGTCTACAGGGATACACCGACGACGCGGACGCCCTGGCCGGCGTGTTCGCGGGCCCGACGCCGGCGCTCCGCGATTTCGTTTGAGCGAGCTGTCGCCGGGCGCCAACCTCCTGTTCCTGCGCGACAAGCGACCTCCGCCGGTGAAATCGGCTCGTCGGGCACACGCTGATGGGGCAAAGGAACGCGGGAGGACCCCGATGAAGGAAAAGAAGAAGATGGCGCTGGCGCTCGCCGCCTGCGCCGCGCACGAGGAGACCTACGGAACCAAGGTGCCGCTGCGCCTCCGGGAGCTGTGGCAGAGCGGTGAGGCCTTCCGCGCGCACGGACGGTGCCTGCCTCCGGGGACCTCGCTCCCCGGCTTCGAAGTCGGCTCGTTTCGCCTCGCGTCGGTGCCGCCGTCTTGGGACTACCTGGGATCCATGGGCGGCCTCGACGACGCCATCTCCGGCGAGGGAGGGGAGTGGAAGGACGCGGGCTCGTTCCTTCCGATCTTCCTCCTGGAGCAGAGCCGCCTTCTCGTGGCCGACCTCGAGGATCCGAGCTTCCCGGTGGGCTACTACGAGGACGCGACCTTTCGCTCGAAAGCCAATGGATGGGATCGCGGCGTCTACCGCATTGCGCCCTCCCTCGAAGCGTTCCTCGCCACCCTGGTCACACTCGACCACGCTGCCGACTTCGAAACCGAGCTCGACGACGGGCCGTGGGAGGACGCGGCCGAAGAAACCGACGACTGAGCGCTACTTCACGCGGTGATAGGCGCGGAGCGCCTCGAGGCGCGTCTTCATGCCCGTGCGGAGGAGCGTCAGGTCGTCGAAGTCGCGCAGGGGGCCCGGCACGACGCCGGTGCGACGGTACAGGACGATCCGGTCCGGGATGCGCCCGTCCTGGTGGGAGAACCGCACCGCGTAGGCGTGGCTACCGTCGAAGCTCGCGGCCGCCGGCGCCGATTGGGTCTTCTCCCACTCGTTCGACATCAGCGACGTTCGCCACCCGCCCACGCCGGAACCGTCGCGCACCTCGCGGGCGCGCCGCACTTGCGCGGCAACACTGCCGGCGGCGGGCACCTTTCCATAAATGGTCATACGGCTGCGTCGCTCTCCGGGAAACGGCGCATCGAGCACCAAGGTCGGGGCTTCGTCCGACCCGAAGTCGCCGACTTCCAGGAACGACGATTTTTCGTAGTAGCCGCCGTTCGTGTACGGGAAGCGGTAGGTCCGCACGAGGCCGCGGTTCCAGGCGTCGTTCCGGCAGGCCACGACCAGCTCGTTGCTCACCGGATCGATGGTGGCTGCCGGGGGAGAGGAGCAGACGAGGGCGTCGTGGATGGCACTGTGGAGGGTGACGGCATTGTACGGGGGAAAGGTGAAGCTCAAGCCATCGTACGCGGCGCGAACGATCTGCACCTCCGGAAAGCTCGCCGACCACATGAGCATCCACAGCACGGGCCGGACGCCGGCGGCGGGTGGCACCTGCGGCGTCGGCTGCCCGGGGGTCGTGGCGGGGATGGGCGACGGCGCCTTGGGGCCCGGGGGAACGGGCTCGGTGCCGACCACCAGGAGGACCCGGTCGGGCTTGGCGGGGCCAAGCGCGACCGAGCGCTGCATTCCCTTCGTCCACAGGATCTCGCGCCGATCTCCGAGGCCGCCTTCGGCGCGCACGGGCCAGTAGACGATGCGGGGAACACCCGCGGTCTGATACCCCACCGCCAGGGTGTTGTTCCCGAAGCCCACCGCGGAGAGATCGCTGGTGGCGGCGCCGCGGCCATCGACCGGAGTGGTCGGCCC
>Ga0075163_10006673_pt1 | contig 15314 bp, 7 predicted proteins | sample JI1023141ADNA_FD_71478 | JGI IMG/M metagenome (GOLD analysis project Ga0075163, IMG submission 71478) | Wastewater effluent complex algal communities from Wisconsin, to seasonally profile nutrient transformation and Carbon sequestration -... | ecosystem: Engineered > WWTP > Effluent > Algae... | reverse complement strand
GCTCTGCCTTCCTTAAGGCCCAGAAAGAACTGAAAGCCAAATACCCCGATCCATACTACTGGGGCGCTTTTGTGATGGTGGGGGAGTAGGGTAATATCCAAAAAGCCTATTTGACTTAACCAAGGCTATATGAAGGGAGAGTTTATTACCTCTTTATAAAACGGCCATTAATATCTTTCCCCTCATACCTGGCCTTAATGAAATATAAGCCAGGTGATAAATGACTGCAATCTAAAGTGCCTGGCAAATGAGACTCACAAGGTGTCTCTTTTCCATCTGACCTGAACACTTGCAATTGAATTGGACTTGAGTTGAGGTTTAGGTAAAGTAAACCTTCGACCGGATTGGGATACAGATTAAATGTGACATTTTCTAGTGGCTTTTTCTTTTCCAAAATCACTGTTTCGCTAAGTAAATACATTGTTTGGTTTCTGCAGCCAACAAATGCACTTTTCGTCTTCAAATCCGTTGATCCAAAACTAAGGTAGTCTGAAAAGGGGTAATACTTTACGCTCCATGTATTTCCAAAGTCATTAGTTTCCAGATACCTGGAATTTCCCCTGAAAATAAAACCTCTTTGTGGTGAAATAAAAAGGGTGGTATAGGACCCTGAATTCATTTGTGAAGGGATGTTTGCCAACACAATTGTCCAATTGGCGCCTCCATCTGATGTTTTTAATATCTTGGTCCCTGCGATGATTATTCCCTGAAGGGAATCAGTAAAGAAACATTCTGCCACATCGGAAAAACTGCCAAAGGTCATGTCTGTCCATGTTAGACCTTCATCCTTTGATTTCATCAGGGTATTACCTTGCCAACTCAGCCACAATTCCCTAGAAACAATTCTGTATTGATCATATGGGATTGATCCGATATCTATCAGCCAATTGAGGCCCCTATCGTTTGATTTTACAATTTTCTTATTGGCACGAACTCCATAGACATTACTGGAATCTGGAAAAAACAACCTTACAATACCCTCAAATATAAATTGATATGGTATAGGCAAGGAATCATAGGTTCCCGTGTTTCGATGGTAGCGAAACAACGTAGATCCATAAAAGTTGTTATTTGGTACACGAGAGGTAGATAAAATCAACATTGTTGCGCTATCCAGAAAAGCCCCGCCACGGATGTACCCATTTTGTCCTGGAGGACTAATAAACATAGGGTGCTGATCTTCAACCCGCCACAGTGCTGAAAAGAGATTGTCTTGTGAGAGCAAAAGATTTTCGGAGTTGCTAGATAACTGGCCGGTCTCAACATTATATCCGGTTGCCATCCTAATCCCCTGTATGGCCGAAGTTTCAAGGTCTACTGAAAAAAAGGAAGAAGATGCTAGGAAGAACTTTTTACCTACAACATGGTATGCAGAAGGACTATTTATGAATAGTCCAAGATTTGGATAGAAACACCGCTTTGATGTCCAGGTCTGACCTAAATCATTGGTTATTGAATACCTTGAAGAGCTGTTGAATGCTACAATGGCCCCATCTTCCTTAAATCGAAAAATACACTCAGATGAAAATCCGCCACTCGGATTTGTTGGAAAATTTTGCCAAAAAAGCCCTTCGTTGGTTGATAACTTGCGAAATGGGCTATTTGTGCCGTACCATCCAGTGACGATCACGTTAATGCCATCCTTTGTTGAAATATCGGTTACCCGAACCGGCGTACTCAATGATAAACTTATGTTTTGCCAGGTCTGACCACCGTCAATTGTTTTCATAAAAAAATCTGGCGCACCACCTATGTACCCTTCCAATGCATTGTAGAAAACAAGAGCACTAATTGTTTTACCTGGGAAGGTTTGAACCAAAGAAAAGGTCAGACCTAGGTTGGTGCTTTTGTATACTTTCCCTCCACTAGTACAGACAATTACAGCATCTCCTCCCAACCATTCAATGAGGGTAAACTGCTCGGTCATTCCCGAAAATATGGTTGTCCATGTGGCACCTCCGTCAGAAGTCCGAAGCAAAAAGCCATTGTCTCCGCCCACAAGCCCAATTTCAGAATTATTAAAATTGACAACTTCCAGGTTGCCATCAAAAGGAAAGGGTTGTTTTATCCAATGAACAAGACTCGAGTCTGACTTTAAAAACAGACCATTTCTACCCACAGCAAAGCCTTGATTTTGCGAACCTGTTTTTACAAAATCAAGGCTGGAGACCAAAGCCAGAGGTGAATCTATTTGAGACCATTGGGCGGTGGCGGAGCAAACCACCCAGGATAGCAAACTGGTTAGAAATAGACATCTCATTTTCGGTATAATTTAGTTGTGAGCACCTGATTTTGAGTAACTACCTTTAAAAAATATAGTCCGCTTGCAAGATGACCAAACCGAATAGAACCATTAAACTCCTTTTCAAGATTCCTCATAACCACCCTACCGCTTAGGTCTAACAGGTCCATTTGCTGTACAGGCTGGTTAACGTGCACATTAAGGACATCGGAAAAAGGATTTGGAAAGGCTAGGATGGGGGTATCAGCATGTTTGATGGTGATATTTTTTGACAACCAAATCCCCATATCAATTTCGGCCAATCCCACCGAAGTCTGAACAACGAGGGTATTTGGCGAGCTTAGGGTAAACGGACCGGGATTACTGAACAGGAATTCTGTTTCAAAAAGCTGCCAAATTTTTCCAGTATCCAGACTTCGATAGATACGCCCTTGGGTGGTCAACACAATCAATGTAGAATCGAATATCTTCATAAGGTGAAAATTATCCTCAGCAAGAAATTGGAGAATGGGATACTGGGTCATGAATTGATCATCAGTTCTTTTCAAAACATTGTTTTCATAGTTGTAGAAAATACATCGGTTTGAATCAAGGGCAATAGCAGATTGCCCCCAAATGGAAGATCCCTGGCTGATTAAGGGATAAATATTGTTACCCCAGTTTTTGGCCTTTTGGATAGAGGGAGTGGAACCATAAAGTTTAAAACCGTTTCCGTCCTTTCCAAATGTAAAGTAGGTATGCTGCGGGAAGCAATCAATATCATAGGGAAATGATGGAAACACGGAAAATCGGAGAATGCACTTATCCGGTAATGTTGAATTAAAAACCGAAGAAATACCAAATGCGTATAAATGGTTGCCTGTGGCTATAAAGTCAGCAATAGTGAAAGTATAAGGCAATGCCAATAAGTAGAGCTGATTGCTTGTAGAGGAATAGTTCAAAATCGTCTTGTAACCAGAGAAAGCATAATTGCCTTCTGATACTTTCCCAACACAATTGCTTATGATTCTGTTTGATCCTAACTCAAAAAAATACCTATTTCTTTTCCAAATCGAGTCGTTGCTGCCTTTAGAAAACACAGATTTTGCAGTGAAAACAACCAATTTCCCAGGCTCCTGAAAGGCATCAATTACCGTATTTTCATACCCGCCTGACACTGCAGAAAAGCTCATATCGGCACTACTGATTTTGGCAATTGCCCCATTTTTTCCGCAGATGTAAATGTCGCCAGCTAGGGTGTCGTAATTGGCAATAGACTCTTCACCAATATAGTATCCAAATTTTCTAAGCGGCTCATTGTCATTTTCAAAGAGTTGAAAGGATTGGCCATTGTCAACGGATTGCTGCATAGAAGGGCCTCCAACAAACCATTGTTTTCCCTTGTAAGAAATTGCTTCCGAAAATCTTGAATTGGTGTATGTACTACCATTGGTTGGTGTCCACGTAGCCCCGAAATCAATTGTGCGGTAGATTGTTGTATTGATTAGATTGGAAGAAGCGCTCCCAAAGCCATTCCTATCCACAGTAAACTCATCTACATAAATGGGTACCGTAAGCGTTGATAAACTATCAGTTTGCGGATCGTATTGAAATATTTTCCCGTTACCTGAATGTATAATGATTTTTGTGCTGTCAATAAAATATGTTCGGTTTACCGGACCCAGAATTGGCTTGCTTCGATCTATCCAGGTGGCACCAAAATTATGAGTGAAGAAGAGTTTACCATTTTGACCGGCCAATATCCCAAATCCACTTCTTTGAAGTTCAATATCAGTAAAAACCTGGCTAACAGATAAATTTACAGATTGCCATGAAATTCCTCCATCTGTCGTTTTTAGTAACTTCCCGAATTCACCACAGGCAAAGCCAAGAGAATCGGAGAAGAAATCAACGTCGGCCAAACCATAAGGACTAGCATACAGGCTGTCAAAATTCTGCCCTGACATTGGCATTTTACCAATCATCCCAGAGGCAGTTACAAAAAATAAAGTACTGTCATTTCTAATTGAAATTCCCCTAACGTGCTCGTTTAGGTTACGAAATATGATTTTGGCATGTATTTGTGTAAATGCCTTTTCCACTAAGAAAACCCCCAAAATAATGATCAGACCAATCGAATTCCATTTGTCGGATTTTTTGCAAACCTGTATTTTTGCTGGCATTGATTATTGAATTAAAATACTCGCTTAATCATAGAACATCCTTTTGCTACATGTAAAAGTATCTGTTTTCCTTAAATTTACTGAGGCTAATTCCAAACTTATTGGCCAAGAACAAGAGGGATATTTTCTCGCCTCCCAGAAAGAACTGAAAGCCAAATACCCCAATCCTTATTATTGGGGTGCCTTTGTGATGGTGGGGTAGTAAAAGGTTTGATTCGTTCTTTTCCGATGCCGTCGGTGCGGCACGCCAGACGGCGTCGGAACAAAATGCCGTGTTAATAAAGGCTTCAAAACAAAAGCGGTCCGACCTTCGGTACTGACCGCTGCCAGCTCCAAACGCTCTGCCTTCCTTAAGGCCCAGAAAGAACTCAAAGCCAAATACCCCAATCCTTACTACTGGGGGTCCTTTTGTGATGGTGGGGGAGTAAAAGCGTTGATTCGTTCTTTTCCGATGCCGTTGGTGCGGCACGCCAGACGGCCTCGGAAACTTCCAAAGGCCAGACGGCAACCCTAAAAGCGGTCCGACCTTCGGTACTGACCGCTACCAACTCCAAAGTGTCAGGACGACTAAATGATCCGCTGCGGAAGCGTCCTGAAGCTCCTATTGAGAGGGAACCAACTCCGCTGCCAGAAGGAAAATGGTGTTTGGAAACCAACCTTGTTGAAAGAAACAGATCCCAATGGGTTGCCCAAGTTTCTACCGATAAAAAATTGCCTTCCTCCCCAAACTTCCAATCGGCACAAAGGAAGTTTTGTATCTTCTACAGGCCCTGTTTGGATTGCTCAAAAGCCGGCAAAGAGTGTGCTACTCGATCATCCATTGGCTCGGGTAGCGGCAGAAAATCATAGTGGTCTATTGGTCCAATGCGGATCATTAAGGATTTAAGTGGCTCAAAATCAGGCTTCAAAAAATAGAGGAATTCCTCCTTTATTTGTCTGTCCAAACTTTACGATTCTGCTACGCTATGTTTTTTTGCTGGTCGTTGTCGGTTCCAGCCTAACCCAACTTTTTGCAGCAGCTCCATGCACGGTTTCACAAAATGCTGTGAACCTGGTGAAGCTCTTAGGCAAGCGCCATTATGCTCCTGCCGGCAACACACCCGAAAACAACCAAAAGGTCGTTCGTTTGTTCTTTTCAAAACTCGATCCGCTCAAGTGCATATTTACAGAGCCCGAAATCAAGGCATTTGAATCTAAAAACTATCGGTTAAATGATTCGGTTCAAAACGATGGATGCCGCTTCCTCATCGAGAGCCTTCCGGCTTTTTCCAGTCATCTGAAGTCGTTCAAAAACGATCTGAATGCACAAAGGAGGTTACGGGCCACACCAAAATCAAGGGATACGTTATTCCTGAAAGACATTCAGTTTGCACCCTTCCCGGGAACTGATGCGGCCCGAAAAGCACGTATTGCCCACCTTGATCGCTGGTTTGTGCTTCACCTTGTATATTCGGAATGGGACAAAAAGGGAAGTTTTCCTGCTTATTTTGAGGCAAACCGGGAGCGCCTGATTCAAAAATCAGCATTGGAAAATGAGTGTTCTTTTTTCAATACCCGGCAGATGGAACCCGATAGCCTGACAAAGCGGCTTCCCGATATTTTATTGTCGGCCATTGCTGAGTTGTACGATCCGCACACCAATTACTTTAATGTGCTCAACCTTGCCGATTTTCAGAAGTCACTCAGTGCCGAAGAAAGTTCTTTCGGGGTGGTTCTGGGAAGGGGGCCAATAAACAAACTCCAGATTGAAAGGGTAGTTCCAGGAAGTAACGCCTCTATGGAAGGAAAGTTAGAAGAAGGGGATGAGGTGATTGCGGTGCTGGTCAATGGGAAGCCCCTGCAAGACTTGAAATGTGCAGACGAGCATGCATTGAACCGGCAGTTGGAATCGGAAATGGCCACCACACTTGCGCTCACCGTAAGGAAAAAGAGCGGCGAAGACCTGGATTTAAAACTCACCAAATCCTGGGTTGAGGTAGCAGACAACCATATCGGGGCGTGTAGATTGCTGGGTCCGGAACGGAAAATCGGCTACCTGGCTTTGCCGTCATTTTTTACGGGAAACGAGCAAACCAATTCGGCAAGTTCTACAGCCCACGAATTGATCGACCTTCAGAAGCAGGGCATACATGGCCTCGTTCTTGACCTGCGCAACAACGGTGGTGGCAGCATCAAAGAGGCGGTGGAACTGATCGGGCTATTTATTGATGTGGGCCCGGTCTGCATTATCAATACTCGCAAAAACAAGCCCGAAATCATAAAAGAAACCATTCGGGGTACGCTTTACAATGGTCCTCTGGTGGTTTTGGTAAATGGTCACAGCGCCTCTGCTTCCGAAATTTTTGCTTCCGCAATTCAGGATCTGGGCAGAGGGATTATCAGCGGAACAAGAACCTATGGAAAAGCTTCTATACAAAGCATCTTTCCGTTTTCGGAAGCTAAATCCAACAGCCATTTTGTAAAGGCAACGATTGGTATGGCCTACCGTGGAATCGGTTTGTCTCATCAGAAAATCGGTATTACACCCGATATTTGGCTACCTGGGTATGGTAGTCCGGATCCCGGTGAAGCAATGCTTCCAAACGTACTGACAGCCGTTTCGGTGGAGAAGAAGACCGATTTTCCCCGGTTCATCATTCCGGATCTGGATTCGTTGGTGGTTCGCTCCAGAGCCCGTTGGCAGGCTGGGTTTTCTTCAGAGCCAAAATCCTATATGCCCTTGGAACCCGGAGCCTTTGCCAGCCAGATTTTGAAGGCCGAAAGAGTTACTACCCGACCCGAGCTAAACGGGGACCTGTTTTCGGTAGAGTTTACGCCCGATAGCGAAAAGAACCGAAAGCTGGATGCTGGTGTTGCCAGACAAATGGAAAACCAGCGAGACCAGCTTCTCCGGGACGGAGAGGTGGGAGAGGCGTTTCGGATACTTTCGGATTACATTATGTTTGAAAAAAAATAAATCATGCCAATCAAACTATTCATTGTTGCCCTTCTTTTTTCCGTTTTTCCTCGTTTTGGAGTTCAGGGTCAGGCCTTTACCCACCCGGTTGAATATCTTAATTTCCTTGGAAGCCAGTCTGGGAAGGTGTCGGAAGAAATGTGGGACTACGCTCGCACCATTGCTAAGGGAAGGGGCGCCCGCAAAATTGAAAGCCGCAGGAAGGACCTATTGCTTCAGCTAACCAACTCGATGAAGGCAGTTCGCTCCCGGCCGTCCTACAAGAAGCAAGAGTACATTAAAGTTGCTTTTGTGAACTACTTCCAGACCAATATCAACCTGTTGAACGAAGACTATGCCAAAATGATGAATATGGAAGAGGTAGCGGAAAAGTCATACGACGCTATGGAGCAGTACATTATGATACAAGAAAAAGCCAACGCCAAACAAAGTGAAGCTTCGACAGAGCTTAATTCTAACATTCAGAGATATGCGGCCGAAAACACAATAGCGCTTACTGAAGAGCAAACCAAAACGGCCAGAAAACTTGACCGGGCCAGCAAGGCATTTGACTACTTCAACCCGATTTACCTCATCCTTTTTAAGGCGATGGTACAGGAAAACAACTTTATGGCAGCCTATAATGCCAATAAAATTGGAGAGGCAGAACAGGCCAAGACGGCCATGGTTACTTATGCCGATGAAGGGATAGCAGCATTAGCCAATAAGTTACCCTATGAAGGAGACGGCAAGCTCATAGCAGCCTGCCAGCGCATGTTGAACTTTTACAAATCGGAAGGCGAAGGAGCAATTGGGCAAATGCTGACCCACAAAGCAAAGGAGGTAAAGTTCCAGAAATTAAATGCCATCATGTCGAAGAAGAAAAAGGGAGAAGCTAAAGAGGAAGAGATCAATGAGTTTAACGCCGCCGTTCAGGAATACAACCAATCGGTAAAGGAAATCAACAAGGTCCTTTCTGATGGAAACAAAGAGCGGTCCAAGGAAAATAGCAACTGGCAGGATTCTGCTGAAGATTTCCTGAAGAAACACGCAGCATAGCCTGGATGATCGGCATGGAGAGGCCGTAAGAACGAAATCGTAAGAATTCCATTTTTGACAAACGCATTCTTACGATTCATTTTCGAGGGGTGATCTTATATTGTCGCAGGGGCCTAACCCACCCCTACGCCTGGTCGTCAAATGGTACATAAACTGCCACACCGTTCTGCCAGCCAGCGTGGATTCTGAAAATCATATGGTGGTGATTTGGTAAGTGGTTGGGAAAATTGACAGTTTAAAGGTCATGGTATTGATTATTGGCCGGTCAAAAGGAATGATGGCTTTACCTCAAAAAAAGGCAAAAACACTATATTCCCGATATGGGATGTACCAGGCATTTTTTCATCATCCGGTTTGGATTTTAGGCACTCCAATCCCAATTCTTTCAACGCTGAAAACCATCTTTCCTTCGTTTTCAAAAGGCAACATAGATCAATCCAAACAGCCACCTCCTCCCCGTTCGGCATTTGCTTTACTACTCGCCGGTATGTTGGCAAAACCTGGGTTGGCTTAGTCCAAACAGTCAAGTCATGTGATCAAAAACTAGGGTTGATTCGAGGGGCTAGAACATAGCGGAGTGAATATCGGTATTCATGTACTAATGGATAAACGATTAAATTATGGTTAACCTTCTTAGTTTAAGGAATGCATACCTAAGCAAATTTTTATTGTTCAAGCGCCAATCATGTTGTTGCAACTTTACTCCAAAAATGTGCGGACTTTTTTTAGCGATCCATCTATGCGTTGCAAATCGTCAGAAAGCAACTGAAACACCTTTGTGGCGAAGTTTTTAGTTCCTTCAATTTCATCAGTTAAGTAAATCCCATATTTACAGGTCAGCAGTATATCCATTACTAAGGCATTATAACGGAATCCTATAATTGCATCCTGTAGTTTTAATAATAGTTCCTTTTTTACAACACTTGCTGTACGATAATTTTCAACTCTTATCCAGTCGCTAAAACACTGATCAACAATTGGAATGACAGCTAGAACTATTGGATTACCACCTGCATTTGCTAGTGCATACAATCCCGTCCTTTGGTTATCTAGTTTACTCATAATTTCATTAAATCTATCTGTGAGATTTGAGGTTTTAGAAATATAAATATTGAAATTCTCCTTGGCATCTTTTGGAAATAATCCCAGGTAGCTTACACTATTATGGTAGTCTATTAATCTAAGTTGCGTATCTTCTTTGCATTGCAGTCGAAACACTTTTGCTAAATCTATATTGCTGATTGAGGCAATTTCATTAGCATCGAGGCCAGATGCTAGTAAACCTGTTAGACTGGAATTTTTATCATTATTAATGTCATCATTGAGTAATTTAAATAACTCTACCTGTTTAGAAATCCTCGTTTCACACCGATTAATATATTCAATCAAGTATTGCTTTAGGTCATTTAAACGTCCAACCTCCTCCAACCTTTCTCTTCTTTTGCCTTCATAAAAAACATAAACAGCCGCAAGAACTCCTAGAAGAGCTCCAGCAAACGAGAAAAAGATATCAGCAATTTTCCAGACAATACTATTAGTATTTGTGAAAAGGGCTGTAAGGCCTGCAGATAAGTATGGGAGAATGATTTGCATTAGGAAGAATTTACCCGTAAAGAAAAGGAAATTGTCTTTCCTAAGCCTTGCAAAGCAGGCAATACTTTTGTTCCTAAACCGTGGCTGGTGTCATCACCAGAAACCTTATACTAATTAATGTGCCCATTGGGGCCTACGTCACGCACAATCCAATTGGTGAAGATAGGACATCCAACCGGTCCGTTTAAGAGATGGAAACCGGTTGGTTTGATTAAAAGTGGACGTCTGAAGGACAATCAAAAAAAACCGGTTATGATCCGCTGTCCTTCGTTTTCCCAAGGCAACATAGAGTAATCCAAATAGCCATTCCATCCCCATTTAGAATTGCTTTCCTTCTCGCCGAGGTGTCGGCAAAACCTGAGTTTGCTTCATCCATAAAGCAAATCCATTTGGCTAAAAACTAGGGTTGATTCGAGGGCAGGCATCAGGGCGGAGACGCCCAGCTATCACAGAAATAATCCGACCTGTATCTGGAAGATGATTCAGTCCTGTTTCATAAACTTCAACGTTTGAGACCTCCCCTGATCGTCTGTAATCTGCATAAAATACAATCCCTGTGGGAGATGCTGCACTTCGATTTCTCCTTTCCTGGCCAGGTTAAGTCCTGAGGATTGGATGAGGCTCCCGGTTTGGTTCCAGATGACATATTCCACAGACTGGGCCCCGTTTGCAGATCGGATCTGAATGCGATCGGTGGCGGGATTGGGCCATGCCAGAATCCCGGATGAGCTGTAACCCGCCAGGGTATGGGTGGGTAGATTTTTTATTCTGATCTGCATGCTGTCTCTGGCATGATTTTCTGCTGCATCCCAGGCCAGGATTCTGAAAATATAGTCGCCATCCGGAAGGTCGGCCGTGTGGAAACTGTGCAACGAGTCCAGGTAGTTCAGAGTGTCGTCGCCATTGGTATTCACAACTTTATGGTAAAAATTTCGGTTTTGATAGTCGCCCTGGCTATATAAAATGGAGTCTCTAGAATATATCAGGTTAACCATGGGCCTGAAAGTGGGGCCATAGAAGTAAAAATCGCACGAATAATGGTATTCGAAAGCGGCAGAATCCAAAAGCAGTATGTTGGGCGATGAAACGGGCGAAACCTGATATCGGACTCTATGTACATCGCTCTTCCACAATATGGAGTTGATCTTGTCGTGAAATTTCGAAATCACCGAAACATTACCGTAGAGGCTGTCTTCGCTCAGGTATTGTCCGTCGTGGTGGCGCCTGAAGGCAAATGCTTTGTTGCCCATCGTTTTTTCAAATTCTGGTGGAATGCTGTCGTAGAAATTGTCCATATACACCAGCGGGTCATCAAAAGTTGTCCAGTTGCCTTCCCAAAACTGACCCGTGCCTCCAATTCTGGCAAAATGGCAATGCACAAAACCATCTACCGGAAAGTTTGCCAGCACGCCAATCTGTTCGCCGGCTTCTACCGAGTCGCCATAGGTAAACGGCATAGAGCTTTCTTCCAGGTGGGCATACAAATACCCCTGGGAGTAGCCTGGAGGCGGATTCCTGGCCAGTGCTATTCGCCAATGAAATTCGCCGCTGGTAGTTAGTACGCCCTGCACATAGCCCTTCTTCACTGCAAATACAGGTTGCTGGTTTACACCCATTATATCTACCCCCGGGTGTGGGTATGGATAGCCGGGTCCATAGTCCTGCAACTCAAAATACGAATTGCCAATTTCCTGATAAACAGAATCTTCGGAGTAATGTAGCGGGTTTGGAAAGGTTTCGTTAGTGAGTACAGTTGTCTTTTTCGGTTGTCGGCTGTTGCTGTGTTTTAGGGCCAGATTTCTGGGGCATTGCACCACCTGATTTTTTTGGAAGTGGGTGCCGTCGGTGCTGTAGTAAGAGGTAAAAGTAAATGCAGTTGGAGATTCTTCTTTCGTACTGATATACAGATTATTATTGAAAACATCCATATCAAAAATCCGACCGGCAGGTGCTGTGAATATGGTCTTGATTTCGCCTTTAAGACATGACACAAGGCGGGTTCTGGTGGCAAAAATGGCATCGTCCCGAAAGAAAAGGCATCGGTAAACCGGTTCCTGGATGGGCACGCCTTGCTTTCCGACATACACTTTCTTCTCCGCTTCATGGTAAGAGGCCAATTTCCCATTGTGGTGAAGGGCAAACATTTGGGTACCTTCCACTGCAAATTCCTCGTGGGTTTGGAGGTTGAGAACATGGATTTGGTCCATATCGTGAAAGGCACAAAACGCTTTAGCCGGATCGAAACAAAAATTGATGGTTTGCCGGTATTCTTTTTGGAAGACGCATTTGCCGGTGGCATCGTACTGGCGAATGATGGCAGGGGCATTTTCGTAGTTGCCCGAAAGTGTCAGATACCCTTCTTTGAGCGCAAAGGCGGCATTGCCCTTTAAGGTAAGGCCATTTACCTGCACCTCTGTACCGTTTTCCTGGTGAGAAAATGCCAGGGCCCTCGCAATAGGTTCTGCCGGGATCAGATGTCCGTTGGTATTGAGAATTTGGGCGTGGCCCATGCTGCAATAGCTTAATAGTAGAATCAATAGTTTTTTCATGTGCCCAATATAGAATGTTGGTCTTGTTTTACCATTGCCTCAGATCAAACCTGGTGTACGAACGATGGCGACCAAATGCGGAGAAACTTACTCAAATGGAATTCCACAAAATATGACCAGGCTTAAATATCTGCGGTTGAAAACATAATTGAAAGCCGCCTGTACCAGAAGAAAGGGCGCAATTTCCCGGTTTACCGTTCCATCGTTTTTTAGCACAAACTGGAATTCAGGGGTAACTCTGGTTGCCCGGGTTATCAAGGTTTGGTTGATTTGCACAGCATTGAGCCAATTTCACCGCATGCCTTTCACCTGTCTGATCGTTGATGATGAACCTGCCAGCCGGGTGGTTCTGCGGGAACTTCTGAGCCGGTTTTGCCCGCAAATGGAGGTGTGTGGCGAAGCCGGAAATGTGAATGATGCAGAAACGGCCATTGCAGCGCTGCAACCCGACCTGCTCTTTTTGGATATACAAATGCCGGGAAGAGATGGTTTCGACCTGTTGCGGCGGTTTCCCGATCCGGATTTTGCCATCATCTTCATTACCAGCTACAACCAGTTTGCCATAAAAGCCATTCGATTCAATGCACTCGATTATTTGTTAAAACCGATTGACATCGATGAACTTATGCAGGCGGTGGAACGGTTTGTGAAAAATAAAATGCAGCCCATTACGGCTGTCATTGCAGAGAATATGCTGTCTTTCGAAACTAAAATTCCTAAGCTGGCTTTTCATGCAAGGGATAAGGTGATTCTGGTGGCGCTGGAAGAATTGGTTTATCTGGAAGCCAATAGCAACTACACCATTGCCCACCGCAAATTGGGTGAACCACTTGTTTATACACGGTCGTTATCAGAAGTAGCCCAGTTGCTGGCCGACCATCCGGAATTTTTACGGATTTCAAAGGGGGTGATTGTAAACAGCAACTGCATTGCCAGTTATGGAAAGCGGGAACCCTATTTTGTGGCCCTTACCTCCGGCCAGGAATTTGAAATCAGCAGAAGACGGCGAACCGAATTGCTGCAACGACTGAGTACGCTCTCCCTACGAAATGAAGGGTAGCAGATCGTTTTTTCTCGGCTGTAGCCTTTTTTTTCTTTGGCATGTAGCCACGGCACAGGAGCTTTTCTTCCGGCCTCATGGCTTGTCTGCCAAATTACCCACTGCCGAAACCTATGGTGTTCATCAGGATAGAAAGGGCTATTTATGGATACAAACCGACCTTGGCCTCTGCCGCAGCAACGGAAGAACGATGGATTGGATGGAGCCGAAAACCGAAACCAAAACCTTTGGTGTGTATGCCATGGCCGAAGATTCATCAGGTCAAATCTGGCTGGCCACTTCGGATGGTCGCCTGGGTATGGTGAAGAACGACAGCATTCAATTTTTGAAACACGCAGAAAACCTGAATAAAATGCTGCCTTCGGACCAGCGTTATATATACCAGATGGAGGCTGGCTCAGATGGAAATCTGTGGGTCATTTCCACCAACGGCGTTGCGAAATTGGCGTTGGGAAGTCAACCGATCGTGCCGGAACTTATCCCTGCCCCAGATCAACAAAAATGGCAGCTGGGTTTCTTAAAAACCGATGCGGGTTTTATCCCTTTCAACCATAAACCAAACCATCTTCCGCCAGAACCACCCACCAAGGGCCTTTCAATTTCTTTGTTCGACAATCAAAAAAACATTCAGGAATTGTACCTACCCCTTGCCAATACTAAAAAGCTGGAATGGCGCAACCTTTCTGCAACCTGTAGGTCTGGCTTCCTGGCAGCCAATGCCTACCTACTTTTTCATATTGAAGGCGGGAAAGTCCGATCGTTCAAAACCTTTGCTAACAAAATTATATCGCTCTACTGCGATCCAAACAGTGGGATTTGGGTAGGCCTTCAGAAAGAGGGTGTGGCCTATTTTCCATCGGGTTCCCTTACGGAAGAGCCCGTGTTTGGTTTAAGGGGCTATTCTGTTTCAGGAATTTGTATGGACAGAGAAAATGGAGTGTGGGCCACCACACTGGAAAGCGGCTTGTTTCGTTGTTCAAACCCTGCTTCCCGAATCTTTGCAGAGCCCGAGCTCAATGGGCGCATGTACTGGGTGCAGGCCGCCGGGCAGTATGTGTTTGCGGGCATAAAGACACCGGTTGTTTTCCGGTTGCAGCGCCATTCCAAGCAGAAAATTGTTTTGCCTGTGCTGTCGGGAAACTACTTTTCTTCCAGTGTTCTGATAGAAAAAGATGGATTTCTATTGGGTGGAAAAAACTTCCTGATCCGGTTGAGTGCCGGGTTAAAACCACTGCCAGGCTTTACCTTAAATGGAAAGGCGTACAACCATGCCATTGACCAATTATTTCTAAACGAGAGCGGTCAAATCCTGGGTCTCTACAACCGGACATTGCTCAGGATCGACGGTTATGAAGCAGCCATAGAAACTGATTCTGCTCCAGCCCGATTAAAATTTGCCTTGAAATGGCCCGATGGTAAGATCCGCATTGGAACCGAAAAAGGGTTGTATGTGTATGCAAAGGCGAAGCTTGAAGCCGAAAGTCAGTTTCGCTCTCTTCGTGGAAAGATGGTTAACCATCAGTTTATCGATGCCCAAAGCCGGGTTTGGTTGTGCACCAAGGGCGCTGGCATCTGGCAATATCAAAACCATACACTCACCCGCTTTACCCGCCATTACGGACTTTCCTCAAATGTCTGTTTGCAGGCTTGTGCCGATCAAAAAGGTAGAATCTGGATCGCTACCAACAATGGATTGAACTGCCTGGATTCCAAA
>Ga0075163_10006672_pt1 | contig 15319 bp, 9 predicted proteins | sample JI1023141ADNA_FD_71478 | JGI IMG/M metagenome (GOLD analysis project Ga0075163, IMG submission 71478) | Wastewater effluent complex algal communities from Wisconsin, to seasonally profile nutrient transformation and Carbon sequestration -... | ecosystem: Engineered > WWTP > Effluent > Algae... | reverse complement strand
GGGCGGTATGCAGTTGAGGCGCCGCAGGACTCATGGTCAGCGTCCAGATGCCCAAGGAATCCTTACGTAGATTGAATTCCTCTTGGGAAGTACTGCTCCGGCTGCGTGGCCGATGCTGCTCGCACAGCTCAGGAGGGAGCGCGTCTAGGAACTCGAGATACTCACTGAACGTAGTCTCGGTTCGCGCAATGAAATAGCCAGTCGTCGTGATCTCGTGCTGCGGCACCGTTTGAAAGATCTTGGTGCGAATGCTCTCGTCACCCACGGCACCAAAGAGTGCGCGTCCGGCGGGAACGTAGGCGAAGCCGGCTGGGGTCTCTGCGGCAGCCGGCAGATACACGCGCAGCGCGAGCGATTCCCCGCGATGTAGGAGCAGCGGCAACTGCACTGGGGTCCGCTCCGATGCATGGAAGCTGAGCAGATACGAGCCCGGCTCGAGGGCGAGCTGTGAAAACGACACGGGGACTGGGGGCCTCAGCACCCGCAGCGAGAGACGGCCTTGAGGGCCTGGAACATAGTGCGATAGTTCGATGCTCGCGGACACCGGATCGGTTGATACCGTGAGCTGGCCGGGCTGGTTCCAGCGCTTTACATACTCTGCTTGCTCGGGGCTAGCATAGCTCGCTAGTCGGGCCATGACGTCATCGCGCTGGGTCGTTCGTCCGTGCCGATCGAGCAGGACCGCATGCTCGTAGAGTCCTTCTGCAAACATGCGGCGAACGTCGGCGCGCGTCGGATCGAGAACCAGCGCCGCGTCGAGCGACCGTGTGGCCTGCTGATAGCCCCCGTAGCACTGCCGCGCCAGATCGAGCGCCTGGGCCCAGAGCTTCTCTCCGGTCGCCGCCTGCCGGTCATCGAACGCGGCGAGGGATTCTTGACGCAGCGCCTCGACACTGAGGCTGCACGCGCGCGCTCTCTCCAGCGTGGCCTGCACCTCATTTAGATGCGCAGCGACGGCCTGCCTGGTGCGTGCCCAGTTATAGAGAGCGTTGGAAGCAACGCTCAGTAGCAGGACCACGCCCACTCCGATGGCAGCGCCAGAAGTGACTTTTCGCCGCAGCAAGATACGTCCAGCGAGCTGCTCCAGCTCCGCTTCCAGCTGGCTGCCGGACTCATAGCGCTGGCCGGGCATGCGGCGCAGACAGCGGTCGACGACGTTTGCGAGGGTCTTGTCCACCCCAGGCGAAACAGACGAGAGCGGGAGGGCGTCTTGGTGTGTGACGCAAGAGCCGAGCGCCTGAACGGAGTCGGCGAGATGAGGCGGGCGGCCGCTGCACAGCTCGTACAGAATCGCTCCCAGTGAATAGATATCAGAGCGGGCAGTCGCGGGCTCACCGTTCCAGACCTCGGGCGCCATGTATAGCGGCGTACCCAGGCGCGAGCCGGCCTGCGTAAGCGACTGCATTACCTGCGGTCCATCGGAAACCAGAGAGTGTGGCGTCGGCGCTTCAGCTGGCAACGTGATGGTCGCCGAGCCTTCACCGGCCGCGGATCTGGCATCGTCCGTGCTAGAGAAAGTTCCGGCCGCCGCAGGGGAATCGTTGATCCCAATTCGGCGGTCCGCTCCGACTAGCTTAGCGATCCCGAAGTCAACCAGCTTGGGCTGGCCGTCCGGGGTCAGGATCACGTTGCTCGGCTTTAGATCGCGGTGTAGAACTCCGCGCTTGTGCGCCGCTGAAAGACCCCGAGAGAGGCCCAGCGCAACTTCTAGCAGTCGCTCGGCCGGGAGCGGCCTTGGGATCTGCTCTAGGCTCTCGCCACCGACAAGCTCTCCAACGATATAAGGCCGCCCCGCGACCTGACTCGCGCGGAACACCGCCATGACGTTCGGGTGCTGGAGCCGCGCCAGCGCGACTGCCTCAATCCGGAACCGCTCACGTGAATAGGCGGTCGGCAGATCATCGGCAATGAACTTGATGGCGACGGAGCGATCGAGAAGCTGGTCGTGCCCCAGGTAGACGCTGCCCATTCCACCCTTGCCGAGGGGACGAAGAACCCGGTAATCATCAAACTCGACGGGCGGCAAAAACCCTGAGGACGACATGGCCATAAGCGTAGACAACGAGCAGCCCCCGGGGAAGGCGAAAAGCCTAGCCCCAGCCGCTTTAGCAGAGCTAAAGCAAACAGAGGATCAGATCGCCGCCCATCCGCAAGCATCTGAGTCGGTCTGTACGTTGCGACTCCTGTTCAGCGGCCGCGTAGGAGCAGTGCTCGAAGCCCCTCGCGTTCTGCTCGGCGAGGCGAGTGCAATTGGCCGTGATCCGACCGCGACAAGCGTATGCTTGCTCGAGGATGAACGGATCTCGCGGGTACACGCACGGATTCTTCGGAACGGCCCCGACGAGACGCCGATCATTGCCGACAATGCCAGCCGGAACGGCGTCTTCGTCAATGGCGTCCGTATCACCGAGAAAGCCCTTGCCGACGGAGATCTCATCCGCATCGGCAACTCTTTTCTCGTGTTCCACATGTATGCGTCGGCACTCGAAGCAGAGCAGGTCACAGACTCTACTCACCCGCTGACTTCGGCCATCCTGGGGAGGGCACCAGCCACGGTACGCATGCGTCGGACGATTGAGCGTGTAGGGCCGAGCGATGCATCGGTACTGCTGCTCGGAGAGAGCGGCACCGGAAAGGAGCTGGCCGCAGAAGCACTCCACCGCCTGAGCTCGCGCGCAGGCGGACCCTTCATCGCTGTAAACTGCGCCGCCATCCCGGAGCACCTGGCTGAGAGCCTTCTTTTCGGACATGAAAAAGGAGCGTTTACCGGAGCGGATCGGGCACAGCTGGGATATTTCCGCACGGCGCATCAAGGGACGCTGTTTCTAGACGAAGTAGCTGAGCTTTCGGCCGCAGTTCAGCCAAAGCTGTTGCGCGCGCTCGAAAAGCGGCAGGTGATTCCGGTCGGCGCCACCCGGCCGATCGAAATAGAGCTGCGCATTATTGCTGCTACTAACCGTGACCTCGTCCGCGAGATTAATCATGACGGGTTCCGCGGCGATTTGTTCTTTCGCCTCGCCGATGTCACGGTGCAACTGCCACCGCTGCGCGAACGGAGGGAGGACATCCTCTTCCTCTTGATGTCGGCGTGGCGGACGAATCCGCCGCGGCTCTCGGTCGAGCTCGTGGAGTTGCTGCTGCTACATGGCTGGCCTTACAACGTCCGCGAGCTCTTGAAAATAGCCAAGGAGTTGCAAATAAAAGGTCAGGGACAAAAAGAGCTCGGAGCAGAGCTGGTCGCCGATCGGCTAGCGATGCAGGAGCGCTTGCGCAGCGGAAGCGAGCTTCCACAGACGCGGACTCCGGCTATACTGTCGCCAGCCAGCGGCTCGCAGATCCCGACGAGGGAAGAACTGCTTGAGCTCTTGCAACGACATCAGGGCAACATCTCAGCAATCGCTCGCGAGAAGGACAAGTCGCGCATGCAGGTGCACAGATGGTTGGAAGCACGCGGGATCGATCGAGGTCGGGGGACGTAGGAATTGATCAGGACCGGTGTGAACAGACTAGGTGGCGGTCACGGTCTGGCAGATACGGAACGTAAAACCGAGCCGTCATGCGGTACATCTGGCCTGGGAAAACAGTCGGGTCTTGCCACTCCCGCGTAAGGCGGACAATGATCACAGCGTGCATCGCCCCCTAGCGGGCAGAATCTTTTCAAGAAAAGATTCTTCAATAGGAGTGTCCCGCTAAAAGGTTCACTCGCGCAGGTCGCGCGATATTCAATCGGGCAACCCACTGTGCCAACCTCAGACGACGACTTTGCACAGATGACGCCTCTTGTCCCCCAAGCCGCTTCAAACTCCCAGCCATCTTCGCCGGCCTTATTTTCATAACTCCCACCGGATTTGATAAAGTCGACCGAAGGGCCATGCCGAGTGTGGGCCATACCGTCACCGCAGAAGTCAGCGCGTATCATGCGGGTACACGCCTGGTAGACGTCCGAGAGCGGATCCAGCAGTCCATACACTGCGCACGTATAAGCAGCCGAATCCATGCAGGCAATCGAGAATACTGCGGGGTTGCTCGTGACATGGGTTGCGGCATTGTTCCAGGAGCCGGGAATGATGATCGCCCATGGACTCATTGATGGGCAGACAGGCACCCAAGCAATGGGCGCCATGTTTGAATAACTGAGCTGATAGTAGGTAAGAGATGAATATGTGGCGGTCGCCATGATCTTGAGCTTGTAGGACTTGCTCTCGATCTGGCCGATGAACTCTGTCCCAACGCAACTGCCGCTTGGGCAAACCAGGGCTGTCTTCGAGTGGCTTATCAGCGGCGAGTCTGCAATCGTCAGCAGCTGTCCCTCTGGGAGCGTAGTTCCGACTAGCTGTGGACCGTTCATCGACTCGATGCGCTGCGAAAGGGTCCCAAGCGAAGTAGTTTCACTGCTGCCATCGTCTCCATCAGACTGAGGTATGCATGCAGTAACGGAGAGCACTAGACCCAGCAGCATCTGTTGTTCGAGTTTCGACATCGTGGCGACCTCCTCCGACTAGTCTGCAAGTCGGAACATACTTGCTGCTCTGCAAACACGATGCCAGCTTCTGTGCAACGAAGGCCACCGTCACAAGGCTAAAATGGGCACCAAACCGGGTAAGAAACCTGTGGAAGTCCCTCATGACGACAATGGGTTCCTTATCTTCGTGGGTCTGCTTTCTGCTGCAGGTACACAGCCCGTACATGTACGGTACAGTGCGTCCATTCATGGCGCGCACGCCTCCTGCCGTACCAGCCCGAGCTACTGTCCGAGGCTCGTTACTCGATTGGCATCGGGCTGAACTCGGCACAGCGCTCGACTGATCCTACTAGTCCATCAATCTCGACTCGGGAGTGCCAATGCGCCGCTACTTACTTAGTAACAATGTGTTGTTCCACAGCGACGAGAGAAATGGCCTCGACAACAACACACAGACGACAACAGAAACTGCGGGCTATCCGACTTCCTAATCGCGGAGTCACTTTGTCTCGTGCCGGTGCCGCGAAATGGCTTACGGGGGCGGGTAAGGTCCAAGTGCGGTATTGCGTCCAGGAAGCTTGCCCTGTGAGGCTCAGCCGCATGCTTTGGCCGAGCCCCGTATGCACAGTTTGGCCGCAATATGAGATGCTTCAAACTTGTGTCCAAGACTGCGGTCTCTGACGGAGTTTGATCTTATTCTGCCGAACTCGTTTTCCTGGCGCTCCCATCGCTGAGAGATCTCCAGGGAAAACGAAAGCGTAATTTCCCGACAACGCGCGATTCCCCGACGAAACCCGCGGCCATCACTTTCAAACCAGACGATGATCCGAGCACGAACTTCCCGCGCAGGTTCATGTTCGGCTACTTCGCTGCAATGAGAGAAACCCACTCCATCTCCAGCCCTCGCTCACTCAAATAGACGTACTTCACTTTTCCGAGTCAAGTTTTAGCGGCGTGATGCTAGGCCGATGCTAAGTCCAACGTCCATTCCGACTGCGACGATGTCCACCCGCATACATAGCCACCACCTCCTAAAAAGTTCTGTTGCTCAGCAAGTCAGGCTCGACGAGTACATACACGTTCACCCACAGATTGGCTGCATGTCACACTTCATGAAGCTTTGGTTGGCTTGGTCCGTGACCGCACCGATGTTCCCGGTAGGCTCAAATTTAACCGGTCGCGCATCAGGCACAGGCTCGTCATCGCAATGCTCGCCCTCGAGCTCCATGCGCCGATCATCGAACGCGCGGTGGATCGCGGCATGCAGAAGGTTCAGTACGCCGGGAACTCGGTGCACTGCGGCCGGCGTAGAGGACGGTCCCTCCTCTCGATCTATGTCAGCCTTAGACACACATCTGGTTTTCTCGACTTGATTGGCTCTTGTCGGTAGAGCTAGCTGCGGGTACCTTGCGCAGGTGCTCAGACACCCTCACCTGACCAACGCGGATCCGATGACAACAGCAGAGCCTTGGGTCTCGGATGACGAAGACGCCAAGCATCTTGGGGCGGCAAAGGTCTCAGTCTACCGGTGGTTCGATACCCGGAGCCTGCCCGTACGCAAGGATGGCCGCCTCTGGGACTTCAATCTCTCTGTTGTAGCCGATTGGGTCCGGACTGGCGGCGTTGACGCCCACCAGCACGATTCCAGAAAGGGGGGCGCGCGATGAACTCGCCGTCGATCGACCTCGACCGGCTGTTGAAGCTGCGCCTTTTGGTCGCGCGCTTCGGCGAGATGGATCTCGCCAAGTGGTGGAACACGAAGGGCCAACTCGGGAGGCTCGGTGCTGCCGCACTCCGGCGCGGCTTCCCCCGGAGCCATCGTTTCGCGCAGGCTCGTTCCGTGTTCGCCGTCGCTTCGCACCGATGCACCGAGATCTTTGAGCCCCCGGGCTGCGTAACGCTCTGGCGGCTTCCCGAAGCCACTGAGGAGGAGTTCGACGCGCGCTGGGAGCAGTGGCTCGACAACGCCGCCGAATGGACCCCGTTCTTCGAGAAGCTGGAGACGCTGCCCGGCACCGACCTCGCAGCGATTCTTCGCAGCTTCGACGTCGTCAGCGATGCCGAGATCGAGGCCGCCGCGAAGCTACGCCGGTCGGCCGAAGGGCGAGCCGTCCCGCTTCCGGGGCTCTTCTCCAGCAGCGACGGAGACGTTGCGTTGCTCGCGCTCGGCTTCGCGCGTGGCGAGCCCAGCGCGCTTGCCGTCCCCTACGCGAGGAGAGCGGACGCATGAAGTCCTCGCGCTCGAACGTGGCCTCGTCCTTCACCGTGGTGAAGGGCGCGATGATCGACGAGACCTACGCCGTCTTCGCGGCGTGGGACTTTGCTCGTTCGAAGCGTGAGAACCTCGACCGCCTTCGGGACGAGAACTTCATTGGGGCGAGCAGCGTAACCTGGCTCCGCGATGTCGCCAAGGTCTTGAACCGGCGGTTCGAGCCGGATGACCGCGACCGCGCCCTTGTCATCCTCGCCAAGAGCGGCTGCGACATTGAGGAGTGGAAGCCGCTCCTATTGTGGCACATCACGCGCGACGAGTTTCTCGTTCGGGACTTCCTGCAGAACTGGCTCTTCCCCGCGTACGACTCCGGGGCCTTCCGTGTTCGACCCGAGGAACTGCACGCGTACCTTCAGGGCATCGGCAAGCGCGGCGCCACGACGGAGCACGCCTGGACCGAGCAAACAATGAAGCGCGTCGCCGCGGGCTTGCTCAAGATCGCCGTCGACTTCGGGCTGTTGCGCGGCAGCGTCGTCAAGGAGTTCGCGTCCTTCCATCTTCCGGAGCGCAGCTTCGTGTACCTGCTCCACGCGTTGCGAGACGAGAAGCTGAGCCCCAGCAAGGTCGTCGGCTCGCCCGACTGGCGCATGTTCCTCATGCGGCCCGCCGACGTCGAACACGAGCTGCTGCGGCTCCACCAGTTTCGCAAGCTCGAATATCAGGTTGCCGGCAGCCTCGTGCAGCTGTCGCTGCCCTGCACGAGCTCGCGTGAGTACGCAGAGAGGATGGTTGCATGAGCGACCTCGAACACCGCATCAAGCAATCAATCGAGCCGATCCTTGAGCTGCCGGATCCTCGCCAGCGCATCAGCGCGTACCACGACATGCCGTACGCGCTTTTCCGGTACGACCCCGAGGAGGAGTTCGCCCTGCGGAAGCAGGTGACACTCCTCGAGACGCGCCTCTCGCAGAAGGGCAAGCGCATCAGGCGCATTTCGCTCGCGGAGTGCCTCGACGAAGCCATGCGTTCGCAGCGACCGCTCGAGGAGTGGTTCACCGCGGAGCGCGAACAGGGCGTCGAGACCATCGTCGAGACGGTCCACTCCGTCCTCTCCGAGTACGCGCCGCTCGTGGACCTCGTTGCGGCGCGCATGCCGGAGGACCCCGACCCGCTCCAGGACGTCGTCTTCATCCTCCGGACCGGCGCGCTGTTTCCGGTGTACCGGACCTTCTCGCTGCTCGAACAGCTGAAGGGCCGCGTCCACGTTCCCACGGTTCTCTTCTATCCCGGCGACCTCGATGGAGCGGCAGGCCTGCGCTTCATGGGGGTGCTCGACGCCGAGCACAACTACCGGCCGAAGATCTTTTGATGAGGACCCACCGATGACCACCAATCAGTCCATCAAGACGCTCTTCGCCAACGACATCCACCGTCGCATCGAGGAGGTCATCAAGGTCGACCAGACCGACGAAGAGATCCTCCGCGACGAGATCAACGAGTACGTGGTGACGGATGCGATCCGTAACCACTACACGGGCATCTACGATGCGTACCGCGAGACGCCGAACAAGCCGCACGAGGGCATCGCCATCTGGGTGTCGGGCTTCTTCGGTTCCGGTAAGTCGAGCTTCGCCAAGATGCTCGGGCTCTCGATCGCGAATCGCGTCGTGGCCGGCGAGTCCGCAGCCGAGCGCTTCGCCCAGCGCACGGGCGACAAGAAGCTTCAGGTCTTGCTCAAGGCCATCTCGGAGAAGATCCCGACGCACGCGGTCATCTTCGACGTCTCGACCGACCGCGGTATCCGCAGCGGCAACCAGACCCTGACGGAGATCATGTACGGGCTCTTCCTCCAGAGCCTCGGCTACGCGAAGGATCTCGACCTGTCGGAGCTTGAAGTCGGTCTCGAGGAGAAGGGCCAGCTCGCGCGCTTCGAGGAGGAGTACCGGCGCCTCTTCACGAAGGAATGGTCCACCGAGAAGGGCAAGGTCGCGTTCGCGCTCAGCGAAGCGAGTCGCGTGCTCCACAGCCTCGACTCGGCGACGTACCCCATGGCGGACTCGTGGGTGAAGGCCGTCAAGAACAAGGCGGACATCACGCCAGGCAAGCTCGCCGAGCGCGCCACCGAGCTGATGAAGCGGCGGCGCCCCGGCCAGAGCCTGATGTTCGTCGTCGACGAGGTCGGACAGTTCGTCGCGCGCGATGTCCAGAAGATGCTCGACCTCCAGGCCGTCGTGCAGAACCTGGGCGTGAAGGGCCGCGGCAAGCACTGGGTCGTCGTGACGTCGCAGGAGAAGCTCGGCGAGCTCGTCAGCGGCCTCGACGACAAGAAGATCGAGCTGGCACGGCTGATGGACCGCTTCCCGCTGCAGGTCCACCTCGAGCCGTCTGACATCTCCGAGGTCACGAGCCGCCGCGTGCTCTCCAAGAACGCCGCCGCGCAGGCCTCGCTCGGAAAGCTCTTCGACGAGCACCGCGGACGCCTCACGGAGCACACTCGTTTGACGGCGGACATCAAGCTGCCAGAGGTCACGCGCGACAGCTTCATCGACCTCTACCCGCTGCTGCCGTACCAGATCGACCTCATCATCCAGGTCGTCTCGGGGCTCCGCACCCAGGGCGGTGCGAGCAAGCATGTGGGCGGCGCGAACCGCACGATCATCAAGCTCGCGCAGCAGCTGCTCATCAACCCCGCCGTCAACCTCGCCGACGAGCAGCTCGGCGCTCTCGTGCGACTCGACCAGGTCTACGACCTCGTCGAGGGCAACATCGGCTCCGAGGTGCGCGCGAAGATCTCGGCCATCGCCAAGGAGCTGAGCCATCCCCTCGCTCAGGCGGTCGCCAAGGTGATCTGCCTTCTCCAGTACGTAAAGAGCGTGCACCGCACCGCGGAGAACCTCGCGGCGGCGTTGCATCCCGGCGTCGCGTCCGACTCGCAGCTCGCTGCCGTCAAGGAAGCGCTGCGCGAGCTCGAGTCCTCTCACAAGGTTCGTCGCGGCGACGACGGCTACCGCATTCCGACCCCGGCCGAGGATGATTGGGAGCGCCTTCGCAACGGCATCAACCCGAAGCCCGGCGACTCGCACCGCCTCTACTCGGAGGTGCTCTCGTCGTTCTGGCAGCCCCAGCCCTCGCACACGCTCTTCGACACCAAGACCTTCAAGGCCGGTCTCGCCATCCACGGCCGCGAGGTCTCGGATGGCGACATGATGTTCCAGGTTCACCTCGCCGACGACGGCAAGGAGTTTCAGTCACTCGCCGCCGACCTGCGCACGCGCAGCCAGCAAGAGCGCAAGAACGTCTTCTGGGCCATCGCCCTCAACGAGGCGATCGATCGCGAGACCGTCGAGCTGTTCCGCTCGAAGGAGATGCTCGCCCGCAAGGAGCGCGAGACCAAGGGTGAGGACACGCCCGGGCTCATCGCCGAGGAGCGAGTCCGCCAGCGCAGGCACAACGACGAGCTTCGCCGCCTCGTGAAGGCGGCCTGTCTCTCGGGCAGCGTGTACTTCCGCGGCAACGATCGCAGCCCTGGGGATCGCGCCGTCGACGTCGGCAAGAGCGCAGCCGAGATCCTCGGGCATGTCCTGCCGGAGGTATTCGACCGCTTCAAGGAGGCTGCGGCGAAGTCCTCCGATGTGAAGAAGGGCGTCGACGCGCTCTTCACCGCGGAAAATCTCCAGGGCCTCCCGTCGGTGTTCGGGAGCCTGGGCCTTCTCCGAGACGAGAAGGGCAAGACGGTCTTCCGCGTGGAGAGTGGGCCGCTGAAGGAGGTGCTCGATCGTATCGACGAGCGCGCCAACTACGGCGACACCGCGAGTGGTCGGTTCCTCACAGATGAGTTCGCGAAGGAGCCCTTCGGCTGGGACTTTGAAGCGGTGCGTCTGCTCGTGCTGTCGCTGCTACGTGCCGGCAAGATCGAGGCGACCAGCAAGGGCCAGACGCTCGACTCCGTCACCAGCGTCGACGCGCGGGACACCTTCTCGAACAACAACCTTTTCCGGCAGGCGTCCTTCCGCCCCAAGAAGGGCATCGAGTTCGAGGAGCTGGTGAAGGCGTCGGAGGCGTTCCGCGACACCTTCGGGACCGAGGTGCGCGAGCTGAACGCGGGCGCGATCGTCCACGAGCTGCGCAAGGAGGTCGCGCGACACGAGGACACCGTCGCGTCGGCGCTCGCACAGCTGACGGCGAATCGCCTCCCCGGTGGTGCTGTGCTCGACGGCGCTCTTGGGCAGATGAAGGCCATCCTGCGGGGCTCCGAGGACAACGCTCTAGCCACGTTCAACTCGTCACATCGCTCGATCAAGGACGCGATCAAGCGCGCTGCTGAGGTCGAGCAGAGCCTCACCGAGCCTCGCCTCCACGACCTCGAGCGCGCGCGGCAGGCGCTGGCGACGGCCTGGCCCTTCCTGCGGCAGGAGGCCGACGTAACCGACGAGCTGCGCGCGAAGGCAGCGGCCCTCGAGGACCTGCTCGCGCGGGAGAGCTTCTACAAGGAGTTGCCAGCCATCGAGCAGAACACCAAGGCGCTCGAGGTCGACTACGACAAACGCTTCGAGGAGGCCCTGACCGCCCGCATCGCCGCCTACACCAAGGCGTTCGATCGCCTGGTGAAGACGCCCGGCTGGGGCGAGGTCGACGAGGACCAGCAGCGCCGCCTCGCCACACCCTTCGAAAGGGGCAAGACGAGAGAGAAGGAACGGCTGCCGATTCCGCAGCTGCGTTCGGACCGCGATGCCTGCGACGGCAGGCTGCGCACCGCCGTCGCGGAGTTGCGCCGCATCATCGACGGCGAGCGTGTCGTCAGCGTCAGCGTCGGGAGCTACTTCGGCGGCGGCATCGAGACCGAAGAGCAGCTCGACGCCGCGCTCGACGGCGTCCGCGAGGAATGCGCGCGCCTCATCGGCGCCGGCAAAAAAGTCATCGTGCAGTAAGGGGAGCCGCGGATGGACAAGGACACACGCAACGCCATCGAACGTGCCACCCAGCGGGCTCGCAAGCTGCTTGAGGACGACTTCGCCTCGCAGCTCGAGGGAACGTTCGACGTGCTGCGCGTGGGCACCGTTGCGCCGAAGGCAGGTAGCCATCTTTCGCCGCGGCAGGTCTTCCAGCGAGACAAGATCGTCGCCGCGATCGAGCACAAGCGGGCTGCCGGCATGAGCACAGCGGATGCCGTCGCCGACTACTTGCGCGACGCTGCCTTCACCACGCTCAATCGCTTCGTCGCGCTCAAGATGCTCGAAGCTCGCGATCTCGTGCAGGAGTGCATCACGAAGGGAGAGCAGTCCGCCGGCTATCGGGAGTTTTGCGGGCTGGCCGCTGGCGTTGCGCTCCTCCCGGAAAGCACCGGTTACCGGCTCTACATCGAGTCGCTCTTCGATGAGCTCTCGACCGAGGTGAAGGTCCTCTTCGACCGGCGCGATCCGTCGAGCGTGCTCTGGCCGAAGCGCGCGACGTTCGAGCAGCTCCTCGATGTCGTGAACGCCGCCGAGCTCGCCCGCGTGTGGGGCGAGGACGAGACCATCGGCTGGGTCTACCAGTTCTTCAACGGCCAAGACGAGCGCAAGAAGATGCGCGAGGAGAGCCAGGCGCCGCGCAACAGCCGAGAGCTCGCTGTTCGCAACCAGTTCTTCACGCCGCGCTACGTCGTCCAATTCCTCACCGACAACACGCTCGGGCGCATCTGGTATGAGATGCGCGGGACGAAGACCGCGCTCGCCGCCAAGTGCGAGTACATGGTGCGCAAGGCCGGCGAGGAGTTCGCGCCGCGCGCCAAGAAGGACCCGCGCGACCTCCACGTGCTCGACCCTGCGTGTGGCAGCGGACACTTCCTGCTCTACGCCTTCGACCTCTTGCTCGCGATCTACGAGGAGGCCTACGCCGACCCGGAGAGCCCGAAGAGCGAGGCGACGGGCAAGGCGCTCTCCGAGGACTACCCGAGCCTCGACGCGCTGAAGAGGGCTGTGCCGAGGCTCGTCCTCGCGCACAACATCCACGGCGTCGACATCGACCCGCGCTGCGCGCAGATCGCCCAGCTCGCCCTCTGGATGCGCGCGCAGAAGGCGTACCGAGACTTCGGCATCGGGCGTGGCGAGCGCGCGCAGATCCGCCGGTCGAACATCGTCGTGGCCGAGCCGCTGGTGGCCGACGACCAGATCGCCAAGGAATTCGTCGCGAAGCTGGGCGACGCCGAGCTCGGGCGCGTGTTCACGTCGCTGGTCGAGTCGCTGAGCCTCGCAGGCGACCTCGGGTTGCTCCTGCGCGTTGAGCAGATCGTCGCGCGACAGGCAAAGCGCGGTCAGACCGGCGATCTGTTCGCGCCGCCCGAGGAGCGCATCCGCGCTGCGATCGACCGGTTCGTGCGCGAGGAGGCCAGCGCGACGAACACGCGGAGGCGTCTGTTTGCGGAGGATGCGGCTCATGGAGTGGCGCTCCTCGGAGTTGCCGAGAAGAAGTTCGATACGGTGCTGATGAATCCGCCTTTCGGTGACGGTAGCGCGCGGGCCAAGAAGGACTTCGAGAAGTCTTACCCGCGAACGAAGAACGACATCTACGCAGCGTTCGTGGAGCGCGGCGTAGAACTGCTCCACCTAAGCGGGCGCTTGGGAGCAATTACGTCCCGCACCGGGTTCTTTCTCACGAGCTTCGACACGTGGCGCGAGCAGATCCTCTTGGGCGACGCCCCCCCGGCCGTCTTCGCAGACCTTGGTCCCGGCGTACTTGACGGAGCGATGGTGGAGACCGCCGCGTACTGCTTGGAGCGAGTCCAATGACGGTCTTCTTTCGTCTCACCAGAATCGCACCTGACGCGAAGGCAGAGGCTCTTCATCAGGCCATCGCGTCGACCACGTCCACGACTAGCAGTTCGGATGTGTTTGCGTTCGACAGCAGGGACTTGGCAGCGTTGCCTGGGGCACCGTTCGCGTACTGGCTCCCGTCGAAGCTTCGCTCGAAGATCCGAGCCTCCGCACCGTTCGCACAGAACGAACGAACCGCTCTTCAGGGACTCATTACGGGCGACGATGCCCGATTCGTTCGTCTTTGGTGGGAGGTCGCGACTGCCGAGCCCGACGAGGGAGAGCGGAAGTGGGTTCCTTTTACCAAGGGCGGTAAGCGAGCGCACCTCTACGCGGATGTCTCCACGATGGTCCGTTACGATGACGTCGGCCAGGTCGGCATTCAGCAGGTCGGAAGGTACGGCCGAGGCGCGACGCACTACTACCGCCCGGGTATGTCATGGCCGCTGCGGGGCACTCGCTTCTCTGCCTACGCCGTGCCTGCTGGCTGCATCTTCAGCGTTGGCGGCAAGATGGCTTTTGCTCCCACGAACCAACTGCTCGCGTCGCTTGGACTCTTCAACGGCGCAGCATTCGACGCATTCTTGATGGTGCGCGCCGGCAAGGTTGGTGGCGTCCAGTACGAAGCCGGTCTCCTTCAGCAAGCTCCGGTTCCAGACCTCGATAGCCCCGCGTCTTCGGGTCTTGGGCTTCTGGCCAAGGAAGGATGGCACCTCCGCTATCAGCTCGACTCGATCACCGAAGGCTCGCACGCGTTCGTTTTCCCGCTTGCGCTTCGGAGGCGCAGCGACGCCTTCAACTACGACGAGATCGAACGGGCCGCCCGAGCCATCGACGCCAAGATCGATGCGGAGTCCTTCGCTGCTTATGGTCTGGAGGACGTGGAGAAGAAGGCGCTCGAAGGAAGTGCCGAACAGCTCGCTGCGACCGATTCGAGCGCTGAGAGCGGAGAGGACGAGAGCGACGAAGACGAGCCCGGTGAGCAGCAGAGCCTCCTGACGGCGTCCTGGCTCGTCGGCGTCGCCTTCGGTCGCTTCGACCCGCGTCTCGCGACCGGCGAGCGCGCCATCCCGCCCGAGCCCGAGCCTTTCGACCCGTTGCCTTCGCGCTCGCCGGGCATGTACCCCGAAGGCGAAGGGCCCGCCGAGCGCCACGACATCCTCGTCGACGACGAAGGCCACGCAGACGACCTCGCTGCGCGCGCCACCGCCGTCGCGGGGCGGGTGAAGGTCGAGGTTCCCGAAAACCTCCGCGCGTGGCTCGCCAAGGACTGCTTCCCGCTGCACATCAAGATGTACTCGAAGAGCCGTCGCAAGGCGCCGATCTACTGGCAGCTCGCGACACCTTCGGCGAGCTACTCGGTGTGGCTCTACATCCACGCCTTCAGCAAGGACACGCTCTTCCGTGTCCAGAACGACTACGCGGCGCCCAAGCTCGCGCACGAAGAGCGACGCCTCGAGTCGCTCACGAGCGAGCTGCGCGACGGCGCGACCGCCGCCCAGCGCAAGACCCTCGCCGCGCAGGAAGCGGTGGTTGACGAGCTGCGCGCCTTCCTCGACGAGGTGAAGCGCGTCGCGCCACTGTGGAACCCGAACCTCGACGACGGCGTGGTCATCAACTTCGCCCCGCTCTGGCGGCTGGTCCCGCAAAACAAGTCCTGGCAGAAGGAGCTGAAGTCCACCTGGGACGCGCTCTGCGATGGGAAGTACGACTGGGGCCACCTCGCGATGCACCTCTGGCCTGAGCGCGTAGTGCCGAAGTGCGCGAAGGACCGCAGCCTGGCCATCGCCCACGGGCTCGAGGACGTGTTCTGGGTCGAGGGCACGGACGGCAAGTGGACCGCCCGCAAGACGC
>Ga0075163_10006671_pt1 | contig 15321 bp, 9 predicted proteins | sample JI1023141ADNA_FD_71478 | JGI IMG/M metagenome (GOLD analysis project Ga0075163, IMG submission 71478) | Wastewater effluent complex algal communities from Wisconsin, to seasonally profile nutrient transformation and Carbon sequestration -... | ecosystem: Engineered > WWTP > Effluent > Algae... | reverse complement strand
CCCCCGGCGTGGCCTGCGCGGTGCGGGCGGCGAGGGAGGGCTGCACCGTGTTGCTCGTGCAGCACAACCGGCACATCGGCGGCATGCTGGCGAATGGTTTGATGCAGTGGGACGCGCTGTATGGCGGTGCGCGGGCGGCTATTTTCACGGAGTTGCTGCAAAACATCGAGAAAGATGCGATCGCGCGATTTGGAAAGGACTCCAAGAGCCATCAGATCATCAAGTACACGCACGAGCACTATCCCATCGGCTGGGTGGAGCCGCATGTGATGGAGCGCGAGTGTCACCGGCTCGTCGCGGGCGAGAAGAATCTCTCGCTTCTGCTGGAGCGGCATCCCGTGAAGGCCGAGCGCGATGGGGCGGCGCTCAAAAGCATCACGCTGAACAGTGGCGAGACGATCAAAGCCGGCATCTTCGTCGATGCGACCTATGAGGGCGATTTGATGCCGCTGGCGAAGGTTTTGTATCGCGTCGGGCGCGAGGCACGCGATGAATTCGGCGAGCCACATGCGGGCAAGATCTTCACGAAAATCGACCCGCATCCGCCCGAAAGCGTGAAGGCACAGGGTATGAACCTCCGCAGCTACGGCCAGCGACAGGGCGAGATCGATCCGACGAGCCCGTTTACGGCCGATGGCAACTCGCAGGCTTACAATTTCCGCTTCTGCGTCACCAAAGATCCCGCGAATCGCCTCATGCTCACCGCACCGCCGCCCGGCTACAACCGCGAGGAGTATGTGAACTATGATCGCAAAAGCATCGCCACGAATGGCGGCCCAAATTTGAAGTCGCACATGAACTCACCCATCCTGCCGGGCGAAAACGTGGCCTACCCCGAGGCCTCGTGGCCGGAGCGGGAGAAGATCATCGAACGGCACAGGAACTTCGGCCTCGGGCTGATTTGGTTCCTGCAAAACGACGAGTCGATGAAGTCGCAGTGGAATCGTTTTCGTGAATGGGGCCTCGCGAAGGACGAGTTCCCCGACAACGGCCACGTCCCGTATGAGATGTATGTGCGCGAGGCGAGGCGGCTCGTGGGCCGCCACGTCCTCACCGAGCACGACGGCATGCTGGCGAAGACATACGCCCGCGCACCGATCCACGCCGACAGCATCGCGGTGACAGACTGGTACATGGACAGCCACTCCTGCACCACCGACACACGCCCCGGCTTCAAATACGACGGCAAACTCATCCTTACCGAGGAATCGCGGCCCATGCAGGTGCCCTACCGCGCTATGCTGCCCAAAGATCTCGATAACCTGCTCGTGCCCGTGTGCCTGAGCAGCACGCACATCGCCTGGGGCGCATTGCGGCTCGAACCGGTCTGGATGCAAACCGGCGAAGCCGCCGGCTGGGCCGCTGCGCTGTCGAAAAAGCATCAAACAACGCCCGGAAAGCTCGATTCGGGGCTTCTGGTCCGCACGCTCGTCGAGAAGGGCCAGCTCGTGAGTTTCTTCAACGAAGGCCCGAAATCCGCCGCCGCGCAGTATTTTGCCACGCAGGGATTTTTCGCCACTTACGACGCGAAACTCGACCAGCCGCTAACCGAAGCCGTGAAGGCAGTCTGGGCGCAAAAGTTCGATGACCCACGAAAGCGGGCCGAAGCGGTTCGTGCAGCGGAATCGCAAAATTCACCTACCACAAATCAAAGCCGTGGTGCCTTTTTGTCGAGAATCCAGGAATGGTGAGGTTGGACGAAGACAGGCTTGTCTCTGTTGTGCCGGTGGTGCCGCGTTATGCGGCTCAGTGCAGCCACGACGGCGGGGCTGAGCGCGGAGATTTGCGAGAATGATCGCGCGTGAGTGTTCGTTCAGAGACTCACACCGCCATGAAGCACATCATTTCCTCCCTTCTCTTCGCCACCGCAGGCCTGATGCACGCTGCGGAGCGCCCGAACTTCATTGTCATCAACATCGACGACATGGGCTACGCCGATGTCGGCGCGTTCGGCTCAAAACTCAATCGCACGCCGAACATCGACCGCATGGCGGCGGAGGGAATGAAATTGAAGTGCCATTACGCCGCGCCGGTTTGCTCACCATCGCGCTCGGCCTTGATGACGGGATGCTATCCGAAGCGCGTGCTTCCGATCCCCGGCGTTTTGTTTCCCGGCGCGGCGGTTGGATTGAATCCGCAGGAGCAGACGGTGGCGGAGGTTTTAAAAGGCGTCGGCTATGTCACGCAGTGCGTCGGCAAGTGGCACCTCGGCGATCAGCCGGAGTTCCTGCCGACGGCGCAGGGCTTTGATCACTACTTCGGCATTCCGTACTCGAATGACATGGGCACCGCCGCCGAAGGCTCGAAGAGTGATCTCGGCCAGCCACTGCCAGAGCGAAAGCCCGCTGAGAATGCGACAGGCAAAGTGCCGGAGACGGGATTGACCGGCAACAACCAGCCTCCGCTACCCTTGGTGCGAGATGGAAAGGTCGTTGATCGCGTCGGCGTGGAGGGGCAGCAGTCGATCACGCAGCTCTACACGGAGGAGGCGGTGAAGTTCATCCGCGAGAGCAAGGACAAGAGCTTTTTCCTCTACCTTCCGCACAATGCGGTGCATTTCCCACTATATCCCGGTAAGGTCTTCCAAACGAAATCAAAGAACGGACTGTATGGCGACTGGGTCGAGGAAGTCGATTGGAGCGTGGGTCAAGTGCTGGATGCCGTGCGTGAATCAAAGCTCGACGCAAACACGCTGGTCATCTTCACGACAGACAACGGCGGCACCGCGCGCGCGGTGAATACACCGCTGCGTGGAAACAAGGGCAGCACCTGGGAGGGTGGCATGAGGGTGCCCACCATCGCCTGGTGGCCGGGCAAGATCGCCGCTGGCGCTGCGACCGACGAGATCACGAGCATGATGGATGTGCTGCCGACCTTTGCCGGACTCGCGGGGGCAAAGCTGCCTGAGCGCAAGATCGACGGCGGCGACATGTGGCCGCTGCTCTCGAGCAAAGGCGACGCGAAGGGACCGCACGATGTCTTCTATTTCTTCAAGGGATTCAAACTCGAAGCCGTGCGATCTGGCTCGTGGAAGCTCCAACTCGCGGGTGACAGCAATCCCCAGAAGAACAACGCGAAGAAGAGCGACAAGAAAAAGAAGCAGCGGAATCAAGAGCCGACAGCAGAGGCGTATCCCCGACTCTATAACCTGAGCGACGACATTGGGGAGTCGAAGAACGTCTCGGCGGCGCACGCTAATGAAGTGCTGCGGCTGCGGGCGATGGCCGACAAAATGAAGGATGATCTCGGACTCGATGGCATCGGACCCGGCTGCCGTGAACTGGGTCGTGTCGCCAATCCCGAGCCACTGATCCACACCGACGGAACCATTCGCGAGGGCTTCAAGCCATGATTCGCTTCATTCTGTGCTCTGCTCTTTTGTTGTGCGCCTGCGCCAGCGCTGCGGAGAAGCGGCCCAATGTTCTACTGCTCGTCTCGGACGATCTCGCCGCCACGTTGGGTTGCTACGGGCATCCACAGGCGAAGACGCCGCACCTCGACGCACTCGCGGCCGACGGCGTGATGTTCTCGCGCGCCTACTGCCAGTTCCCGCACTGCAATCCGTCGCGCGCCTCCTTCCTCACCGGCATGAGGCCGAACACGACGCGGGTCACGAACAACGAGGACAACCTGTACAAGAACATTCCCGACGTGATGACGATGCCGCACTGGTTCCGGCAGAACGGCTACGCCACCGCGCGCTGCGGGAAGATTTTCCATCTCGGGGTGCCGACCGGACTGGAGAGCATGGATGATCCGCAGAGCTGGGACTTCGGCACGCCGTTCAAGAGCGAGCTGCCGTATCCGCCGAAGCGCGAGAGCGCGGTGAAGGTGAAGACAGGCAAGAAGCAGGGCCTCGGCTGGCAGGAGATTCCGGGCGGCGACGATCAGCTCGTTGATGGCGTTTTCGCCAAGACCGCCATCGAGTGGCTCGACAAACGCGATGCCTCGAAGCCGTTCCTCCTCGCCGTCGGATTTCACAGACCGCATCTGCCGCTCGTCGCACCGGCGAAGTACTTCGATTTGTATCCACTCGAAGACATCAAGCTGCCAGACGCGCCCGCTGACGATGAAGCCGACATTCCCCTGCCCGCCCGCAACGGCGCCGTGCCTGGCTACGCGCTCACGACAACGCTCGAACAACGCCGCGCCGCGATCCGCGCCTATCTCGCCTGTGTGAGCTATGTCGATGAGCAGGTCGGCCGTGTGCTCGATGCGCTGAAGAGCAAGGGCCTCGAAGACAACACCATCGTCGTCTTCATGAGCGATCACGGCTGGCATCTCGGGGAGCACGGACTGTGGCACAAACGCAGCTTGTTCGAGGAAAGCGCGCGCGTGCCCTTCATCGTCCGCGCACCCGGCATGAAGACCGGCGGCAAACGCAGCGACAGCCTGATTGAGTCCATCGATCTCTTCCCCACGCTCTGCGATCTAACCGGCGTCCCTCCCTTGAAGCAACTCGAAGGCAAGAGCCTGCGCCCCTTGCTCGACGATCCATCCGCGACCCTCCACGACGCCGCCTTCACCCAAGCACGCCGTGGCAAGAACGCAGAGTTCTGGGGCCGCACAGTGCGCACCTCCCGCTGGCGCTGCACCGAGTGGGACGAAGGCCGCAGTGGCATCGAGCTTTACGATCACGACGTAGATCCGCGCGAGTACACGAACCTCGCCACCGACTCAAGTCATGCTGACACGTTGAAAGAGCTGCGCGCCTTGCTCGCGAGCAGGCTTCCGCCGATTGTGCTCAAGTGAGCTAGAACTGAAAGTAGATGAAGTCGTTGCCCACATTGCATCGCAGCGTCGTGATCCCGATCAGGCATGCTGTTGCCGCACCAGTCTGAAGAAGCGTCCAGCGCCACTCTAGCAACCGGTTGTCATCCACCTCCATCAGCGCGCCGAGGCGTTGGAGCACGGGCAGAATCACGAAGAGCGGCAGACCGTAGAGCAGCGCCTCGATCCCAATGGCCGCACCGATGCGCCATTCAGCAGCGTCGGCGGCCAGGGGATTGAGCGTGAGATCATGCGCGAGCATCGTCAGGCTGTGTTCGCGGAACATCAGCCAGCCGATGTGCATGAGCACGAAGGTCAGCGCAGCGCGCAGGATCACGCCACCAACTCCGCCCTTGTCTCCGAGCAACGGCACTCGCGCGGCGAGCACCGGCCACATCGCGACGAGCAGGCCGTGATACACGCCCCACACCACGTAATTCCATGCGGCACCGTGCCAGAGGCCGCTGAGGAAGAAGGTGATGATCAGATTGCGCGCCATCATCCACTTGCCCGCTCGCGAGCCGCCCAGCGGGATGTAAACGTAATCGCGAAACCAGGTTGAGAGGCTGATGTGCCAGCGCCGCCAGAACTCACCCGGACTCTGAGCGAGATACGGGTGATCGAAGTTCTTGCACAGCTCGATGCCGAGCAGCCGAGCCGAGCCGCGCGCCATGTCGGTGTAGCCGCTGAAGTCGGCGTAGATCTGCACGCCGAATGCGATGACGCCGCCCCACAGCATGGGGAAGGATGCATCACCGAGCGAGAACACCTTGTCCGCCAGCAGCGCCGCGCTATCGGCGATGACCACTTTTTGAAACAGTCCCCAGAGCAGCAGCACCAGTCCGGTGCGCACACCTTCCAACCGCAACGCACGCGGACGCGCATACTGCGGCAGCATGTGGTGCGCGCGCTCGATGGGCCCCGCGACGAGCTGAGGGAAAAACGAGACGAACGCCGCGTAGTCGAGCAGCGAGCGGCAGGCTTTTGTCTGTCCGCGATAGACATCCACCGCGTAGGACACACTCTGGAAGGTGAAGAACGAAATGCCCGCAGGCAGCGCGATGTGGATGAACACCGGCGATTCCATCACTCCCATGGATGCCAGCGCGCCGGTGAGGTTCTCCGTGAAGAAGCCGAAGTACTTGAACACACCGAGGATGGCGAAGTTCACGCTGATGCTCGTGATGAAGTAGGCTTTCCGCCCTCTCGCAGTTTGGCTGTCCTCAATCCCGCGCGCGCAGAACCAGTCGAAGAGAGTCGTGACGCCGATGAGGATGAGATACCAGTGATGCACCCAGCAGTAAAAGACGTAGCTAGCCGCGACGAGCAGCGCATTCTGGCCCCGACGCGGCAGCCAGAAATACACGGCGAGGACGCAGACGAGAAATATCAGGTACTCGATGCTCTGAAAAACCATGGCTCAAGGATCGGTGGACGCTGCGCTAGGGGCTCCAGTTCCGATGAAGTGTCGCACCCGCGCGACGAGCAACTCCCGGTAGCGGGCCTGCACCGCCGGATCACCCGAGAGGTGATCGCCATCGGCATACACATCGAGTGGCAGCGCGGGATCGCCGGTCTCGTCGGTGAAAACGCACCCGTTGTCCTCCAGCCATTGCTCGAGATCGGACATGTAGCGCACCAGCCAATCGCTCGTCGGAGAAGAGTCGCGCGGACGACGCTTCACGCGGTGGAAATGCAGGCGGATGCCATTTTCCGCCGCGAGAGCGACGAAGTGAGGCAGAAATGAAGCACGCGGTGAGGGATCAAACACACGCGGACCGAGGACATAGGAGGCTTCATCGTCGTCATCATGCACAGCACCCGACGCGTCCTGCGCCAATGCGGTGTCGCCGCCGAGATCGTGGCGCAGGTGCGCGAGGCGGAAGCGCTCGTTGAGTTCTTCGCGTCGTTTGTTCGGCCCCAGGTTGGCACCCAAGCGCGTGAGATCAAAACTCCAAGTCTGCATGCTGCGGCGCATCTCAAAGTTCAGAAAGCTCGAAGGAAATAGCTCCTTCAAACCCGACTCCATCACACTCACCCATGCTGACCGTCCACCGTTTCCGAGCACCTCGCGCCACTCAGGCTGTGCCGTGCCGTCCATCTGTGTGATGCCATCCGTCTGCACGCCCGCGATGCGGAAGTCCGCCCACGTCAGGTCCGTGTGACGGAAGAAAAACGTCACCCACTTTGGCTTCGCCTCCGACTCGACGATGATCTGCTTGAAGATCAGAAACCACACGGCGGACTGGGAGCCACCCTTTGCGATCACTTTTGTCCTCACGCCCACGGCCTCTTCGAGTTTCTCCTCGTCCATCACGCGACTGCCGAGCATCGAGTTCCCCACGAGCACCCATTCAGGCTTGTCCCTCCTCAGTTCCTGGACAAACGCGCGCGGATTGAAGGCATCCCGGTCACGGTGGACCTCCCGCCTTGGAATGTTCCACCGGTGGCAAGCAAGCGAGGTAACCGCCATTGGGACGATGCCAACAATAAGCAGTTGGATCACCAGACGCAGCGCCAGCGTGTTCGAGTGCATGATTCCCTCGTCTCTCGCTTTGCCCCAAGCACGCGGCAATGGCCACCAGTGCGCCTAAATTGTCGCTCGATTCTGGCTTCGAGATGAAGGCTGGGCAGGTGCGCCGCGTTATGGCATCCACTCATCCCATGCTGACACGCACGCTCCTCATCGCCCTGTTTCTCGCCCCGTTCTCGTTGCTCACTGCCACGGAGAAACCAAACATCGTCTTCTTCCTCGTCGATGATCTCGGACAGCGCGATCTCGGTTGCTACGGCAGCACGTTCTACGAGACGCCCAATCTTGATCAGCTCGCCGAGGAAGGCGCGCTTTTCACGAATGCCTACGCGGCGTGCCCAGTCTGCTCGCCGACTCGCGCGAGCATTCAGACCGGGAAGTATCCGCAGCGTACCGGCATCACCGACTACATCGGCTCACCTCTCACGCCAGATGGCTGGAAGCGGAACACGAAGCTGCTGCCGGCTCCCTACAAGGATCGACTGGCGCACGATGAGATCACACTGGCCGAGGCGCTGAAGGGCGGCGGCTACGCGACCTTTTTCGCAGGCAAATGGCATCTCGGACCCGAGGGTTGGTATCCCGAGAATCAGGGCTACGACATCAACAAAGGCGGCATCGAGCGCGGCGGCCCCTACGGCCCTGGCAGATACTTCACGCCATACGGCAATCCGCGTCTCGAAGACGGGCCGCCCGGCGAGCATCTGCCAGATCGACTCGCGACGGAGACGACGAAGTTCATCGAGGCAAACAAGCAGCGGCCTTTCTTCGCCTTCTTTTCGTTCTACGACGTCCACACACCGCTACAAGCGCGGAAGGATCTCCAAGCGAAATATGAGGCGAAGCGGGAGCGGCTCCGACTCGAAGCACAGTTCGGACGCGAGGAACCGCGCGACGTGCGGCTGGTGCAGGAGCACGCCGTTTACGCTGGCATGATCGAGGCCATGGATCAGGCGGTCGGCAAAGTACTGCGCAAGCTCGACGACCTCGGACTGCGTGAGAAGACGCTCATCATCTTCACCAGCGACAACGGTGGCCTCTCGACGAGCGAAGGATCGCCCACATCCAATCTCCCGCTGCGCGGTGGCAAAGGTTGGCTCTACGAAGGCGGCATTCGCGAGCCGCTGCTCATCCGGTGGCCCGGCGTGACCAAGCCCGGCACCGTGATCGACGCGCCAGTGATCAGCCCCGATTTTTTCCCGACGCTGCTCGACGCCGCCGACCTCACAATGCCGAAAGGCCATCCCAATGAAGGAGTCAGCCTAAAGCCACTGCTCAAAAGTGGCGCGAAGCCTGAGCTGCGTACGCTTTACTGGCACTACCCGCATTACGGCAATCAAGGCGGCGCGCCCGGCACCGCCGTGCGTCGTGGCGACTGGAAGCTAATCCGTTGGTTTGAGGACGATCGCTACGAACTCTTCAATCTCGAACTCGACCTCGGAGAGAAGCGCGATGTCGCGGCAGAGAATCCTGAGAAGCTGGCGGAATTGAAAAGCGAAATGGCTCGACTGCATCGATCCACCGGCTCCATCGATCCCACACCCAACTCGCTCTTTGAACCGGCAAAGCCAAACGGTCGCGCCGCGCCAAGTCCAAAGCCCAAAGGGAAAGCCAACGCATCGGATCAGGCGACAAAGGACGGAAAGCGCCGGTGAACACAGTTGTGCGATTGCCGCCAAGCTCGCACCCTGCCCTTCCTGTGCGATGAGTGGCTGCTCCATGGCCGACCACCCGCTGCTGCGCCGACTTCCGAAATCCACCGACTGCTCGAATGACGAGCTGCTGGCGGCGTTTCTCGATTATGTGGCGGAGAAGCAGCTCACGCTCTATCCGGCGCAGGAGGAGGCCATCTTGGAGTTGTTTGATGATCGCAACGTGATCCTCAACACGCCCACCGGCTCGGGAAAATCGCTCGTCGCGCTGGCGCTGCACTTCCGCTCGCTCGCGAAGGGCCGGCGGTCGGTGTACACCTGCCCGATCAAGGCGCTGGTGAATGAGAAGTTCCTCGCGCTGTGCCGCGACTTCGGCCCTGAGAACGTCGGCATGGCCACGGGCGATGCCACGGTGAACCGAAACGCGCCGATCCTGTGCTGCACGGCGGAGATTCTGGCGAACTACGCCCTGCGCGATGGCGCGGAGGCTCCGTTTCGCGAGGTGATCATGGACGAGTTTCACTACTACTCGGACAAGGAACGCGGCGTGGCCTGGCAGGTGCCGCTGCTGACGATGAGCAGCTCGCGTTTCCTCATCATGTCGGCCACGATGGGCGGATCGGCGTTTTTCAAAGACGAGCTCACGCGGCTCACGACGGCGGAGACGACCGTGGTGGCCTCGTATGAGCGGCCGGTGCCGCTGGAGTTCAGCTACGCGCAGACATCGGTCGATGTGACCTTGCAGGAGCTCGTCGCGGCGAACAAAGCACCCGTGTATCTCGTGCACTTCACGCAGAACGAGGCCGCACAAGCCGCGCAGGACCTCATGAGCCTGAATTTCTGCTCCGCTGCCGAAAAGGCCTCCATCAAGGAGTTGATGGGCGGAGCGAAATTCACCAGCCCGTATGGCAAAGAGGTCAAAAAATACCTCAGCCATGGTGTGGGCATCCATCATGCCGGTTTGCTGCCCAAATACCGCGTGCTGGTCGAGAAGCTGGCGCAGCGCGGTCTGCTGAAGGTCATCTGTGGCACCGACACGCTCGGCGTCGGTGTGAATGTGCCCATCCGCACCGTGCTGCTCACGCGGCTGAGCAAATACAGCGGCGAAAAAGTCGCCACGCTCACGGCGCGTGACTTTCACCAGATCACCGGACGTGCCGGCCGTCGCGGCTTTGATGACGTGGGCTACGTCGTGTGCCAGGCACCGGAGCACATCATCGAAAACGCCAAGATGGAGGCCAAGGCCGCAGGCGATGTGAAGAAGCTGCGCAAGATGGTGAAAAAGAAGCCGCCGGAAGGTTTTGTCGGCTGGAGCGAGGACACCTTCAAAAAGCTGCAAGCCGCCTCGCCGGAGCCGCTGGTGTCGCGTTTCCAGGTCTCGCACGGCATGCTGCTGCAGGTGCTGAGTCGAGCAGGAGACAGTTGCGCGGCCATGCGGCAGCTCATCGCCAGCTCGCATGAGACGGCGAATGCGAAGACGCAGCACGAGAAGCGTGCGTGGCAGCTTTTTCGGGCGCTGGTGGAGCGAAAGATCGTGGAGATCATCCCGCCCGCGAAACGCGGTGTCGATCAAACCAAGCTCCAGCTCAATGTGGAGCTGCAGGACGACTTTTCGCTCAATCACACGCTCTCGCTTTATCTCATCGACACGCTGGCGCTGATCGATCCCGCCTCCGCGACCTACGCGGCGGATGTCATGACGCTATGCGAATCCATCCTCGAAAACCCCGACGTCATTTTGCGACGACAGCTCAGCAAAGTGAAGGACGAGGCGATGGCGGGGATGAAGAACGAAGGCGTGCCCTACGAGGAGCGCATCGCCAAGCTGGAGGAGCTCGAATACCCGAAACCCTGCCGCGACTTCATCTACAGCACCTTCAACGCATTCAGCGAGGCGCACCCATGGGTCGGCCAGGAAAACATCCGGCCGAAAAGCATCGCACGGGAGATGTTTGAGAACTTCCGAAGCTTTGCCGACTACATCCACGACTACGACCTCCACCGCGCCGAGGGTGTGCTGCTGCGCCATCTTTCCAGCACGCTCAAAGTGCTGGCGCAGACTGTGCCGGACAGCTTCAAGACCGAGCCCGTGCAGGAAATGGAGGCCTTGCTCGCCGGCGTGCTTCGCGGCACCGATTCCAGCCTTCTCGATGAATGGGAAAAGCTGCGCGATCCCAACTACAAACCCGACGAGACCGAGGAAAAGCCCGTCGAAGCCCCCGACATCACACGGAACAAGCGCGAGTTCACCGCCCTCATCCGCACGGAGATCTTCCGCTACATGCAGCAGCTCATCCGCGGCCAGATCGACCTCCCCGAGCTCGACGACTACTACGCCGACCACGACCGCATCCGCCTCGACAACGAAGCCCGCAACGGCCGCCACACCTACGTCCAGCCCAGCGACGACGGCCAGACCTGGCGCGTGAACCAAGTCCTCATCGACCCCGACGAACTCAACGACTGGCAGCTCGAATTCCGCGTCGATCTCGCCCAAGCCCGCGAAGATGGAAAGCCGACGCTGGTGTTTGTGGCTATGGCAAAGGTTGCATAGCCCTACCACCTTGTAGTATTGAAGCTTGCGGCGCGGTTGGCGGTGGATGTGAAACCGGTTCTGAAATGGAAACTGTGGCGGAGACTTCCCGTTAGCCACCTGCGCCACCTCGTGCCTCGGTTCTCGCCGGAGTTCTTTCGGTGCTACGAACTCGGCTGGAAATAGAACCTGACTCCTGATGTCAAATTCCATGGCCCGGCAGGTGATCACCTTCAGCCCAATCTCTCCAGCAGCGAGGTACCCGCATCCCGACCTCGCTCCTTGAATCCCATGGTGTAGAGCATGGCCAGGATCCGATCTACACGCTCCTGGCCGATGATCTCGGGATGCAGTTCGATGATGATCCTTTTCACGCTGGCCGGTAGCTGGGTGAAGTCGAGTTGCTGCTCCGCGCCTTCGATGTCGCACACGAGCGCGGTTGGTGGCTCGGACATCATTCGGATGAGGCTGCTGAGGCTCAAGGCGGGCACGGTGATGCTCTTCGCACTATTCTTGGTGACCACGGCGTTCTCCCAAAACTCTCCACCGACGTTGAGCGTGATCTCACCATCTTCCGCAGCGGCGGCTGCGTGGATGACGTAAGGCGTGAGGCCGTTGAGGGCGTAGTTACGCTTGAGTTGCTCGAGGGTGTGGGGATTGGCTTCGACACTGAAATGATGCTTCACGCCGATGACCTTGCGGCAATACAATCCGATGAAGCCGATGGCGCCGCCGAGCTCGAGGATGACGTCGTTCTTGGTCAGCGATTGCTGCGCGAGGCGACGCTCCTGCACTTCGTAGCGACCGGTGCGGATGTGGTTCTTCAACAACGACGACAGCTTGCTGATGTCGAGTTTCACGCCTTCGAGTTCCGCCTGCAGCAGACGCGGCAGGATGAACTTGAAGAGCACCCCGGAGTGCAGGTTTTGCCAAAGGCTGGTGATGGGGTTCATGGGGAGGGCGGTGGTGCTCATGGGTGTGTTCAGGCGGCGATGGCGTGTTCCATCAGGCGATGGATGTGCGGGATGTGAGTGACTTCGGCAGGCAGGACGGCCTGGTTGGTGAAGAGCGTGGCGTAGCTGTGCGGATCGTGCGGGTGATAGCCGTGCATGGCACGGATGGGGCGTTCGCCCATGTGACTGGGGACGATGAGCACGCCTTCCTTCACGAGGAAGATTAGTTCGCCGAACTGACTGTCGTCAAAGTGCGCGCGCAATTGTTTCAGTTCGTCGTCTGGCATGATGCGCCCCTGAGGAACGGTGCCGAGCGCGCTGGTGATCTGCAGGTGGGCCTTGCCGTTGAAGAACCAGAAGCGCGCCATGGTGCTGTCATAGACGACAGAGTAGTCTTTGCCGAACTTCAGCGGCAACGCGTCGATGGTGGCTTTCAAATTGAGGTGCTCGTCGCAGTTGGCCATGCCGTGGTCACTGAATACGTAGAGCTTCACGTCGTCGTATTGATCAGCGGCAACGGCTTGGAGTTGGGTGATCCACTGTTCATACACATGGAGCTTCGCTGGCACTTCGGCGGAGTCGTTGCCAACGCGATGCAACAGGCCATCGAGCCCGGCCCAGTACATGAAGGCGAAATCGATGTCGCCCTTGGTGATGTGCGTACGGAGGGCGTCGCGATTCTCTTCCTCAGTCTTATTCGGATCGCTGACGAAGTGAGGAATGTTCTTCTGCTCGAGTGAATCGAAGATGTTCTCGCCACGATTCATGCCACCGGCTTGCAGCGGGCTCTTCTTCTCGGTGAGATCAAACTGATCAATGTGCTGAAATGGGATGTTGTAGGTCGTGTTTGAATATTGAAGAAAGGCAAGCTGTGAGCGAAGGATGGAGAGATGAGATTGCATACTGCCTATGAGTTGGTCGTGCCCAAGCTGGCGCGTTATGTAAGTGCCATAGACGCCTAAATACCATAAGGGGCGAAGGCCTGGAGCAGGACGCCCGCTGGCGGATTTGTCGGAGGTGCTCAAAGCGGTGTTGTATGTGCTCAAGGAGGGAGTCTCCTGGCGCGCAGTGGATGCTCCCGGCGTGAGCTGGCAGGCCGTCTACGGTCACTTTCGCTGCTGGTGTCTCTCAGGAATCTGGGACCATATCATGGACAAACTCACCTGGCATTGCCGTCTTCGACTGGTCATGGCGGATGCCACGCACATCAAGGTTCATCGTGACGGAGCCAACCCAGCAGGCGGGCAGGCTGCTCAGGCCATGGGTCGCACCAAGCGAGGATTGAACACCAAACTCCATGCGCTGGCCGATGATCGCGCCCAGCCACAAGCGCTGATCCTCACTGCCGGGCAGGAGGCCGAGGTCTCTCATGCTCCGACTCTCCTGGAAAGCGCCACGGCAAGCCATGTGCTCATGGACCGCGCCTACGACAGCGACACGCTGCGCGATCTCATTGCCGCAAAGGGCATGAAGGCTGCATCCCGCCGCACCGCAATCGCAAGGCACCGGCCGCCTATGACGTCGAACTTTACAAAGAGCGCCATCATGTGGAGAACTTCTTCGAGAGGCTCAAACGCTGCCGCAGAATCGCCACTCGCCACGACAAGACGGCCGACTCATTCATGGCCTTTGTCCTCCTCGCCTGCTGCGTTCTCAACTTACGACACCAATTCAAAAACACAGCCTAGGGTGCCCTTAAAACCTCCATCAATTTGATGTTGTTGGAGACCGCCATCCGAAGCTTGATTCCCCGGTCGATCTACGCTTCCACGATGGCACCATGGGCAGACGCATGGCGCAGACCTCGGACCGAAAAAGGTGGCGACAAGGTGGGGCAGAAGCAGATGGACTTGCTGGGGAGGGTTGAGAAATAGGCCTCGACCGGTCGATGTTGATGGTTACGCTTTTGCCGATGAGGCGCGCCATTCTCTACTTTTCGGTCCTGTGTCTGGCTCTGATCCATGCTGTCGAAGCAGGAGAACGGGGCGTCATCAGTGATCCCGATGGATTCACAAACGTCCGCGAGGAGCAGGGCGCGGACTCTGCGGTGGTGGCGAGAGTGAAGGAGGGAGAGGTCTTTGAATTCGAAGGCCGCGAGGGCTCGGAGTGGTGGAAGGTGACGCTGGCTTCTGGCAAGTCTGGCTGGATGCACTTCAGCCGCATCCGATTCCACTTCTCCCTCGATGAGATTCCAAAGAAGGACGAAGAGGGCTCCGAAGTCGGTTCTTACGCAAAGGAGCGCGGCTTTGACTATTGCGCGACCGCAAGCGCGGCGGCGAAGGGAGAGCCTGCGGCGATGAAGCGTTACTTTGGTATCAACGACACGGACGGTGGGGCGGCAGAAGTCCATTCGGCGTATTTCAGCAAGGTCATCCACCTGCTGGGCGACGAGAAACTGGCGGCCTTCCTCAAGGACCAGCCGCTGGCGTATCGGCTCGACGTGCGCAACGAATTGGGCGGCGGGTTTGTGCTGTGGCCGTTCGAGAGCAACAGCTACGCCGAGCGCAAATTTCCACTGACGTACCGGCTGCTGTGTCGCAAGGAGATCGTGGACTGGCTTTCGCCCGACGGACAACTTGCGATTCGCAAGGTGTTCTCGGAAGCCCCCGTCACCGAAATCTCGAAGGTCGTGAAGGCCGAACTGATCGAGAGGGCAACCGGCAAGGCCATCACCGACCTCACGGGCGACGATATCGGCACAGGCGCGCATCGCGAGGGGAAGGTGCTGTGGTCGCCGGACTCGAAGCGCTTCGCCTATTTTTCCGGCGCGTTAGCTTCGCACGCACAAACGGTTGTTTATCAGAAGAACGACGGGCTGTTCGCCCGTGCGGACCTACCCGAAGTCGAGCTTCCGGGTCGGTCGGGCGATGCAGAACTGGT
>Ga0075163_10006669_pt1 | contig 15323 bp, 15 predicted proteins | sample JI1023141ADNA_FD_71478 | JGI IMG/M metagenome (GOLD analysis project Ga0075163, IMG submission 71478) | Wastewater effluent complex algal communities from Wisconsin, to seasonally profile nutrient transformation and Carbon sequestration -... | ecosystem: Engineered > WWTP > Effluent > Algae... | reverse complement strand
GCCTATCCGCTGCGAGGCACAACGCCGAGTTATCCGCTGTCCGGCCTCGAATCGTCGGCACTGTCTGACGCGCAAACATACCCGCTGCAAGGGCTGACGCAGGAGTAACACATGGCTTTAGTAGTCGAAACGGGTTCCATTGTCAGCGGAGCGGAAAGCTATGTGTCCGTGACCGATGCCGACACGTATTTCTCGAATCGCAACCTTACGCTGTGGGCCTCTGGCGACTTCAGCACGGCCGAGAAAGAGGCGTGTTTGCGTCGCGCCACGGACTACATGCGGCAGATGTATCGCATGCTGTGGGCCGGCTATCGGAAGTCCGACGATCAGGCGCTCGACTGGCCGCGATACGAAGTGCCTAAGCGCGATTCTGTCAGCGCGGGCTTCGTCTTCTACTCAGACACGACCGTACCGCAGGAAGTCAAAGACGCATGTTGTGAGCTGGCCTGGCGCGCGGCGTTTGGCGAACTGTCGGCCGATCAATCGACGCCAGTCACCGAAAAGACTGTCGGCCCGATCACGATCAAATACGCCGAAGGTGCGCGGCAGTCCAAGCGATACACGGCAGTCGATGCAATCCTGGCTCCGGTGCTCAAGAATGGGCACGGCTCTAGCGCTACGGTGGTGCGCGCATGACCTGCGTTGCCTGGGACGGACGGACGCTCGCGGCTGATCGGCTGATGTGCAATGGCTACACCGGCCAGTCGACAACCAAGATCGAGCGCTTCGGCGTAGAGTTGATTGGCATTACCGGCAACTTGAGCATCGGGCTTGAGGTGCGCGCATGGTATCTAAACGGCGCTGATCCGCTGTCGTTCCCGTCGTCGAATCGCAACCCCGACAAGGGCGCATCGCTGATCGTCGTCAGGCCGAGCGGCGAAGTCTGGAAATTCGAGTCAGGACCGCATGCATTCCGCGTCGAAGGAGCTTTCTGCGCCTTTGGTAGTGGCGATGAGGCGGCTCTCGTCGCCATGGCATGCGGCAAAACGGCTGCTGAGGCTGTGGCCTTGGCCGCGATGTTCAACACGACCGTTGGGCATGGCGTCGATACGCTGGAGCTTGCCTGATGGCATTCGACTACGCATCACTTGCGAGCGATGTCGGCTCGATCCTGACCGAGTTCGGCGCGACCGGGACTCTTACCCGCAACACGCCCGGCACATATGACCCGACGACGGGTGAAGTAGCCACCACGACCACGACGCAGACCGTCACCGCTTGTCTGTTTCCGTATGGCGACAAGTTTGTCGACGGGGCGCAGATTCTCGCCAATGACCGGCAAGCATTCGTCGGCGCGTCAGGCATCACGGGGCCGCGAGCTGGTGACGTGCTGACATGGGGAACTGAGACGCTGACCGTGGTCAAGGTCAAGGCGCTGGCTCCGGCTCGGACGTATGTGATCTACGAATGCCAGATGAGGGCGTGACATGGCAAGCCGCTTCTCTGTTCCGCTTCAGGCGCTGGCTGACAAGATCAAACTAGACCTAGAGACTGTCGCGCGGAAGTCGACATTTGATCTGTTCTCAAAGGTTAGCCTTCGGTCGCCCGTAGATACAGGGCGATTTCGCGCGAACTGGAATGTTTCTTATGGCGCGCCAAATGTGACGGTAACAGCAAGCACAACGCAGGCGCGAGCATCGTCAGAGATTGGCAAGGCGCTAACGCTTCCGATTGGAGGCGTCACCTACATGGCAAACGGTCTGCCATACGCCTATGAACTGGAAAAAGGCCACTCTAAGCAGGCCCCGCGCGGCATGGTAGAGGTAAGCGCAATCGAGTTTTCTGACTACGTTCGCAAGGCGACAGCATGAGTCAAACACTCGTCCGCGCAGCGCTGGAAACCGCGCTAGACACATGGGCCGATGCGCAGAGCCCGGCCATCCCTGTCGCGTGGGAGAACGTGACATTTACGCCTCCGACGACGCGGTACATTCGCGCATTCATCCTTCCGGCTGAGACGCAGAGCCTCGACCTACTTGGTAAGCATCGCGGGTTCCGCGGCATCTTCCAAGTGTCGCTGTGTATGCCCATCGGCACGGGCATGAAAGCAACCGAGGCGCTCGTGAATGCGCTTGATGTGCTGTTCGCGCGTGCATCCGTCTTCACTGCCGGCGGAGTACGCACACAGATCGTTACCCCCATGTCCGCGTCGACTCCGATTCAAGACGACGGATTCATCATCACTCCGGTGTCCTGCCAATACCTAGCACACGTCGTGCTGAGTTAAGAGACACCGACCCTATTGATGGCTCGCTTCGGCGGGCCATTTTCGTTTGTGCGCGCCGCATCAAGTAGCCGCACTCCATGCCCGTCAGGGCGCCATTCGACCCGCATAACGCGGGTTTTCTCGTTTCTGAAAGGGCCTAATCATGGCTGTTGCTACCCCCATCGGTGCGGCGTTCTACATTTCGCAGACGTTCGCCTCCGCCAAGACTCTGACCATCGTCTCCAACGCTAACCCGGCGCTGGCGACTTCCGTTTCGCACGGCTACAGTGACAACGACGAAGTCGTTTTCTTCTCCGGCTGGGACCTTGCGAACAACGCTGTCGTCCGCGTTGACCAGCAGTCGGCGGACACGTTCCTGCTGACCGGCCTCAACACCACGTCGACCGACACCTACGCTGCCGGCTCCGGCATCGGCACCACGCAGAAGATCAGTTCGTGGATTCAGATCCCGCAGATTCTGAGCGTTTCGACCTCTGGCGGCACCCCGCGCTACGTTGACTATCGCTTCGTCTCTGCTCAACAGGGCCTGAAGCTGCCGGACGGATTCGAGTCGTCGACCATCACGTTCGACATCGGCTTCGACCCGTCGCTGTCGAATTGGGACACGCTGCTCGACATCAGCCAGACGAACACGCTTGTTGCGTACAAGTACGTTCGCGGCGACGGTGCGGCGACCTACGGCTACGGCTATTTCAACCTCGCCGAACAAGCGCAGATTGCCTCTGGCGCTGTCGACAAGGTGCAAGCCACGTTTGCGGCTCAAGGCCGCCTCATCAGCTACGCCTGATGATCCACCGGGCCGCTTCGGCGGCCCACCTTTTCACGCTCGGCGGGTCGCTCCCGTGCGGGCCTTTTTAGCTAACCACAGAAAGCCAACATGGCCCAGAAGATCAAGATCGACCTCGACCCTACCGGACCGCTCACCTTTGAGCGCGACGTGCCCATCCCGACGCCTGACGGCAAGCCGCTGAAGGTGCGATTTACCTTCAAGCACCGCACGCGCGAGGAAATGGCCGAGATGTCCGAGCAGTACATGCAGAAGGCGCGCGACCAATACCAGCAATTGCAGGAAGAGGCGCAGCGCGAGAAGGTCGCACGAGACGAAGCAGAGGCGCGCGGCGAGGTCTACATGCCGAACGCACCGAAACTCGTCGACGGGGTTGCTGACGCGATCCGCAGCGATGTCGCAACCGTCATGGACTGCGCCACCGACTGGAATCTGGACAAAGAATTCAACGCCGAGAACCTGGCGAAGTTTTTCCGCCTCTACGTCGGAGCAGGCAACGCAATCGCCAGCGACTACCGCAAGTCGATGACTGAAGGCCGCCTGGGAAACTGAGGCAGGTCGCGCGGCGACTCTACGAGAAGCCGCCCGACGCCGAAGAGCTAAAGAGCCTCGCTATGTGGGGCATCACCGAGGACCAGCTAGAGCGGCCCCCGGTGCCTGTATGGCCTGAGAACCGGCAAGCCGTGATCGTCTTCCTGACCATGCGCACGCAATGGCGTGTTGGCATGGCTGGGCGAACCGGCCTCGACTATTCGGCGCTCCCTGAAGTGTGGCGCCGTACCAAAACACCGCCAGATGATCGAGACGAATGTTTCGAGCTTCTGCGGGTCCTAGAAGTGGCCGCAATCAATGCGAATGAACCCGAGGATGATTGATGGCTGACGAAATCACCGTCATCGGCATTGGCGTTGACACCACCCAAGTCAACAAGGCCGCGACCGATCTTGACAAGCTGGCCGCCGCTGGTGCGCGCACTGAAACCGCAGTCGACGGGATCGGCGCGTCTCTATCCAAGGTCGGCACGGCTGCCGCTGGCGCTAGCCGTGGCGTGTCTGCCATTGGAGCAGCATCAGGGCAAGCCGCGTCCGGCCTTGAGAAGACCGGCACCGCTGCGAGCGTACTGGCCGGAGCTATCAGCAAAGTCGAAGCCTCGGCCGGTGGCGCGGCAAAGGAATTCACCGCCGTCGCTCAGACGAGCCAAACCGCAGCGGCTGCGCTTACGTCGCAAGCATCCGCTAATGCTGCGCTTGCGACCGTTTCTGACCGCGCGTCGGCTGCGCTGAAGTCTTACGAAGATGCGTCGGTTAAGTCCGTCGCTGCTCAAGCCGCGCTCAGTCGTGCAACGCTCGCGGCGGCTCAGGCTCAAGCGCAGCTAAACGCGCTTTTGGACGTTGGCCCGCAGCGGCAAGAGTCCATCGCAGCTGCGTCCGTCAAGGCGCAATCAGCACAAGCTGCATTGGCCGGCGCAACGCTTGCGGCGTCTCGCGCCCAAGCTGAGGCCGTGCGCACGTCTGCCAGTTTTCAATCGGCCATCGGGAAGACCGGCGAGGCCATGAAACTGACGGCGAACCAATCGACGCAGCTAGGCTTCCAGCTTCAGGACTTCTTTGTCCAAGTGCAGGCCGGGCAATCCCCGCTTACCGCGCTGATTCAGCAGGGCTCGCAGCTTCAAGGCACGTTCGGCAGCATCGGCGGCGTGTTCCGCGCGCTGGGAACTGTGTTCACGCCTGTCCGGCTTGCTGTCGGTGGCGTGGTTGGCGCGCTTGCAGGGCTCGGCCTTGCGTACAAGGCTGGCGCCGACGAGAGCATCGCTCTAGAGCGCTCGCTGATCCTGACCGGAAATGCCGCAGGCATCACTGAAGGCAAGTTCAACAGCCTGGCGCAGTCTGTCGCTGAGTCCACAAAGACAGGCATAGGCTCTGCGCGCGAGACGTTGCAAGGGCTGGTGTCCAGCGGGCAACTGAGCGGCGACACGCTGACGAAGGTTTTCACCGCAGTGCAGGCCGGGTCAAAGGCGACCGGGCAAAGCACGGAAGACCTTGCAAAGCAATTTGTCGGTGCGCTGGACAACGTAGGTGGATTCGCTGAGAAGTTGAACCGAACCTATAACGTGCTGTCGGCCGATCAGCTCAAGCTCATCAAGGAAACCGCAGACAACGGCGACGCGCAAAAGGCACTCGGCCTTGTCATGGATGCGCTGAATCCAAAGTTCGCAGAAGCTGCCGGCAAGGCTGGATTCTTGGAGCGCGCGTTTGCGTCCGTCTCGAATCAGGCATCCGCGCTGAAAGACGAACTTCTGGCACTTGGTCGCGCGACCACCCCCGAAGAGTCGTTGCGCAAGGTGCAAGGGCAGATTGCGGAACTACAGAAGTCGGGCCAATCCGGATATGTGTTCGGCCCATCCGTTGCCGAGCTAAAGGTTCAGGAGCAGTCGCTAAAAGAGCAGGTAAACGCGCAGAACGCCATCGCTGCCGCTGGGGCCAAGGTTGCGCAGCAAGAGCAGGCAAAAACCAAGTTCTCCGAGATTCAAAACGCGAACCTTTCCAAGCAAGAGAAGTTCGCCAAGGAAATCGCCAACGCCAACGCCATCGCGGATAAGGCCGGCATCAGTGGGTCGGAGCGCGAAAAGGTGCTCAAGTCCATTGCCGACAAGTACCGCGATGTCGGGTCTGCGGCAAAGACTGCACAGTCAGCCTTTGCTGACCTTACGCGCGAGTTTGACGGCCAGCTAGAAGTCATGAAGGCGCGGCTTGCCAATGGCACAGAGCTTTCAAAGTCGCAAGAGTTGGAGATCCGCCTAAGCCAGAAGCTGGCCGAGAACGTCGGCAAGCTGAGCAAGGCTGAACTTGAGCGGCTGCGAGCAAAGGCCCAAGAGCTGGTCGCGGCTCAGAAACAGATCGAGGCCAACGCTACCGAGCTAAAGGCCGCCGAGCAGATCGCAGCGGCTCGCGCCGAGATGCGCCGCTCTGAAGAGAAGGCAATCGCCGACACCATTTCGCAGCAAGAGAAAGAGCGCGAATCGTCGCTCAAGTCCGTGACGGATCGCCTTCAGTCGCTGAAGGACGAAGAAACTGCCGTGGCGCTGAGTCGTGCGCAGAATCTCTCACTGGCCGAGGCTGTCGAGCTTGTGGCGTTGGCTCGCCTGCAAGAGCAGCAATCCAGGTTCACGGAGGACTCTCCGCAGTTCGCGGCGATCCAGAAGGAAATCAACGCACGCAAGGAGCTTGCCAGCCTGATCGGATCGCAGCAGGCGCGCGAGGCCAACGAGAAGGCGGCGAAGGAAGCGGCAGACGCTTGGCAGAAAGCATCCGACCAAATCGGGCAGAGCCTCACCGACGCGCTAATGAACGGCGGCAAGAGTGCGCTTGAGTACATCAAGGGCCTGTTTCGCTCGACCGTCCTACGCCCGATTATTCAAGGCGTCGTCAACCCAATTGCAGGCGCCATCACTGGCTCTCTGGGCCTCCCTGGCGCAGCCTCAGCATCTAGCGGCGCTGGCTCGATCCTCGGCGCAGGCCAGAACCTGTTTAGCTCAATCTCCGGCGGGCTCACGTCATCGCTGGCTAGCATCGTCGGGAGCGCTGGATCGCTGTTCGGCTCCACGGCGCTGACCACTTTTGCGACTGGCATCAAGGGGGCAAATCTTGCCGCCGGGTTGGCCGGCCCGACGACCGCGGGAGCCGGTGGTCTGCTCGGCGCTGGTGCGTCGTTTGCGTCTGCCGTGCCTTACCTCGCTGGTGCGTTGGCTCTGTTCTCGGCCAAGGATGCGCTATTCGGTCGCAAGCTGAAAGACACGTCGATTAGCGGCACATTTGGCGGCGATGACGGATTCAGCGGCTCTACCGAAAAGTTTTTCAAGGGCGGCCTCTTCCGCAGCAACAAGACCGAGACGACCGCGCTTTCCGCTGAGGTAGCAAGCCCCATCGCAGAGGCGGCAAAGGCTGTCCGCGATCAGATCACGGGCTATGCCGAAGCGCTCAATCTTCCTGTTGATGCCATCGCAGGTTTCACCGAGTCGATCAAGTTCTCGACCAAAGACCTGACGCCGGAGCAAATCCAGAAAAAGCTGGAAGAGGCTTTGCAGGGTTTCGGCGACAAGCTGGCCGGCACGCTAGCGAGTCAGGTAGACCCGTTCGCAAAGGCTGGCGAGACGACAGGCCAAACGCTGGCACGTCTCGGCGATGCGCTGAAGACGGTAAACCCGATCATCGGCGAGCTAGGCTTCAACCTGTTCGACATCGGCGTGCAAGGCGCCGACGCGGCGTCGCAACTCGCAGACCTGTTCGGCGGAAGCAATGGATTGGCTCAGGCCGCGAGCAGCTTCTACGAGAAGTTCTATAGCGAGACGGAGCGTGCGGCAAAGACGACCGAGCAAGTCACCGAAGCGCTGGCCGGTGTCGGTGTCAAGCTGCCGGACACGCGCGAAGCATTCCGCGCCATCGTTGAAGCGCAAGACCTGACAACGGAGTCTGGCCGCAAGACATTCGCCACTCTGCTGGGCGTCTCCGATGCCTTTGATTCGCTGATCCCACCTGTTGAAGATGTGGGAGAGGCGGCGAAGAAAGCGGCCGACGATCTGGCAGCGCTGGAGAAGGGTCTAGGCGACGCTATCCGCGCCAATATCGGTAAGTTCCAAACGCCGAACCAACGCACAGAAACGGCTATCAACGACATCGGCGCGAGCCTGTCGGCTGTCGGCGTAAACATCGACTTCGACACGCTGATCGGTGCAAGCAAGGCGCAGATTTACGCCTTTGCCGAGTCGTTCGTGAACGCGGCAGACAACAGCATAGAAGCAAAAACCGCAGTCGTGAACGCTGCCGGCGCTTTGGCTGATCTGAAGGACGCGGCAGACGATACGGCGCAGGGCATCAAGGATGCTGCCGAGGCTCTGAGGACGCAGCTTCAAGGCGCCATTGATGCGAACGTCGATAAGTTCCTGTCGCCTGAGCAGCGCACAAACCGCGCAGCCTCTCGCATCAGTGACAACCTGTCTGCCGTTGGCATTAGCGTTGATGTCGGCACGTTGCTGGGTGCAACCAAGGAGCAAATCTTCGAGTTCGCCCGCTCGTTTGTCCTAGCCGGCGAGAACTCCGACGAGGCAAAGCTGGCCGTCGTTGAGGCGGCCGGAGCGTTGGCAGACATTGCAGACGCAGCCACCATCGCGGCGCGCGATCTTCAGACCGCCGAGATTCAGAAACAGATCGACGACATCGCCAAGGCATTCGGCGATCTGACAGTCATCAACGAGCCGATCAAGTCGCTGTCGGATCAGTTCGTCGAAGCGCGCGACAAGGCGAAGGGTCTGGAAGACGGACTTGCGCAACTGATCGGCAACTCTGCGAGGACTATCCAGCAGACGTTGGCCGACCTCCTGTCGAGCCAAAAGGCGCTTCAGGGCTACCGCGCAAGTCTTGCGAGCAGCATCGAAGATGCCAGGTTGCGCACACTGTCACCGGAGCAGCGTGTCGCGTCTCTGCGCAGCACGGAACAGTCACTATTCAGCCAACTACAGACGGCGGAAGACCCTGTTGCAGTCGCTCAGAAACTGACCGCTGTCACGCTTCAGCGAATCAAGGAAGAGGCCGGCCTACAGTCCAAGGCAAACGATGCGGCCGTCGAGTCGCTGCAACTTCAGGTCGCGCTCGAACAGAAAATCCGCGACTCACAGATGGCCGCGCTGCGCGAGCAGATTGGCGGCTTTGAGGCGCTGCGCGATCTTGCAAAAGATATGGCGCAGTTCACTGGCTCGCTCAAGTTCGGCGACCTGTCTCCACTGAGTGCTGATCGCCAGCTTGCCGAGGCAAAAAGCCTATTCGAGAGCACCGTAGAGCAAGCCAAGGCAGGCGACGCAAACGCTGTGGGCAACGTGCAAGGCAACGCGCAGGCGCTGCTAGAAGAGGCCCGCTCGTACTTCGGCGGATCGACTGCCGCGTTCTCGTCGATCTTCTCCGATGTCATCGGTGAACTCGATGCGCTAGGCGTGGCCGGCGCCAACGTCGACCCGCAGATCGCGGCCCTTGAACTGCAGGCGCAAAAGCTGGAGGCACTGAACGCAACGACTACGCAAGTGGTCGACACGTCTCAGCAGGAGCTTGCCGCGTTGCTGGCGATTGACTCCGCGCTGGCGACTCGTGAGAGCACGAACGCCGAGAAGATCGAAAAGCAGGTGACGCTCGCAGAGCAACAAGTTGCTGAGTCCAAGGCGCAGACGGAAATCATGAAGGCGCAGGTCGAGCAGCAGGCAGCCATCGTCGAATCGCTTGAAGCGAAGCTGCAAGAGGTCATCGACATTGCTCAGGCGCAGCTCGACAACACCACGCTAGAGGCTGCGCGTCCGTGAAACACATCGTCGTTGAAATCACGCTGACCACCGACGCCGAAGGCGGGACGACGACGTTCTATTTCTCGACGAAGGGATTCACCACGAAGTCAGGCGACACGCCACCGAATGAGCACATCGCCGGGCGCGTGAAAGACGCTGGACGGCTCAAGCGTGAGCTATTCAGCGGCGGGCGTGTCATCGGTGCGATCAAGCCGAGCTTCGGCGAAATCATCCTGACGAACACGGACGGCGGGCTGGACGGCTGGATCGACTACGGCGCTTCGGGTGGCCGGGTTGTCGTGCGCATCGGGGAAGAAGGCAACCCGTACCCGGGCGACGACGACATGGAGACCGGGCACGAGACGGTTTACATCGCCTACATCCAGTCGCTGATCTGCGACTTCAAGCAAGTCCGCGTGCGCCTGCGGGATCGCATGCAGAAGCTCGATAAGCCTGTTGTCACCGCGACATTTGACGGCAGCGGCGGGCTTGAAGGCACGGGCGTCGCGTCGGGTGTCAAGCAACTGCAGATTGGTGTTGCCGGCTACTTCCCGCCGCAGTTGATCGATGAAGTCCGGTTCATGTACTACGTGCAGGAATCGGCAGTCACTGACTCAGACGAAATCAAGGTTTACGAAGGCGGCGTGCTACTGACTCGTGATGGCGACTATTCGTCCTCTGCAGAGATGCTCTCAACTTCTCCCGACCCAGGCCGCGTGCGGTTTTGGTTTGGAAGCACCGAGCCATCTCCAAACACTGGTCCAAGAGCGCGCGGAGGTCCGGTGTACTTCCGCCTCGGGTCAAGTCCTGAGTACGAGATTCGGTGCATATGTTATGGGTCAACGGGGACGTCAAACATTTACCCTGACAGCATCTTCGCCATGCTGCAGCGGGCCGGGTTTGATGACACCGAGATTGCCCACACAACCGGGCTACTCCTCTATATCACTGGCTCTCTGATTGATGACGCGACAACCTACGCCGAACTGCTTTCGGACGAGGCCATCTATCAACAGCATTTCTTCGGCGTCACACGCACAGACAGGTTTTTTTGCGGGGCGCTGCGCGAACCAAGTGAAGCTGAGAACTATTTCTCACAGCACTACATCAACGGCAATGCGCTTGCTGATTACATCGTCACGCGCGACACGTTCACGTTCACGACGGCCAACGCCAAGAGCATCAACCGCATTCCGGTGGACGGCATGGAGGCCCCGGTCTGGCAGGTCAACTACAGCTTCGGCAAGACGTGGCCGTGCGAGAGTGCAGTCGCGGCAACTGCCGAGTTGCGCAACTACCTGTCGCGCGATCCGTGGTGGAAGACCTACAGCGGAAAGAGTGATGCGACCTTGCTCGCCAATCCAGGCGCGCTGTCCGTCTCATACACATCGAATGCCAGAAGCGTATCAGGAACGGCTTTCTCTCAGTCGCTGTTTTTGACCAACTTCTTTACGCTGTTCGGCGGGCGCAGGGATGTCATCACGCTGACCGCGCAGATGACCTCGGAGACGCTGGCGATTGAGTTGTCCGACAACTGCGTTGTCCGCGTCCCGCGCTTCGGTTGCGATGCTGGGCGGATATTCCGTGTCATTGCGATTGAGCTGGACACGAAGGCCCGCCAGATCCATTTCTGGCTCTGGGGCGGCACCGCTGGCACTGGCGGCGGCATCGACACTGGCGGCGAGACATCGACCGACTCTGACCCATACGTTATCCAGGCTGAAACCGCCGCGTTCCTCACCACGGAAACCGGCCTCGCTATCCTCATAGAAACCCCGCTGTCGCTTCTTTTGTCGGAGGCTGACGTACCCCTACTCACTCAAACGTCGGCGCCCGTGCTGACTGAGCTTTGACCATGCCGAAAATCTCCGAACTCTCCGCCATCACAACGCTGGCCGATACCGATTACACGGTCATGGTCGATGACGAGTCGACCGACGTGACGAGTAAGGTCACGGTGGCGACGCTGCGCACCGCGATGCACTCTCGGACGGCGGCTATCCCGGTTGCCGCCCCGGCGATGCGACCGCGATCATCGAATGGCTGCGCGAGTCTCGCGGCAGTATCTGCGGGATCAGGCCAGCCGGATATGGTCACGCTGGACTTCGATGCGTCAGCGACTGAGTACGCGCAGTTTAGTTTGCCCATGCCGTCGAGCTGGAATGAGGGCACGATCACTGCGAAGTTCTATTGGTCGCACGCGGCAACGACGACTAACTTCGGCGTCGTCTGGGGCATCCAGGCCGTTGCGATGAGCAACGACGACACGATGGCAGTCAGCTTTGGGACGGTGCAGACGGTCACCGATACGGGTGGCACGACATCGGACATCTACGTGACTGACGCCACGTCGGCGATGACTGTCGCGGGCACTCCTGCGGCTGGCGACATGGTGTGCTTCCAAGTCTACCGCGACCAAGCGGCAGGAGCCGACAATATGGCGATTGATGCCCGCTTGCATGCTGTCGTGTTGTTCGTGACCTTCGACGCAGCATCGGACGCCTAAATGCTCGGCCTGTTCAACTTCAACCGCGTCGGGACTCTGAGCGGCGGGACTTGGCTTGCCGCGCTCCCGGTCACCAATGGGGCGACTGAAGACCTCACGCAAAAGGCGCGCAGCAACGGCGACGGCACATCGGCGACGCAGTTTGATTGCGACATGGGCGCGACCTATTCGATCCGCGCCTTTGCCATCGTCGGGCACAACTTGTCGGCCGATGCTCAGTGGCGAATCAGCATCGGGACAACCTCCGGCGGCAGCGATGTCTATGCGGGGTCGTGGCGCGATGTGTGGCAGATCACCAAGCCCGAAGGTATGACCGGCGAGGACTTCGCGGCGATCTACGTTACCCCGCTGTCATACTCCGGCCGATATGTCCGCGTCGAGTTTGATGACACGACCAATCCCGACTCATATGTCGAGTTCGGGCGCGCGTTCATTGGCTCCGGTATCACGTCGCGCGCCATCCACGATAGCTATCAGGATGGAGTTACGGCACTGAGCGAAATCGACCGCGCAGACGGCGGGCAGAAATGGTACGTCGAGCGCGATTCGTACCGCTGGGCATCGTTTGTGCTGCCGAATATCGACGACGACACTACGGCGCTAGTGCATGACATGCTGAGACGCGACGGCATCGTGTCCGAAGTGCTATTTGTGCCGAGCCTTGAAGATATGGCATATTCACAGCGTTGGGGATTCCTCGGCGATTTGACGGAGCCGTCAGCCATCGAATACCCATTCAGCCGGCGCCACTCGTGGCCCTGCAAAATCGAGGAGCGCCTTTGATGTGGCCAGGAATCATCGGACAATCGACTCTCACTCGTGCCACTTCGGCCGCAATAGGCGAGTCACTGCTGATTGCAAACTTTGAAGGCTCAAATGGTGACACGTCATTTACCGATAGCAGCGCATACGCGCGCACGCTGACAGGAAATAGCAACTGCAAACTAAGCAGCACTAGGAGCCCGTTTGGCACGACAAGCCTAAAAATTGACAAGTACAACAACGGCGCGATTATCACTGCTACAACCTCTGATCTTGGGCTTGCAGCAAATGAGTCATTCACGATGGAGACGTGGATTTACTACGTTTCATCGTTTAACTCTTCAGCGTCTCCAACTTTGATGCTATGGGGTCGTGGCTCAGTACATGACGAGCTTAGAAACACCACAAATACAGCGAAGTTCCAGTACAACTCAGAGCAGTTCGGAGATCAAGAGGTCACGCCTATTGCTTACTCATCGGGCGCATGGGTACACGTTGCGCTCACGTATGACGGCGTGAATATCACTAGGTGGGTCGGCGGGTCAAGTGTGTTCACGGTTGCCCGCACGTTTGGCGCAAATGCAACCGGGACAATTCAACTGGCCGGCAACGCCGGGACACCTGGCGCAAGTGACGGGACAGAGATTTACATGGGGCCGACTCGTATCAGTCGAGGATGTCTATACACGACGACTTTCACTCCGCCAACATCTAACTTCTGACGAAAGGCCCCGCCATGCAACACACAAACAATGCGGGGCTGTAATGTCTCCAGATGGAAAACCAGAGGTCGCGGCGAGTGCTGCAAAGGCGGGTGCAGTATGGGTCGGCGTCGGACTTGGTCACACGCAGTTTTCATGGGCTGACCTTGCGGCGATTCTCGCTGCGATGTACTCCGCGATACTGATCGGCGAATGGCTATGGAAGCGAGCAATCCGTCCGGCGATGGTCCGCATTGGATGGGCGAAGCCGAGGTCGAAACAACCGCCACCGGAAGACGAGACGACCGACAGAGCGGCGCTATGAATGACACGACACCCGTACTACCGACTGTGCCACCGCCTAGACCGCTTGCATATCTGATCGTGTGGGGTCCGCGTGGTCATGGACGTGACGTGCGCATGCTCAAGCGAGAGGCCGACGAGGTCGCCCGCGTGATGCGTGGGCAGGTTATACCGCTCGTGGAGTCATCGTGAACGTCACCGCACAGCTTCTCATTGATGCTGTCGGCTGCACCCCGGATCGTGCGTATCTCTTTGCCACGCATCTAGACGACGCCTGCGACAGTTTCGCTATCAACACGCCCGAGAGGCTTGCAGCGTTTCTGGCGCAAGTCGGCCACGAGTCCGGCGGTCTGCGCTACGTGCGCGAGATTGCCACGGGTGAAGCCTACGAGGGCCGCCGCGATTTGGGCAACGTGCAGCCAGGAGACGGCACCAGGTTTCGCGGCCGCGGGCTGATGCAGATCACCGGGCGCGACAACTACATCGCCACTACTGGCAGGCTTGTCGGCAAGTTTAACGGCAGCGTCCCGAACTTCGTTGACGAGCCCGAGGCGCTAGAACAACCACGATGGGCGGCGATCTCTGCGGCGGATTGGTGGCACTCGCGCGGCTTGAATGCGCTTGCGGACAGCGGCGACTTCGACCGCATCACCAAGATCATCAACGGCGGCACGAACGGCCAATTCGACCGGCGCCAGCGATGGGAGCGAGCAAAGCGCGCTATTTCAGCGCTCGCTGAAAAGCCTGCATTTGCTGAACCATACCCAAAACAGGTGCAAACGTACCAGAAAGAGGTACAGCCAACCTTGCAAATCGGGAGTGACGCGCCCGAAATGCAAGGATATCAAGCCTTAGAAGACGCAGCGGCCGGCGACCCGGCCGAGTACCCACCGGAGCAACCTATGCCCATTCCCGCGCTAGTGGCGGCCCTGCTGCCTAGCCTCATCGAGAGCATTCCAAAGCTTGGCGCCTTGTTCGGCTCTGGCAGCGACGTGCAGCAACGCAACGTCAAGGCCGCGGAACTGGCTCTGAGCATCGCTCAGACCGCAGTCGGTGGCGCCAATGCGCAAGACACGGTAGAACGCATCAAGAGCGATCCAAGCGCGCAGGCTGCGGCGGCTCGTGCCATTGACGAGAACTGGTTTCGCTTCGAGGACATGCGCGAAAAGTCTGTTGCATCAGCGCGCGAGTTCTACGCAGGCCGGGAACGCATCGTTGCGGGAAACATGGTCTTCCATGAAGTCCTCGCGCTGCTCATGGTCGTGATTTCAGCCGGTGGCGCTGGCGCTGTGCTGTTCGGCAACTTCTCCAACGAGCTAAAGATCGCCGTCGTCACGCTGATGATTGTCGGCGGCTATACCGGCATCAAGGAGTTTTTCTTCGGCGGCTCGCGCGGTAGTGATACCAAGACGGCCATGATGGAGCGGCGCCCGTAGTCACTCCTTTGCAGCCTTAGGCCGACCACCCGCAGCAGGCGGAGCACCAGCGGCACGCAATGCCCTGCGCACGCTGCTAACGGCCACGCTATGCGCACGAGCCGAGGCACTGATGCTGTGACCGCGACCGACCATGCGGACGGCTGCGGCCACTGCGGACGATTGGCGCCCGCTCATTTTGTCGGCTCATTGGCGGATTGGTCTTTTGCAAATAAAAACGCTTTAGGGTGCAGCAAGAAAAGCACTCCATTGTCAGACTGCAAAATTACACCTTCG
>Ga0075163_10006668_pt1 | contig 15323 bp, 13 predicted proteins | sample JI1023141ADNA_FD_71478 | JGI IMG/M metagenome (GOLD analysis project Ga0075163, IMG submission 71478) | Wastewater effluent complex algal communities from Wisconsin, to seasonally profile nutrient transformation and Carbon sequestration -... | ecosystem: Engineered > WWTP > Effluent > Algae... | reverse complement strand
GCTCGCCGCCTATCCGGCCCTGCTCGACCTGCTGCGCGCGAGGGTCGGCGCCGGGCACGTCCTGGTCGGGGAGGGTCATTACAACTTCGGCGTCGCGCTGCTCCGCGCGCCCGGCGACGCGGCGCTCGCCAGCGCGGAGGACCACTTCCTCCGCGCCGGGGAGATCCTCACGGCCGCCCTCGGGCCCGACGCGCTCGAGCTCGCCGACAACGAGCTGGCGCTCGCCGAGGTCGCGCGCCGGCGCCGGGACCTCGACGGCGCGCAGCGGCGCAGCGCCGCGGCGCTCCGCATCTTCGCGCGTCACCCCGGCCACCCCGCCCGGGCCCACGCGCTCGGCTTTCAGGGCGCCGTCCTGTTCGACCAGGGCCGCCTCGACGCGTCGCTCGCGGCCCACGTCGAGGCCCGCGAGCTCGGCCTCGCGGCCTGGGGCCCCGAGAGCGATGTGGTCGCCATCGCCGACAGCAACATCGCCGACGTGCTGCGCGAGCAGGGCGACCTCCCCGGCGCGGTCCGCCGCTACACGTCCGCGATCGCCACGCTCGAGCGCACGCTCGGGCCCGCCTGCGCGGAGCTGGTCGGTCCGCTCCTCGGGTTGGGCGAGGCCCGGCTCGCCGGGGGCCAGGCGTGCGAGGCCCTCACCGCCCTCGACCGCGGCCGCGCGCTGATGGCCGCCGGCGGAGCCGGGACCGCGGAGCTCGCCGGGGTGAGCACGATACGCGACGCAGCGGCGGCGCGCTGCGAACCGAACATTCCCTGATCCGGGCAGGGCGGCGCCCCGGGGCCGCCCTGCCGCGATACGAGTGGTTGAAAAACGAAGTGATGACAACAAGGAGATAGATCATGGCAACGCTGTATTTTCGCGAGTACAAAGAGCTGCATTTCTTGACGAAGGTGGTCGACGGCGACATCGTCCTGACCCTGCACGAGGACTCGGCCAGCGAGTCCGAGTCCACGAAGGCGGCGCCGGAGCGGGTGATCGACGCGCGCGAGGTCGTGCAGGACAATGTCCTGTACGTCGGGCCGACGGAGGCCGAGCCGGTCACGAGCGTCAACATTCGCGTGCTCGACGACGGCCTCCTCAAGATGGAGGTCTCCAGCCCCACGCTGTGGACCCGCCAGCCGGTCTCCGGCACGGCGATCCGCAGCGAGTACGACGCGCCGATCCCCAGCACCGAGGGCGAGCGCACGCTCGTCACGATGCTCATCGAGGCCAAGAACAGCACCGGTGGGGTGGTGGCGCGGCGCTCACAGACCGTCATCATCAAGCACCGGGTGGGCGTCTAGCCATGGGGCTTCACGCGGAATCAGGGCGGGCGGGCGCGCCGGTCCTCGACGGGCCGAAGCTCCGCATCCTGATCTACACCGATTTCAAGCGGTTCCAGCGGCTGTTCGGCACGAAGAAGCTACAGGACACGCTGGAGCGGGGCGCGCTCCCCATCACGACCGACTTTCAGGTCCACGACGTCGACGACCCCCTGACGGACCAGCGGCTCGCCAACTATGACGAGATCTGGCTGTTCCTGTGGAAGTCGGACGAGGCGAGGGACCCGCTCTCGCCCGCCGAGATCGACGCGCTGCACCGCTGGATGAACGGCGGCGGCGGCGTCCTCATCGCCGGCGATCATTCGACGAACGAGCCGGTCGATACGGCGCAACCGGAGCAGGTGACGTATCGCGGGCTCGGCGCGGCCATCGGCCGCCGGGTCCCGCGGGCCCGCCACCTGCGCCGCTGGAACGACCGCCCCAGCAATGAGGACATGATCGCGGATACCACCGAGTTCAGCGTCGGCGGGTGGGAGGCCTCGAAGGTCCGGCTCGAGGAGGACGCGCTGCCGCAGCGGCTGTTGCTGCCGGTGTGGGCGGGGGACCAGCCGCACCCGATCTTCCGCGACGGTCGCGGCTCCCTCCTCGACCGGCTCCCGGATCATCGCCACGAGGGCGAGGTCAAGCTCGCGGACGATCGCCCCGACCTCTTGGCCCCGCCGATCAACGACGAGTGGCCGGCGACCGGGCACGTGGCCACGATCATCGCCAGGGGGATCAACTGGCGATATGGGCGGACCCACGATCTGATGGCGCAGTGGGACGGGCACGCGGTGGCCGCCCCCGGCGGCGCCTACGGGCGGATCCTCGCGGATTCGTCGTTTCATCACTACGCGGACAGCAACCTCCGCGCGCTCGCGGCCGATCCGAACGACAGCGCGAGCTGGACGAAGATCCAGGCGCTCTATCGCAATCAGGCCGCCTGGCTCGCCCCACCCGGGATCAAGGCGGCCTACCGTCGACTCGCCATGGACTGGCTCGCCGAGCGCCCCGAGCTCCCGGAGGCCGCCTCCGCCGACGATGAGGCGCTCGGCCGCGTGGCGTTCGCGCTGCTCGGCTCGGTCCTCCCGGGCGCCTGGCTGCACGAGCTCGTCCAGGACCTGATCACGACGGGAGGCTACGGGCCCGTGCAGGACTCGCTGCCCAGGGGCTTCGACATGGTCCTGCTCGGCACCCTCGCCCGGCGCCTGGCCGCGCTCTCGCGGCCGACTCCGCTCCAGACTCCGGAGTTCTTCCCTGCATCGTTCGCGCAGGCCCTGCAGTCGCCGCCGACGCGCGACGACCCGTACCCCGGGCTCGTCGAGGAGGCGCTCCTCAGCTACGGGACGAGGCTGCTCGCGGAGCAGACGCGACTCGAGCAATTGCTCGGGGGTGTGCGGCCCGGCCCGGGCCCCGGCTGAGCCGAGGCCCGCGGCTCCGGTCGGGTCGGCGGAGCGTCGCGAGGCGCTGCGCCGGCCCGGCGAGAAGATCGTCGGCCCTGCGAACGGGTCTGCCGGCGTCCGACACTCATCGTCTTGAAACCAGGCGACGTCCCCCGGTCGGTGCGGCCGGGGGTCGACGGCGGACCGTCGCGTCGTCTCGATGTGCGCGCCTCGAATGACAGGTGAACCGTGAAACGCTGCCTATTGTTGTCCGTCTGCGCCGCGATCTCCCTCGAGAGCGGCGAAGTGTTGGCGAGCTCCGCGTCGGATCCGGTCGCCCGGACCCGCCACCTGGCGCCCGACGCCGCGTTGCCGGCCGCGAGGTCCTGCCAGGCGTCGATCGACCGGGGGATCGCCGCGAAAGACATGTCACTATATCTCGAGACCGCGAAGCAGCTCCGGCTCGGCGCGTCGCTGGAGCGCGACGAGGCGACCGCCGCCGCGCTGGGGAAGATCGTCAAGGCGAGCGACCCCACGGCGCTGAGCGGCGAGCAGGCGGCCGCGCTGGCGGCGGTCGAGCACGACCTGAAGGTCTGTCTGGAGACGACCCGGGCCCTCGCGCCGGTGAAGTCCGAGCTCCGGGCCGTCGCCAGCGGTGCGAGCGCGGGCGGCCTCGCGTGGCAATCCGCGGTGATCGACGGTCTGGCCGCCTTCATCGCCGACCGTACGCAGGCCGAGCTGGCCCTGTGGATCGTCGAGAACTTCAAGCATCGCCTGTGCGCCACGAGCCGGTTCGCCCGCACGCCCATCCTGAAGGCCACGGTCCAGGCCGCGACCACGCGCGACGAGCTGCGCGAGCCATGGTTCCCGGAGACCTGCGAGCTCAGCGACGGCGGCGACGCGGCCGAGGTCCCCGGGTCCGCGTTCATCTCGGCGCTGCGCGAGGACCTCGAGCAGCTCCCGTACGCGCTGCTGCGCGAGCTGCTCGTCCGCCGCAAGGTCGGCGAGGACGACGCGCAGGACCTCACCGATTCGGCGCGGGCGGTCGGCGGCGCGATCGCGGCGATGCGCGGCGGTACGTCGGCGAAGCTCGCCATCGCCGGGCTGGCCCGCGTGAGCGCGTTGCAGGGCCAGTGCGCCAAGGACCCGAAGACGGCCCGGTTCGCGGCGCTCGGCTGCTCGCTGGCGATCGCCGGGCTGTTGATGCAGCGCGCCATCGATCGCTGCGCCGGCGGAGATTGTGCGTCGGACGCGACGCGGCTGGCCGGGGACGCCGCCCTCCGCGACCTGATCGCGGGCTGGACCGACGATGCCTCGGTCGGTGCGCGGCTGGGCTCGCTCGCGGGCCACCTCGAGACGTTCATCGTGTGGCTCGATCACAACCCGCCGCCGGGGTCCGGGTCGAGCGCGCGGCTGGACTATGCGCGCGACCTGACGCTGCAGGTGCTGACGCTGGTCCGCGGCGTGCTCACCGTGAGCTACGCCGGAGCTCCGCCGCCGCAGGCCGAGTATGCGCTGATCGGGCTGGAGGCCGTCGACGCGATGTTGCGCGGCGACTATGCCCGGGGCGTGCGCGGGGCGGTGAAGCTGCTCGACGCGATCCTCGCGGCAGCGGGCGCGACCAGGCGCGACCCCGATGCGCTGCAAGAGCTGCGAAAGTACGTCGTGCTGGTCGCGGACCTCGCGGCCGCGAAGGACTCGCAGGCGGTCAGCGCGGCGATCTCGGCCGCGGCGGCGCCGGTCGGCGGGTGGAGGCTCAAGCGCAAGCGCTTCACCGTGAGCCTGTCGGCGCTGGTCGGGCTGTCGGGCTCGGGCGAGTACATCGCGGCCAGGAAGAACCTCGGCTTCACGGTCGCGCCGCTGGCGGCGCTGGGCCTCGACTTCTCGGGGCCCGTCGGGCGCCACGGCTGGACGCTCGGGGCGTTCGGATCGATCCTCGACCTCGGCCAGCTGGTCTCGGCGCGGCTCGGCGAGCACGTGGAAAAGGGCGAGGAGGGGGCCGCGACGGCCAGCGAGGTCGCGCTGGTCTCGATCCTGTCGCCGGGCGCGTACTTCAAGGTCGGCGTCGGGCGCTCGCCGTTCACCTTCGGCGCCGGCGTGGCCTATGCGCCGGCGATGCGGACCGTCTATTACGCGTCGTCGGACGCCGCCGGCGGTGTGACCGGCGACGCCTTCGCGGCGCTGCGCTTCGGCGTGTTCGTGGCCGTCGACGTGACGATCTTCCCGTTCGTCCGCGCCAGGCGGCGGAGCTGAGGGCGCGGCGGTCAGCCGCAGCCGTCGCCGAGGTCGCTGCAGCCGCGCTGCGGGTCGCGCGGCGCCGTCTGGTCGCAGCCGGCGATGTCCTCGAAGCTGTTGCTCGCGGCGAAGTCCGGGCCCGCGCCGGTCCAGCCGCGGGTCACGCCGTGGCCGCCGCTGTGGACGACCTGCGTGTTGGTGATGAAGCCGCTCGCGGGCACGCCGTGCACGAACAGCACGCTGCCCTCGTCGGCGGCGGTGCAGGTGATGCCGACGCAGCCGCACTCGCCGCCCGCGTACTCGATGCGCGCGTGGTCGACCCGGTTGTGCGCCGCGGGCACGCTGCCGTACCACAGGCCGACCCAGTCGCCGGGCGCCGGGCTCGCGGCCGCCGAGCTGAACACGATCGGCCGGTCCGCGGTGCCGACGGCGACCAGCGCCCCGGTGGCCGGCTCGACGTCGCTGGTCCAGTGCTCGACCTCGAGGACGGTGCCCGGCGTGAAGCGGATGTGCACGCCCGGCTCGATCGTCAGCGTCGTCATCGGCCGGTCGCCGCCGCCGACGCGCAGGCTCGAGGTCTCGAACTCGCCGAGGCGGTACGGCACGCCGCGGTCGTGCATCGTCGCGTCCTCCTGCAGGCCGGCGCTCTTGTTGGCGCCCTCGTCGTCGATGAGGATCTCGTCGACGAAGTTGCCGCAGTAGTCGCCGTCGGGCAGCGAGTCGAGGGTGTGCTCGCCGACGCGCAGCGGGTACGGGTGGTCCGCGTCGCCGCTCGCGGTGACGACCAGGCCGGTCGAGCCCTCCATGAAGCCCGCGGTCCACTCCGCGACCACGCCGTGGCCGACCGAGTCACGGACGGTCACGTCCTCGACGCGCATCAACTTCTTGGTCGGGGTCGCACCGTCGCCGCGCATCACCAGCGTGGCGTTGCCGAGGAAGCGGTCGGAGCCGCCGCCCTCGAGCGTGACGTGGGCCAGCGACACCTGCGCGGGCGCGTACGCGACGATGGCGCTCCACGGCTCGTCGCCGTCGCGCCCGACGCGGATCGGGCGGTCGGGCTCGCCCTCGGCGATCAGGCGGGTGACGACCTCGCCGTTCGATCGCCCGAACACGAGCGCCGCGTCCTTTTGCATGCGCAGCTCGGCGCACGGCTCGATCGTCAGGGTGGCGCCCTCGGGGATCGTCACCCACGGCGTGACGATGTGCGGGCTGCCCTCGGCGGTCCACACCTCGTCCATGGCGATCTCTCCGTTATGCATGGTCGGGCCCAGCGTCGGGGCGGCGCAGGCCGCCTCGCCGCCGGTCGGCTCGCCGCTGCTCCCCGAGCTCGCGGCGTCGCCGGTGCTGACGGTATCGGTGTCCTCCCCGCCCGCCGGCGGACACGCGGTCATCATGACGAGGGCGAGCGGCGCCCCCACGATCCTCGGTGAATTCTTCACGAGCTTCTCCTCGCCGCCGGGTGGGGGCGCACGTCGGCGCGCCCTCGCTACCCGGTCAGAACGGCGTTCGGGTAGCGCAGGCGACGGCCCTGGCGGATCACGGGGCGGGGCGGCCGCGGGCGGATGGCGACGATGTCCAGCTCACGTCCGCGGCGCTGATGGTGGCAGGACGTGCGCAGGGGCGCGCGGGTCGATCCTCGCTCGTCAATCGTCGGTCTCGAGCTTCTCCACGGCCCAGGCGATGCGGTCGCGGGCGGCGTCGTCGGTCTCGGCCGCGAGCGCGTCGTTCAACGCGGCGACGTCGGCGGGGCCGCCGAGCTTGCCGAGGCCCTCGGCGGCGAGCAGGCGCACGCGCGGGTCGGAGTTGGCGAGCGCCTCGCGAAACAGGTCGTGCAGCGCCGGGCTGGCCGACCACGCCCGCAGCGAGCGGCGGGCGATCGCCCGCACCATGTCGTCCTCGTCGCGCAGCGCCCGGGCGATCAGCGGGACGTGGCTCGCGTCGTGGGCGGTCAGCGCCTTCGCGGCGACGCGGCGCGCGTCGAGGTCGCCGGCCAGCCAGCGCTGCAGCAGCGGTGTGCTCGCGAGCGCGCGCACGGCCTCGCGGTAGCGGACCACGTCGGAGCCCTCCATCGTGTCGGTCATCGCGGCGACCAGCGCCGGCAGGGCCCGCTCGTCGCCGAGGCCGGCGAGGGCGAGCGCCTCGGCCGGGCGCGGCTTCTGCGAGAAGGCGGCGAGGCGGGCCAGGAAGGTGGCGTCGTCGAGGTGCTTGGGCATGGGGTCCTCAGGGTCGGCGGGCGAGCTCCACCACGTGGCTGGGGCCGGTCGTCTCGGCGTCGGTCTCGTCGCTGGCGTTGACCGCGGACAGGCGGGCGAGCAGGTGCTTGTAGTCGTCGCGGGCGCAGATGCCGTCGACCAGCGCGAGCAGGCTGTCGGCGATCTGGCCCCAATAGATGACGCGGCGCGTGCCGAGCAGGTCGAGGCCGCCGGCGTTGACCTGCGGGTTCAACTTGCGCAGGTTATAGAAATAATCGTGGGTGCGGCAGCCGTTGAACATCCACACGCGGTACCGCTTATCGAAGCGCTGCTTCGACATGCGCCGCACGTTCGGGTCGGCCTGCAGCTGGTCGACCATCAGGTGCGAGCCGAACTCGCCCGCGTGGTAGTTGCGGAGGTTGATGACGAGGTTGCCGCTGTTGACGCGGCGGATCACCAGGCGCCGCTGCTTCGTCAGCAGCCGGTACTCCGCGAGCGCGCTGCGGCCGTGCGGCTTGCCGCGCCGGGCCAGCGCCTCCTCGAGGTCGCGGTACTCGCTGAAGCTCGAGGTCACGTTGCCCGCCTCGTCGAGCAGGTCGGCCGTGAAGTTGTAGTCGAAGTCGGGGCCGGTGCCGTAGCGGCCGTGGCCGCCGTAGGCGACGACGTCGCAGCGGCCCAGCGCCTCGAGGAAGGCGGAGGCGACGTCGCCGCCGCCGCTGCCGTCGCCCGCGCGCAGCAGCGTGACGACGGCGTCGACCGGGCCGCCGGTGGCGTCGCGGGCGATGCCTCGCGCGAGCAGGTGGGTCGCGGGGCGCTGCGGCGCGGGCCGGCCGGCGGCGGCGAGGCGGGCGAGCGCGGCGTCGGGGTCGTCGACGAAGCCGCGGGCGAGCAGGCCCTCCTCGAGGCTGGCGTCGACCGGGCGGTTGGCGCCGTTCTCGTCGAAGCCGACCGCGATCGCCATGCTGACGACCTGGCCGGCGAACAGTTGATCGTGGCGCGGGGCGCTGGCCGGCGTGAGGGTCCCGTTGAGGCGCGGCAGGGGCATGGGTCGCGTTTCTCCGCTGCGAGCCGCCAGGGCCCGCGGCGCCGAGGATAGCCGATCCTTCCGCGTCGCGACACGGCGCGGATGCGCCCGGACGGTCGGGCCCGCGCGGGCGGTCGATGTCGAACATGGCCGAGGGGACATGTCCGATGGGTCATGGTGTGAAGGTCAGGTCGACGAGCTGCTGGCGGTGGTCGAGGCCGTCGCCGCCGTCGGCGCGGGGGTGGTCGTCGTAGCCGCCGAGGGCGGAGCCGAAGGCGAGGTCGGCGGTGTGCGGGGCGCCGAAGTTGGTGAACGAGTGGTCGAACTTCTTCTTCTGGAGGCCGAAGGCGTACTCGGCGGACCACTCGTCGGGGTGGGTGGCGAGGTCCCAGTGGGCGCCGCGGAGGTAGGCGACGGAGAAGTCGGGCGGGCGCTGGAGCTCGTCGTCGCTGTCGCTGTTCCAGTCGCCGCCGATCAGGACGCGCTCGCCCTGGGCGAGCTCGGACCAGTAGCGCGCGATCTCCTGGGCGCGGCAGCCGGCCTCCTGCGAGTCGGGGTGGACCGCGACGACCGTCAGCGCGTGCGCACCGTCGAGGCGCAGGTCGGCGGCGAAGCCGGTGAAGTCGTAGTTGCAACCATCGGCGCCGTACACCGAGCGCGTGCCGCCGGGCACGAGCTCGACCCGCGCGGTGTTCCACGCGACGCACTCGTGCTCGTGCGAGGCGTCGTCGGCGTCCCACGCCGCCGGCTCGCCGCTCGCGCGGTCGCGGCTCTCGCCGCACACGCCCGCGTATCCGGGCGGAAGGATCGGGCCGCCGCCCGTCGCGGACTGGAGCTGGTCCGCGCGCAAGACCTCGCTCAGGGCGATCACGTCGGGCTGCCATTCGGCGATGTAGGCCCGCACGCTCGCGCCGTCCTGCGGGCGACACAGCTTGTATTCGAAGCAGTCGAACTGCGGCGAGGCGTTGCCGACGTTGATGAACAGCGCCCGCAGCGTGACCGGGGCCGCGGGCTCGCCGGTAGTGCTCGAGGTGGTGGTCGTCGTCGGATCGTCGCCGTCGTCGGCGCTCGTGGCGGTCGTCGGGCTCGGGGCGTCGGTCGTGGTGCTCGACGTCGCGGCCGGGGGGACCGAAGTGGTCGGGTCGGTCGAGCTGCTCGAGGTCGTGGCCGCAGCGGTCGCGCCGGCGGGGGCGCCCGGGTCGCCGCACGCGGGCAGGAGCAGCGCCGTGAGCAGGGGCATGCGCGGCCGGTGCATGGCGGCGTGGACGCTATCACGTCGGCGCGCGAGTTGTGCGAGGATGCGCGCGATGGCGACGGCCGGGCTCACGACGATCGCACGCGCAGGGGCGCTGGTCTGCGGCGTGGCGCTCGCGTGTCCGGCCGCGACGCAGGCCGCCGAGGTGGCGGCCCCGGTCGCATCGCCGCCGACGAGCGCGGCGCCGGTGGCCAGCGAGCCAGCGCCGACGGCGGGTGGTGCACGCGATGCGACGACGCCGACCGCCTCGAAAGCACCGCCGAGCGCAGCGAGCATCCCCACGACGCCGCGCGTGTCCGGGCCCGCGCCGGATTCGGTGTATGCGGCGCAGGAGAACTTCACGACGCCGCGCCCCGGCCCGGAGACGTCCAACAGCGGGCAGCCTGTGCGTCGCTGGCAGATCCGTCAGGCCCCGCTGGCGGGCGCGGAGGCGTCGTGGGGCGCGCCGGGCAACCAGATGCCGGAGTACGCCGAGCTCGGTGAGTCGCCGGATCTTGAGAAGAAGGGGCCGCCGCCGCGGGGCACGGGGCGCATCGTCACCGGCGCGATCCTCGGGCCGGCCGGGCTCGTCCTGACGATCGCCGGCATCGTCGGCGCGACCACCAGCATGCTCGGCGACAACAAGCGGCTGTCCGTGCCGATGATCGGCGGCGGGCTCGTCACCTCCGCGCTCGGCTGGGCGCTGTTCGCCGACGGCATCCTGCGGCGCAAGGCGTTCATGCGCTGGCAGGGCAAGGGCAGCGCGGTCGCCGTGATGCCCGCGCTCGCGCCGGGACGCTTCGCCGGTCTGGCGATCGTCGGGCGCTTCTAGTTTTTAAAAAAACTCAGGTCGGCGGCAGCCGCTCGCGCAGCCACGTGGCGATCGTCTGGATCTCCGGCATCGAGACCTCGTGGCCGATCGGGAAGTCGTACCAGCGGACCTCGCGGCCGGACTTGCGCGCCGACTCGCACGCGGCCTGGCCCGCGAACATCGGCACCATCGTGTCGTGGCGGCCGTGGCAAAACAGCGCCGGCGTGGACGCGTTGGCCTCGCTGTGCTCGCTGGCGTGCCCGGGCAGCAGCTCGTAGGCGCTGAGCACCATGAAGCCGGCGAGGCGCCGCGTGTGGCGGGTGGCGACGTACAGGGCCATCGCGCCGCCCTGGCTGAAGCCGGCGAGGAGGATGCGCTCGGTGGGCACGCCGCGCTCGACCTCGCGGGCGATCAGCGCCTCGATCGCGGCCGCGGACCGGCGGATCTGGGCCGGGTCCTCGCGGTCCTTCACGTGCGGGCTCAGCTCGAGGTTGCGGATGTCGTACCAGGCCGGCATCACGAAGCCGTTGTTGATCGTGACGGCGATCGCCGGGGCGTTGGGGAACACGAAGCGGACGTACGGCAGGCGCAGGTGCGGGACGAGCGGCTCGAAGTCGTGGCCGTCGGCGCCGAGGCCGTGCAGCCAGATCACGCTGGCGCTGGCGGGGGAGCGGGCCTCGACTTCGACGCAGGGGAGCAGGGCGGTCATGGCGGCGCGCAGCCTAACACGCGACGCTCACGGGAACAGCCCGCGAAACGCGTCCGCGGTCCCGGGGTCGTTGGCGGCGAGGATCGTCTCGGCGACGTCGCCGGCGGGCCCGGCGACCTGCCAGACGACGGCGAGCCGGCCGCTGGACTCGTCCGCGGCGACGATGAAGCGGTCGCCCACCCACGTGCGCGCGAGGTCCTTCTCGGCCTGCGCGGGGTCGGTGGTGAGGCTCTTGCGCATGCGGTAGGTCAGCAGCGCGGCCGGGCCGAGGCTGTCGGTGGCGAGGTAGCGAAAGCCCTCGGGCGGGTCGGGCAAGGTCGTGTCGATCGCGTTGAACGCGGCCTCGATCTCGACCTCGGGGCCCGCGAGCGCGTACGCCGACGAGGCGGCCGCCGACTCGAACGCCGCGTCGATCCCCGCGGGGCCGTCGGCGAGGAACCGACCGTGGACCATGTGCGCGCCGTAGTAGTATTGAAACTGCGACATCGCGCCCCACAGCGTCGCCGCCGGGTCGGCCATCGCCTCGCGCGCGAACGACACGGAGACGCGGTAGTCCAGCAGGTCCGCGCCGTCCTTGCCATCCCACACGAACGCGAGGTCGGCGTAGAGCAGGCCCTCGCCGGCGACCAGCGCGGTGAGGGCGCTGCGGCGGTCGTAGGTGGCGATCTCCTTGAAGCGGGCGGTGAGGTCGACCTCGGCGTCGCGGTCCGCGAGCGCCAGCGCGTAGATCATCGCGTGGAAGTCACTCTCGGGGTCGCGGCGGTCGGTGACGACGGTCAGCCGCTTGTCCTCCCAGCTATAAGGAATGTACGGGGTGCCGACGCTGGTCGGCGGGTCGTAGGATATCTTCCAGCCGTCGGGGAGCAGGCCGAGCAGCTTGAGGCCGTCGTAATAGTAGCTGTCGAGCGCGGCCTGCTCGGGCGAGGGGACCTTCGGCGCGGGGAACTGCGCGAGGTAGTCGTCCGGGCTGATGACCTCGATGTCGGGCAGCTCGTGCTCGGCGCCTCGCATGCAGGCGACGACGACGTGCAGGGTCTCGATGCAGGCCATGTCGCGGACGTCGCAGTCGTCGGCGGCGGGCAGGGTGCACGGGTCGTGCTCTCCGCGGCACGCGAACGACGGGAGGAGCAGCGAGAGGAGCAGGGTCCGCGGCGCGAGGCTTCGCAGCATCGGCGCAGGGTATCACACGAGCGCGGCGGCGGGGTGTCACTCGGCGACGGCGCCGAGGATGACCTCGACGGCCTTGCCGTCCTCGAACCGGAAGATGAGGCCGCCGTAGAGGTCGCCGGCGGTGAAGTATTCGCGGTCGTCGGCCTCGCTTTCGGGGTCGCGCAGATCTTTGTAGGCGGCGGCGACGGCGTCGAAGCTGGCGCCGAGGCCGAAGCCGCGGGCGCTCTGCAGCTTCGAGGGCCCGGAGATCTTGATCAGGCGGACGAACTGCGGGCCCTTGCGCCGGTCGGATCGCATGTACACGGTCAGGCCCTGATCGGGGTAGTCCCAGGTCTGCACATAGTCGGCGGTCGCCTCCTCCATCTCGATGCGGTCGCGGGTCTTCGGCTCTCCGACTGTTTTAAAAAGGTCGGCGGCGGGCAGGCCGATCTTGAGGCCGCCGATCGACTCGAGGGCGTAGACGTCGGGGCGCTCGGCCTCGGTGCCTTGTTCCTCGCCCGCGTCGGGCGGGGGCGCCGCGGCTCCGGGCAAGTGGCAGGTGCCCGGGCTCAGCCACGCGCCGGGCTTTTTGGAGGGGTGCCACGCGTCCTGTCCGCCGAAGAGGTCGCCGGGGTGCTCGGCGACGACGGGCTGGCACGGATGGGTGAGCGAGCCGCGGACCAGGCCGCGCTTGCCGGCGCCGACCGAGCGCGCGAGCGCCTCGCACTCGGGTCGCTCCGCGCGGCACGCGGTCAACGGCTCGCTGCCCTCGGCGGTGACGCGCGCGTAGCAGGTGCACCACCATGTCCGCGTCGACGTGGCGGCGGGGACGGGCGTGGGGGCCGCGGCGAGGTCGGGGGCGGGCGGCGGTGTGGCTGGCTTCGTGTCGCCCGCGGCGGGGGTCGCAGGGGTCGCGGGGTTCGTGGGGATCGCAGGGGTCGCGGGCGGCTGTTCGTCGGCGGCCGGCTTCTTGTCGCCGCTGGCGGTGCAGGCGAGGAGCAGCGCGAGCGACAGGGCGGTGAAGCGGGGCCAGCGGGACATCGACGGCGAGTGTAACAAGCGCGCTGACGTCGTGGGCGCGCGAGCGCGCGGATGATCGCTGCGAGGGCGATCCGGACGAGCATTGTGTCGGTCGCAGGGCGAGGCGTCCCGCGTTATCCGCTCACGCGACGACGCGATGTTTACGCGGGCGAGCGCAGGCGGGCGAGGTAGAAGCCGTCGGTGGCCTCGAGCTCGGGCGTCCAGGTCTGCTCGAGGTCGATCTCCAGCCCGCGCGCCTCGGCGACGCTGCGCACGAGCTGGGCGCCCTCCTCGGGCTCGAGGCTGCATACGGCGTAGACGAGGCGGCCGCCCGGGCGCACGCGGTCGAGGCAGCGGTCCAGGAGGCGGCGCTGCAGCTCGGCGCAGGCGGCGATGTCCTCGAAGCGGCTGGTCCAGCGCAGCTCCGGGTGGCGGCCGAGGTTGCCCAGGCCGGTGCACGGGGCGTCGAGGAGCACCGCGTCGTAGCGCTCGGGGTCGACGCCGGGGACGTCGGGCTGGCTCAGGTCGGCCGCGACCACGCGCAGTTGCAGGTCGGGCGCGAGGTCGGGCGTGAGGCCGCCGCGCTGGGCGAGCTCGTCGTGCGCGGCGAGGCGCTCGGTGTTGAGGTCGGCGGCGACGAGGACGCCGCGGCGCTGCATCAGCTCGGCGAGGTGGAGGGTCTTGGTGCCCATGCCGCAGCAGGCGTCGAGGACATGTTCTCCGGGACATGTCCCGAGGGCCAGGGCGGCCTGCTGGGCGCCGAGGCCCTGGATGGCGAAGTGGCCGGCCTGGTAGAGGGGGTGGTGGGTGAGCTCGCCGCCGGAGCGGACGCGGAGGGCCTGGGGGTGGTCGTCGAGCTCCTCGACCTGGGCGCGGGGGTCGGCGGCGCGGATGGCCTCGGCGACGGCGGCGGCGGTGGTGCGCGAGAGGTCGACGCGGAGGTCGACGGGCGGCGGGGCGGCGAGGGCCTGGGCGCGGGCGAGGGCGCGCTCGGGGCCGAGCTGCTTGATCATGCGTCCAGCGAGCCAGCGGGGGATCGACCAGCGCAGGGCGAGGACCTCGAGCGGCTTGCCGGCGGCGAGCCGGGCGTCGACGGCCTCGCCGTCGCGGTCGATCGCCGCGAGCACCGCCTGCACGAGGCCCCGCAGCGCGCCCTTGGGGTCGAACTCCTCGCGCATCGCCTGGGCCTGAGAGATCGCCACGTGCGCCGGGCGGGCCAGCTCGCGCAGCTCGAACGCCGCGATCCGCAGCAGCTCGCGCAGCCGTCCGCGGATCCGGTCGGGCTTGTCGGCGACCGCGTCGATGTGCGCGTCGAGCCGCGCGCGGTGCCGCAGCACCCCGTACACCAGCACCGTCACCAGACCCCGGTCGCGCCGCGCCAGGTCGGCGCTCCACGCGAGCAGGTGCTCGGCGAGCACGCGGTTCGAAAAGCCCTGCTGCTGCTCAAGCTGGCGCAGGACCCGGATGGCAAGGCCGCGGGTGGTCGGGGGGGCGAGCACGGCGGCTTCTTAGCACGGGGCCGCGTCGCCGGGGTCGCGCCCGGGCCGGCTTCCCTGATACCCTGCCGGGGATGTCCGCGACCTCGCGTCCGCCGATCCTGGTGCTGCTCGCCGCGCTGGCGAGCGCGGGCTGTGACGGCGACACGTCGCCGGCCCCGGCGCCCGACCACGAGCTGCTGACGCAGGTGCAGGCCCAGAAGTATCGCGGCTGGGCGCGCCCGCCGGCCCGCGAGATGCGTGTGGCGACCCACGCCCCGCACGGGCACTTCGTGGAGATCTTCATCGATGAGAATTTTGTGAAGGCCCTCGCCAACGAGGACGGGCTGGGTTTAAAAAAATGGCCGGAGGGCGCGACGGCGGTGCTCGAGGGCTATGTCGATGAGATGACGACGGAGCTGGCGCAGGTGGCGATCCTGCAGAAGCGGCACGGGAGCTGGTACTGGGAGCAATATCAGGGCGACGACCTCGAGCGGCCGCGCTTCTCGGGCCGCCCGGACGTGTGCGTCGGCTGCCATGATAACGGGCAGGACTTTACGCGGAGCTTCTCGCTGCCGAAGGAAAAGAAGGACTGAGCATTCGCGGTCCGACGCGGGTCGGAGAGCGAGGCGAGGAGACGGGGGCCGGAGACGCCTCGCTATCTCGCCCGAATATGTGAGCTGTCCCGGGGGACAGGTCAGGGCTGGATGAGCTTTTGCTTGCGCTTGTTGTCGGGGTCGGCGTCGGCCGGGGGGAACAGCTCGGGGGTGCTGTCCTCGCCGAGTCCGCC
>Ga0075163_10006665_pt1 | contig 15324 bp, 26 predicted proteins | sample JI1023141ADNA_FD_71478 | JGI IMG/M metagenome (GOLD analysis project Ga0075163, IMG submission 71478) | Wastewater effluent complex algal communities from Wisconsin, to seasonally profile nutrient transformation and Carbon sequestration -... | ecosystem: Engineered > WWTP > Effluent > Algae... | reverse complement strand
GACCAGCACCGTTCAGCAAGACAAGCTCCATGGACCATTGCTGCTAAGAGACCTAAAATCCAGCAGCATAAAAGGCGACGAAAGGGAATATATCATAGCCCTATTCAACCATCACTGCCGGATGTGGTGCAGGCACTGCGGCCACTTCAGCGAGCTCAACGAGGACAAGAGCACCACCCCGGTGCCAGGCTGTGAACCGTGGGATAAGGCGCCCCGAACAGCGGGGAAGTGAGGAAATTTTTTCCACACCCCATTGCAGCCTCCAAGATTGTTCTTTCCTTTGGCACGAACATCATTGCGCGGTGTTCGGTTAAAGATCGTCGGTTGCGTAGCCCCCAACGCTGCCAACCACACTGAAGACCGGAAACAGGCGCAATCTGTTCTCCGGTCTTCGCCGTTCTATGACGTGCTGTGTGAGGGACATCGCAAACAGGAATGCTTGTACAGGCATGCGATGGCTCGCCGAAGGAACACAGACGCTTTAAGCAGCGGACATCCTTCGCGTACTGGGGAGTTCTTTCCATCACGCAGCACGTCATATACACGGGCGTCCCTTCGATGGGAGCAGGCCACACATAGCGTTGCGGCCATCGGTTTTCACCTCCCTACCGAAGCCAGGAGAGCCTAGCCAACAAAAAGGGGGAGCAGAGCCGCACAAGTTTGTCGCCCAGCGGTGGGAAATGTCGATCAACGGGTGTACCCATTCCCGAATCGCAACTGGAAGCGCTCCTAGCGCGGAAAAACCACCGTCCCGAGAGGGAAAAAAGCCCAGGGTCGTCCGGCGTCGCGCCAGCCCAAATACATAGAGTGGTCGGAGGGTGGGTGACAAACGGCTGAGGAACAAAAGGAAAGGGAAAAGAAATCAGTCCCAATCCCACAATTCCCAGAACCCGCCTGAAATCCAGGAGGGAAAAGGGGGATACTGTTCGAGAAAAAATGAAACTCACCGCCGAAATGATCCACGCAGCCAAGTCCTCCAATGGGGGTTGGAGCGCCGAGCAGCTTAGGGCCCTTGGCTTTAAGGGGTTCGAACAGGGATGGATCAAGAGTGCCATTGGAATGAATGTCTCGCAAGAGCAGTACGGTCGGTTCTTGGCCCTTCGAAACGCTCACATCCATAGCGACGCATTCTCAGATCGCAAGCAGCACTCCGCCAAGCCGGCGAGCACGCACTGCTACCTGGTGTTCCGCGGCCGCACGGTGGGGCTGTTCGAACGATGGGGCGACGTGCTGCCCAGCATCCAGTACTACCGGGAGGCATCCTACCGCCGGTACGACGACGCCGAGCAGGCCTTTGCCGACTGGGAGCGCTTCGAGAACACGGGCAAGCCGCCCAAGCGCCCCAAACAGGCTGCAACAGTGAATCTGATACCCGAGAAGAACCGCGAGCGCGCCTCCTTGCAGAAGCGCGTGATGGACGTGCTGAAGGCACGCGGCCAGGAAGCCGTGGCCACAGGAGGCCCCATCGGCGAGCTTACGTTCAGTTGCCAACAGCTACCTTGCAAGTACCCGCTGTGCGCGTGCCGATGAACCCCAACGAGCTCCATATCGACCTGCTGCGGTGCGAGCACTGTGGGCAGCACAACAAGCTGCTGCTGTTCTGCTCGGCATGTGGTAGGGCCCGCACCAAGGTCATCATCGCGCAGCCCCACGAGTACAAGCTGGATAGGCAGTCTTCGTTCATGTGTCGGTCCTGCTACTCGCAGCGCCGATCGGTGCCGTTCTGCATCTACTGCAACCGAGGCATGAAGGCCATCAGGTCGCACCAGGATGACCAGTACCTCGACAACCCATCCACCGAGATGGAGGAACGAGAGCTTCGTTATGACACGCTAACCGGGCGCGCCAAGAAGAAGGCGCGCAGGGAGGCTATCAGAAAAGAACCCACCGTACCTATACGAGTGCGGGTGTACGAACGTGATGGAGGGTGCTTGCGGTGCAGGAAGGACAGCAACCTTACCCTGCATCATGTCATACACGTAGCCGAAGGGGGCAAGAATACGATGGAGAACCTCCAGACCCTTTGTGTCACATGCCACAGACACATCCATGAAGGACTGATAATTCCAAGCGGAACGCCGTACCGACGCGAAGACGAGTTCAGGACCCAAGAAGACGAAGATGCTGAGTGGAACCGCATCCGCCGCGAACGCGCCAAGAAGCACGGGAAGAAGCCCGGCAGCTACACCTACGGCAAAGGGCTCGCCACCAACCTCGCGGCTCCCGAGATAGCACGCCTGCGCAAGCAGTGACCTGTTCATAAGTATTTCAGCAGCCAGCAGAGTACCGTACCGTATAGTACAGTATATTTGCACCAACAAGAGCAAGACATGGCAAAGAAGCACACTGGATTGACGGCCGTAGAGGCGCTGTCGATGATGAACATGCTGCCGCCGAAGCCCAAGCGCCGACGCGGAGAGAAGGCCAAGGAGTACAACGAGCGCCACCAAGCCGCGCTGCGCTCCAAGGCCCAGCACATGCGCAAGAAGCACAAGCTCCAGGTCGTGTGGAAAGAGGTTGGCGAGAAGCATTTCCTCTATTCCCTAGAGGAGTTGCAGGCTGTGCTACGCAACCGTGGCAAGCTCATTCGATGATCGTCACGCTGGCGGTCTGTCTGATAGCGCTGGCGACAGCGGGTATCATCTGGTACTGGATGGACGACAGCAGCAAGCCCCAAAAACCACAACCATGAGCCGCCTTATCGACCTTTCGTTGGTGCATGTCATCAACAGGGTACACCCCCACATCCAATCCGACATCCGCGAGGGCGAAGAGGTGCCCACGTTGCGCGACCTGAAGAGCAGGCAGGTGCGCGAAGCGGAGTTGAGCCTTGTCAGGCAGCTGAACAAGGTGCTGTCGATGTACGAAAGCATACAGGAGCAGGCCGTCGCCTCACGCCCTAACGACGACCTCGAAAGCATCCTTCACGAACAGGGCATACAACAGCAACGATGAACGCAGGAGCGAAAGTCAGCAAGGTGGTGTCGGTTACCCCGCACGGGGTGCCGTACGCGCCGATGGGCAGTCAGGTCGTCAACAAGCAGGCCTACAGGGTGGTTTTCGAAGATGGGGCGGACGGCTATATGGAGGGCATGCTCAACAGCGCTCCGGTGCTGGTGGGTAAGCAGTACGCCTATGTCACCAGCCAGACCAAGAGCGGCAACACGAAGGTCGAACTCGTGGCCATGCCCGCCACGTCGGTAGCGCCCACAGAGAAGGTGTCGCCCCAGCTGCAGACGCCCACGCGCTCCTTCGCAGATGCGGCAGCAGCCACCTCCAAAGCCACGCCGGAGCAGCTGGCAGCAGAGGCAGCTTCCGACCAGACCCAGAAGAACCTCGTGCAGTCGGCAGGTCATGGCTCACCGATACCAGGGTCCATTCCGGACAACAAGCCGCGCACGGGCAAGGTCAAGAGCATCAAGCAGGACGGCGACTTCACCCCAAAGGACGGGCAGAAGCAGTTCAAGTACGTGGTGACGATGGAGGATGGCGCGGTGGGTGTGATGTGGACGCCCGAGACGATGGCGCCAGTGAAGGAGGGTCAGGAGATCAACTACACCTTCGACAAGGTGTACCAGGATGGCAGCAAGCGCATCGCCATGGCTGCCATCGGAGCGTCCGTGGATAAGGAGACGATGATCATGCGGATGGCATGCCTTAACACGGCGGTGGCGTTCCTTGCGGCACAGAACACACAGGTCGAGCACTACCCCGTGACCATGAACAACCTGCGGATTATAGCCATGGACTTGGAGCAGCACGTCACCCGCAGCAACGACTGAACAACTTCAACCAACAACTGAACGACAATGAGTAACGACGCATTCGGGAACAGGGAGTCATCCGGCATCTGGTGTGGGGTGGCCAACGGAAAGATCACACGGCGTGCAGAAGCCGGACAGCCAGGCGCCGTCGCGGTGCTGAAGGTGGACAATAAAGGCGAGCCCGTGCTCACCGAGTCCGGGGAGAAGCAGTACTACTACCAGTATCACAATGATCGCGTCACCGGCCGCATCATCGGTATCAAGCGCGACGTGGACAAGTTCGGCGATGTGGAGATACCCAAAATCGTGGTCACCATCTGGCACCCGTCGGCCGGCAAGATCAACCTTCAGATCAAAGAGGGCAACAAGTACTGGATGGGGATGATGAACGCCCTGCTGAACGTGGACGTGCTGAAGGACGTGACCTTCGAGCCCTACGACTACGTGCGCCGAGCCGATGGCAAGAAGCTCACCGGCATGGGGCTCAAGCAGGAAGGGCAGGCCGTGCCATGGAAGTGGAACAAGGACAGCACCGACGGACCTCCGGCGCTGGACCATGTGAAGCTCGCCGACGGTAGCACCTACATGGAGAACGGCAAGCCCAAGTGGCACTGGCAGCCCATCATCACCTGGATGCACGAGAACGTGGTGAAAGTGATGCAGGCGAAAGTAGTGGATGCCCTTGCCTTCAACCCTATCGTCGGGGTGGTGGTGGAGCAGCACGAAGAAGAACATGTGCAGGCAGCAGCGGCGGCCGATGACGGCTTTCCCAGTGGCGACGACACGGAAGACCCTACTCCCTTCTGACCATGATCGACTACAAGCTGCTATACGAAAAGGTGCAGGACGGGAAGCTCAAGGCGCTTCCCTCCTACATCGACCTGAAGGCCGTGATGGACGACATGGCCTTGGTACTGGAAGCACTCAAGGAACAGGCCGTGAACGAGTTCGAGGACGAGTACGGCGGAAAGGAGCAGGTCATTCACGGCGTAACCGTGGTGCCACACCAAGGAGGGCGACACGAATACGACCACGACCCCACTTGGAAGCACCTGAACGACCAGCGCAAGTTGCGTGAGAAGACCATGCAGTTGGCGTACAAGGGCGGAGGCCCAGCTCTCGACGAAGGAACTGGAGAGTACATCCCTCCGTCGAAGTTCATCCCCAACAAGAAGTCCATCGCCATCAAACAGGCGCCGCGATGAGCGACTACGAGAAGACCCTCTATGCCATACGAGGTATCGTGGACACCTACTACGTGCAGGCACACCCACTCCCGGCGCTGATGCACATGCGCCGGGAGTTGACGGGGCACCTGTTCTACCTCACCAGCCACGTCAAGCCCGCGTTCAAGCGCAAGGAGATCAGTGCGGTGCAGCGCAAGTGGCAGATGTCCCGCGAGATCGTGGTGGCTATGCAGAACGACCTGAAGGCCGGAGGTAAGGCGACCCCGATGAACAAGATCGAGGTGCAGACCGAGGCGCTGGACTTCGTTCTACAGGCGAAGAAGGAGGAGGCGGAAGCGGCGGCAACATGGGAGGAGGTGAAGGAGATGATCAGGACCACGCACGCGGTCATCCAGGCGATGACGCAGGAAATCGCGAACGCCAGGCAGGAGAGCGGCTACGCATCGTACCTCGACGGACTAGGAGACGGAAAACCACAACAAGAACACCCATGAGCACCCCCGCCCACATCCCCACCATCGAGGTCGCAGAGTTGACCATTGAGGAAGAGGTGAACCTTGCCCGCGTCAGGGCGAACCTCACCGATGAGCACATCGCTGCGCTCATAGAGGAGGCCAAGAAGCACATGGCCCCCATCGAGAGCCACGAGCAGTACATCAAGGTGAAGGAGGCCGAGAAGCGCATCGCCAAGGTGCGCATCATCGGCGACAGGAACCTCGACGCCATCGACCGCCGCCGCATCGACCGCAACAAGTTCGAGATGAAGATGGTGCAGGAGGTGCGGGCCAAGATCCACGAGCCCGAACTCCTGCTGGCGTCAGTCATCGCACCATGGGAAGCCGAGGTGAAGCGCAAGCGTGAAGAGGAGGAGGCCGCCATCGCCGCCATGCGGGAGGAGCGCAAAAACACCTTGCTTGCCCTGAAGTACGTGTTCATCCCTGGACCTCCGGAGCACCGGTACGAGCTCGAAGGTGTCGGCGTGGCCATGCGCGACATCATGGACGACGACGAGGTGACGTGGAACAACAAGATGATCACCTTCCGCATGCACGGGGAGCAGGTATCCGCCCGCATCGCCGAGGAGGAGCGGCTGCGCCAAGAGGAAGCCGAGCGCCTGGAGAAGCAGCGCAAGGAGCAGGAGGAGCGCGAACAGGAGCTCTCCCGCCGCGAAGCCGACATGAAGCGGCGAGAAGAGGAGACCGAGGCTGCTAAGGAGGCTGCCCGCAAGGCAGAGGTAGCCGCGCTGGAGAACGGGCGACTGGCGGAACTATCAGCGCTCGGAATTGACGCCCAGATGTACTACCAGCAGCACTTCCTCGGAGAAAGCATACAGCCACCGTTGGCTGAGTATGAGCCCATGGAGTGGCCGCTAGTGGTGGCGCGGGCGAAGGAACTCATTGGGCGCATCGTCAAGCACGAAGAAGAGGTGGCCGAGCGCGCCCGGCTGAAGAAAGAGCGCCAAGACCTCATCGAGAGCCGGGTTAAGGCCCTGAAGGAGGCGGGATGGGTTGAGGCGCACCACCCCCAAAGCAATGAGCCGCAGCTTGCGCTATCTGAGGGAGGTGGTCCATTCACAAGGGTAATCTCAATCAGCGAGCTACACGAAGAAAAGGGTTACATCTTTAACGAACTAGTAGATAGGGGAGGTATGGAACTCGCCCGCCGCAAGCAAGCCGAGGAAGCCGCAGAAGAGGAGCGTAAAGCAGCCATGCAGCGCATCCTCGATGCCCAGAACAAGCCTGTCGAACAGCCCATAGCCGACACCCTCACCGACGAAGCCCTCTGGCTCCAGTGGATAGACGCCGCCCCCAAGATGAGCAGCGCCATCGGCAACCATGGTGTTTCGAGCGCGGTGAAGTACCTCAAGGACATGACGCCCGGCCTATTCCGGGACATGAAGCAGTAGTTTCACAACAACAACCGCGGCCGGCGGTCCCCGGCCACCACAACAACCCCATACCCCATGGCAGAGCCAGCAGAACGCCTCAGTGTCGTACGCGAGTACGGCGAAACCATCGACGTTGACATGCTCAACCTCGCTGACGAGACACGCCTCGACGTGTACGACCGCACCATCAACGAAGAGGAGCGTGCATCATACGGTGAGGAAATCGGCAGCCTCACGAATAAGATCCTCGATACCCAAGAGGAGAAGAAGGAGCAGGTAAAGTCCTACAACGAGTCCATCAAGCTCAACGAGGCGCGCCGCAAGGAAGTGGCGCACATCTTGCGCCGTGGCACTGTTCCCACCGACACCAAAGTGAGCACCTTCTACGACCGCCAGCGCATGGAGGTCCACGAGTACAATGGACTAGGTGAGCGCATCCTGACCCGCAAAATGAAGCCTGCGGAACGCGCTCACTACACCCAGCTCGCCATCGATTAACCCCCCAACACCAACCAACATGGACCCAAGCAAAGTAGCAGAGAACGGCCTTTCGATGGCCGCGCCGGGCGAATATCGTTTCGTCACCGGAGAGAAGCCGCATGTGAACCACAGCCAAGGCACCGTCACCATCACCAACGCCACGATGGAGGGCCTTGAGAACTTCGTGCTCAGTCGCAAGGATTATATCAAGCAGCGTCTTGGCGAAACCCACATGCGCCTCGACACCCGCAAATCCGAAGTGACCCTGTTCGTGGGCGAGGCTGGTGCGCGCAAGCTCGCCATCGATCTAGATGTAACCCCTCAGTACATCATCAAGGCATCCTCCAAGTTGAGCGGCGACTTCAACGAGGTGATGGAGGCGATGGACCCAGACGGCCACGAAAGCCCGCGCGAACTGGCCGAGTTCTTCCGCCTACGCCCATACCTGTTCCCAGATGTGAACGAGTGCATCCGCGTGGTGAAGGAGCTCAAGAACACCCAGGTGCGTATCATGCGAATCAAGAAGGACACCGAGAGCGATGGCGGTGAGCGCGAGAAGCAGCTCAAGACCAACATCGAGGATGGCCAGATCAACATCGCATGGAACTTCGAGGTGCCCATCTTCGAGGGCTTGGCAAAGACTACCATCCCGGTGCTGGCTCGCTTCGAGGTCAACGAAGACCTCAGCGACGTGAACGTGGTGGTGCTGGATGCCTCCGGCGTAGGTGTGCGCACCATGCGGCGAGAAACGGAGCGCCAGCAGATGATAGACTGCATCCAGGCGGTGGAGAACATCCTTGGACAGCACTCCATTCCCATGGTCTATGTAGACGGGAAGGAGTAACAAGAAGGACCAGGTAGCTCAGATGGTAGAGCGCCGTGCTAACAACTACGAGGTCGCAGGTTCGAGTCCTGCCCGGGTCCCAATAACCACCACCATGGAAGAGAAAGCATCCTCATTCGCCGAGGGAACCGCAAGGACCAAGGCCCTCGCCAAGCAGCGCCATGAGAAAGAGATCAAGGTCTACCGAGGGCAGCTTCATTTCTGGATGACTCTATGCGCGCTGCTGTTCGTGATGCTGGTGGTGTGCGCAAGCAGCCGCCTTCCGGAGCGGTGGAGCGCTGAGCAGCCTCCGGCCTTGCAGAAGCTGGAGGTCCGCATGTACGGCTGGTACGACCCCAAGCGCGGCTGGTGCAGTTATGAAACCGGAGATACCATCGTCGTCAACAAATGGAAGCCGAAATGAGCAACCCGAAGTACCTGGAGAGGATCGCCGATATCCCGCACTGCATCATCGGTGGAAGGGTGTTCTTCGAACGTGCCGCAGACCGCGACCGGGCCTCCCGCTTGGTGAACCTGCCAGAGAGCCCCGTCAAGATGGTGCCGGTGCGTACCGGTCCTCCCCGCGGCGTCCACGCCAAATTCCACCTGAAGGGCACCGCGTGCCACGTCACCAACGTGAGCACCTGGAGCGAGCATGTGAGAGAGAGGGCCTACGACTTCACCGCTTTCACGCGCACACGCATAGACGAGCGCTGCAAGGAGTGCCAGAGGGAGTATGTCGCCAACCGCAAGACGCGCAGGTGATGGCCGCTTACTACAACGAGTTCGACCCGTTCGCCGCAGAATGGCTCAGGCGTCTAATACAGAAAGGACACATAGCACCAGGTGAGGTAGATGAAAAATCCATTGAAGATGTCACGCCAGCAGACCTTGTGGGATACACCCAGTGTCACTTCTTCGCCGGAATCGGAGTCTGGTCAGCATCGCTCCGTGGTGCAGGATGGCCAGACGACAAACCAATCTGGACAGGTAGTTGCCCTTGTCAACCTTTCAGCAGCGCAGGCAAAGGCGATGGGTTTGCTGACGAGCGGCACCTATGGCCGGCCTGGCTCCACCTCATCGAGCACGGCAAGGGTGCAGGAGTACCGATACTTGGTGAGCAGGTTGCGAGCAAAGACGGACTTGCTTGGCTCGAACTTGTACGAGCTGACCTGGAAGGACAGGCGTACTCCTTCTGGCCTTTTGATCTGTGCGCTGCGGGCGTCGGCGCACCGCATATCCGACAGCGCATCTTCTTCCTCGCCGACCGATGGACTCCGGATGGAGTCGCCCAGGGCGACTCCATCCGCACGGGACTGGAAGGACAGCGAAGGAATGTCAACGACAGGCGTGAATCCGGACGGGTCGGAGCGCGAGAGGTTGGATCAGCTTCCGAGACAAGCAACTCTTGCCGCTTGGCCGACCCCGGACGCATCAATAGCACAGGACGGGGAGGCGTGGGAGACGTGGGAGAAGCGGAGGCTGGAGGCGAAGAGGCGCAACAACAACGGGAACGGCTTCGGGATGCCATTGACCATGGCGGCTCAGATGACAGGATGGCCCCCCCCAGACACGACGAATGTGGCGGACGGAACGCCATTCGATGTACAGATGGAGCACATGATGGCTCGCAGAGCGCGGGTGAAGGAGCAGGGACAGAAAGGGAGTGGCCGAAGTATGACGCTTCAGTTCGCAGCACAGGCGACGGGGTGGTCATCCCCTACGAGCAGGGACCACAAGGGAGTGGTCAAGAGCGGAAAACGCATAACATCATCAGGGAAGGAGCAGAACTACGGAGAACAGCTTCCAAACCAAGTTCTCCACACGATCAACGGCCCGGCCCGACTAATGGCTTCTGGGGAGCTTCGGATTGGCTCTTCTGCAAAGACGGCAAGTGGAGGCCAGTTGAACCCAGCACACAGCCGCTGGCTGATGGGACTTCCATCATCGTGGGACGAATGCAGCCCCGGATGGAAGCACTGGGATATGGTGCAGAGGATATTGCTCGCATCCTCGGACGACGAAACTCTGCGCTCGCTGCTGCTGGTCGCAATCGCACAGGCCGACTCAAAGGATATGGCAACGCCATCAACAAGGAAATCACACAGACCTTCATCGAAGCCGTGATGCCTCACCTCACAAATGGCCGCTAAACCCACGCCTGATACCACCACCAAGATGAGCGCCTTCGGAGAAGAGGACATCCCATGGCAGCCGGAGAAGGAAAGCCCCTTGGGGCTGGACGTGGTGCCGGTGCGTGAGCCCATGGCGATAACACTTATGCGCGTAGGGGCGCGCCTCCCACAGAGCATGGTTTCCCTTGAGGTAGTAGCCATACACCGACACATCAACGAGCCATGAAGTGCTGCATCTGTCACAAGAAAGGTCCCGTGGTGGAGATACCCAAGAACGGTATCGACAAGGAGGATGGGGTGATAACGGTGTGTGCTGACGACCAGCGATGCAAGCTGGAGGGGTGGAAACTCGTAGAGCCGAAAGAATGATGACGCCTATCATCCCTAGACCATACCAAGCTGAAGGCATCCGCCTCGGCGTTGACCATATGCTCCACGGCAAAGGGAATGCTTTTGAGGTTCTGCCCACCGGCAGCGGCAAGAGCATCGTGATAGCCGGGGTGGCCGACGAGCTTGATGGGCCTGTGTTGGTGTTTCAGCCATCGCAAGAGGTCCTCATGCAGAATTACCATAAGATGCGGGCCTTCGGACACCTGCCTGCCATCTTCAGTGCGAGCGCTGGAAAGAAGCAGATTGCTCACATCACCTTCGCCACCATTGGGTCGGTAGTGAACAGGATGGAGGCCTTCAACGACTTTCGGCACATTATAGTTGATGAGTGCCACCTGTTCAATCCGGACCCCGGAGGCCAGTACAGTCGATTCATGAAGCATATGGCGGAGCGCAACGGAACGGCTCCACGCATATTGGGGGTGACGGCCACCCCATACCGCCTTGGCTCCAACAGCTTCGGGTCGCAGATCCGTATGCTCAACAGGATGAAGCCCAAAGTGTGGGACAAGATGCTGTACTACGTGCAGATCAGCGAACTGCGCAAGATGGGCTTCCTGTCCGACATGCAGTACTTCCGCACCAAGGGCATCGACGTGGAGATGCTGAAGTTCAACTCCAACGGCTCCGACTACACCGACGCTTCCATCAAAGAGGCATGGAAGGTCAGCGACATGACGGCCAAAGCCGTGGATGTGGTGAAGCGCCTGCTCACCAAGGGAGGGCGCAAGAGTGTGCTCGTGTTCGTGCCCACGGTGCTGGAGGCGGAGGCCGTAGCCGCCCTTGTGCCTGGCGCCGAATGGGTGTGCGGAGAAACGCCTACTGCCGAGCGCAACCGCATCATCACAGACTTCAGACAGGGGCGCATACCGTGCATCTGCAACGTCGGGGTGCTTACCACAGGCTTCGACTACCCCGAACTGGACACGGTGGTGCTGGCGAGGCCCACTCGCTCGCTCTCCCTCTACTGCCAGATGGTAGGGCGTGTGATGCGTCCGCACCCGAACAAGAAGGCGGGATGGGCCATCGACATGGTGGGCCTCGTGAACACCTTCGGGTATATGGAAGACCTCGAGATCGGTCGCGACAAAAAGGGCCTCGATTGCATCTATGGTAGCATTCCGCGCAAGGATGCCATTCCCTACCGCAAGCAACTCACCAACACCCTCATACAGCCTCAGCAGGCGCGTCAGTTCGCCCGCTGGTAAAGCCACCACCATGAGCGCCCGTCGCCCCGAGATCGACAACCTCATTGCGCACCTTCAGGGGTACGTGGAGGATTTGGACCGCACCGCGGTGGACAACCGCCGCGCTTGCTGGAGCCTGATCCTGCGCGCACGCAAGAAGACCGACGACCCCGAAGGGGGGATCAAGCGCCTGATCGACACCGTATTTTCGGGTCACCCCAGCATGAAGTTCCACGCCAAGAACCTCACCAGCTTCCGATACCTCCTGAACAATGCCACAAGGATTACAAACGACATCCGTGCCGCCAGAGCGGCAAGCGTTGGTGAAAAAAGTCGAGAGGGTCATGACATTATCAGTAGCCTCTATGGAGGTGCAAAGCATGACCATCCAGCAGGCCACTAGTCCCAAGGCCCTCACCATGATCTCCTTCGCCCGCGAGGTGGGTCCACAGGGTGTCATCCGCCAGGTATTCGACTGGCTGACGCAGATAGACTCCCTTTCCGGAGGCAAGACCGCCGCGAACGCCTTGGCGATGATAGCGGGCATGGTGGTGGATCGTATGCAGTACCGGTCGGTGGCATCGGTGCTGATGGCGCTGCGCGATGGGTTCAGCAGCACGGACAAGGACGGCAAGATCTACGGCAGCCTCACATGGCCCACGGTGGCCATCTGGCTGGAGCGCCACGAAGAGAAGGTGCTGGCTGCCGCGCACGAGACACACGCCTCCAAGGTGGTGAAGGGGGACAACTACGGGAAGGAATGGATGGACGAGCAGGAGCAGAAGTCCACCGGCCACAAGAGCAGGCAGAGCCGTGAGATAGAACGCCTGCGCAACAAACTCAAGAACCGATGACCATTGACGAATTGATGCAACTGATACACCAGAGCTACTACAAGAAGCCCTGTGTGATCCTTGGAGACACCGACTTCATGCTGATATGGAATAAGGTGAAGTCGAGCATGACATACACGGAGGCAACTCCGAACCAGAGGCAGGATTTCTTCTATTTCGCCGGAGCGAAGGTGTACTCCAACCAGACAATCGGGACTGAGGGGTACTTCATCGGCGAAGAGAGGCAGATCGAAATGCTCTTGAACTACTTCAGGGAGGGGTGGCTTCGCAATAACTGCATTGAAATCACATCGCCGAACGGTTCACATCAATTCGTTATGAAGCCATGAGCGCCGAGTTCGACCTGTCGAGAGCAAGGCGCGTGGACTTAGAAATGGTGCATGTTGATCTTATCACTCGAACCAATAGCGACATTGATACTGATGCTGTTGCGCGCATGGTGAAAGAGGGTATTGACCCTGAAAGGCTTGGAGTGTTGCCAGCATATCGCGATAGCGAAAGGTGGATCATAACCGATGGGAATCATCGCTTTCTTGCCGCACGAATTTGTGGCATAAAGCATGTGCCAGTCGCTCCACTCACAAAGGAAGAGTATGACCTCATTGCATTCTCAAAAACGCGCACAGTAGACCTGCTGGTGCAGATTCCTGACGATCCAAAATACCACAACCTGTGAGCCAGCCCTACGACCTGTTCCATCAGCCTCCCATGTCCGTCGCCATCAAGCGCCGCGACACCATCCTCGCCAAAGTGCAGGAGAGCGCCGGAGCCGAGTTCTCCCGCCGGGCAGCGGAGTTCATCCTGAACCACCTCCGCGAGCACGGCCCCACTCCCGGCGAGGACATCACCGACGCTTGCAAGGCTGCGGGTATCGTCCCTCCGAAGGATGACAGGGCTTTCGGCAGTGTGTACATGTCCCTCTCTCGCAGGGCGCTCATCCTGAAGCATGGGTACTGCCAGCGGCGCAAGGGGAACGCAACCGCGGGAGGTGTAATTTGGATGCTCAATCGCGGGGCCAAATGAGCAAGTGGATCAAGGTCACGCGCGACACCATGCTGAAGCACCTAGACCTGTTCCGCGAGGACGGAGACATCGTGCGCTGCAAAGAGGTGGATGGCGTCGTGGCGTACTACGTGGATGACGGACGCACCCAGGATGAGGAGTGGGTGGCGAAGGCAGTGAACGGCGAATACTACATATCGAACCAATGAACCCTGACCGCAAAGCCTGGAACTCTTCGCTCAGGCCCGTGGCGAAGAGCAAGATGGGCAAGCCCAAGAAGCCGCCCGTGCGCCGCAAGCCATCGCTCGAAGAGGTGCAGAAGCGTTTCAAGGTCGTCACCGCTGCCATGCTGGGAGAAAAGCCCCGCAAGCCCATGAAGAAGAGGGCGGCATCAAATGAGGGGTGGATCGACATAGCGCGGGCAATATGGGATGACCCCACCAATGAGCGCAAGTGCGAGGTGTGTGGAGTCCCGCTAGGCGATGTGTTCCACCGCATCTTCTATCATCATCTGCTGCATCGCGGCACCTACCGTAAGATGAAGCGCAGGCCCGAGAATCTTGCCCAAGTGTGCCCCGACCACCACCAAGCAGCCCATAACTATGGGGTGGAGAACTTGGCGGAGGAGGCCGTGGAGTACAGGGAGGGGTGGATGATTTTGGCAACAAGGCTTGTGTCACTACGAAACGAGAGTAACAACATCACCGATGGCAACGAACGGATGGGATGAAGAGTCGCTCAAGAAAGCGCAGGAGAGGATTGCGTCGGGGCGCAAGACCAACATCTTGGGCAACCTCGTACAGATGCGCGCCAAGGGCAGCACAAATACCCGTGACAGAGGCATGAACAAGACGGAGGCCCGGTACGCCCGTCACTTGGAGCAGGAGAAGCAGGCCGGACGCATTGCCGAATACTGGTTCGAGGCATGGAAGATCCGCATCGCCGACAACTGTACCTGGCTACCCGACTTCGTGGTAATCGACTGCGATGGCTTTATCTCATGGAGGGACGTGAAGGCTTGGTGGGCAAAAGCTGGCAAGGTCGGCATCACAGAGGACGCCAATGTGAAGATGAAGGCAGTCGCCGAGAAGTACCCACAGATACGCGTCGTCGCTACATGGGAGCGAGAAGGCATGTGGGAGGAGAAAGAATTTTGAACAACTGTTGCGTATGTGGTTTATTGTGCTTTATATTTGCACCATGAAACACACTTTCGACATCAAGGCGCTCGTATCGGACTTCGAGAATACGCGCATCAAGAAGAGTGATCACTTCGTGCGAGTGGGCAAAAAGCGCGAGCCCCGCCCCATGTCGCTGCGCACCGTTTCTTCCGAGTGTGGGGTGACCACCGCCACCCTGAGCCGCATGACGCGCCATGTGGGATTCCCGGACATGCCCACGCTGCTGTCGGTGTGCTCCTGGATGTCGGTGAGCCCCAAGAAGTACTTCGCCCTGGCCGAAGGCTGACCACCCATAGCCTACATCCCCCTTCCACAACACCAAGAACGATGACACGCGAAGAATTGAACCAGCGCTATCCATGGATGCGCGATACTGAATTATTCCAACACGCAAACGGTGGTGGATGGGTGCAACAGCCCGAGCGCGTCGATG
>Ga0075163_10006664_pt1 | contig 15327 bp, 11 predicted proteins | sample JI1023141ADNA_FD_71478 | JGI IMG/M metagenome (GOLD analysis project Ga0075163, IMG submission 71478) | Wastewater effluent complex algal communities from Wisconsin, to seasonally profile nutrient transformation and Carbon sequestration -... | ecosystem: Engineered > WWTP > Effluent > Algae... | reverse complement strand
GGACCGCTGAACAACCGCCCGCGTGCAGCAAGCATCCGGCGGGGCCGCCGACGCAGTAGGGGCGAGGCGAGCAGGGGGGGCCTATCGCGCTGCGCCCCGCACGAAGCCCTTCGTGAAGACCATCAGGACCCCGGACGATGATCCGGTCCCGAACAAGACACCGGCCTCACTCGCGCGAATCAGGACGACGTGACTGACCTGTTCGGGAGGCGCCATGTCGAGGGCCTGCTGCGGATCCTGCATCCGCATGCCGTCGACGAACACGAGCATGCAGCCCCCCGTACGCATCCACGCGATGCAGCGAGCGCTGGTTCGCCCGTCGATGCTGCGGGGGAGGTAACCCACGGGGCTCAACGACTGCACGAGATCCACGTAGTCGCGGGCGCCGCCGCGCACGGCGTCGATCTCCGACGGCGTGAGGATCTTCGCTCCCATCGCCTTGAGGTTCATCCCCAGGAAGGAGCGGTCGAGAATCGCATCGCGCTCGGCGCGCACCACCACTGGTGACAGCGTGATTGGCACTCGCACGACGCGCAGCGTCACCTCAACCGTGTCGTTCGCCGCGAGCGGAATCCACGGCGACGTGAGGCGCTTGAAGCCGATCGCGCGCAGGTCCAGCGCGTAGAAGCCGCCTCCGCGACCGGTGAAGACAAAGCGCCCGCGCTCGGAAGTTCGCGCGGCCCCGAGGAAGTTGGCCGCCGAGTCGACGAGGGTGACGAGGAGGTCGGGGAGCGGGTCGCGCGTGACCGAATCGACCGCGATGCCGCGTATGACCTGGGCCGCCGCCGGGCGAGTCGCAACCAAGAGCGCACCGACCAGCGCGAGGCCGACGATCGCGGCACGGCGAAGATCTGTGAACGGCATCGGTCGCCGGCCGGCCGCTGACACGCTGGCGCCCGCGCGCGCTGCGCCTCGGTAGTCGCGTCTCCCGTCTGGAGTCATCCCGCCCGCGCCACGGCCAGCACCCGCTCGGCGGTGAGCTCGACCGGTCGTGCCACAAAGACCCGCAGCCACCGCGCCGATCGGTAGAGTTGCTGCGACATCTGCGGGAGGTGGATTGCCCCCTTGAGCCCCGCGCTCGTCAGCTGCGTCACCTCGCCCGTCCGGCGTACCACCGGGATGTCCAGCCCCAGCATCTGCGTCTTCTCGGGGTAATCGAGTAGGAGCTCCCCAGGCGCCAGCCCGCATTCCATCGCCAGCGCGTTCTCCACCTCGACCGCGCGGGCCCGATCGGCGGCCATCCACTCGCCCACATCCTCCTCCAGCTCCGCGGCCGGGCACTCGAAGGCGCGCTTGAACAGGCGCCTGTTGCGCAAGGCGTCGAGCATGGGCGACGGGGCACGCTGCTCGAGCGTGTGCAACAACGCTTCGTCGGTCAGGCGCGCCAGCTCGCGCACGTCGAGCGCGGCGGTGGCCAGCGCTTCGTCGACCAGGCGCTTGTACATCGCCGTCGCGCTGCGCACGGCGTGGTGCCAGTACACGTTGCGATACATCTGGTACTTGGCGAAGAGCAGCGACTCCAGCGCCGAAAGCCCCTTCTCGAGCACCCCGATGCGCAGCGCCCCGGTCTGCGGGTCGGCCACGACGGTGAGCGAGTTGATGAGGCGGTCGGCGTCGATCGTCCCATAGGGGACGCCGCACATCAGCGTGTCGCGCTTGAGGTACTCGATCTTGTCGAGGTCGAGCGACCCCGACACGAGCCCCTGCAGCGGCGAGGTGGACGTCCCGCGAATCATCGCCAAGACCCGCTCCGGTGCGTCAGGCGCGATCTCGGCGAGCACGTCGCCTACTTCGCCGGTCGTGATGAGCGGGCGGGCGACCTCCTCATGGTGCGGGGCTCCAATCTCCTCGAGGGCGTGGGAGAAAGGATAGTGCCCCACGTCGTGCAGCAGCGCCGCGGCACGCACGATCGCGCTCTCGACCGGATCGACCTCCGCCAGCGCCCCGCGCTCTTCCAGCAGCCGCAATGCGACGCCAGCCAGATGATACGCCCCGAGCGCGTGCTCGAAGCGCGCATGCGTGGCGCCGGGATAGACGAGGTACGCCCATCCCAGCTGTCGCACGTACCGCAGTCGCTGGAAGACGCGCGTGTCGACCAACCGCAGGGCGTAACCATCGACGCGGATGTTGTTCCACAACGGGTCGCGGATAATGACGGTCATGGGCAGAAGTTAGCAAACGGCCGCCCGACAACGGCATCATGCCATTGCCGAGCGGCTCGTTTCACTCGTCGTTCGGTTCCCTGCGCAGGCGGGGAGGACGTCCCCGCCTGTGGTGTGGCTAGAACTTCGGCCCCGCTGCGAGGATGGCGGGGTCCACATTGCCGAACTTCTCGATGTTCTTGTGGAACATGGCGGCCAGCTTGCTCGCCTGCGCGTCGTAGGCGGCGCCGTCCTGCCAGGTCGAACGCGGCTGCAGGATCTCGGTCGGCACGTTAGGCACCGCCGCCGGGATCTGGAGCCCGAAGACCGGGTCGGGGGCGAAGGGGATCCCTTCGAGCGCCCCGTCGAGCAGCGCGCGCACCATCGCCCGCGTGTACGAGAGTTTCATGCGCGCACCGGTCCCGTAGGCGCCACCGCTCCACCCGGTGTTCACCAGCCAGACGCGCGCCCCGTGCTGGTCGATGAGCTTCCCGAGCATCTCGGCGTACTTGGTCGGGTGCCAGACGAGGAACACGGCGCCGAAGCACGACGAGAACGTCGCCTGCGGTTCCGTGACGCCACGCTCGGTCCCGGCCACCTTGGCCGTGTAGCCGCTCATGAAGTAGTACATCGCCTGCTCGCGCGAGAGGCGGGCGATGGGCGGGAGCACGCCGAAGGCGTCGGCGGTGAGGAAGACGACGTTCCGGGGGTGACCGCCACGTCCCGAGGGGACGTGATTGCGGATGTAGTGCAGCGGGTACGAGGCGCGCGTGTTCTCGGTGATTGTCTGATCGTCGAAGCGCACGCGACGCGTCTCGTCATCCAGGACGACGTTTTCGAGGATCGTCCCGAACATCTGCGTGGTGGCGAAGATGTCGGGCTCCTGCTCCCGCGACAGGTTGATGACCTTGGCGTAGCACCCGCCCTCGTAGTTGAACACGCCGTCGTTGGACCACCCGTGCTCGTCGTCGCCGATGAGCCCGCGCTCGGGGTCGGCCGAGAGCGTCGTCTTCCCCGTGCCGGAGAGCCCGAAGAAGAGCGCGGTGTCGCCCTTGGGACCGATGTTCGCCGAGCAGTGCATCGACAGGACGCCCGACTTGGGCATCATGTAGTTCATGACGGTGAACATCGCCTTCTTGAGTTCACCCGCGTAGCGCGTCCCGCCGATGAGGATCGTGCGCTTGGCGAGGTGCAGGACGATGAAGGTCCCGCTGCGCGTCCCGTGCTTCTCGGGGGTCGCCTGGAAGTCCGGCGCGTGCAGCACGGTGAAGTTTGGGGCAAAGCTCGCGAGTTCCCGCGATTCCGGGCGGATGAACATGTTCCGCACGAAGTTGGCGTGCCACGCGTTCGGCGTGACGTACCGGACACTCAGGCGGTGCGCCGGGTCGGCGCCGCAATAGAGATCCTGGACGAAGAGGTCGTCGTTCGAGTTGAGGTACGCTCGGACGTCGGCCTGCAACGCCTCGAAATGCACCTCGGAGATCGGCTGGTTGACCTTCCCCCAATCGACGTCCGCTTCGGTCGATGCCTCTCGCACGACGAACTTGTCGTTGGGCGAGCGCCCGGTGTGCGGCGCCGTGTTGGCGACGAAGGGGCCCATGTCGGCGATCATCCCTTCATGTCGCGCGATCGCCTCCTGGATGAGCCGCGGGGCGAGAAGGTTCCAGTGGATCGTACCCGACGGTTTGAGCCCCTGTCCTTCCAGCGCGTTCAGGGGTGCACTCGTGGTGGCCATAGTGGGCAGAAATCGGGAAACGGGCGAGCACCCGGCTCGCCCGGTTGCTCACCCTGGTGTCATGTATAGACGATCACAGGAACGAAAACGCTCGCGCACCGCCCGGAGGGGACAGTTCCCGACCCGAGGGGCGCGCCCGTTCCTGCGCGTCCATGACCGCGACCGCGGCCATGTTGACGATCTCCTGCACGTCCGCCCCCTGTTCGAGGATGTGGACGGGCTGGGCCATGCCGACCAGGATGGGGCCGATTGCCGTGGCACCGCCGAGGTCGCGTAACAACTTGTACGCGATGTTGCCCGCGCTCAAGTTCGGAAAGATCAACACGTTGGCCGATTCCTTCAGCGCGCTGAATGGAAACGATTCCTTCAGGATCGTCTCGTCCACCGCCGTGTCGGCCTGCATCTCGCCGTCCACCATCAGCCCCGGATCGCGCTGCCGAAGCAGCGAGACCGCCTCTGCCACGCGCTGCGCCTCGGGGTGACGGACCGACCCGAAGTTCGAGAACGAGAGCATCGCCACCTTGGGGGTCTGACCGAACGCCCGCACGATGCGCGCGGCGGCGTGCGCAATCTGCGCCAGCTGCTCCGCCGAGGGCTCGATGTTGACCGTCGTGTCGCCGCAGAAGACGACGTGCTTTTCGAAGACCAGCATGTACATGCCGGCCACGATCCCCGACTTGGTGTTGGCCCCCACCACCTCCAACGCCGGACGCAAGGCCTCGGGATACGTCGTGGTCATGCCCGTGAGCAGGGCATCGGCGTCGCCCTTGGCGACCATCACGTTGCCGAAATAGTTGCCGTTGACGATGCGCCGCTGCGCCTCGCCCAGCGACAACCCCTTGCGCTGGCGCCGCTCCCACAGGAACTGCGCGTAGCCTTCCAACCGCGGCGACCGCGCCGGATCCTCGATGGTGATGTCATCGACGCGCACACCGTCCTGTTGCGCCTTGCGGCGGATCGTCTCCTCGTTGCCGAGGAGGATCGGGTGGGCGATCCCCTCGTCGAGCAGCTGGCGGGCAGCGCGGATCATCTTGCGCGCCTCGCCCTCGGCGAGGACGAGCCTCTTGGGGTCGCGCACGGCGCGGTTGATGATGCCGCGCATGATCCCCTTGGCCCGCCCGAGACGGGCCTCGAGCTGCTCGCGATACTCGTCGAGTTCGATGAACTCCTGCGCCACGCCGCTCGCCACCGCCGCCCACGCCACCGCCGGCGCCACCCACAGCAGGACGCGCGGATCGAAGGGGAAGGGGATCAGGTACTCGCGGCCGAACTTGACCTTGCTCAGCCCGTAGAGCGCCGAGACCGACTCCGGCACGTCTTCTTTGGCGAGGGCGGCGAGCGCGCGCGTGGCCGCCATCTTCATCTCCTCGTTCACCTCGGTCGCGCGCGCGTCGAGCGCCCCGCGGAAGATGAACGGGAAGCCGAGCACGTTGTTGACCTGGTTGGGATAGTCGCTGCGCCCGGTGGCGACGATCGCGTCGTCGCGCACGGCCTTCACCTCTTCAGGGAGGATCTCGGGGGTCGGGTTGGCGAGGGCGAAGATGATCGGATTGGGCCCCATCACCGCCACCATCTCCGCCGTCATTGCGCCGGCGGCCGACAGGCCGACGAAGACGTCGGCACCGACGAGCGCTTCCTTCAGCTCGCGCGTGGGGGTGTCGTTGGCAAAGCTCGCCTTGTACGGATCCATGTGATCGGGGCGCCCCTTCCAGATCACCCCGGCACGGTCGCACATGATGATGTGCTCGCGCTTGACCCCCAATCGCACGTAGTGGCCGGCGGTGGCGATGGCCGAGGCGCCGGCGCCGGAGAAGACGACGCGCACGTCCTCGATCTTCTTCTCCACCACCTCGAGCGCGTTGAGCAGCGCCGCACCGGAGATGATCGCCGTCCCGTGCTGGTCATCGTGGAAGACGGGGATCTTCATCGTCTTCCGCAGCGTCTCCTCGATGTAGAAGCACTCGGGGGCCTTGATGTCCTCGAGATTGATCCCGCCGACGGTGGGTTCGAGGAGCTGGCAGAAGCGGATGACGTCGTCCGGATTCTCCGACCCTACTTCGAGGTCGAAGACGTCGAGGTCGCTGAACTGCTTGAAGAGGTTCCCCTTGCCTTCCATCACCGGCTTGCCGGCGAGCGCGCCGATGTTCCCGAGCCCCAGCACCGCCGTCCCGTTGGTCACGACCGCGACGAGGTTACCGCGCGCGGTGTACTTGTAGACGTCGTTGGGGTTCTTCTGGATCTCCAGGCACGGCTCGGCGACGCCTGGCGAGTAGGCCAGGGAGAGGTCGCGCTGGTTGTTGAGCGGCTTGGTCGGTACGACCGCGATCTTCCCAGGCCTGGGAGACGCGTGATAGTCGAGGGCGTCGTTGCGATTCATGTGAATAATCTACCGGCGAAAACGGGCGCGCGAGATGGGGGAACCCCGACCCGCCGTGGGGAAGGCGAGGAAAGGAGAGAACAGGAAAGGAAAGAACTAAGACTCGCCGCGAGGCGTCGCGTTCATGGGTGGTTCAAGCGCGCGTGCTAGGCTGGGCATGGGACATCGACCGGTCACGAACCGATGGAGCACGATCGCATGACACACGGAACGGTAGGGCGGACCTTCCTGCAACGCCTCGGCATGACCGGCGCGGCAACGCTCCTTGTTGCCTCGCTCTTTCCCATACGCGCGACCGCCCAGCGACGTGAAGCGCCGCGGCTGGATCCCTCCCGCGCGGTGACGCCGAACCCGGCGTTCGCCTCCTTCGCGACGGGCAATGCTCTCCCGAGGCCTGACACCGACACGCTGCCGGTGCGCCGCCGACCGGTCGCCATCGAGTACAGCGACTGGTACGGCCGCCGGCTCAAGATCCACCAGGTGGCCTCCTGGGCGATGCTTCCCATCTTCGCCGCGCAGTACGCCGCCGGGCAGCAGCTGCTGGACCACGGGGAAGAGGGCGCCGCCGGGTGGGCGCGCGATTGGCACGAGCCGCTCGCCGGCGCGACCGGGGCGCTCTTTGCCGTCAACACCATCACGGGAGGATGGAATCTCTGGGATGCTCGGCGCGACCCCAAGGCACGGAAGTGGCGCACGGCACACGCGGTCCTCATGCTCGTCGCCGACGCGGGATTCGCCCTCACGCCGGCCTTCGCCGAGGATGAGGACGACGACGAGGGAGGGGGATCGCGGCTGAAGACTCACCGGACGGTGGCGCTGACGTCGATGGGGATTGCCGCGGTGAGTTGGGTCATGATGCTGCCGCCGTTTCGACGCGAGTGAGCGACGTGTTGTGTATGCGGCGTGTGTCGCGTGTGTCGCGTGTGCGACCGGTGTCGGCGGTCGCCGCCGGATTGGGCGGCGTGACCCACGACTGTCCACCGCGCCGCTTCGGGGGAACGATCGTCCGCGGTGTCCTGCTGCGGGGGGGGCAACGCCGCGGCGTCGCGCGCGGCGATGGCCGCCTCGCGACGCAGTCCTGCCTCGAACGTATGGTCCTTGCCCGGTCAGCCTAACGAACATGCCACGAAACGAAGACGACATCCGCGCCCACGCGGCGCACGACTGCAGCGGCTGTGCGCTCCGCACGGGCCGCCGGGAGTTCCTTGGCGGCGTGGCCACGGCGCTGGCGGCGCTGGCGCTCGAGGGGCTCCTCCCGGCCGAGGCGCGCGCGCTCCCGGCTCTGGACGTACGCGGCGTTGCGTCTGGCGGACAGGAAATGCGCTACCCCATCCCGGCGAGCGATGGCGTCTCCATCGACAAGAAGGAGGGGGTGATCATCGCGCGGCATGCGGGGACCGTCTACGCGTTCGCGCTCACGTGCCCGCACCAGAACACGGCACTCCGCTGGAACGAGGGGAGCAAGACCTTCTTCTGCACGCGCCACAAGTCGAAGTACCAGCCCGACGGCCTCTTCATCTCCGGGCGGGCCACGCGGGCGATGGATCGCTTCGCGGTCCAGAAGGACGGGAGCATGCTCGTCGTGAAGCTCGACACGATCTTCGAGCAGGACGTCGACCCGGCGGCGTGGGGGGCGGCGCACGTCGCCGCCTGACCCTCGTCCCGCCCCGGCCTCCGGGGCCGGCGCGAGCGCTGCCTAACGGGCCGCGCCGCCCGTGGTCACTTCACCTCGGGGAGCGGATAGGCCTTGCGGAGGGCGTTCACGTAGTCGCCGAAGAGCGCCTTGGTCGTTGAGAACTCGTCCTTCACCCGGGCGCGAAAGTCGGCGTCGGTCGCGAAGTCGGTGAGGAGGGCCGCCATCGCCATCGCGTCGATGCGGAAGCCGGTGTGCCCGACCTCGTTCAGGGCGTCCGCTTCCATCTCGTAGGTGTGGAAGCCCCCGGTGGAGGTGAAGGCGCTGAACCCCGCCCCCGGGATGTCGCGCGAGACGGAGCCCGTCTCCTCGTAGCCCTGTGGCTTCTGCGGTTCGGCCACCACGCGCGTGGCGCCGTACTTCTTGAGGTAGGCGAAGGCGACCTCGTTGAGCGCCGCGGTCGAGATGCCGTCGCGCATCGAGCCGTAGTTGTCGATCGCCACCTTCGTTCCGGTCGCCAGCGCCGCACCGCGCGCCGCGTTGTCGATCATCTCGCGGACCTGCGCGAGGTAGACCTCGTCAGGATACCGAATGTAGAAGTCGGCGACCGCGCGGTCGGGGACGACGTTGGGGGCCTTCCCGCCCTCGGGGATGATCCCCTGGATGCGCGTCTCGGGGCGCATGTTCTTGCGCAGCGCGTCGACGTTCTGGAAGAGGTGGATGACCGCGGTGAGCGCGTCGCGTCCCTCCCAGGCCGTCATCTGGTGCGCCGGTGCCCCGGAGAAGGTGTACCGCACGCCATCGATGTTGAGGCAGCAGGTGCCGAAGCCCGGCGCGGGGCGTTGCGTATTGACCGAGGAGTGCGAGCGCACGATCACGTCGGCGCCGTTGAAGACGCCGGCCTGGTGCATCACCGTCTTGGACGGCGGGGGCATCATCTCTTCGGCGGGGGTGCCGTACACCGTCACCGTCCCCGGCGTCTTGCTGCTGGTCAGGAACTCGGCGACGGCGACGGCGGCGGCGAGCCCCACTGGCCCCTGTGCGGAATGCTGGTCGCCGTGGTAGTCGCGCGTGGTGCCGCGCAGCGCGTCGTATTCCACGATGATGCCGAGGGTGGGCCCGGGCGTCCCCTTGGTGTAGCGTGCAATGAAGGCGGTCGACAGCCCGGCCACGTTGATTTGGACGGCGAAGCCGTGCGCCGTGAGCCAGTCGGTGAGGATCTTCACCGAGCGCGTCTCCTTGAAGCCTACCTCGGGATTGCGCGTGATGTCATCCGCCATCGCCTGCAGTTCGCCGTCCCACAACGCCTTGGCGCGCGCCACCACGGCGTCGCGGCGGGCGTTGGGCGCGCCCGCCAGGCGCGCGGCGAGCGCGGAGGCGTTGATGCGCTGCTGCAACTCCCCCTGACGCCTCACCACGTCAACGGCCGCGGCGCGCTGAGTCGGGGTCTCCTGCGCGGGCGCCGTGCTGCTGACGGCGACCGCACAGGACAGGAAGAGCGGGGCGAAACGGGTGGCGAAGCGAGGCATGGCGGGCGTGGGGGGGAAGACGACGGGACGTAGGGGGAGAGCGATCGGGGCAGGCCGTCGCTACGGGCTCCCGTGGCGCCCGGCATCGAGCGCGTCGATCTTGGCCACGCGGGGGGCGTGCCGCCCTCCGCCGAAGGGCGTATCGAGGAAGGTCCGGACGATCTCCTGCGCGAGCCGCACCCCGATCAACGTGCCGCCTAACGTGAGGACGTTGGCGTTGTTGTGCTCGCGCGCATTGGCGGCCGTCGTCACGTCGTAGCACATCGCGGCGCGCACACCCGCGACCTTGTTGGCCGTCATGCAGCTGCCGATCCCCGCGCCGTCGACCATGATCCCGAGGGCGGCCGCGCCTGAGGCGACGGCGCGGGCCACCGCGAGCGCGTAGTCGGGATAGTCCACGGCATCCGTGCTGTACGTCCCGACGTCATGCACGCTGACGCCGCGCTCGCGAAGGAAGGCGAGCAGCGCATCCTTCATGGCCACGCCGCCGTGGTCGGCACCGAGGGCCACTCGCCACGTGTCGCCGGTCCCGACGCCGGCACTCGCGCCGATGGCGGCGGCGCTCGGCGTTGTGCGATCCATGGCGCCCGACGTGCTGCGCCGTGCGGCAGCGGGTGCGGCAGCGGGCGTGGCGGCGGCGGCGCGAGCGGACGTCGGGGGGCCGTGCCGAAGGGAGCGGTGGTGCGCGTGCGCCTCCGGTTCGCCGGAGAGCGTGATCCCCCACTTCGCAGCGGCGTCGCGCGCGGACGGGGTCACGACCGCGCCGGCGGCGACGATGGACGTCGCCCCCTCGCGGCGCGCGCGCGCCACATCGCGTTCGGTGATGAGTCGACGTCGGGTCATGCGAGGAGCTCGGGGGCCTCTTGGCATTCGCGGAGGCGCCGCGAAGGTCGAGGAAACATGGCGGGGAGGGCGTGGTGCGCGCGAGAGGCGAGAGCGCGACGCCGGCCGTGCCATCGGGGAATTGTCCAAGGCGACGTCGGGCACTAGGCTTTGGGCATGCGTTCGCGCCGCGTCGTCCTCCGCTTGCTGGCCGCCCTTGTGGCGGTCGTGCAGGGCTTTGCCCCTGGGGTGGCGTCCATCATCGACGCGCGCCCCGCCGCGCTTGCCGTCGCGGAGAATGCGGTCACGCACTTCGAAGCGCCTGGCTCGCCGCATGCGATCGCGCACCAGGAGCACTGCGTCCTGTGTGGTGCGGCGACGCAGATCTCAGCCGAACCGCTCCCCGCGCCGCCGCTCGGCGACATCGGCGTCGCGACGTGGCCCTCCCGTGCCGACTGGATCGGGCACGCCAGCTTCGACTGGAACGGCACCCTCAGGTCGCGCGCCCCGCCAGCCTGAGTGAACCGCGCCGCGCCTGCCGGTGCGCGCGGAGATCGCACATTCCCGGACGCTTCGCCCGTCAGGCGCAATCGCGCCTCATCCGGGCTTCACGCCATGTTGCGAGTTCACTCATGCCTCTGTCCGCCGCCCTCGGCAGCGCCAGGATTCCGACGCTCGTCGCGATCATCGCGGGGACGCTCTTGACGGTCGCGGCTGCGCCACGCCGCGTCGACGCCCTCTCGCCTGCGCCACACCGCTTCACCTCGTTCGCCGCGTCAGCCGCTGCTGCGCCCGGCATCGTCGGCACGGTCAAGGATTCCACGGGCCGTCCCCTCGCCAACGCACAGGTCGTGGTGAGCGTGGTCAATCGCGCCCTCCAGACCGACGCCAACGGCGCCTTCGCCGTGCGCGGCCTCGCGCCGGGCGTCTATCACGTCGACGTCTCGCTCATCGGCTTCGCCCCGCAACATGCGGTGGTGACCGTCCCCGAGTCGGGGCCCGATGTCGTGCTAAACCTCGTGCTGCGCGCCTCACCGTTGCGCCTGACCGGCGTCCTGGTGAGCGCCGCCCCCACCGGGACCGATGCGCTCGGGGTCACGCAGGCCGCCGTCGAACTGTCGGGGAAGGGGCTCGCCCTCAACCTCGGCAGCTCCGTCGCCCAGACGCTCGCCAACGAGCCGGGGATGGCGATGCGCTACAACGGGCCGATGGCCAACGTCCCGGTCATCCGTGGCCTCACCGGCGACCGCATCCTCGTCCTCCAGGACGGCGAACGCACGGGCGACCTCTCGTCCGCATCGGCCGATCACGCGCTCTCGATCGATCCGTTCAGCGCCGATCGCATCGAGGTCATTCGCGGCCCCGCGTCGCTCCTGTACGGCAACAACGCCTTGGGTGGCGTAGTCAACGTCATTTCCAACGACATCCCCACCGACGTGCCGACGCGCCCTACATTCTTCCTTGGCGGTCAGGGGGAATCGGTGACGCCGGGCGGTGTGATCGGCGGCGGCGGAACCATTCCGCTCGGGTCGAAGGTCGCGCTCACCGCGCGTGGCACCTGGCGGAGCACGGACGACCTCCGCGTGGGCGGACGCGGGACGCTCGCCAACACCGATGCCTCGACCAACGGTGGTTCGATCGGTGTGGGCTACTCGGGCGATCGGGTGCAGGTCGGCGCGGCGTTCCGCGCCACCTCGTTCGAGTTCGGGGTCCCGTTTCCCACGGACGGCGAGGCGATCCGCCTCGACGGGCTCCGCACGCAGGGGGCGATGCGCGCCACGGTCAACACCGGCGCTGGGCTCATCCCCACGGTGCGCGTGGACGGTACCGTGCAGCGCTACGAGCACGACGAGATCGAACCCGACGGTGCCGTGGGGACCAGCTTCCTCCTCAACACGCAGACCGTCAACGTGATGGCCCGCACGCAGGGGAAGCGCCTGACGGGGACGATCGGCCTGCAAGGCTACTTCCGTGACTACAAGCCGACGGGCGAGGAGGCCTTCACCCCCGGGGCGACCAATCGCAACGTGGGGCTCCTCCTCTTCCAGGAACTCCCGCTGCGCCGCGCGGTGCGCACCGATGCCCGCGTGCCCAAGTTGCAGCTGGGGGCGCGCTACGACTGGTTCACGCTGCAGACCAAGGCCGATGCCGGTCGGTTCGGCCCCGCCGAGTCGCGCGACTTCAACAGCGCGTCGGCGTCGTTAGGCCTGAGCCTCCCGGTCGGGCAGGCCGCCAACTTCAGCGTCAACGCGCAACGCGCCTTCCGCGCCCCAACGGTCGAGGAGGTCTTCGCCGATGGCTATCACGTGGCCGTCGGCACGTACGACGTCGGCAACCGCGACCTCACCGCCGAGGTGAGCACGGGGATCGAGGGGATCCTGCGCACGCAGTCGACCAAGGGCTTCGCGCAGGTGAGCGCGTACGTCAACGCCATCGGCGACTACGTGGCCCCGCGCGCCGTGGGGACGGTCGACGTGGAAGGCGAGGACGGGCCGGTGGAGGTGCCGCTCGTCAACTTCGTGCAGCAGGACGCCCGGATCTTCGGCCTCGAGGCGCAGGGTGAGGCCGAGGTGGCCCGGCACTGGGTCCTGGGGACGAGCGCCGACTGGGTGCGCGGGCGCTTCACCGACGACTCCAACCTCCCCTACATCCCGGCCGCACGTCTCGCCGCCACGCTGCGCTGGGACAACGGGCGCTTCTCGTTAGGTGGCGGGGTGCGCCAGGTCTTCAGGCAGCAGAAGGTCTCGGGCGACGCCCTCGACGTGGCGACCGACTCGTACACGCTCGCCAACCTCTCGATCGGCGTCACGATCCTCGGCAGTGCCACGGTGCAGAACATCGTCCTCCGCGCCGACAACCTGTTCGACACCATGTACTACGACGCGACCAGCCGCATCAAGAGCTTCGCTCCCAACCCCGGTCGCAATCTCGCCCTCGTGTACAAGATTCTCTTCTAGAAGACGGGAAGACGGGAAGACGAGAAGACGAGAAAGAGCAACTACAGAAGCTCGACGCGGAGGTTCACGGAGGTATCACAGAGGTACACGGAGGCGTTCACGCCGACGCCGTCTTCCTCCGTGAAACCCCCGGGTAACCTCCGTGAACCCCCGTGTCATGCTTTTGATCGTGGCCTCACTCGTCCTCTCGTCTTCCCGTCTTCCCGTCTTCCGTCTTCTCAAACCGCATACGACCTGAGCCGGTTCAGCATCTTCGTGTCCATCACTTCCGGCTCGTCCCCCTTGGGCGTCTCGATCACCTTCGCCACGCCGCGCAGCCGCTCGTCGGTCATGATGCGGCGGAATGCCCCCTCGCCGATCGCCCCTTCGCCGATCAGCTCGTGACGGTCCTTGCGGGAGCCGAAGGGGGCCTTGGAGTCGTTGAGGTGCATCATCCCTAACCGCGCAAAGCCTATCGTGTCGCCGAAGCGCGCCCAGACGTTGTCGTAGGCGTTGACGAGGTCGTAGCCGGCGGCGAACACGTGCGCGGTGTCGACGCAGACCCCCACGCGATGGCGCACCGCGGGATCGATCGACTCGAGCAGGAACGCCATCTCCTCGAAGTTCGCGCCGATCGCCGTCCCGCTCCCCGCGGTCGTCTCCATCAGCAGCGTCGTCCGCCCGGGCACCACCGCCAGCGCGATGCTGATTGCCTCGGCGTTGCGGGCGATCCCGCTGGCGCGGTCGTCCATGAAGTTGCCCGGATGCGAGACGAGGTACGTCAGCTGCAACAGCTCGCAGCGCCGCAGCTCCGAGATGAACGAGATGAGCGACCGGTGCCAGAGCACCGGATCGGGGGAGCCGAGGTTGATGAGGTACGAGTCGTGGGCGTTGGAGACCACGACCTCGGTCGCGGCCAGCGTCTCCAGGAAGGTGGTACGATCGTCCGGCGTCACGCCGGGCTCCTTCCACTGGTTGGCCTGCTTGGTGAAGATCTGCATGGCCGTCGCCCCGATCGCCTTCGCGCGCGGGACGCACGACGTCAGGCCACCGGCCGTGGAGACGTGCGCGCCTAACGGGCCGGTGAGGGAGGCGGGAGACGGGAGACGGGAGACGGGAGGTTGCCTGGGCATGCGGGGCGGGTGAAACACGGAGAGGGGAAGGGAAGGTTAGGCCGCCATCAACCACCAAGGAAGCCGCAAGTGAAACGCGCGCGGCATCGACGCGCGCACTCCCGTCTCCCGTCTCCCGTCCGTCCTACCGGCTCCCCGCTCGGAGCGCCAACCAGGCCAGCGGATCGGTCGCGCGCCCCTTGGGGCGAATCTCCAGGTGCAGGTGCGCGTCCATGTCGGGGTCTGCACGCCCCACGGCGCCGATCACCTGTCCCTTGCCGATCTTGTCTCCCTTGCGCACGTCGGCGCGCGACAGCGAGCCATACACCGAGTAGTCGCCGCCGCCGTGCTGCACGATCACCGTGAGCCCGTACGTGCCGATGGGATCGGCGACCATCACCTCGCCCGACGCGATCGACTTCACCGCGGCCCCTTGGGTGGCGCGGATCCCGATCCCGTTCCACCGGATCGCCGTGTTGTTCGGGTTGATCACGCGGCCGAACCGATAGATGATGTCCCCGTCCACCGGCCAATCGAGCTTCCCGAAGTCAGCCGTCTTGAGCGTGCTCGTGGTCGGTGCCGGCGCGTTGGGCCGCGACTCGTTGCGCTTGCGCGTCTCCTCGAGCGAGGCGAGCAGCTGCGACAGCCGCTGCTCGTCGCGCTGGATGCGCGCCAGCCGGTCCTGGATCTGTTGCTGCGATTCCTTCACCTGCGCGAGGTTGCGCGTGCGCACCCCCTCGAGCGATCGCAGGCGTTGCTCCTCGAGCAGCTTCTCCTCGCGATTGCGTTGCAGCTCCTCCTGCAGCTTGAGCAGGAGGGCGCGCTGCCCCTCGATTTCGCGATAGAGCACCTCCACGCGATGCACGACCGAGCGGTCGTGCAGTGCCAGTTCGTGCAGGTACTTGTAGCGTCCAACCAGTTCGCCGAAGGTCCGGGCGGAGAGCAGCGCCTCGGTGGTGTACATCGGGCCGCGCTTGTAGATGTCGACCACGCGACGCTTGAGCGTCCCGCGGCGCGACTGCACCTCGCCCTCGGCCCGCTG
>Ga0075163_10006663_pt1 | contig 15327 bp, 17 predicted proteins | sample JI1023141ADNA_FD_71478 | JGI IMG/M metagenome (GOLD analysis project Ga0075163, IMG submission 71478) | Wastewater effluent complex algal communities from Wisconsin, to seasonally profile nutrient transformation and Carbon sequestration -... | ecosystem: Engineered > WWTP > Effluent > Algae... | reverse complement strand
TGATCACGCGCCAGCCGCGGCCTTCAGGGGCTGCAAACAGCACAACGCCCGCCACTTTCGCCCAGTCCTGTTCAGCGCCTATGCGCTCAAACCGGAAGGATTCACCGCTCTTGCCGCAGAAGTTGACCGCCTCGTTCATGTTCCCGCTCCGTTCCTGTTCACCATGTATATTCCCTTTTTGTTCTTGCGCAAGCGGGCTAACCAAAAAATCTTTGGCGCGGCAGCGGAATCCGCTACGGCGGGGGCGAGCGGAGATCGCATGAAGACCTGGTATCTCTACCTGCTCGAATGCGCTGGCGACCGGCTCTACACCGGCATCGCGATCGACGTGAACGCGCGCTTCGAGGCCCACCTTGCGGGCAAGGGCGCAAAATTTACCCGCAGTTTCCCGCCAGTCCGCATCCTCCTGACGCAGAGCTTTCCCAATCGCTCGGAAGCCTCGAAAGCGGAAGCCGCGCTGAAGAAGCTGTCATCCGCCGAGAAGCGAAAGCGCGCTGCAGCGGGCATCTCGGCGTAGCTGGAATGCCGCGGGGCCCCTGCGGCCCTTGTGAAAGCCCCCCAAGCAGCCGACATTGCAAACATGTCGACTGCTCACGCCCATCCGCACCCGCATCTGGCCTGTTCGCCCGTCGCCGTGGCGGAGTCCCTGCGTCAGGCAGAAACCCTGTGCGAACAACGCGGCGGCCGCCTCACGCCGCTGCGCAAGAAAGTCCTCACCCTGCTGCTGGAGTCCGATGGCCCTGCCAAGGCCTACGACCTGCTCACCCTGATCGCGGATGATGGTTCAGCGAAGCCACCGTCGGTCTACCGCTCGCTCGATTTCCTGCTGGAAATGGGCCTCGCTCACCGCATCGAAAGCCTCAATGCCTTCGTCCCCTGCGGCCACTGGCACCACGGCCACGCTGCCGTCTTCCTCATCTGCGACTCGTGCGGCTCGGCCGGCGAAATGCACGCGGGCGACAGTGTTCGCAAGCTGGCCACAGAAGTTGAAGCGATGAAGTTCAAGATGCGCAGCGCGGTCATCGAAATCCGCGGCCTCTGCGAAGCCTGCGCCTAAGTCCGGTAGTTCCCCCATGATCGAAGTCTACCGCGGCAGCGCGAACACCTGGGAATGCGACGAGATGGGGCACATGAATGTGCGCTTCTACGTCGCGAAGATGATGGAGGGCCTGGCCGAGTTCGCGCACCAGGCTGGCCTGCCCCACGCCTTTCGCGCCAACGCCAACTCCACGCTTGCTCCCCGCGACCAGCACATCCGCTTCATCCGCGAAGCAACCGCCGGCCAGCCCTTCCTGATGAAGGCCTGCGTGCTCGATGTGACCGACACATCAGTGCTGGTTTATCAGCAGATCGACCATCGCACGGGCGAGCCCTGCGCCGCCTTCCGCACCTGGGTCGATCACATCGATGCTGAGACACGCACAGCCTTCCCGTGGTCGCCCCGCGTGCGCGCCAATCTCGATGCGCTGCGTGACGAGCCGCCAGCTGCGACGGCGCCGCGCTCGCTCGACCTGTCGATCGCGCCGCGCACAACGGCAACACTGGCCGACGCTGATGCGATCAACGCGCCCACCATCGGTCGGGGTGTTGTCCAGCCCCAGCATTGCGATCTCAGCGGCCGCATGATGCCGGAACTCTTCATCGGCCGCGTCTCCGACAGTATCGGTCACATCCTGCGGCCGTGGCGCGAAGCCTCCGCTGCAGCCGCGCGCGAGCGCGGCGAAACAGTCCGCACCGGCGGCGCCGTCCTCGAGTATCGCATCGTCTATCGCAAATGGCCCAAGGCCGGGGATCGCTTCGTGATCCGGTCCGCGCGCGGCTTCGCGACCGAGAAGACGCACTCCTTCGTCCACTGGACGCTGAACCCGGATACCGGCGAAGCCATGTGCACCAGCGAAGCCGTCGCCATCGCGCTCAACCTCGACACGCGGAAGATCATCCCCGCCTCGCCCGAGCACCTGGCGGCGCTTGAGCGTATCGCCCCCAGCGGTCTCACGGTCTAGGCGCGAACGCCTAGTCCATCAGTCCGACGCTGTCGTCGATGGTGCGGCGCACGCCGCCGACATAGTCGACGTTCTTCGCGCCCTCCAGCGTCGCCTCGAATAACAGGCGCAGCGCGTCGCGCACCACGTAAGGCCGCTCCATCGGGATGAAGTGCGTGGTCCCTGGCACGCGCGTCACGGCCGCATCCGGCCGGATGTTGTGCACGCGGGCATCGGTATCATTGCCCGAAGTGGATTCCTTCTCCGCCTGCAGCACGATGATCGGGATGCGCTTCTTCCGCAGCTTGCTGAACGCCGCCCATGGTCGATAGCGGTGCGCGTTGTAGACGGATGATTCCCACTCCGGCGTGCACGCCAGCGAGTAGCCGCCATTGTCTTGCCGCAGCACGCCATCGATCACATAGTCATCGAGGAACGGCGCCCGCCACGTCTTGAACGCGCCGCGCCCGCGCAGCTGGTCCGCCGCTTCTGCCGGCGAGGTGAACACCCGCCGCCGTTTCAGCGCCTGCTTCGAGAGCGCATTGCGCCGCGTGAACATGTTCAAAAGCGGAATGTTGAACCAGGTGTAAGCCGGCCGCGGCAGCAGCACAGGATCAACCAGCACCAGTCCCTTCACCAGGTCGGGCCGCTTTCCCGCCACCAGCAGCGCCACGGTCGCGCCCATCGAATGCCCGCCAAGCACCACGCCCTTGGGCGAGGTCTGCTCAAGCACCTGGATCACGTCATCGCGAAACTTGTTCCACGACCTCATCCGGCCCGGTTGCGCCGGCAGCTTGGAGCGGCCATGCCCACGCATATCCACCGCCGCCACATGCGCCTGCCCGCCCAGCGGCTCCAGCAGCGACTCGTACGTGATGGCGTTGAAGCCGGTGGCGTGAAGGAACATCACCTCGACCGGACGCACGGGATCGCCAAACGCGATACCCGCAGTTTCACCGTCTTTTATGTTGACCCTGAACCGGCGCATGTAACCGGCTAACCTCCGAACACTCGACGCAGCAGGTCGCTGGTCCGCTTCACCGGATCGCGTCGAATCGCCTGCTCTTCACGCGCGACGTAATAGAACAATCCATTGAGCGCGCCAGTCACTGCATGATCGGTCAGCCACGTCTTGCTGTCGGTCTTGATCATTCCCGCCCCATACTTGGCCACCGCGCTATCCAGCGAGGCGAGCGCGCCGGAACTCGCCAGCGACTGCTCGAAGTAGGGCCGGAACGCCGTCCGCAGCCCCGCTTCGGTCTTCTTGCGCAGGAACGCCGTGGCCGCCGTTTCGCCGCCGCGCAACACGCTCAGCCCATCCTCAATGGTCATGGATTTCACGGCGTCGACCATCAACTTCTTTGCCGTCGGCGCTGCCGCTTCGGCCGCGCGGTTCACCTTCAGCTGCAGATCGTCCAGGGGACCCGCCATGCCGAATGGCTGCAGTTTCTTCTGCGCCTCGCCCAGCACGCCCGGCAGCGGAATGCGGATTGCGGGATCGCCGAAGAAACCGTCTTTCGCGCCGACTCGCTTTGCCGCCGCCTCGGTCCCCAGCCTCAGCGCTTCCTTCAGACCCGACACAACATCGCCCTTGGACAATGTCTTGGTGTCTCCTGGCAGGCGCTGGTGCAGGATATCCGATGCGATCTTGTTGAAATCCTGCGCCGCCGCTGCGGGAACAACCCACGCCGTCGCGATCAGCATTAGAAAAGGCGTCAGCCAGCCGCGCATTTTGGCTCTCCCGTCCGGTCGCGGCCCCGATAGGAGACGGAAAAGACTTGTTCCGTCAAACCTGTCGCATCCATCGGCCTTGGGCGCTAGCCTGCCCCCAAATCCGTCGCTGCGCACCCGGGAGATACATATGGCCGCATCGTCCTGTTTCGACGTAACAATCGAGGGCCGCGTCGCCCACATCAGCTTCAGCCGCCCGGCTGAACTGAACACCATGACGGCCACCTTCTGGGCCGACCTGCCCGAAATTGTCCGCGACATCGACCGCAACGCAAAGGCGCGCTGCATCGTCATTTCGTCGACCGGCAAGCACTTTACTGCAGGTATGGATCTCTCGGTGTTCCAGCGGCCGGACGGCGTTGGCAAAGGCGCAGGCGACCGGTGGGTCCGCGCCGAGAAATTCCGCTCCGATATCCGCATGATCCAGGCAAGCTTCAACTGCCTCGAGGAAGCGCGCATCCCAGTCCTCGTCGCCATCCAGGGGGGGTGCATCGGCGGCGGCGTCGATCTCGTCTCCGCCTGCGACATCCGGTTCGCCACAAAGGACGCCTTCTTCTCTATCCAGGAAATCAATATCGGCATGACCGCCGATGTCGGCACCTTCCCGCGCCTGTGCAAGCTGATGCCCGAAGGTTGGGTCCGCCAGATGGCGTTCACGGGCGAGCGCCTGCCCGCCTCGCGCGCCTTTCAGCTCGGACTCGTCAACGACGTGTTCGACACGCAGGAAGCCATGCTCACCCACGTCATGGCGCTGGCCCGCGAGATCGCCTCGAAGAATCCGCTCGCCGTCACCGGCTCGAAAGTAATGATCACCTACGCGCGCGATCATTCCACCGCAGATGCGCTCGACTATATCGGCGTCTGGAACGCCAGCATGCTGTCCGCCGCCCACATGGGCGAAGCCTTCAAGGCCAAGGCCGAAAAACGCGAGGGCGATTTTCCGGATCTCCTGCCGCTCCGCGACACCCCGCTCTGATCACACCCGTGGGCTGAACAGCCCACGCGCCGAAAACACCAGCTCGCCGCCCGTATGCGCCTCAGCTGTGGCGAACACGATGGCGCGCGTCTTTTTGTCGATCTCCGCTCGCACGCTCACCGGCTGGCCCGGAGCCAGCTTGCCACCCGCCACATCAATCGACAGCGATAAAAGACCAAGTTCGGCGCCCGCCGCCTTACCCAGCACATGGATCGCCATGGCCGCGCACAGCGCCGGATCGGCGCGCCCGCTGCCGCCCAGCGCCTCGGCGCTGACGGCCATCACGATCTGGCCGGAAACAGTCGCCTCCATCATCGAACACCCCTTATCCGCAACGACAGTTGCAACGCGCCGGGACCGTAGGCGCCTCGACCCGGTTAAACAACACTAACTCGCCGTTAACTCCCAAGGCCGTAACCGCTTGGGGATGATGCGGATGCGATTCCCCGTCAAAGGCGTCCTGCCTGCTCTCGCGCTCGGCGCGGCGGCGGTGCTGCTCCCTGTGGCCGGCGCACAGAGCGCGGGCGTGGCCCAGCCCGCCGCCTTTCGGCCACCTGCCCGCATTGACGATATCCAGGTCAGCGAAGCCAATGGCGTCGTCTCGATCCTGGTGAAACTGTCGACCCAGCCGACCGCCGCATCGGGTTCAGCCAAGGACAATCGCCTGACGCTGGAGATTGACGGCGTCACCCTCGCCCCGCTCGCGTTCGATCCCGCCCCCGGCTCGCTGCTCAGCCGCGTCTCGGCCAGCGGCAAGGGAGACGGCAATTCAACCATCACGCTCGAAGGCGCAGCCTTTGGCGAAGCGGCAACCACCATCTACCGCAACGCCGTCCTCATCGAAGCGAAACTCGCCGATCCCACGCTGTCGTCCTCCGCCTCGCTGATGCCCGGCCGCACTGTTGCGGCGCCTGCTTCACCACTCCAACCTGCGCCACTGCCGGCGGCGCCAGCGCCTGTTCACGCGCCCGCACCAATTCCCGCTGTCTCCCATGCGCCGGCCGCAACGCCAAAGCCCGTTCCCGGGGAACCCGTTTCTGCGCCCGGGCCTGCTCACGTCGCCATCATCGAACCCGTCGTCGCGCCCGCTACGCTTGTCCCGGAACCCAATCACGGCCTTGAATCCCACGCGCCACCCGATGCCCTGCCGCTCGTTCCGATGCCGGCCGCCCCTGCGCCCGCCCAACCCGCGCCTGCATCGCCGGGACCCGCGACGAAACTCGCGCGCATTGATGGAGCCCGCTGCACGAGCGCAGAAACGGAACTCAAAAAGGATGCCTGGGCGCTTGGCGCTCTCGGTGATCATGCGCTCTGCCTGATTGACGCAAAGAAGCTGCCCGAGGCGGCAAACCGCATCGGCCAGCTGGCAGCCTTCGCTCCGGAAGACTGGCGCGTGGCTCTCGGCCGCGCGGTTCTGGATCAGGAAAAGGGTGACGCCAGCAGGGCCATCGTGGGGTACAGGAACGCAGCGATGCTGGCGCCAGATGCAGACGTGCGCGCAGCTATCAACCTTGCGGCGACTGCTCTCACACACGACTGACAAGGGGATCGAAGGGGGTACACTACGCGAAGCAGGTATCTTCCCGGCAGGGAGCCTCGGGGGGTCGGGGGGGACGGATAAGGCCGCCACCGCCGGGAAGACTAACGACAAAACGCCAAAGCACTTTGCCGGTTCCAGTTAGATGGGACTTTTTTTCGCGCCGAAAAGACCCCCGCAATCACGCTGCGGTGAGCGGTCGCAGGTCGATGTATTTCCCTGCCCGACAAATAGAAACGGGCGGCCCGACCGGACCGCCCGCACACGCCGACATCACGCCAGTTTCTAGGCTACGCTACGCACTTGTTTTGTGGCCGTCCTGGGCGAGCCGAACATGTCGCCGAGGTGGCCAAATCCACGAATTCCAAATTCCGAAGCGGCAAAGCTGCTGATCGCCGGGAACAGCGCGCCGATCTCGGCGTGACCCAGGCCTTCACGTTGAAGGTTGCGCAATGTCTGTTCGGCAACAGCCTCACGGCCGCCGGGCGTCTGTTCGATCAGCCGCGCAATCACGCCGGTCGACGCGCCAACCTGCGCGCCCATGCTGGCGGCAAGCGTCCGCGCGCCCGCAACCTTCTCGAAGATTTGTGATGCGACAGCCGAACCTTGGCGCTCCGCCGCATTCAGCACGATCCCGAGCGCCGCACGCGACACTGCCGGGGTCAGACTGGTCTGGGCGGCAATGTGCTGGACGAAATCGGTGAGCATGCAGCGTCCCTCTACTGAACAGGCGGACACTTTGGCCGGGTATGGTTGCGCAGGTCTTAAGGCGCGCGGGATCGCTGCCTAAAGATCGCCACGTCCCGTCGGATCGCATGCGCCATAGTTCGCCGCGGGCTCGCCCATCAGCCGCGCCCACAGCTGGTCGCCCCAGGAATAGTGCCACCACTCGGTCGGCGTGTTGGCGAACCCCGCCTCGGTCATAACCCAGTACAGCAGGCGGCGATTGGCTTGCGCCTCCTCGTCCGACATCGATGCGGGCGCGGTGCGTTCAAACCCGTCTGTCCACGCCATCTCGGTGAGATCGTCGAAAATCCCGCCCATGTAGAGCGGTTGGTGCGTGTCCCTGAACATCAGCGTCAGGTCCACCGCCCCGCCCGTCGAATGTGGCGAGGGCGATGTCACGCCGGCCGAAGGCGCCGCCCAGTATTTCTCGACCTCTTCCTGCAGGGCCGCACCCGACAATTCCGGCCGCCGCGGCTTCAGCCATTCGGGGAACCAGACGTCGTGGAAATAACGCTGCACCGCCTGCGGCCGCCAGCCGTCGAACAGGTAGACTTCAAGCCCGATCGCGCTCAGCCGCAAATTCACATCGCGCAGTTTCTGCGCCACCGACCGCCGCAGATACAGCTCCGCAATCGACCCTGGCACCTTCAGATAATACGGCGGGTTAGCGGCCGTGTTGTAATGGTTGGCGCCCGACAGCCCCAGCGTGCGCACTTCCACGCAACGCTCCTGCGCCAGCGCCCCCTCAAGATTGATCGGCGTCTGTTCGCGATAGCCCTGCTTTCGACGCAGAACCTCCGCCGAAGACGGGACGGGTTTTCGTTTCAGATCGGACAGTGCGCGACTCATTCGCGGGAACCTAGCCGCTGGCTCTGGCGGAACCCAGCCCCCACGGCATCCGTTGCGAAGGGACAATGACGGATGCTCACGACGTGGACTCGCCTTTCCAGATTCGCCTGCGCGACTGGCGCAGCATCCTCGTGCGCGTCTTCAACCGCATGATGGCTGACAATCTCGGCGTCCTGGCCGGCGGCGTCGCGTTCTACGGTTTCCTCTCCATCTTCCCCGCCATCGCCGGGGCGCTGATGGTCTGGGGCCTCTTCGCCAGCGGCGATGTTCTGCTCGACCAGATTCAGACCCTGCGCGCCATCGTCCCCGCCGACGCCTTTGACCTGATCGCGACGCAAATGGTGCGGATCGCCACCCAAAGCACCGGCGAACTCCAGATCGGCGCCATCGTGACGCTGCTGATCGCCCTGTGGAGCGCCTCACGCGGAGCCGCCGCCCTGATGGGCGCGCTGAACATGGCCTACCACGAGAAGGAAACCCGCGGATTCATCAAGGTGAATCTTCTGGCCTTCGCCTTCACACTGGCTGGCGTGTTCTTCGTGGTGCTGTCACTGGCTGCAATCGGCGCCGTCCCGCCAATTCTAGAATCCCTGTTCCTCGGCGCCTTTCTGGAGGCGCTGGTGCGCATTGTGCGCTGGCTGATGATGATCGGCCTCTTCCTCGCAGCCTGTGCCGCCGTCTACCGTTTTGCACCTTCCCGCCAGCACGCCCGCTGGCGCTGGATCATCCCGGGCGCCCTGGCCGCCGCCCTCGTCTGGCTCTCAGCGTCAGTGATCTTTTCCGCCTACCTCGCCAATTTCGACGCCTACAACACCACCTTCGGTTCACTCGGCGCTGTCGCTGCCTTGCTGATGTGGTTCTGGCTGTCGGCCTACGCCATCTGCATGGGGGCGGAGCTGAACTCGCAACTCGAACTCTTCACGACAAAGGACACCACGGAAGGCGCGCCGAAACGCCCCGGTCATCGCGGTGCGTACGTTGCCGATCACATCGAGAATCCGGAAACCGCCGAAGGCCCCACGCCTCAGGCCGAAGACGTTACGATACCGCAAGATTTGGAACGAAAGGGCCGCGCGCGCCTTGGTTGAGCAGCACCCCATTCGCTCAGAGGAAGGCCCCGCTCATGAAAACCCTGCTCGTCTCGACAGCTCTCGCCGCTGCCATGTCCTTCGCTCCTGCGTTTGCGCAGGAAGCGCCCGCCAAGACTGATGCGCCGGTCGAGACTGAAAGCTCAACGTCGGGTACAGTGTCCATTCAAGGCGTGAAACCCTCGGATGCGCTCGGCGCAATCGACACATCGAAACTGGTAACCGCGCCGTCCCCCGCCGCGGAGGGCGAACCGACTGTCAAGCCCTATGTCGCTGCCGAAGCGAGCGCTCCGGTCGAGCCCGAGCCCGCAGCGGTGCAAACTGCCTCCGTCGATGTCTCCGGCGACGTCCCCATCGCGGAGGAAGTCAAAGATGTGGTCGAAAGCGGCAAGAAATACACGACCAACGATCTCGTTCTGGCTCAGCTCGAGGCGGTGAAAAACGCCCCGGTCCCGGAGCCAAACGTAACCACCACCACCGTCACGTCGCCGACGGCGGAAGCTGATAAGCCGGCTGAACGCGCCGAGCCCGGCATCGAACCCGCGTCCCTCCAGGGGTCGCCGGTCTTCGACAAGGCGATCCGCCCGGCAGACTGGAGCATCTCGGCCTCGACCGAGGCTCCGCCGACCAAAGGCTAGACCGCTTTTTCAACCCACGCGCGCGGCGGGCAGGCCTCTCAACCTGCCCGGCGCGTTCTGTTGCAATTCTCCGTTATCTGCTGCTTAAGGTACCTCCAACTTGCCGCCGCACAGGGCGGAGCGGCCGGTCTTTGCAGTTGCAATACGGAGGACTTCAATGCGTGAGGCGGTAATCGTTTCGACAGCCCGTACCGGGCTCGCCAAATCAGGACGCGGCGGTTTCAACCTCACCCATGGCGCCGCCATGGCGGGTCACGCCATCAAGCACGCCATCGCGCGCGCCGGCATCGCCCCGGGCGAAGTCGAAGACGTCTACCTCGGTTCGGCCGCCCCTGAAGGCGCCACCGGCGGCAACATCGCCCGTCAGGCTGCTCTCTGGGCCGACTGCCCGGTCACCGTCGCCGGCGCCACCATCAACCGCTTCTGCTCGTCCGGCCTGAACGCCATCGCGCTCGCCGCCGGCTCGATCCGCGACGGCGCCGACATCGCCATCGGCGGCGGAGTCGAGTCGATCTCGCTGGTCCAGATGTCCGGCAAGGCCAACCGCTTCCACGCCATGGACGACAAGCTCAACGCCACGATCCCCGCGATCTACATGACCATGATCGAAACTGCCGAAATCGTCGCCGAGCGTTACGGCGTCAGCCGCGAGTATCAGGACGAATACTCGCTGATCTCGCAACAGCGCACCGCCGCCGCCCAGGCCGCCGGCAAGTACGCCCACGAGATCGTGCCGATGGCCACCAAGATGGCCCAGGTCAACAAAGAGACCGGCGAGACCACCATCGTCGACTACACGGTCGTGAAAGACGAGTGCAACCGTCCGCAGACCACCCTCGCCGATCTGCAGAAACTCCAGCCGGTCTTCAAGGGCGGCCAGAAAGTCGCCGAAGGCAAATACGTCACCGCTGGCAACGCCTCGCAGTTCTCCGATGGCGGCGCTGCTCTCGTGCTGATGGAAGCGAAGGAAGCAGAAAAGCGCGGCCTCAAGCCGCTCGGCGCGTTCCGCGGCTTTGCCGTCGCCGGTTGCGAGCCTGACGAAATGGGCATTGGTCCCGTTTACGCCGTCCCCCGCCTGCTCGCCCGTCACGGCCTGAAGGTTCAGGATATCGACCTCTGGGAACTGAACGAAGCCTTTGCCTCGCAGTGCCTCTACTCACGCGACAAGCTCGGCATCGATCCCGAGAAATACAACGTCAACGGCGGCTCGATCTCGATCGGCCACCCCTACGGCGTCACCGGCGCGCGCTGCACCGGCCACATCCTGCTCGAAGGCCAGCGTCGCAAGGCGAAGTACGGCGTCGTCACGATGTGCATCGGCGGCGGCCAGGGCGCAGCCGGCCTGTTCGAGATCTTCAACTAGTCTCGACTGACCGACGAAACGAGAAACGGCCCGGCCGCAAAGTCGGGCCGCTTTTGTTTTCAATTCACGTCCGGCTTTTTCTGTCTGTCGGGAAGGCCGGTAATCGTGGGCATCTGCACCTTTACGTCTCCCGTCACAAGCCAGTCTTCGACCACTTTGACCGCTACCGCCGCATCGTCCGGCGGTGCCGGTCCCGTCTCGGGCGGCGCGTCGGCGGTGGAAGCCGGCGGCGCCGCGCGCGGCGCTCCCTTGCGCGGATAGCATTGCGGCACGGGCGCGCAACATTGCGGTTCAGGCGGAAAGCCCGGCGGCGCATCAGCCATCGGCGCTGGCGGGAACGGATACTGATGCAGCACATCCATGTTCTTCGGTCGCCACTTCCGCTTCGCATGCCATCGCAAGATCGCGGTCATGCCGACTTCTTCAAGATTGTCCGGACCTTTTCGCAACCGCCGCCCGCCAATCGCCCCGAGCAAGTCAAAAGCGTTCTTGCGCTTCGGCTGCCCTTTCTTGTCGACATGCCACGCGGCGGTCGGGTTCACCCGCGCCACCGCCATGTGCAGTTCGCTGCGTGGATTTTTGCTGAAGGCAAGACCTGCCCAGCACGCGCCCTCCGCCACCCACAGCAGCGTCGCGCTCGGCAGGCCCAGCGCCGGATTGCCGCCGCCGACCGCCCCGTGCCCTCCTGGAAACCAGACCTGCTGATACGGCCGGTGATTGTACGGCACGAAATTCGGCTCGTCCGGGTTGATCACCTCCCATGTCTGATTGCGCTTGGATGCGGCGCTGTGCGCCCACTCCACGTTTAGCTCGTTGATGTTGCTCATCCCCGCAGAATCGAAAACGCGACGGTCTTCCTCGATTGCGACCGCATGACGCACGCTGGCGAGCAAACCCGAAAGTTCGGTGTCGTGGAACCGGTACTTGTTGTTGAGCCACGTCAGCGGACCGAAGCGCGCCGGAACGCCAAGCGAACCGACGGTGTCCCACACGCCAAGAAACATCATGCGATAGGAATAGTCCTGACGATGCTGGAACAACCACGCACGATTGTTCTCACCAGGAATGGGCGTCGGCGGACTGTCGCGGACATTCTCGGCTACCCATCCCTCGTCCTCGCGCCCGGCGGAACGCGTGTGCGAGAAACGCTGCCGGAACTCCATCACCTTCGGCTCCCGCGGGTGCAGTTCGTTGCGGTAAAGCAGAACGGCGTTGGGCACTTGCTCGAAGCAGTCGCGCCGCACGATGCCGCATTTGCGGATCAGGCCGCATAGGCTTCGCGCCGTATAGGCGCCGCGGCTAAATCCAAAAACGAAGATCTCGTCGTCCGGTTCGTAGTTCAGAACCAGAAACCGATAGGCCGCTTCAACCTTGCGATCCAACCCGCGCCCCAGCGCACCGCCAGCCAGCTTCACGAGCGAATCCGTCGTCTTGGAAATGTTGGATGAAACGCCGACGCCTTCATCGTAATAGACGATCTGCTGCATCCCGCTGGCCGGATCGATTGGCGCAACGCATTTGGCCAACCGCGCCACATTGGTCAGATGCGATGTCCGTAGATCGTTCCACGTGCCATCACAAAAAATGGCGATGCGCTTTGGTGACGGTCTCGCTTGCATGTTAGCCCCCCTTGCCCACGCAAATAATACGACTGTCGTCGTCAGGCGCCAGTATGCCCAAACGACAAAGCCCGCCCCTGTTCAGGGCGGGCCCGTATTGACGTTCGACAAGTCGCGTTAGAGGCGAAGATCGATGCCCAAGCGGATCAGCGATCCGCTGGTGTCGCGGTAGTAATTGCGGCCATCGCGATAGAGCACAACCTCACGCGGACGTGGCGGGGCCTTGTAGTGGCGCTTCTCATGCGGGCTCTTCACGTATTTCCACGCAGACGCGGGGCACACGACCACGCGCTCGTCCCGGCGGTCTTCGCGTCTGTCGGCGCGGCCATTGTCGTGGCGTGCGTCCTGACGGTCTTCTCTCAGGTCAGGGCATTGCGCCGCATTCAGCTTCCACTCGCCGGCAAAAGCAGCAGCCGGCGCCAGCGTCATGATGCCGGCGGCGACCAGCGTCGCGCGAAGGGTTGTCTTGGTCAACTTGCGCATCGGAAATCTCCCGTTCGAAACGTGTCCCTCAGTCATGAGGACACATGACAAACCTCTCCGGCGCATGTCCGTTCCGCACGCAATTGTCCAAAAGTGTAACCGGATCAATGTGATCTGAACGCCGGTTCATTTTGGCCGCTTAGTTATTCACCGGCACGCCCGTGCGGACCATGAATTCAGCGCGTGCACGTATTGCAGCGCTCTTGTCCGACGCCATCCTCGCGATGATCTCCTGAATGTCGGGGAAAGAGGACGGATCGGCGATAACTGCATCAGCCGCCACACGTCTCACAATGGCGGCTCGATCAGACAGCCCTCTCGCGACGACATCCGTCTTGGGCGGCGCCTCAATCCCGCGGCGATCCAGAACCAGCACGCGTTTTCGCACGCCGTAAACCTTGTCGATCCAGCGCCAGGCAAATCCCGTCGGCCACGAAACACGGCGCTCGATAAGGCATTTCAGTGCAACCGCCCTTACTGCTGGTTCAACAGCCTCCGCCAACAATCCTGGCAAGTATGCATCGATTGCAGGATAGCGCAGCAAATGGCGCAACCGGGCCGCCAGCCTGCCAGTGCTCTCTCCACGAATCTGAAACGTGACACGCGCGAGAATGTCCGGCCGTCCGAGCAACAGATCCAGAAGCGCCTGCTCCTTGTCCCACCTCCCCCAGGTCAACCGGCGATCAAGAAGATAGAAGGCTGCACGCGCTCCCGTGTCAGCCTCCACCGCCGGAAAAACGCGGCCAGCGCAAAGCGACGCAGCATCCCGGACCTGCTCCACCCAATCGTTAAGCCGCCAGGCAATTGCCGCGACAAAGAACGGAGACGCAGGCGGCTCGCGAATTGCCCGCAGCGCCGCCTCCCGGATATACCCATCGCGGTGAAACATCAGCAGCCACGCCAACCCGGGCCTCTCCGAAAGAAGCGCGGCAGGCGTCGTCTTCGATCTGAACAATGGCCAGACCGAAGAGCTTTTCTTGTTCGGCCACTCCACGCGTTGAACAGCGCCGGAAATATAGCCGCTGGCTTGGCCGACAAGGTGCGCGGGCAATTCGCCAAGCTTTGCAATACACGCATCAACATCGGCTTCAGCTGGGACGCCATCAAGCGTTCCAGCTAACGTCACTAACGCGCTAGCAACTGCGTCCGGGAGTTTGGCTTCTGCATGCGCTGTCATCTTGATCGGCTAAACACTGTCCGCACTCATTGCGGTGCGTCCAGATCCACCACCGCGTAGAATTCCTTGTCCCACAGCGCGTAGAGCAGCCAGTCGGGAAACCCGTAGGCGGCCTGCACATAGTCTTCCTGGCTGGCATGGATTTTCCAGCCGCGCATTTTCGCCGCGACATTGCCCGGCATGCCGTGCGTCGGGTCCGACGTGTTGTCGGCCACGAACTTTCCCGTCTCACCACCAAACGCACGCAGTCCGCCGCGCGGCGTCACCACGTATGCAATCCAGCGCGGCCCCCTGTAGTCGCCCGTCACCTGCGCGCGGAACTGCTTCACCGCCGTCTCGGCGACCAGCCCCATGCGCATGTGATCCTTGTGGCCCGTCGCCCCGCTCGCCGGCCAGAACGTCACGACGAGATCGGGCTGCACCTGCCCGATCTTGGCGACCACGCGCGCGACGATCTCCTCCATCGGCTGCTCGGGCACGCCGCCATCGGGATAGTCCCACACCTCCTGGTCATCGATCCCCAGCGCGAAGCCGTTCTTCAGCGCCTCTGCCTTCCGCACGATCCCGAGATCAACCTGCCGCGCCACGGTCGGAACCTGATGCCCTGCCTCGCCCTTGGTGCCGGTCACCAACGACGTGTAGGCGCCGTCCTTCTCCTTTGCGTAGGAGAAGAAGCCCGTCACCAGCTGCTCGTCATCGGGATGCGCGAACACGCCCAGCACGCGCTGGGCCCCAACCGCGCCGGCAACCGACGCCACGCTCTTCGCCGTCGGTTCGGCAAAGTATGTTCGCACATACAGCAGCCCGCCGCCGATCACGACGGCAAGCAGCACCACAATCCCAAGTCCGATGACGCCGAGTGTTTTCGTCATGTCCGCCCCATGGAAGTCTGCCGCCTCCGCCCGGAAACGGTACCGACCGCCCACCACCACAGCAAGGCGTCCTTGTTCGGCACCCGGATTGGCGGCATTGTCGGCCCCACCGCGAAACACGCAAAGGCCCCCAACAATGTCCGCCCGGCTCACAACCGCCCTGCTGGCAGGCGCCGCCCTCCTCGCCGCCTCTGCGGCCACCGCCCAACCCCAGGGTGGCCTCACGATCGTTGTGCCGCCCGGACCCGCGCCAACAGCCGATCAGGCGAAGGACTGCATCGCCGCC
>Ga0075163_10006662_pt1 | contig 15328 bp, 13 predicted proteins | sample JI1023141ADNA_FD_71478 | JGI IMG/M metagenome (GOLD analysis project Ga0075163, IMG submission 71478) | Wastewater effluent complex algal communities from Wisconsin, to seasonally profile nutrient transformation and Carbon sequestration -... | ecosystem: Engineered > WWTP > Effluent > Algae... | reverse complement strand
GCGATCTTCCGGTAGTTGATGTCGCCGGTGAGCTCGGTCGAGTCCTGGTTCTTCTCGTCCTTCGGCTGGAACGTGCCGATGCCGACGCGGTCCTGCTCGCTGAGCACGATGCGGCGCACCCGGACGTGCGACATCACCTTCTCGAAGTTGCCGGCGTAGTGCCGCATCAGCTCCTTGAAGATCAGCCGGCACGCGGGGTTCACGTCGCCGTCGATCTTGAGCTTGTGATCGTCGCTGCCGAGCTTGAGCTTCGCGATCGTGTCCTCGCGCCACTCGCGCGGGATCAAGCGCAGCGGCTCGTCGTGCATCGGCGAGTGGAACACGTCGGAGCCACCCGCGAGCTCGGACAGCTCGCCCGGCAGGGTCCAGTAGTACGTGTACAGCGCGCCTTCCGGCGTGCGCGAGTAGTCCTCGAGGCCCTTCTTGAGCTGCCGCGCGATGGTGGACTTCGCGGAGCCGACCGGCCCGTGCAACAGGATGATGCGGCGCTCGGTGCCGTAGCCTTGCGAGGCGCTCTTCAGCACGTTCATCAGGCGCATCAGCGGGACGTCGAGCCCGAACACGGCGTCCTTGCCGCCGTGCGAACCGTCCTTGAAGAACTTGTAGCGGACGAGCTTCTTCTTGTTGTCGATGTACTCCTCGACACCGTGCGACAGCACCATGTCGTAGAGGCGCTGGTACGCGTTGCGCGTGACCTGCGGCGTCTTGCGAACCAGCGCCAGGTAGTCCTCGAAGGACCCTTCCCAGGCGAGCTCTTTGTACGTGGCGTAGTTCTGTAGCTCGGCGATCTGCCCCACGAGACTCATGACAACGACCGTACCACGCGGTGTTCTCGTGTGGAGGGTGTGGTGTCCGGTGATGGGCTGGCGACGCGGGTGGGCCCCTGATCCCTAGTCGTCGAGCGTACCGACGTACTTCGCGACGTTCTTCTTGTGCTCGTCGATCGACTTCGCGAACGCATGCGAGCGCGAGCCCTTCGACGACGCGACGAAGAACAGGTAGTCGCTGCCGTCGGGCGAGATCGTCGCGGCCATCGAGGCGCGGCCGGGGTTCGAGATCGGGCCGGGCGGCAGGCCCTCGTGCTGGTACGTGTTGTACGCGTTGTCCTTGTCGTCGAGCTGCGCGCGACGCAGGCGATCGCAGCCCGCCTGCTTGCCCTGCTTGGTACATGCCTCGATCCACGCGACGCACGGCGGTGACTTTGCCTGCGGCACCAGGCAGCCATAGCGGATCGTCGGATCGGTCTCGAGCCGGCGGGGCTTGAAGCTCGGGAACGTCAGGCGATTGATGAACACCTGCGCGATCCGCGGGCGCTCCTTCGGATCGGCGGCTTCCTTCTCGACGATCGACGCCATCGTCAGGATGTCGCGATCGCTCCAGCCGAGCTTGTCCTTGAGCTTCGCGGTGTCCTTCGGGTTCTTGTTGACGATGCTGTTCCAGACCTCGCGGTGGCGATTGACCAGCCGCTCGATCACGACCGCGGGCTTCTCCGGAACGCGGAACTGGTAGGTATCGGGGAACAGGTAGCCGTCGAGCGACTCGCCCTGGATGGCGTACTTGCCGAGCACGTCCTTGTCGCGCGCGACGAGCTCGAGATCCTTCGCGGTGGCGACCTTCGCCTGCGCGAGGATCTCGAAGTACTCGAGCATGTTCTTGCCCTCGGGCAGCGTGACCTTGACGGTGATCTCCTTGACGCCCGCGACCAGCGCGGCGAGCACGTCCTTCGGCGTCAGGTTGTCCTTGATCAGGTACTTCCCGGTCTTCACGCGCGTGGTGTCGCCGTTCCACATCGCGAACAGGCGGAACCAGGTGGGCTTCTCGATCAGCCCCTTGTCGCTCAGCATCGAGGCGATCTCGGGAAAGCTCATCCCCGACTTGATCTCGACCTCGACATCGAGCCCCTGCCCGTCGTGCGAGTCGTCGGCGTAGGCGAGCGCGCGGTTGATCAGGATCGCGCACACCAGGATGATCGTGGCGACGGTGGCGCCGACGATGATCAAGGCGGTGCGGAACGAGCGCTTCGGCATCCGGCTCCGACGTTACCCGCGCCGCTTACGCAGGTCGAGCCACGCCTGCAGGATGAGCGTCGCGGCCTGTTGATCGATCACCGCGCTCCGCTTCGCACGCGACACATCCGCATCGATCAACACGCGCTCGGCCTCCGCGGTGGTGAAGCGCTCGTCGTGCTCGTGGAGCACGATCGTGTTCGGCAAGGCCGCGCGGATCGCATCCACCAGGTGCTGAACGCGCCGGCCACGGAAACCAATCCGTCCCGACAGCTCGAACGGCATCCCGTACACCACATCCTCGACACCGTGCTTGGCGACCAGCGCCGCGACCGCCACGGCATCGCCAAGATTGCCGACACGCGAGAGCACGCCGAGCGGATGCGCCGCCACATCCGCCTCGTCCGTCAGGGCAAGCCCGATGGTCTTGGACCCGATATCGAGTCCCAAGGCTCGTCGCACCTTTACTTCGGTAGACACCCGGGTTTCTCTTAACCCGGCTGGGTAGCCAGGCATACGTCCGACAGGGCTGTCGGTAGCGTTTCCATACAATTTGGGCTGGGCCCCAAACCCGTTCGCCGAAAAAATAAAGGCCCCGTAGGGGGGGCCTACAGGGCCTGGGCGCAGATCACAGGGCTACTTGATGCCTCAGGTGGTGGGGGAGACTAGCGGGATGAGGGGGGAGGGAACCACCAGTCATCCACCGAGTCGAACCTTTCGACCTGTGTCGCGCGCGGGAAGCGTTTGGTTGTCAGACCAACTGAAGGGGCCGGGTATTCCTTTGAACCAGGACACCGTCGGTTGGTTGCTCAGAAGCAATACAGAATCTGGGCCAGAGAACACCGACTCTGATTCGAGATCGCTCCGACCAAGAAACACGAGGTTGGATGCCCACGCTCGTGGGCTGTGGACGAAGTGTCCTGCTGCCTGGCGACTGGTCCTGTCACCCATGGTTCTCAGGGTGGCGGATGCAGTGGCCACTCCCTGATGGCCGTTCGCCAGAATGTCGTTACGACGGTACTTCACGTAGTGTCTCGGGATGTCGGACGAGCCTGCGCCGAAGCTCCAAGTTCAGATCGATGACGATCTCTCCCAGGGCGTCTACTCGAACCTCGTTCTCATCAATCACAGCGAGAACGAGTTCGTGCTCGATTTTTCCTTCCTCCAACCGAGCAGCTCCCGGGCGAAAGTTCGAACGCGTGTCATCTCGTCACCACGCCACACGAAGCGACTGATTGCTGCCTTACAGAAAAATATCGATCGCTACGAGGAACGGTTCGGCACGATCGAGCTGTCGCCCGAAGACGACCTCGTCGTCCACTAACGTTCACGTGACGATCTTGCGTCACACGCTGTGAGCCCACTGCCGGTTCCGGCAGGCCGGGATCACGCCACGGCGCCATCGACGATCGTCAGCACGCGATCGTCGAGGTCGAGCTCGCACGCCGCGCCGAACGGCACCGCCGTGTTGCGATCGCCGTGACCGATCGGGGCGCCGAACGCGCAGGGCGTCGCGAAGGCGTCGAGGCGATCGGCGATCACGCGCTGCGCGGCATCGGCGGGATCCGGCTCGCCGGTGGGCGGGTTCGGATCGACGCAACGCACGAGCTCGCCCCACAGCACCGCCTCGACGCCGTACAGCGCGCGGGTGGCCTCGAGCTGCGTCAGGTAGCGATCGATCTCGTACGGCTTCTCGCCGACCTCCTCGAACAGCGCGATCGCACCATCGAGCGGCAGCGGCCAGCGCGTGCCGACGAGCATCGACGCCATCGTCAGGTTCGCCGGGATCAGGTGCCCGACGTAGCGGCCGTCGTCGGCGGTCTCGATCGGCCATGGCAGGCGGCCGAGCGGCGCCGGATCGGTGAGTAACCGGACCAGGCGCTCGGTCTCGAGGAGCGGCAGGTTGCCGAGCTGGACGACGACGGGCCCGTGGATCCCGCGCACGCCCGCGGCGTACGCCCACGCCAGCAGCGCGGTCGCATCGGAGAACCCGACGATCGGTTTCGGATCGCGCAGCAGGAGGGTCGGATCGAGGCGGTCGAGGATCCGCGTCAACCCGTAGCCACCGCGCGCGCACACGATCGCGCGGATGTCGGGGTTCGCGAACATCTCGTTGAGCTCGTCGGCGCGCTCCGCATCGGAGGCCGCCAGGTAGCTCGGGAGCTCCGCATCGCGCGCAGCGGTGACGGTGTCGCCGACGACGAGCGTGAACGTGCTCGCGAGGTGATCGAGCCCGCGCTGCAACGCCTCTCGCGACTTGATCGGTCCGGCGGGCGCGACGATGCCGATCGTGTCGCCGGGCTTGATCCGCGGCGGCGTGATCACCGGCGCTTCTTCCGCTTCTTGACGGTGCCCTTGGTCTTCTGGCCCTGCGCGTCGAGCGGACCGGAGTCGGCCGGACCGGGCTCGTCGTCCTCGCTGGCGCCGAGCGGACCGGAGTCGCTCGAGAACATCGAGACGTCGAGCCCGAGCGCCGCGGGATCGACGGCGTCCATCACCGACGTGCGCATGCCGTCGTCGACGACCTCGTGCTCGCCGGTGCGGCGGGTGAGGTTCTCGATCTCGCCGTCCTTGGTGAGCTGCGCGAGCAACTCCTGATCGACCGCGGCCATCACCGTGGTCGCCGAACCACCGCGCGCGGGCTCCGCCGGCACCTCCAGCGTGCCCGGGATGGTGTGGATCGGGAACGCGACCGCCGGGGCGGAAGCGACGGGTGCCTCCACATACGTGGGAGTCGGCTCGGGGATCGTGGCGCTGCGCGGCCGCACCGTGACCGGCTTGCTGCGCTCTGGAACCGCGGTGACCGCCGGCTCGGCCTCGACGTGCTTGGACCACCACGACGACAGCTGATCGTTCGCGAACACCGGCTTGACGCGCATGCCGGGTGGCTCCGCCGAGCCGCCGACCTGCTCGTGGATCGCCTCGACGACCGCCTCGAACGTCAGCCCATCGTCGGTGACGATCGCGACCGCGGTGCCGACCGGCATCGGCGTCGGATGCTCGAGGTAGCCGTTGGTCGCGCGTACGCGTGCCAGCTTGATGCGACGACCGAGTGACAACCCTCGATAGGTCAGATCGACGAACGTTTCCGACATGCGCCCAGGAGCATAGCGCAGGCACGAGAGGTACAACCCCTTGGCCGTGGGTCTCCTCGATCGATTGCGACAGCTTCGCGGCACCGTTCCGGACGACGACCTCGACGCGCGCACCCAGGCGCTCGTCGTCCGTGGCAACGAGTTCGGCTACGACGAGTTCGGGCTGTCGCGCGAGTCGTTCCGCAAGGCGGCCCCGGTCGCGCGCTGGCTGTACCGCAGCTACTTCCGCGCCGAGGCGCACGGCATCGAGCACATCCCGGCGACCGGTCGGGTGATCTTCGTCAGCAACCACTCGGGGCAGCTGCCGTTCGACGGGCTGGTGATCGCGGCCGCCGCGTTCCTCGAGCCGCCGCAGCCTCGCCTCGTGCGCTCGATGCTCGAGTACTTCGTCCCGACCGTGCCGTTCGCGAGCTACCTGTTCGCGCGGTGGGGCCAGATCACCGGCACGCCGGAGAACTGCCGTCGCCTGCTCGCGAGCGAGGAGGCGGTGCTGGTGTTCCCCGAGGGTGCGCGCGGGATCAGCAAGCCGTTCTCCAAGCGCTACCAGCTCGCCGAGTTCGGCAAGGGCTTCCTGCGGCTCGCGCTCGAGATGAGTGCGCCGGTGATCCCGGTCGCCGTCGTCGGTGCGGAGGAGCAAGCCCCCGCGGTCAACGTCAAGTCGCTCGCGCGCCTGCTCGGCACGCCGGCGTTTCCGATCGTGCCCTACCCGCCGTTCGTGCCGCTCGTGCCGCTGCCGGTCAAGTACCGCCTCTACTTCGGCGAGCCGATGCACTTCACCGGCGATCCCGACGACGACGACGACGTGCTCGACGACAAGGTCGCGAGCGTCAAGAATCGCATCCAGTCGATGCTCCACCTGGGCCTACGCGAGCGCGAACATGTCTTCTGGTAAGCCCCGCAAGGTCGTGATCACCGGGATCTCCGGTCGGCTCGGGCGCATCGTCGCGCGCCGGCTGCACCACGATCTCGACTATCAGATCGTCGGGCTCGATCGCCGGCCGATGCTCGGTCGCCCGAAGGACATCGAGCTCCATCAGGTCGATCTGCGCTCCAAGAAGGCGCGCGACGTGTTTCGCGCCGGCGATGTCGACGCGCTGGTCCACCTCGGCGTGATGCACGATCCGCGGGCGCGTCCCGCCGAGCTGTACTCGTGGAACATCACCGGCACGTCGAAGCTCCTCGAGTACTGCCAGACCTACAAGGTGCCGAAGGTCGTGCTGGTGTCGAGCGCGAACGTCTACGGCCCCCGCCCCGACAACCCGCAGTTCCTCACCGAGGACGCGCCGCTGCTCGCCGCGCAACGGTTCCCGCAGATGCGCGACCTCGTCGAGATCGATCACCTGGTCTCGACGTTCCTGTGGCGCGCGCGCGAGCTCGAGACCGTGATCCTGCGGCCGGTCCACATCGTCGGCCCGGTCCACAACGCGCCCTCGAACTACCTGCGGATCGAGCGGCCCCCTACCCTCCTCGGCTTCGATCCGATGGTGCAGCTGATCCACGTCCTCGACGTCGCCGAGGCGATCGCGCTCGCGCTGCAGCCGAACCGGCGCGGCATCTACAACCTGGTCGGCCCCGGCGAGGTGCCGCTGTCGGCGGTGCTCGAGGAGCTCGGTCGCGAGCCGCTCGCGATCCCGCATCCGTTCGCGAAGCCGCTGCTCAATCTCGCGTTCAAGCTCGGGCTGTCGAGCTTCCCCGTCGCCGAGCTCGATTTCATTCGCTACGTCTGCATGGTCGACGGCCGCAGCGCCGCCGCCGAGCTCGGGTTTCGGCCGCAGTTCGGGCTGCGCGAGACGATCCACGCGGCGTCGGAGCTGGCGTAGTGGCCAAGCCGAAGCTGCCACCCGGAATCGCGCTCGGCCCCGACGAGCGACCGCGCTGTGCGTGGGGCGTGTCGACCGCCGACTACGTCGCGTATCACGACGCCGAGTGGGGCTTCCCGGTGCGCGACGATCGCCGGCTATTCGAGAAGATCTGCCTCGAGGGATTTCAGTCCGGGTTGTCGTGGCTGACGATCCTGCGCAAGCGCGAGGCGTTCCGGGCCGGCTTCGCGAACTTCGAGATGACGAAGGTCGCCGCCTTCAAGGCGAGGGACGTCACGCGGCTGCTGAAGGATGCCGGGATCGTCCGCCATCGCGGCAAGATCGAGTCGACGATCAACAACGCGAAGTGTGCGCTCGCGCTGGTCGACGAGCTCGGCTCGCTGACCGACTACGCGTGGATGTTCGTGCCGCCCGCGACGGAGCGTCCGAAGACGATGAACCTCGCAGCGCTGCGCGCGAACCCGAGCACCCAGACGTCGACCCGGCTCTCGAAGGATCTCAAGAAGCGCGGCTGGAGTTACGTCGGGCCGACCACGGTCTACGCGTTCATGCAGGCGATGGGGCTGGTCAACGATCACCTCGAGGGTTGCGTGATCCGCCCGTTGGCCGAAGCCGCGCGTTAGAGGGTCTGCATCGTGCGATACACGCGATCCTCGATCGCGGTGAACAGCGCCGGCGTGTCCCCACACTTGCCGTTGACCATGATCGCGACGCCCTCGCGGGTCGCCGGATCGATCGTCAGGACCGTGCAGGTTGCAGATGCTTGCAGCAAGCCGTCGTGCCCCCACAACCAGCGACCACTCTCCGTCGCCCGGCGCTGCCAAAAGAACCCGAAGCCCGAGATGGTCGAATTCTGCTGCGTCAGCGCGTAGTCGACGCTCGCTTGCGAGAGCACGCGCGTGCCGTTCGCGCCGACGCCGCCGTTGGTCCACATGATCATGAACTTCGCCAGGTCGTTCGCCGACGCACGCAGGTTGCCGGCGGGATAGGGATTCACCCCATTGAACGGTGAAGGCGTCGACAGGTTCAGCCAGCCCTGCGCGTGCGTCTGGCCGTTCAGCGAGGTGATCGAGTGACCGGACCGCGTCATGCCGAGCGGATTCAAGATGGTCGAGCGAACGAACGCGGCGAAGTCTGTCCCGGTCTGGAGCTCGACACGGCGAGCGACCCACGCCGCGCCGAAGTTCGAGTACTGGTAGAGCGCCCCCGGCTGGACGGGGAGCCACTGCTGGTTCGCCGGCTTCGACAGACAGCCCGACATCGCGAACGCAAGGTTCATGTCGGGATCGCCGAGCGTCTCGCTCGTACAAGGATCGCGTTGCACACCGGCGGTGTGATTCGCGAACTGCGCGATCGTCGGCTGCACGAGGTTCATCCCGGGGAGCGGATTCGCGAGTCCGGCCGACTGATTCACCGACAGCTGGCCACGCTCCTGTGCGATCAGCGCCGCCGTGCCGATGAACAGCTTCGACACGCTCGCGAGATGCCACGCGGTGTCCGCGGTGGCGAGGTTCGCGCTCGTCGCGTTTCCGGCGCTGTGCGAGAACACGGTCTTGCCGTCCTTCACGCCGATCACGCTGATGCCCTTGTAGCTGTGCGTCGCGAAGTCGACCATCTGGCGCGAGCTGAGGAATCGATCGTCGATCCCCGGCTTGATGATCGCTGCCGGATAGCGTCCGCAGCTCCACGTCACGTCGGCGAAACCGCGTGAGAAGCACACCGGGTACTCGGACCACCCGGGGAAGATCTGGATCACGTCGGAGCGCCCATCGCGATCGACGTCGGCGACCACGAACCGCTGCTGGCGCGACCCGGAATCGCGGATCAGCGCGGCGGGGTTCGCGCAGCTCCACGAGGGCTCGAACGTGCCGTTCACCGTGGTGCCGGTCTGCACGCACACCGGCAAGCTGCTCCAGCCGCGATAGGTCTGCACGACATCGGTCTTGCCATCGCCGTTGAAATCGCCGGCGAGGAACTGCTGTTCGTGACTTCCCGAGTCGTAGATGTCCGCGGCCGGGTTGCGGCAGGTCCAGCCACTGAAGTCACCGTTGACGTTCGTGGCCGCCGTGCACGTCGGAATGCTGCGCCAGCCGCGGAACACCTGGAGCACATCGATGCGCTGATCGTTGTTGAGGTCGGCCTTGAGGAACCGCTGTTCGATGCTCTGCGAGTTGTAGACCGTCGCGGGAACATCCTGGCAGTACCAGCCACCCGGCTGCGAGTGACAGACGGGGAGAGACGAGACTCCCCGCCACGTCGAGATCAGATCCTCGGTCGGCGACGCCGCAGGGTTGTCGACTTCACCGACGAGGAACTCCTGCTCGGAGGTGCCCGTCCACGGCAGGTAGCTCCCCGCGTTGGTGCAGTTCCAGCTCGCGGCGGTCGAGGTCGCCGTCGACAGACATGTGAGGATCGTGCTCGCCTTGCGATTGATCTCGACGACATCGTCCTTCGCGTCGCCGTTGAACTTGCCGACGAGGAACCGTGTCTCGTCGTCGTCACCTGGGTGCGCGACGATCGGCGCGACGGGGTTGTTGCAGTTCCACGCGTTGCCGTTGTTGCCCGACAAGCAGGTCGGGATGCTGCCCCAGCGAAAGAACGTCTGCGCGACGTCCGTCATGCCGTCGCCGTTGAAGTCGCCGGCCAACACCTGCTGCCGCGCGTCCCAGTCGTAGGACGTCGCGCTCGGCGCGTTGCACGAGAAGCCCAACCCCGTGAACCGGCAGGTCGGCAACGACGCGCCACCGCGGATCGCTTGCACGATGTCGAGGCGAGGATTGAAGTCGACGTTGCCGACGACGAAGTGTTGATCGTACGGGCTGAGGCTCGCGCCGTAGAGCAGCCGAATGCCGACCGCATCGAGGGTCGAGATCGCTTGATCGGAGTTGAGGAAGCCGCCGCACTGCGGGTAGTGCATCACCGACGCGCGGTCGTAGGTCGTGACCGGACGAAACGGCATCCCCTCGGGTGGACAGCCTCCGCTGTTCGGCGCTTGCACTTGCTCGTGGCGCAACCCGAGGATGTGACCGAGCTCGTGCCGGAACACCCCGACGGTGGTGAGGAGTGGCTCCTGTAGCTTGCGCGCGGGATTGGTGTCGAACTCGGTGAAGTTCATCAGCAGGGTGCGTGGCGTGCATGACGCGCTGCCCGATGGAAAGAAGGCGCACGCACCGCCTTGCGTCCACGGCCGAACGGCAAACTTCACCCCCAGGTTGAACTGGTCGCAGCTCGCATCGTGCTGCGGGGCGTACTCGAAGTTGATGTGTGCCTCGGCCTCCCACGAGCGCGTGGCACTCGCCATCTCGGCGACCGCACGTGCCTTCGACGCACCGAACGCGTCGGAGACGCAGTACGTGAGGTGCTGGCGGTCCGTCGCGCTCCACAGATCGTCGCCCTGCGGCGTCGACGCCACGGTGCTCGCTTGCTGGGTCGTGCCAGCCCCGTCGTCGGCGACGTGCTGGTCGTAGTAGTCGCGCAGCTCGTCGAGGGTCACCGGGAGGTCCCACTCGACGACATAGATCGTTCGGCCATCGACCTCGCGGGCGGCGCTGTCGCGGAAGCGCTCCCAAGCGTGGTCGGGTTCGACGGTGGTCACGCACCCGGCGAGGAGTGCAACGTAGAAGAGTTGGTTACGCACGGGCCCCCAGAGTGGGCTCGCGCGAGACGTCGCAAACAAACCTCGCTCGGCTGCGTGAAAGTTCTGCGTGGAGGTTCCCACCCGTTGCGCGTCGGGTGTTCTCCGATCATGGCCTACCCGCGTCTAGCCTCTGACATTCGCGTCGGACTTCGCCCGTCAGATCGCCCACGTGGGTTCACGTACGGGCGACAACGTGCCGAACACACTAGGCTGGGGCTCTGGCACGCAACTGGGAGAACACTCGTGATCATGAAAACCTCGGCTCTCGCGCTGGCGCTGCTCGCAGGGTGCGTTCCCGGTGGGAGCGCTGACGACGGCTATGGCGTCGACAACTACTGGAACGAGCTCGGCGTGACGCACTGCCAGGCGATGCGCGACTGCTGCACGCCGGCGGAGTTCAACGACTGGTGGACGTCGTCGACGGGCGAGACGATCGACTGCGTGACCGCACACCAGGCACCGCTCTACGCGACCCAGATCCGCGACGCGATCGATCGGCAGACGATCGTGTTCGACGAGGCGCAGGCGCACGCGTGCATCGAGGCGCTGCAGGTCGAGGCGTGCAGCGACTTCCAGCAGGCGTATCGCTATCGCGAGACCTACTGCGTGTCGCCCTTGATCGGTCAACTGCGCGATGGCGAGACGTGCCAGGTCGACGAGGAATGCGAAGGCGAGATCTGCCGCCAGGGCACCTGCGGAACGCGGCTACCCGAGGGCGCGACGTGCTTCGTCGGGATCAACGAGTGCCAGGCGCCACTCGCCTGCAGCAGCCCCGACGGTGATCAGAATTTCACCTGCAACTCCGGCAAGGCCGAGGGCGCGTCGTGCTTCTTCGACGACGAGTGCGTCGATGGTTGGTGCAAGGACGATCCGGTGACCGGCGCCGCGAGCTGCCTCGACGCCTGCAACGGCACCTAGGGCTTCTGCTCGATCGTCTCGATCGGTGGTGTGGTGTGCGGCACACCCCACGCGCGGAGCACGTCGTGCGCCCGCTTGCGAACGAAGTAGCGGCGCACCGCGGGCTTGGTTCCGTCGGTGATGTCGTGCGTGGCGGGATCGAGCAGCCGCTTCTCGAGGCGCTCGATGTTCGCCTTCGATCGAAAGTGCGCGAGCGCCTCGACGCCCTGGTCGCGCCGGCGGGCGTCGGTGGACGCGAGCCACTGGATCGCCTGCTGCTCGAGCGCGGCGTCGATCGGCACATAGAGGAAGACCGCGCTGCCGCCGTACAGCGCCTTGCCGGCCGGGCTGTCGAGCGGAAGATCGAGCTGGAACGCGGCCGTCGCCGTCGATCCTGCCGTCGCCTTCACCTTCGCGATCAGCTCCGCGCGCTTGCCGATCACGTCGTGGCTGATCGTGAACGCCTGCGCGCTGCCGTCGAGCTTCAGCACATCGCCGTCCCCCCACCGGCCGCTGCGCAGCGCGAACGGCGTTCGCAGGTACTCGCTCGTGCAGCTCGCGCCCTCGCGGCACTCGGTGTCGCGGATCGCACGCCGGTTGGCAGTCACCAGGAACCGCATCCGCTCGCGGTTGGCGGTCTTCCAGGCCGCGGGCGCGTCGCCGCGGACCATGATGTTCAGCGTCTTGGTGACGGGTCCCTTCAGGGCGTCGGTGATCGCGAACGTGACGTTCGACCACACCGCCTGCCCCGGACCCTTGGTCGTGGTCACCGTGGCAACCCTGCCGACCACGACCCGGTCTGAATCGGCGGTCATCCACTCGATCGAGTCCGCCGTGTTGACCGAGGCCGACCAACTAGGTCGGGGCAAGGATCAGGGCGATCAGGGCGACCAGCACCAACAGCACGCGCATGAGCCATCAAACGTCAAAACCCGGCAGCAGATCTGTCTCCAATTGCACGGAAATCCGGGGGAAGCTGCCCGCTCCTGCCGTGGTGGATCGATACAGGGGGTGTTGCCGGCCGTTCACACCACCAAGGTCAGGTGCCGGAACCTGCGACATCTCGACCGGCCGGGAGCAACCCCGTGAGATCCCGGATCTGGTGGGCCGTTCGTCATTCCTGGCGAATTTCCGGGCATTTTTGTCAGGATCTAGACCGCTGGTTCACATCAGACCCGTTTCGCGGGTCTCGCGTTCACGGATTCTCGAATAGTTCGATCCCGTTGCCGCAATGGCACGACCAATGCTTTGCGTTACGTCACCGCTCGCTCCAAAGGACAAATCAATCATGACCAAGCTCTTCGCCTCCCTCCGCTTCGCCTGTCTGGCGGCGCTGTCTGTGACCACGCTCGCCAGCTGCGAGCTCTACTTTGGCGAGTCGGATGACGGCCCGGGCGGCCGGCCCAACCAGCCTGGCTTTAGCTGCACGGACAACGCGGACTGCGCGGCCGGCTGCTTCTGCGGCGCGAGCGGCACCTGCGAGGAAGCGGGCTTCTGCACCTCCAACGAGGACTGCGCGGATGGCTTCATCTGCGACGATCGCGGCTCGTGCGTCCCGGCGACCTGCTCGGCGGACATCGAGTGCGCGACCGGTGAGGTTTGCCAGGACGGCACCTGCACCGCGACCTGCGTCTGCACCACGGACACCCAGGCCCAGGACCTCCTCGGCACCTCCGACGCGTACTGCGACGAGGCGCGCGAGACCTGTCACTTCGGTCTCGACCCGGCCGGCTACTGCGTCGGCACGCTGACCTGCAACGAGAAGCCGCCGGTCTGCGGCGTCGGCACCACGCCGCTCATCCTCGACGGTTGCTACACCGGCGAGTGCAAGGGCATCGCGCAGTGCGAAGCGGCACCGGTCTGCGAAGAGCTGCAGCACTTCGAGGATTGCTCGGCGCGCCCCGGCGAGTGTTCGTCGGTCGCGACGGGTACGAACTGCACCACCCCGAGCGGCGGGCTCTGCCAGCCGGGCGACAGCAACTGCACCTGCGAGAACTTCACGTTCCACTCGTGCGAGACCACGACTCCCGGTAACTGAGCGTCGATCCGGGGGCTCGTGCCCCAAACCCCACCGGGGCTCACACGCCCTGGTGGACCTTTGAGTGAGCAGACGGGCCGCCTTCGAGGTGGCCCGTCGACGTTTTCGGGTAGGCTTTGTCCCCATGGGCTTCGAGTTCGCGGAGACGATGGCCGGCACCCTCGAGCTGGACGGGGCGCCGGGCACCCATCCATTCCGCTTCGAGATCACGGCGTTCGCCGAGTCGACGAGGCAGCACCTCGCGGATGGCAAGGCCGAGGTCTCCGGCGTCATCTACGCCCCTCCGATCGTCGAGGGTGCGCCGGTCTCGGGCGTGATCACGATTCGCCCGATTGGCCAGCGCATCATCCGCTACGAGCTCGCCTTCGTCGGTGACGATGGGCGGGGCTACGAGCTGACCGGTCAGAAAGACATCAAGTGGACCTCTCCGTTACGCACGTTCACCGAGCTGCCGGCGGAGATTCGCGATGACAGCGGTCGCCTCGTTGCAAAATGCAAGGCCCGCTTCGATCTCAAGAATCACGGCTGGTCTTTCCTTCGATCCTTCCGCCCCGTCCGTTGACGACGGGACGTGGTAAGACCGCGCCGTCGGTACAACTATGGGACTTCTACAGAAGATCTTCGGCAGCAAGAACCAGCGGGAGCTGAAGAAGCTCCAACCGATCGTGACTCGGATCCACGAGCTCGAACCGTCGATGCAAAAGAAGACGGACGCCGAGCTCAAGGCGATGACCGGCGAGTTCAAGAGCCGGCTCGACAAGGGTGCGACGCTCGACGAGATCCTGCCCGAGGCGTTCGCGCTGTGCCGCGAGGCCGGGGTGCGCATCCTCAAGATGCGTCACTACGACGTCCAGATGATCGGCGGGATCATCCTCCACCAGGGCAAGATCGCCGAGATGCGCACCGGCGAGGGCAAGACCCTCGTCGCCACACTCCCGACGTACCTGAACGCGCTCGCCGGCAAGGGCGTGCACGTGGTCACCGTCAACGACTACCTCGCCAAGCGCGATGCCGAGTGGATGGGCCGGCTGCACGGCTTCCTCGGTCTCACCACCGGCGTCGTCGTCCACGGCCTCGACGATATCGAGCGCCAGCGCGCGTACAACTCGGACATCACCTACGGCCAGAACAACGAGTTCGGCTTCGACTACCTGCGCGATAACATGAAGCAGTCGCCGGACCGGATGGTCCAGCGGATGCTGAACTACGCGGTCGTCGACGAGGTCGACTCGATCCTGATCGACGAAGCCCGCACCCCGCTGATCATCTCCGGCAGCGGCGAGGAGTCCGCGGATCTCTACGTCAAGATCGACCGCATGATCCCGCGCCTCAAGCGCGAGGTCGATTACACCGTCGACGAGAAGGCGCACTCCGCCATGCTCACCGACGACGGCGTCGAGACGATGGAGAAGCTGCTCGGCGTCGACAACCTGTACGAGGCGACCAACATCGCGCTCGTCCACCACGTCCAGCAGGCGCTGCGCGCGCACACGCTGTACAAGCGCAACGTCAACTACCTCGTCGAAGAGGGCAAGGTCGTCATCGTCGACGAGCACACCGGCCGCAAGATGCCGGGCCGGCGCTGGAGCGATGGCCTGCACCAGGCGATCGAGGCCAAGGAAGGCGTCACCGTCGAGGAAGAGAACCAGACCGTCGCCACGGTGACGTTCCAGAACTACTTCCGCATGTACAAGAAGCTGTCCGGGATGACCGGTACGGCCGATACGGAAGCCGCCGAGTTCCACCAGATCTACAAGCTCGACGTCTCGGTGATCCCGACCAACAAGCCGCTGGTTCGTAAGGATCAGCCGGACCTCGTCTACAAGAACGAGGTC